>LNFM01005619.1_pt1 | contig 21495 bp, 19 predicted proteins | sample 596031 | NCBI WGS metagenome assembly LNFM01 (sample SAMN04254537, study PRJNA301005) | activated carbon metagenome | isolation source: dual media filters at the Ann Arbor, Michigan drinking water treatment plant | place: USA: Ann Arbor
GATCTACACGATGTTCAGATGGTCCACTCCGGTGGTGAGGTCGCGGTCCTGCGATTCCCTGCCGTGCAACTTGATCTGCAGCCGCAGTTCATTCATCGAGTCGGCGTTGCGCATCGCGTCCTCGTAGCCGATCTTGCCGGCCTCGTACAGGTCGAACAGTGCCTGGTCGAAGGTCTGCATTCCCAGCTCCCGCGACTTCTTCATGATTTCCTTGATTTCGTGCACTTCGCCCTTGAAAATCAGGTCGGAAATCAGCGGCGTGTTGAGCAGGATTTCGATCGCGGCGGCGCGGCCCTTGGTGTCCTTCAGCGGGATCAGGCGCTGCGACACCAGCCCCTTCAAATTCAGCGACAAATCCATAAGCAACTGTGCCCGCCGCTCCTCGGGGAAGAAGTTGATGATCCGGTCCAGCGCCTGGTTGGCGCTGTTGGCATGCAGCGTACCCATGCACAGGTGGCCGGTTTCGGCAAAGGCGATGGCGTGTTCCATGGTCTCGCGTTCGCGGATTTCGCCGATCAGGATCACGTCCGGCGCCTGGCGCAGCGTGTTCTTCAGCGCCGCTTCCCATGAGTCCGTGTCCACCCCGACTTCGCGCTGAGTGATCAGGCAGTTCTTGTGCTCATGCACGTACTCGATCGGGTCTTCGATGGTGATGATGTGCCCGTAGCTGTTCTCGTTGCGGTAACCGATCATCGCCGCCAGCGTGGTGGACTTGCCCGAACCGGTACCGCCGACCATGATCACCAGTCCGCGCTTGGTCATCGCCACGTCTTTCAACACCGGCGGCAAGCCGAGGTCGTCCATTTTCGGAATGGTGGTGGTGATGGTACGCAGCACGATTCCCACGCGCTGCTGCTGCACGAAGGCATTCACCCGGAAACGGCCGATGCCGGGCGGATTGATCGCGAAGTTGCATTCCTTGCTGGACTCGAATTCCTGTGCCTGCTTGTCGTTCATCAGGGAACGGGCCAGCTCCTGGGTGTGCTGGGGCGTGAGGCTCTGGTTCGACACCGGCGTCATCTTGCCGTCGATCTTGAAGGCCGGCGGAAAGCCGGCGGTGATGAACAGGTCAGAGGCCTTCTTCGCCAGCATGGCGCGCAGAAGTTCGTGAATGAATTTTACCGCCTGGTCTCTTTCCATCTGTTGCTCCTGATGATTGCCCTGGCGCGCTGGCGATTTAGTTGAAGGCGTCCTTGTTGGCGGCCTTCGCGCGCGCCTCTTCCTTGGAGATGACGTTGCGCTTGACCAGGGCGGTGAGGTTCTGGTCGAGGGTCTGCATCCCGAGACCCTGTCCGGTCTGGATGGCGGAATACATCTGTGCGATCTTGGCTTCGCGGATCAGGTTGCGGATCGCCGGCGTGCCGATCATGATTTCGTGCGCGGCGACGCGACCGCTTCCGTCCTTGGTCTTGCAAAGGGTCTGCGAAATCACCGCGCGCAGGGACTCCGACAGCATGGCCCGCACCATTTCTTTTTCCGCCGCCGGGAACACGTCGATCACCCGGTCGATGGTTTTCGCCGCCGAACTGGTATGCAGCGTCCCGAAAACCAGGTGGCCGGTTTCCGCTGCGGTCAGGGCAAGGCGGATGGTTTCCAGGTCGCGCAATTCCCCTACCAGGATGATGTCCGGATCCTCGCGCAGTGCCGAGCGCAGTGCGTTGTTGAACGACAGCGTATGCGGGCCGACCTCGCGCTGGTTGATCAGGCATTTCTTGCTTTCGTGCACGAACTCGATCGGATCCTCGACCGTGAGGATGTGTCCGAACTCGTTCTCGTTGATGTCGTTGACCATCGCCGCCAGCGTGGTGGACTTGCCCGAGCCGGTGGGACCGGTCACCAGCACCACGCCGCGGGGATACTGGGCGATTTCCTTGAAGATGTTCGGCGCCTTCAGTTCCTCCAGGGTCAGCACCTTGGAGGGAATGGTCCGCATCACCGCGCCGGCGCCGCGGTTCTGTACAAAGGCGTTCACCCGGAACCGGGCCAGGTTCGGAATCGCGAACGAAAAGTCGCACTCGAGGTTTTCCTCGTAGAACTTGCGCTGGCCGTCGTTCATGATGTCGTAGACCATCGCGTGAACGTCCTTGTGCTCCATCGGCGGCAGGTTGATGCGCCGGACGTCACCATTGACGCGGATCATCGGCGGGAGGCCGGCCGAAAGATGCAGGTCGGAGGCCTTGTTCTTCACCACGAATGCGAGGAGTTCGGAGATGTCCATTTATAATTCCCGGGCAATGGCGAGATGGGATAAGACTACTTTGCCGCTGACCGTGACGCAGATTGAAAATGCGTTCTGCGTTCGGTGCTTAGCGAGAAGAATGCATGCGGATTATGACCACAATAGCGTCTCGCTGGCAAGCCGTTAACGCCCGTATTGCCGCTGCCGCCCGGAGCGCGGGACGCGATCCCGCCTCAGTCACGCTGGTTGCGGTCAGCAAGACTTTTCCGCCCGCCGCAATCGCAGAGGCGCAGCGTGCCGGCCAGCAGGCGTTCGGCGAGAATTATGTGCAGGAATGCCTGGACAAGATTCGTGCGTTGCCCGAACTCGGGATCCTGGGGCATATCCAATGGCATTTTCTGGGCCCGATCCAGAGCAACAAGGCCCGCTTGGTCGCCGAAAATATCGACTGGGCGCATGGCGTGGACCGGCTGAAAATTGCCGAAAGGTTGTCGGCAGCTCGCCCTGATAGTTTGCCTGCGCTGCAGATCTGTATTCAGGTCAATGTCAGCGGTGAGGACAGCAAGAGCGGGGTCGCGCCGGAAACTGCTTTTGTGCTCGCCGGCCAGATTTCTGCTCTGCCGCGGCTGCAACTGCGCGGACTGATGGCGATTCCGGAGCCCAACCCGGATTCGGTGCAGCGGCGCAGCCGCTTTCGAATGTTGCGGGAGATACGGGACGAGATCTCCCGCAAGGGCATTCCGATGGATACCCTGTCGATGGGTATGTCCGACGACCTTGAGGATGCAATCGCGGAAGGCGCGACCGTGGTCAGGGTGGGGCGGGCTATTTTCGGCGAGCGCGGTCCCGCCCGGGTCTGAGCACGGTTGCCGCATCCTGCACCGGCCACCTATACTGGCTGGCCGCGCGGACAAGGCCGCGCCGGGCGGCGCAAGCCGCCTGCTCAATCACTGAAACGACCAACCACTGAAACGACCAATGAGAATTCTCTTCATCGGTGGCGGCAACATGGCCACCGCGCTGATCGGCGGCATGCTGCAACAGGGGTTCAAACCGGCGGACGTCAGGGTGGTCGAGCCGTCCGCCGAGGCGCGCACCCGGCTCGAGCAGGAATTCGGCGTTGCCACCGATGAGCGCCTGGGCTCCTCGGTACTTACCGAGGATGTGGTGCTGCTTGCGGTCAAGCCGCAGAGCCTGGCAACGGTGGCGAGCGATCTGCAGTCCTGCCTCGGCAGTCAATTGGTCATCAGCATCGCCGCCGGCATTCGCGTCGCCGACCTGTCGCGCTGGCTCGGCGGTTATGGCCGCATTGTCCGGGTGATGCCGAATACGCCCGCGCTGGTGCGTGCCGGCGTATCCGGACTGTATGCCGCACCGGCCACGACACCGGCCGACCGGGATGCGGCGGAGCGGATCCTGTCGGCGGTCGGTTCGGTGATCCGGCTCGATCGTGAGGAGCTTGTCGACGGGGTCACCGCGGTATCGGGCAGCGGACCGGCCTACGTCTTCTATTTCATCGAGGCCCTGATGCAAGCCGCAAGGGAACTTGGATTTGACGAACAGCAAGCGCGGTCGCTGGCGATCGGGACTTTTTCGGGTGCGGCAAAACTGGCGGCGGGCAGCCCGGAACCGGCAAGTGTCCTGCGCGCCCGGGTAACTTCGAAGAACGGTACGACCGAGAGGGCGCTGAAGACCCTGGAGGCGCACGCGGTCAAGGATCGGATCGTCGAGGCCATCCACGCGGCGGCGCGGCGCTCCGCCGAGCTCGGCGACGAACTCGGCAAGGGCTGAGGAATAACATGAATCAGGCGCTGGTTTTTCTGCTGGATACATTTCTGGGGCTTTTTGCGCTGGCGCTGCTGTTGCGCTTCTACCTGCAGGTGGTACGGGCGCCGGCGCGCAATCCGTTATCCCAGTTTCTCGCCGCCCTCACCAATTTTGTCGTGGTGCCGGTGCGCCGCTTCGTTCCGGGACTGCGCGGCTACGATCTTTCCACACTGCTGCTGGCCTGGCTGACCGAGTTGCTGCTGGTCGCGCTGGTGCTTTCGCTCAAGGACTATCAGATGTCGCCCGCGGTCGGCGCGGCGCTGATCGGAGTGATGGCAATGGCGGCGGTGAACCTGCTGAAGATGTTCGTCTACATCGTGATGGTGGCGGTAATCGCCCAGGCCATCCTGTCCTGGGTCAGCCCGCGCAGCCCGGCGATGCCGGTGTTGCTGAGCCTGACCCGGCCCTTCCTGGGCGTGGTCCAGCGGCGCCTGCCGCCAGTCGGCGGCGTGGACCTGTCGCCGCTGCTCGTGCTGATCGTCTGCCAGGTCTTGTTGATGTGGCCGGTGGCGGCGTTGGAACGGGCCGCCACCGGCATGCTGTGACTTCCATCGCTGCCCATGAACGCTTCGGCTACATCCTGGTTCAGATATGACCCCGGCCGTGACCTCTTGACCCTTTCGGTCTATGTGCAGCCTAATGCCCGCAACACCGGCTTCGACGGACTGCATGACGGGCGTCTCAGGATCCGTATCGCAGCACCTCCGGTGGACGCCAGAGCCAATGCGCTCCTCGTTGATTTTCTTAAGAAAACTTTTGATCTGCGTGGTGACCGGGTTATCATTAGGCATGGTCTGCGCGGTCGCGCCAAGATAGTGCAAATCGCGAAGCCAGACGCCGCCTTGCTCGCCCGACTGGAACAGCCCTTGTGAACATGATCAGCGATCTCGAAAGCCAGGTATCCCAATACCAGCAGTGGCGGGAAGAATTGCGCGCCTGTATCGAGAGCTACCAGGCCTGGCTGGAGAATCATGGCCACGCCGACATCCAGCACAGCCTGCGAATCTACGATCTTGCCGAGAGCCTGCGCAACGATCGCATGATCCTTGCCTTTCTGGCCGAGTTCTCGCGCGGGAAGACCGAGTTGATCAACGCCATGTTCTTTTCCGATTTCAAGCAGCGCCTGCTGCCGTCGGACATCGGCCGCACCACCATGTGCCCGACCGAGATCTTCTACGATGCCACCGAGGAGCCCTACGTCAAGCTCCTGCCCATCGAATCCCGCAAATCCGAGCAAAGCATCGCCTCGCTCAAGCACAAGCCGGTTGAGTGGGTGAAGATTCGCCTGAACATGGATTCGCAGGAAGACATGGCCAAGGCGATGTCCAGCCTCGCGGAAGTGAAATCAGTCTCGGTGGAAGAGGCTGGTGCGATGGGCCTGCTGGACGAGTCGGATTTCGTCACGACGACGGTGGTGGTGAAGCTCGGTGGCCGGGTGGAGATTCCGTGCTGGCGCCACGCCATGATCAACTATCCGCATCCCCTGCTGAAAAAGGGGCTGGTGATCCTCGACACGCCGGGCCTGAACGCACTCGGTACCGAACCGGAACTGACGCTGTCGATGATCCCGAGTGCGCATGCCGTGCTGTTCCTCCTGGCGATGGATACCGGCGTCACCAAGTCCGACCTGGATGTGTGGCAGAAGTACGTCCAGACCTACGTGACCCGACGCATCGCGGTGCTCAACAAGATCGACCTGATGTGGGACGATCTCAAAACCGACGCACAGATCGACATCGCCGTCGAGCGGCAGGTGGACGAAACTGCCAGGATTCTGGATCTTCCGCGCGACCACGTCATCGCGCTGTCGGCGCAGAAGGCGCTGATCGCGCGAATCCGCGGAGATAGAGAATTGCTCGCCAGGAGTCGCGTGGCCGTCCTCGAGCGCCTGCTTGCCGAGGAAATCATTCCTTCCAAGCAGCAGATCCTGCGCGCCGCGGTGTCGCGCGAGATCGGCGGGATGGTGGAGACTTCGCTGCAATCGGTCATCGCCCAATTGGCCGCCACCCGTACTGAACTGCAGGAGATGGCCAAGCTCTCCGGCAAGAACCGCGACCTCGCCAAGGTGTTGCTCGCCAAGCTCGAACAGGACAAGGCGGCGTATCTGAAGCGCATGGAGAGCTTCAAGCATTCCTATGGCACCGTGCTCAAGCAGGGCCACGTCCTGCTGGAAACGCTTTCCGAGGACCGGCTGAACGATGTCATGACCAGGAGCCAGGAGGCGATCGAAGGCAGCTGGACGACCGCCGGTCTGATGGGCAGCATGCAGGCGCTGTTCGACACCTTCTCGCGCCAGGCCGAGAAGATCCTCAACTTCGCCGGCGAAACCCGCAATTACGTGGACGGGGTGTACACGGAGTTTCACACCATGTACAACTTCCCGAAGATGCTTCCGCCGGCGCTGAACCTCGAGCGCCACATCCTGCGCATGCACGCGCTGCAACAGAGCACCGAGCGCTTTTGCAAGGACCCGGTCAACGTCATGACCGAGAAGCACTTCCTGGTACGGCGCTTCTACGGTGGCCTGGTCGCCCACGCGCGCGACCTGTTTGGCGATCTTCGCCGCGAGCTCGACTCCTGGATCAAGGCCGCGCTCATGCCGCTGTCGATGCAGCTCAAGGAGCATCAGAAACTGCTCGAGCGGCGTGTGGAAAACCTGCGCAAGATCGCTGGCGATATCAACACACTGCAGGAGCGGGTGCGTCAGCTCGAGCAGCAGCAGTTGCAACTGGGCAAGCAGGTCGAGGAACTGACCCTGATCCGCGACGTGCTGCAGCGCGAACCGCCGGAGGCCCGGGTTTCCAAGGTTGCCTGAAGTTGATCAAGTGCCAGGGCTGGGGCCATGCGCCGACCCTTGAACGGCACTGAACGGAAAACAACAAGATGCCGTGGAAAATCGATTACACGCAACACGACGGAGTGGTGACCGTCACAACCTCAGGGCCGATGGACGTCGGGTCAATCGAACAGATGGTCAAGGATATGCTTGGCGTCGGCCAGGGGTTCGGCAGCACCCGCTACCTGCTGGACCATCGGGAAATGACGCCCGACATGTCGACGCTGCACATCTACGACCTGCCCGGCAGCGTCAACAAGGCCGGCTTGACCCACAATATCCGTCTGGCCATGGTCTATGATCCCGGCTCGGCCCGGAAAGCAGATTTCGAGTTCTACGAAACCCGCGCTTTTAACCTCGGCTTCGAGCACCGACTGTTCACTGACATGCCGACGGCCCTGGGATGGCTGACCGGTACCGGGGGGAAATAAGCAGGCTCGGGCATTGTCGGCGTTGTTGGTGTACCTGACTTCCCGGCAGCCTTACCGGCTTCCCGGTCGCGCCTACGTCAGGACGATGTCGTACTGCTCCTGGGTGTAGATGGATTCCACCTGCAGCGAGATCGGCTTGCCGATGAACTCCTCCAGCATCGCCAGACTTTGCGATTCTTCGTCCAGGAACATATCGATCACCTTCTGTGACGCCAGCACCCGGAACTCGCGGGCTTCGAACTGGCGCGATTCGCGCACCAGCTCGCGCAGGATCTCGTAGCAGATGGTCTGCGCGGTCTTCACTTCGCCGCGCGCCTGGCAGGTCGGGCAGGGTTCGCAGAGTATATGCGCCAGGCTTTCCCGGGTGCGCTTGCGGGTCATCTCCACCAGGCCGAGCTGGGTGAAACCGTTGACCGTCATCCGGGTGCGGTCCGGCGCCAGCGCCTTCTTGAACTCCGAGAGCACCGCGTCGCGATGCACCTCGTTGTCCATGTCGATGAAGTCGATAATGATGATGCCGCCGAGATTGCGCAGGCGCAGCTGCAGCGCGATCACCTGCGCGGCTTCCAGGTTGGTTTTGAATATGGTGTCGTCGAAGTTCCTGCCGCCGACGAAGCCACCGGTATTCACATCGACCGTGGTGAGCGCCTCGGTCTGGTCGATGATCAGGTAGCCGCCGGACTTCAGCGGCACCCTGCGAGCCAGTGCCCGCTCAATCTCATCCTCCACGCCGTAGAGGTCGAACAGCGGCCGGTCTCCTACGTAGTGCTGGATGCGATCGACGAAGGAAAGGGTGTATTCATTGGCAAACGCCAGCATGCGCTGGTAGGTTTCGCGCGAATCCACCAGCACCCGGTCGCAGCCGTCGTTGACGAAATCGCGCAGCACCCTAAGGCCCAGGGTCAGGTCCTGGTACAGCAGCGCCGGTGCCGCGGCAGTTTTCGCTTTTTCCTGGATGTCGGCCCAGAGCTTGCGCAGGTAGCCGATGTCGGCCGCCAGTTCCCTGTCGCTCGCGGTTTCGGCCATGGTGCGGACGATGAATCCGCCCGTGTCGTCCGGCGGCAGCAGATGCTGCAGCTTCTCGCGCAACTGCGCGCGTTCGGACTCGTCCTCGATGCGCTGGGAGATGCCGATGTGGGATTCCTGCGGCAAGAACACCAGCAGCCGGCCGGCAATGCTGACCTGGGTGGAAAGCCGCGCACCTTTGGTGCCGATCGGATCCTTGATTACCTGCACCAGCAGCTTCTGGCCATCCTGCAGGATGCGTTCGATCGGCCGGGTTTCCTCCTGGTTCTGGCGGTGCCCCCAGATGTCGGCGACATGGAGGAAGGCGGCGCGGTCCAGGCCGATCTGGATGAAGGCCGACTGCATGCCCGGCAGCACCCGGCTGACTTCGCCGAGGTAGATGTTGCCCACCAGGCCGCGGCTGCCGCTGCGCTCGACGTGCAGCTCCTGCGCCACGCCCTGCTGCATGACCGCGACCCGGGTCTCCTGCGGCGTGACGTTGATCAGGATTTCTTCATTCACAGCAGCTGAAAGCCGAAGCGGCCGAGCAGGCGCGCGGTTTCGAACACCGGCAGGCCGACCACCCCGGTATAGCTGCCACTGATGGACTCGACGAACATGCCGGCCCGGCCCTGGATGCCGTAGGCGCCGGCCTTGTCCATCGGTTCGCCGCTGGCGACGTAACGACGGACCTCGTCGTCGGAGAGCTCGCGGCAGCGCACTTCGGTGATCGAAAGCGCCTCCTGCATGGAATCGTGGAACTTTACCGCCACCGAGGTGTAGACCTGATGCACCGTGCCGGACAACTGCTTGAGCATCGCCACGGCGTCCTCGCGGTCGGCGGGCTTGGCGAAGATCCTGTCGCCAAGCGCGACCGTGGTGTCGGCCGCAAGAACCGGCCGTCGGATCAGCCGCCGTTGCTCCAGCCGCATCCAGCCGGCCTCGGCCTTCAGCCGCGCCACCCTGACCACATAGTCGCGCGGCAGTTCGCCGGCAAGCTGAGCCTCGTCGAAATCGGCGTCGCGCCCATGCCCTTCGCGCAGCATCAGCATTTCGAAGTTCACGCCCATCTGCTTGAGCAGTTCGCGGCGGCGGGCGCTACGCGAGGCGAGGTAGATGTGTTTTTCCAACGACGGCACGGTTCGGTTTATTCCGCGTTTATGGTTCTGTCCCGGCGCCGGTAGTGGCGCCCCTATTCCCGGTGATAGGGATGATCCCGGTTCACCGACAGCGCCCGGTAGAGCTGCTCGGCGAGCAGGACCCGCACCAGGGCGTGCGGCAGCGTCATCGCCGACAACGACATCAGCATGTCGGCGCCGTTCTTGAGGTCCGGGTCCAGCCCGTCCGCGCTGCCGATGATGAACGCGATATCCCGCCCTCCTTGCAGCCAGTCCGCAAGCTTCCCGGCCAGGTCGGCGGTGGAAAGCGGGCGGCCATGTTGATCCAGTGCTATTTTTACACAGCCCGGCGGCAGGGCCGCAACAATGCGGGTTTTTTCCTCCCCGAGAATCCGGGCGACCGATGCCGCGGACGGCGTCTGCCGCGGGCGCTGGCCCGGTTTCAGTACAGTCAGATCAATCCGCGCTTCCCGCGGCATGCGCCGCGCATACTCCTCGAAACCCGCGGCCACCCATGCTGGCGGCTTGTGCCCGACCGCGACGATATGGATCTTCAAACCGCGCCGGGGTTTGGCGCTCCAGGGCCCGGCGCGCTGTTCCAGCGCGCCGCATGCGGTGCGGGGGTGGTGCCGCCCCAGAGCTGCTCCAGGTTGTAATAGGCGCGTACCGCCGGCTGCATGACATGGACGATCACGTCACCGAGATCCACCAGTACCCATTCACCGGTGCGCTCGCCCTCGATTCCGCACACCTTCACCCCCAGTTCGCGCAGCCGTTCCTGCACATTGTTTGCCAGGGCCTTGGTCTGGCGGGCCGAATCGGCGCTGGCGACAATCATGTAATCGAACAGCGAGGTCATCTTGCGCACGTCGAGCACCGTAATGTCGGCTGCCTTGATCTGCTCCAGCGCTGCGATCGCTGCGTCCCTGATGGCTTCAACCTGCATCGTGTTCCTTGTAAAGATGAATTCGTTCAATGTATTCGAGAACCCCTTCGGGCAGCAAATAACGCGCGCTTTGCCCGGCACCGCACAATGCACGGATCCGGGTGGCGGAAATGTCCAGTCCGGTGGTCTCCTGCATCAGCACTGCCCCTGCCGGACTCTGCCGCAGCGGTCTGGCATCCGGCGTCAGCCGTTGCAGGAACACCTTGCGCAGCGTAGCGGGAAGCGACGCCTCGACCAGTGCATGGCCCGGGCGGTGGGCGACAACCACGTGCGCAAGCTCGAACAACGCTTCCCAGCGGTACCAGGTCGTCAGTGTGGCAAAGGCATCGGCGCCCAGCAGCAGGCACAGCGGCCGTTCGCCGAGTTCCGCGCGCAGGCCGGTCAGGGTGTCGTACGTATAGCTGGGTCCGTTGCGGTGCAGTTCGCGGTCGTCCAGGTCGAACAGGGCATTGCCTTCGATCGCGATGCGCACCATCTCCCGGCGGTGCTCGGCAGAGACAAAAGGCGGACTCCGATGTGGTGGCGCACCCGCGGGAATGAACAGCACCCTTTCCAGGCCGATTGCCGCGGCAAGCTCCTGCGCCAGACGCAGATGTGCAAAGTGTATCGGGTCGAAGGTGCCGCCCAGAACGCCGACCGGGGACGTGGAATTCAAAAGGCGGAGAATGGTGAACGGTGAACGGTGAACGGCCAATTGGGGACAGCGAACAGTGCCCGGCGAACAGTGAACGGCAAAGGGTCGAGTCCCGGCCTTGTCGCTGCGTTGCCCGGGGCATTCACTTCTTGCAGTTCACTGTTCACTGTTAACCGGTCACTCATCACAGCAGTACACGGCGGATGTCCGACAGGTTGGCATTCAGGTTGGTGATGAAACGTGCGCCCTGCGCGCCATCGACTGCGCGGTGATCGTAGGATAGCGACAGCGGCAGCATCAACCGCGGCACGAACTGCCCGTCCTTCCACACCGGTTTCAGCGTCGATCTCGACACGCCCAGGATGGCGATCTCGGGCGCGTTGATGATCGGGGTGAAATGGGTGCCGCCGATACCGCCGAGGCTGGAGATCGAGAACGTGCCGCCCTGCATCTCCGCCGGACCAAGTTTGCCGTCGCGGGCCTTGGCGCTGATTTCGCCGAGCTCTTTCGCCAGCTGAAGCACGCCTTTCTGATCGACATCGCGGATCACCGGCACCATCAGGCCGCCGGGCGTGTCCACTGCCACGCCGATGTGATAGTAGCGCTTGAGGATCAGCGCATCACCGGAAGGCGCCATCGAGGCATTGAACTCCGGATGGTTCTTCAGCGCGGCGACCACGGCCTTCATGATCAGCGCCAGCGGCGTGAGCTTGACCCCCTGCTTCTGCGCCTCGTCCGCCATGCCCTTGCGGAAAGCCTCGAGTTCGGTGATGTCGGCCTCGTCGTTCTGGGTGACATGCGGGATGTGCACCCAGTTGCGATGCAGCGCCGGACCGGAAATTTTCTTTATGCGCGACAACGTCTGGGTTTCGATCGGGCCGAACTTGGCGAAATCCACCTGAGGCCAGGCCGGAAGACCCAAAGCCAGTCCGGCCCCGCCACCGGCTGCCCCGGCCGGCTGCGCCAGTGCCGCCTTGACGTAATTCTCGATGTCTTCCTTGAGCACGCGTTGTTTCGGGCCGCTGCCTTTTACCCGCCCCAGATCCACGCCCAGCTCGCGTGCAAACCGCCGCACCGAAGGGCTGGCGTGGGCGTTGGCAAAACCCGCCTCATCCACCGGGCCGGCGGCGGCAGCCGGCGGAGCGGCGGGCGCAGGTGCGGGGGCAGGTTTCGGCGTGGCTGCCTTCGGTTCTGACGGTTGCGGTGCGGCCGGTTCCGGCGTTGGTGCGGCGGGTGCGGCCGCCGCCGGCGCGGGTGCCGACGTGCCTTCACCAATTTCCAGGCTGAGGATCGCGGCGCCTTCCGATACCTTGTCGCCCGGCTTGACCTTCATTTCCTTGACGACACCGGCAAACGGCGCCGGCACTTCCATCGTCGCCTTGTCGGATTCCAGCGTGATCAGCGCATCTTCCGCCTTGACCGTATCGCCCGGTTTCACCAGGACTTCGATCACCGGAATGTTCTTGAAGTCGCCGATATCGGGGACGAGGACGTCTTTTAAGCTTCCCATGTTTTGTCTGGTGAACAGTAATTGATTAACAGTGATTCGGATTCGGGTGAATGCCGGAAAGCATGGGTTGACAGCTTCACCCCTTGCGCTTTCACGCTTTCAACCTGCTTCATACCGTTACCGGGTTCGGCTTGCTCGGATCGATGCCGTACTTCTTGATCGCCTTTGCAACGGTGGCGGCGGGAACGCTGCCCTCGTCGGCCAGCGCCTTGAGCGCGGCAACGGTCACATAGTACCGATCGACCTCGAAAAACTTGCGCAGCTGCCGGCGAAAATCCGAGCGGCCGAAACCGTCGGTGCCGAGCACGATATAAGGCTTGTAGATGAAGGGTCGGATCTGGTCGGCGAACAGCTTCATGTAATCGGACGCGGCAACCACCGGCCCCGGTGCGTGGTTAAGGCACTGGCTGACGTAGGCTTCGCGTGGTTTCTCTTCCGGATGGAGCATGTTCCAGCGTTGCACGTCCAGACCCTCGCGGCGCAACTCATTGAAGCTGGGTGCACTCCAGACATCGGCGGATACGCCGAAGTCCTTCTCCAACAGGTCCTGCGCGGCAATCACTTCGCGCAGGATCGCGCCGCTGCCCAGCAACTGCACTTTGGGCGCATCTTTCTTGCCTTTGCCTTCGGAAAGCCGGTACAGGCCCCTGAGAATGCCGGCTTCAGCACCCTTGGGCAGCGCCGGGTGATTGTAGTTTTCGTTCAGCAGGGTGATGTAGTAGAAGACGTCTTCCTGATCCTTGTACATCCGCCGCAGGCCGTCCTGAACGATTACGGCCACTTCGTAGGAGAAGGTCGGATCGTAGGAGATGCAGTTCGGAATGGTGGAGGACAGGATATGGCTGTGACCGTCCTCGTGCTGCAACCCCTCGCCGTTAAGCGTGGTGCGCCCGGACGTGCCGCCAAGCATGAAGCCGCGGGCGCGCTGGTCCCCGGCGGCCCACGCCAGGTCGCCGATGCGCTGGAATCCGAACATCGAGTAGTAGATGTAGAACGGAATCATCGACACCCCATGGTTCGAATAGGAAGTCGCCGCGGCGATCCAGGACGACATGGCGCCAGGCTCATTGATGCCTTCCTGCAGAATCTGGCCGCTCTTGTCCTCCTTGTAGAACATCAACTGGTCCTTGTCCTCGGGCGTGTAAAGCTGCCCGACCGAAGACCAGATTCCGAGCTGGCGGAACATGCCCTCCATGCCGAAGGTGCGTGACTCGTCCGGCACGATCGGCACCACCCGTTTGCCGATGTTCTTGTCCTTCACCAGGATGTTGAGGATGCGTACAAACGCCATCGTGGTCGACAGTTCCCGTTCTTCCGTGCTCTTCAACAGTGGCTCGAACGCCGACAGCGGCGGGATTTCCAGGGTGTCGCCCTTCTGGCGGCGATGCGGCAGATAACCGCCCAGCGCTTCGCGGTGCTTGCGCATGTACTCGAGTTCCGGCGAGCCTTCCTCGAAGGTCAGGTAGGGGACTTCATCGAGCTTGTCGTCCGGTACCGGGAGGTTGAAGCGGTCGCGGAATGCGCGCAGGGACGTGGTGCCCATTTTCTTCTGCTGATGGGTGATGTTCTGCGCTTCGCCGGCCTCACCCATGCCGTAACCCTTGATGGTCTTGGCCAGGATCACGGTCGGCTGCCCGGTGTGCTTCGCCGCTGCCGAATACGCTGCGTAAATCTTGTGCGGATCATGGCCGCCGCGGTTCAGGCGCCAGATGTCGTCGTCCGACATGTTTGCAACCATCTCCAACAGCTCCGGATACTTGCCGAAGAAATGCTTGCGCACATAGGCGCCATCTTTCGACTTGAAGGTCTGGTACTCGCCGTCGACCGCTTCTTCCATGCGCCGCACCAGCAGACCGTTCTTGTCCTTGGCAAGCAGCGGGTCCCAGTACGATCCCCAGACCAGCTTGATCACGTTCCAGCCGGCGCCACGAAAGTCGGCTTCCAGTTCCTGAATGATCTTGCCGTTGCCGCGTACCGGCCCGTCGAGCCGCTGCAGGTTGCAGTTGATCACGAAAATCAGATTGTCGAGTTTCTCGCGGGCGGCCACGCCGATCGCGCCCATCGATTCCGGCTCGTCGGTCTCGCCGTCGCCGAGGAAGCACCAGACCTTGCGACCCTCGGTATTGGCGATGCCGCGGTCCTGCAGGTACTTCATGAAGCGCGCCTGGTAAATCGCCATGATCGGCCCGAGTCCCATGGACACGGTCGGGAACTGCCAGAAATCCGGCATCAGCCATGGATGCGGGTAGGACGACAGGCCCTTGCCGTCGACTTCCTGGCGGAAGCCGTCCATCTGCTCCCTGGTGAGCCGGCCAAGCATGAAGGCGCGGGCATATACGCCGGGCGCCGAATGGCCTTGTACGAACACCATGTCGCCGCCGTGCTGGTCCGAAGCGGCATGCCAGAAGTGATTGAAGCCAACGTCGTATAGCGTCGCTGCAGAGGCGAAGCTGGCGATGTGGCCTCCGAGCTCCGAAGACTCCTTGTTGGCGCGCAGTACCATCGCCGCCGCATTCCAGCGCACATAGGAGCGGATGTGGTGCTCGAGCTCGTGGTCGCCAGGCGAGCGCTCCTCCTGGCCCGGCGGAATGGTGTTGATGTAGGCGGTATTGGCGCTGTAGGGCAGATAAGCGCCGGAACGGCGGGCCTTCTCGATCAACTGCTCGAGAATGAAGTGGGCACGTTCCGGACCTTCGGTCCTGAGCACGCCGTCCAGCGCATCAAGCCACTCGTTCGTTTCCTGCGGATCGTCGTCCGGGAGCGCTGCCATCGTCTTTGCCCTTGGTGGAGGTTGCCATCGTTGCGCCGGATGCGGGCGTTTGTGACGCCCGGCCCGATTCGAGAAAAATTATAGCACCGGCGTACCGGTCGCCCCGGGGTGACCCCGGTGCGGGATCGGCTATTTTGCCGCGGGCGGGACCCGGCCGAGCGTGTGAAACTCGTCGTTGGAGCGCATGTCGATCAGGTGCGCCATGCGGTTGGAAAGTGCAAAGAACGCGGTAATTCCGCCGATATCCCAGATGTCTTCCTCGCTGAAACCGTGACCGCGCAGTTCGGCGTAGTCGGCTTCAACCATCGATTCCGGCGTGCGCGCCAGCTTGCAGGCGAAATCCAGCATCGCTTTCTGTCGTGGCGTAATGTCCGCCTTGCGATGATGCACCGCAACCTGGTCGGCGATAAGCGGGTTCCTGGCGTAAATCCGCAGGATCGCACCATGGGCAATGACGCAATACGGGCAGTGATTCAGGCCGCTGGTCGCCACCACGATCATTTCCCGCTCGGCTTTGGAAAGGCCCGAATCCTTTAGCATCAGCGCATCGTGGTAGGCAAAGAAGGCGCGAAACTCGTCCGGCCGGTGCGCCAGCGTCAGAAACACGTTCGGAATGAAGCCGGCCTTGCGCTGCACTTCCAGCATCTTTGCGCGGATGTCCTCCGGCAGGTCTTCGAGTTTCGGGACGGGGTACTTGCTGATGGGATAAGTCATTTCGCTTCGCTCAATGATGGTGAAGGGTGAATGAGTGAATGAATGAAGGGTAACTGCGATCTAGGGACCAGAGTGAGCCCGAACCTGAAAGAGCGTTAGGTTGTGCCCCTTCACCCTTCACTTTCTCACGCGCCTGCGCGTCAATCGTACTTTCTTAGATCTTCAATCACCTTGCCGTCGTTTGGCAGCGAGGCGATTTCGGTGAACTCGACTTCGCCGCGCAGCTTGCAGGTCTCGCGCAGTGTGTTCGCAATCGCCTGTGCCAAAGCATCGCTGCGGCCGCGGGATTCGCAGTGCAACGTCATGCGGTCGCTTCTTTCTGCATCGTGGTCCACGACCAGCCGCGCTTTCAGGATTTCCGGGTGGCGCTTGACCACCTGGTCCACCTGCGAGGGATGCACGAACATGCCCTTCACCTTGGTGGTCTGATCGGCGCGACCCATCCAACCCTTGATGCGCATGTTGGTGCGGCCGCAAGGGCTGATGCCTGCCGCCACCGCAGACAGGTCGCCGGTGGCAAAGCGCACCAGCGGATACTCGTTGCATAGCGTGGTGACCACGACTTCGCCGACTTCGCCATCGGCAACCGGGTCACCGGTGCCGGGCCGTAATATTTCGACAATCACACCCTCGTCGATCACCAGTCCGCCCATCGGTTCGGACTCGTAGCCGATCAAGCCGAGGTCGGCCGTGCCGTAGCACTGGCGCACCTCGATTCCGCGCGCCTTGAGCCAGTCGCGTACCGGCGGCAACAGTGCTTCGCCGGAGACCAGGGCCTTCTTCAGGCTGCTGGTGTCGGCCTTCAGTTCGTCGGCCTTCTCAAGAATGATCTTGAAGAAAGACGGGGTGCCGGCATAGCCCTGCGGTTTAAGGTCGGCGATCGCGGCGACCTGCATTTCGGTCTGGCCGATGCCCGCCGGAAACACCGCGCAGCCCACCGCCTGCGCCGCCAGGTCCATCATGAATCCGGCGGGGGTGAAGTGATAGGAGAACGTGTTGTGCACCAGGTCGCCACTGCGAAAGCCGGCCGCGTGCAGTGCCCGGCCGAAGCGCCAGAAATCTCCGCGCGGTCCCTGCGGATCGTAGATCGGTCCCGGGGAGCAGAACACCCGTCCGAGCCGTCCGGTGGCGACCGTGGTCATGCCGGCAAACGGAGGCTCCGACCTCTGTAGTTCGATCAGATCGGATTTGCGTGTCACCGGCAGCTTCGCCAGCGCCTTGCGGTCGCGCACCTGGTACGGATCAATGTCTACCAGAAGCTGCGCAAAGTAGGGCGCGCTGCGCTGCGCATGGGCAATCTGTCCGGGCAGGGCCGAGAACAGCGCCTTTTCACGCTGCTCCGGGTCGCGGGTTTCGAGGTCGTCGTAGTAATCCATGATTCAGGGGCGAGGGTCGAGGGACGAGGATCGAGGGGAAAAAGACGATTCGAGCAACAGGCTTTTGCTAGCCCCTCGCCACTCGTTCCTCGTCCCTGCAGTCATGCCAGCCAGCGCTTGCGGCGGCGATAGTGTTTTGAATCGCGGAAGCTCTTGCGTCCGGCGGTGGACAGTCCGAGGTAGAACTCTTTCACGTCTTCATTGCTGGCAAGGTCCGCCGCCGGTCCATCCATGACTACCCGGCCGTTCTCGAGGATGTAGCCATAGTCCGCATGGCGCAGTGCGACGTTGGTGTTTTGCTCTGCGAGCAGGAAACTCACGCCTTCGTTCTGGTTCAGGCCGCGCACGATCTCGAAAATCTCCTCGACGATCTGCGGCGCCAGGCCCATCGACGGTTCGTCCAGCAGGATCATGCTTGGGCGGGCCATCAGCGCGCGGCCGATGGCGGTCATTTGCTGTTCGCCGCCGGAGGTATAGCCGGCCTGGCTGCGGCGGCGCTCCTTCAGCCGCGGGAAGTACTGATAAACCATTTCCAGGTCCTGGCGGATGGCGGCGCGATTGGCGCTGCGGGTAAAGGCGCCGGTCAGGAGATTCTCTTCCACCGTCAGGTGCTGGAAACAGTGCCGCCCCTCCATTACCTGCACCACGCCGAGCTTCACCAGTTCCCAGGGCGTGAGCTTGTCGACGCGTTTGCCCCGATACTCGATCGTGCCCTTGGTCACGTCGCCGCGTTCGGAAGCGAGCAGGTTCGAAATCGCCTTCAGCGTGGTGGTCTTGCCGGCGCCGTTGGCACCCAGCAGCGCCACGATCTTTCCCTCCTGGACCGAAAGCGAAACGCCCTTGAGCACCAGGATCACGTGGTCGTAGATGACCTCGATGTTGTTGACGGTCAGCAAAGGTTGCGGCGTCGCGGACATGGCTGGTGTGCGATTGTTCGTGGTGTCGGTTACGAAGGGCGAGGAATGGGGACGAGGTCTGGTGCTTCGCGCTTTGATCTTTCCCTCGCCCCTCTTTTCTCGTCCCTCTTCCCTGCGAAATCTCAGCCCTTCATGCATTCGGGCTTGATGCCCTTTTCCTTGGCATACGCCGCCGCGGATTCCTCGACCATCCTGCGGACCAGTTCGCGGTCGCCGCTGATCCATTCGGACACCGCGTTCCATTTCTTGCCGTCCCATTGCTGGAAGCGTACCAGGCCGCTGCCGCCATGGTCGGTGCACGATACCTTCAGCGTCGAGACCATGGTACCGAAGCCGAGCTTGTCGAGCCGCTTCTGGTCGATGTTCAGGTTCTCGATTCCCCAGCGCACCTGCTCGCCGGACATCGGTTTCTTGCCGTACTTCGCCTGAGCGGTGCGCACCGCTTCCACGGTGATCATGCCGGCGGCAAATCCCCGGTTCCACAATACCGTGCCGACCAGCTTGGAATCGCCGCCCTTGTTGCGGCCGTAGACGTACTTCCTCGCATCCTTCACCACCGGGAAGTCGCTGCCGGCGAGGTTCAGGCTGGCGGCGTAGTAGCCGGTCGCGGCCGGACCGGCGGCCTCGGTATCGATCTCCGAGCCGGCCCACCAGTTGCCGACCATTTTGTCGCGGGGGAAGCCGACCTTTTGCGCGGTGGAGAGCGCGGTGGCGCTCATCACCCCCCAGCCCCACAGGATCACCCAGTCCGGGCGGTACTGGCGGATCTGCAACCACTGTGACTGCTGTTCGTTGCCGGGGTGCGGCACCGGGATCAGCCGCAACTCGAAGCCGAGCTTTTTGGCCTCGGCTTCCAGTACCGGATGTGGTTCCTTGCCGTAGGCGGAATCGTGATACAGCAGCACGATCTTCTTGCCCTTGAGCTTGCCGATCCCGCCTTCCTTGTCGCCGATGAACTTGACGATGCCGGTGGCGGCATCCCAGTAGTTCGATAGCAGCGGGAACACCCAGGGGAAAACCCGGCCGTCGGTGGCGTCGGTGCGGCCGTAGCCCAGCGTTATCAGCGGAATCTTGTCGGTCGGGGCCTTGTCGATCAGCGCGTAGGTGATGCCGGTGGACATCGGGTGGATCGCAGTCGGCCCGGTCGCGGTGCGGGTCTTGAGCCGCTCGTAACACTCCACGCCCTTGGCGTTGTTGTACTCGGTCTCGCACTCCTCCCAGGAAAGTCTGACGCCGTTGACGCCGCCATCACGCTCGTTCACCAGGTTCAGGTAGTCGATAAATCCACCGAAAAAAGCGGCGCCGTTAGCGCCGTAGGGCCCGACCCGATAGCCGGTGATGCCGATAAACTGCGTGCCGGCCTGCTGTGCGGCCGCGGGTATTGCGCCACCTACGAGGCTCGCCAATGCCAGCAGGGCAGCCAGCCCCTTCTTCCATGTCCTCATTGCTATCTCCTTTTATGTTATGCCTTGGGCCGTGTTCAGTGCGGGAACGGCCAGAGTCGCAACTTTTCCTTGGTAATCTGCCACAGCCTCGCCAGTCCGTGTGGTTCGACGATCAGGAAAAAAATGATCAGACCGCCGAACACCACCAGTTGGGCCATGGATGTAACGCCCGGCCCCAGGTTCAGGTTGAACAGGACGTTCGCTTCCGTCAACACCACGTCCAGGAAAGTCGGCACCAGGGTAATGAACGCTGCTCCGAGAAACGAGCCGAGTATGCTTCCGACCCCGCCGATGATCACCATGAAAAGGATACGGAACGACATATCCAGATTGAAGCCGTCCGGCTCCACGTTGCCAAGATAGGCGAAGGCATAAAGCGCCCCGGCGACGCCGCAGTAGAAGGAACTCACCGCGAATGCGAGCAGTTTGGTGCGCAGGATGCGGATACCGATCACTTCCGCAGCCACGTCCATGTCGCGCACTGCCATCCAGGCGCGGCCGATACGGCTGCGCACCAGGTTCTTGGCCAGCAGTGCCATCCCCGCCACGATCGCCAGGACCAGCAGATACTTGCGCACCGGCGTGTCGAAGGCCACACCCAGAATCTCGATTGGCTGCGCAGAGATCACGCCGGAGGGACTGTAATTCGAGAACCAGCCAACCTTGGTGATCAGCCAGGGTATGAAGAACTGCGCGGCCAGCGTCGCAACTGCCAGGTAGAAGCCCTTGATGCGCAGGCTGGGCAGGCCGAAGGCGACGCCAACCAGCGCGGCACTCAGGCCGCCGAGTGCGAAACTTAGCAGGATCGGCATGCCCGGAATGCGCAACTGGAAGTTGTACGCGGCCACCGCGCCCACTGCCATGAAAGCTGCGGTGCCGAGCGAAAGCTGGCCGGCGTAGCCGGTGAGGATATTCAGGCCCAGTGCCGCCAGCGAGAACACCAGCACCGGAATCAGGATCGCGGTCAACCAGTAGTCGCCGGCGAACAGCGGTACCGCGACGAAGGCAATCGCCAGGATCGCCAGCATGCCGTAGCGGTCCTGGCGGATCGGGAACAGCGCCTGGTCGGCAGCGTAGGAAGTCTTGAATTGTCCCGCCTCGCGATAAAACACTTTAGATTCCTATCACCACAGAGGCACAGAGACCCGGAGAACAGTAAATTCGAGTGCAAGGAGAAAGACCATCGAACCTTCTCCGGAGTAATTGCAGTGGAATGTTTTTCATTCTCACCCTCGTTTTTCTCTGTGCCTCTGTGTCTCTGTGGTGAACGTCATGGCTTGAACGCGGTCGATGCGTTTGCAGTTACAGCCGTGCTTCGCACTTAACATTTCGCTCTGCTTCAATATTAGCCTCCACTGAAAGCTCATCGATCGCTATACGCGGTCGATTCGCTTTTCACCGAACAGGCCTTCCGGCCGCACCAGCAGGAACAGCAGCGCCAGCATGTAGGCGAACCAGCCCTCGATGCCGCCGCCGATATGCGGGCCGATGTAGACCTCGGCCAGTTTCTCCGCCGCGCCGATGATCAGCCCGCCGATGATCGCGCCGGTGACCGATTCGAAGCCGCCAATGATCAGCACCGGCAGCGCCTTGAGCGCGACGAAAGTCAGCGCAAACTGCACGCCATTGCGCGCCCCCCACATCAGTCCCGCCACCAGCGCGACGAAACCGGCAACCGACCAGACGATCGCCCAGATCTGCTTCAGCGGAATGCCCACCGCCAGCGCGGCCTGGTGATCGTCCGCGACCGCCCGCAGCGCCCGGCCGACCCGGGTGACCTGGAAGAA
>LNFM01009190.1_pt1 | contig 21495 bp, 16 predicted proteins | sample 596031 | NCBI WGS metagenome assembly LNFM01 (sample SAMN04254537, study PRJNA301005) | activated carbon metagenome | isolation source: dual media filters at the Ann Arbor, Michigan drinking water treatment plant | place: USA: Ann Arbor
TGGGCTTGCAGTCGATGCCGCCCACCTGCTGGAAGTAGGTGAACTGCGTCACCTCCATGCCGTTGAGCCAGACCTCCCAGCCCAGGCCCCAGGCACCCAGCGTGGGGTTCTCCCAGTCGTCTTCGACGAAACGCACGTCGTTGCTCTTGAGGTCGAAGCCCAGCGCTTCCAGGCTGCCCAGGTAAAGCTCGAGGATGTTCGCGGGCGCCGGCTTCAGCACCACCTGGTACTGGTAGTAGTGCTGCAGGCGGTTGGGGTTGTGGCCGTAGCGGCCGTCCTTGGGGCGGCGGCTGGGCTGCACGTAGGCGGCCTTCCAGGGCTCGGGGCCCAGGGCGCGCAGGAAGGTGGCGGTGTGGCTGGTGCCGGCCCCCACTTCCATGTCGTAGGGTTGCAGCAAGGCGCAGCCCTGGGCGTCCCAGTAGCTCTGCAGCTTGAGGATGATCTGCTGGAAGGTCAGCATGGCACGCGGCGTCTTTGTGTGTCTCGAAAACCCCTGAGTCTACGGGCCGCCCCAGCCGCTAGGCTGAGGCGCATGACGCCACAACAACTTGTTCTGAGCCTGGTGCTGGCCACGATGGTGTTTTCGGTGGCCCTCGAACTTCGCGTGGCCGACTTCACCCGCGTGGCCCAGGCGCCGCGCGCGGTGGTGGCCGGGCTGGTGCCGCAGTTCGTGCTGCTGCCGGTGGCCACCTGGCTGGCCACGATGCTGCTGGACCTGCCGCCCAATGTGGAGGCCGCGATGATCCTGGTGGCCTGCTGCCCCGGCGGCTCGCTGAGCAACTTCGTCACGCACTACGGGCGCGGCAACACGGCGCTGAGCGTCAGCGTCTCGGCGGTGGCCGCGGTGCTGGCGCTGTTCCTCACGCCCTTCAACTTCACCTGGATGGTGGCCAGCAACCCGGCCACCGCGGCGTGGTTGAAGCAGCTGGACATCGACGCCAGCGCCATCTGGTGGAGCCTGCTCGCACTGCTGGCCGTGCCCATGGTGCTGGGCCTGCTGTTCAGCCACCGGCTGCCGGCGCTGACGGCCCGCATCCGCAAGCCGCTGGCCAACTTCAGCCTGCTGGCGCTGCTGGCCTTCATCGCGCTGGGGCTGGTGAAAGAGCGTGCGCTGCTGAACGCGCAGCTCCTGCCGCAGCTCCTGATCGTGGTGCTGCACAACGCCGCCGGCCTGGTGCTGGGCTGGGCGGCGGCCATGGCCTTTCGCGTGGCCGAGCGCGACCGCCGCGCGATCATGATCGAAGGCGGCATGCAGAACAGCGGCCTGGCGCTGGGCATCATCGCGGTGCAGTTCAACGCCGACCTGGGCATGGTGATCATCGCCAGCCTGTGGGGCATGTGGCACATCGTCAGCGGCATGGCGCTGGCCATCCTCTGGAGGAGCAAGGATGCACGACACCGTCTTTGAAGGTGCCACCGTCATCGACGGCACGGGCGCAGCAGCTTTCACCGCCGACGTGGCGGTGCAAGGCGGCCTCATCGTCGACATCGAAAGGGCGGGCCGCATCACGGCGCCCTCGCGCCAGCGCGTGGCCGCGCACGGCGCCTGGCTGACGCCGGGCTTCGTCGACATCCACACCCACTACGACGGCCAGGCGACCTGGGATCAGACCTTCAGCCCCAGCATCCACCACGGCGTCACCACGGTGTTGATGGGCAACTGCGGCGTGGGCTTTGCGCCGAACGTGCCCGGGCGCGAAGCCGACCTCATCGCGCTGATGGAAGGCGTGGAAGACATTCCCGGCGCGGCGCTGGCTGAAGGCGTGAAGTTCAACTGGCAGAGCTTTCCGCAGTACATGGACGTGCTGGACGCGATGCCGCACAGCATCGACTTCCTGGTGCAGGTTCCGCACGACCCGCTGCGCATGGCGGTGCTGCGCGAACGCGCGCAGGCGCAACAGGCCGCCACGGCCGACGACATCGCTGCGATGCGCGCGCTGCTGCGCGAGGCCCTGCAGGCCGGCGCCGCCGGCTTCTCCACCGGCCGCAGCGACAACCACCGCACCGCGCACGGCCATGAAACCCCGGCCTCGGAAGCCAGCGCCGCCGAACTCACCGGCTTGGCCAGCGCCTTCCAGGGCCTGCAGCACGGCGTGCTGCAGCTGGTGAGCGATTTCGACCTGCTGCGCAGCGCCGAGCGCTTCCACCCCGAGTTCGACCTGGTCGAGGCGATGGCGCGCGCCAGCGGCCGGCCGTTGTCGATGACCTGGCTGCAGCGCGACCCTGGCGGCGAGCAGTGGAAGACCATCCAGGCGCGTGTGGAAGCGGCGGTGGCGGGCGGCCTGCCGCTGTACCTGCAGGCGGCGTCACGCGGCATCGGCGTCATCAACGGGCTGGACGCCAGCTTCCACCCCTTCATGGGCTTTCCGGGCTACAAGGAAGTGGCCCACCTGCCGCTGGCCGAACGTGCGGCGGCGCTGCGCGAACCGGCGCGCAAGGCGCGCATCCTGGCCGAGAAGAGCGAGCGCATCAGCGGCGACGGCACGCCGGTGCCGCCGTTGGTGGACATCCTGCTCGCGCGCATCGAGCTCGTTGCCGCACGCATGTTCCCGCTCGACACCTCGTCGGCCGCTGCGCCCAGCTACGAGCCCCCGGTGACGCAGAGCTTCTTCGTGCGCGCCAAACAAGGCGGCACCACGGCGCTGGAAGCGCTGTACGACCACTTCGCCCAGGGCGACGGCGGCAGCCTCGTCTACTTTCCCGTCTTCAACTACAACGACGGCCATCTCGACGTGGTGCGGCAGATGCTGCAGCACCCGCGTGCCCTCTTCGGCCTCAGCGACGCCGGCGCCCATGTCGGCACGGTGTGCGATGCCAGCGCCACCACCTTCCTGCTCACGCACTGGGCGCGTGACCGCCCGCAAGGCCGCCTGCCGGTGGAACACGCCGTGCACCTGCTGACGGCGCGCAACGCGGCCTACCTGGGCCTGGCCGACCGTGGCCGCGTCGCGCCGGGCCGGCGCGCCGACCTCAACCTCATCGACCCCGCCCGGCTGGCCGTGGGCGCACCGCAGCTGGTGCGCGACCTGCCCGCGGGCGGCAAGCGTTTTCTGCAGGTGGCCCAGGGCTACATCGGCACCTGGGTGGCGGGCCGCCCTGTGCAGGCCGAGGGCGTCGTCAGCGCCGAACGCCCGGGGCGGCTGGTGCGGCTGGGGCAGGCTTCGGGCCGCGCCTGACCAGCACGCAGGTCAGCACGCACAAGACTGCCAGCCCGACCAGCGGCCACAAGGCCAAACGCGCGGCCCACCACGCATACGGCGTGATGCCTTCGCGGCCCTGCGCGCTGGCCAGCAGCACCCCGCGGGTGTGCGGCGCCAGCGCCGCCGTCACCACGCCGCGGTGGTCGATGACGGCGGTGGCGCCGGTGTTGGTGGCGCGCAGCATCGGCCGCTGCAGCTCCAGCGTGCGCAGGCGCGAGATGTTCAGGTGCTGCGGTATCGCCACCGTGTGGCCGAACCAGCCGATGTTGCTGATGTTGGCCATCAGCGTGGGCGCGGTGGCGGCGTCGGCGAAGCGCCGGGCGAGTTCTTCGCCGAACAAGTCTTCGTAGCAGATGTTGGGGGCCACGCGCTGGCCGAAGACGCTGAATGAAGCCTGGTTCAAGCCGCCGCGGTTGAAGTCGCCCAGCGGGATGTTCATCAGGCGCGTGAACCAGCGAAAACCGGTGGGTATGAATTCGCCGAAAGGCACGAGGTGGTGTTTGTCGTAGCGGTATTCAGGCGCCGCCGACAGCCCCGCCACGCTGTTGGTGTAGCCGCGCTCGAAGTCGCCCAGTGGCACGCCCACCAGCGCGGCACCACGTTCGCGGAAGCGCTCCTGCAGCAGCTGCCAGTAGCCGGGCACCAGCTCGGTCAGCTGGTCGGGCAGCAGCGGCACGGCGGTCTCGGGCGCCACCACCAGATCGGCCTGGCTTTCCAGCAGTTCACGCGCCACCCAGGCCAGGGCTTCGGGCATGCGGTCTGCCGCGAACTTTTCGTCCTGCGCCACATTGCCCTGCAGCAGCGCCACCTGCAGCGTGCCGGCGGGCCGCGTGAATTCGGCCGGCACGGCCACCGCCGCCAAGAGCAGCCCCAGGGGCGCGGCCAGCGCCAGCGCGGCCGGGCGCACACCGGCGCCGCGCAGCGCGGCCTGCACCGCCAGCACCGTGCCGGCCGCCAGCGCGGCCATCAGCGCGCCGATGCCATAGACGCCCAGCCAGGGCGCCAGCGCCGCCAGCGGTGCGTCCACCATCGCATAACCCGCAGCCACCCACGGGAAGCCCGTGAACAAGAGCCCGCGCGCCAGTTCGGCCAGCAGCCACAGCGCGGCAAACAGCGCCACGTCGGCGGCACCGCCGCGCCGCCAGCGCGCATAAGCTGCGCCGGCCGCAGCCAGGTAGAGCGACAAGGCCGCCGACAAGGCGAACACCGCCGCAGCCGCCAGCGGCGCCGGCAGCCCGCCATAGCGGTGCATGCTGATGAAGAGCCACCAGGTGCCGGCGCACAGCCAGGCCGTGCCGTAACACCAGCCCAGCAGCGCCGCGCGGCCCGGCGTGGCCATGTGCAGGCGCCACACCAGCAGCGCCAGCGTGGCCAGCGGCAGCGGCCAAAGCGCGGTGTGCACGAAGGCCAGGGTCTGCAGCGCACCCAGTGCGGCGATGGCCAGCACTTCCAGCGGCGGCTGCACCCGCCGCCAGCGCCAGGCCGGCTTCAATCGAGGTGGCCGTCGTCGGCCGGGGTCTCGGGCTGCGGCGCACGCGCCACGCGGAACCAGCGCACCGCGCCGCCGCGCGTCAACATCACCGTGAAGCGCAGGCCGCCCAGCTCCACCATCTCGGCGCGGCGCGGCACGCGGCCCAGCTCTTGCGCCACCAGGCCGCCGATGGTGTCGAACTCGGCTTCGGACAGGCGCGTGCCGAAGGCCTCGTTGACGGCGCCGATGCCGACATCACCGGCCACGCGGTGGGTGTTGTCGGCCAGCGTGTAGATGCCGTTTTCCTGCTCCTGCTCGTCGAACTCGTCTTCGATCTCGCCGACGATTTCCTCGAGCACGTCTTCGATGGTGATGAGCCCGGCGGTGTTGCCGAACTCGTCGATGACGATGGCCAGGTGGTTGCGGTTGCTGCGGAAGTCGCGCAGCAGCTCGTTCAGGCGCTTGCTTTCGGGCACGAACACCGCCGGTCGCAACAGCGTGCGCAGGTTCAGCTCCGGCGCGCGCTGCAGCTTCAGCAGGTCTTTCGCCATCAGGATGCCGATGATGTTGTCGCGCGCACCGTCATAGACCGGAAATCGCGAGTGCGCGGTGTCGATCACCAAGCCCAGCAATTCGTCGTAGTCAGCCGCGATGTCCAGCAGGTCCATGCGCGGCGCGGGCACCATCACGTCGCCGGCCGTCATGTCGGCCATGCGCAGCACGCCTTCGAGCATCAGCCGCGATTCGGGCTCGATGAGCTCGCGGTCTTCGGCATCGGCCAGGGTGCGGAAAAGTTCGTCCTTGCTGTCCGGCCCGGGCGAGATGAACTCGACCAGGCGCTGGAAGAAGGGTCTGCGGTCCGCACGCGCGGCCGGAGCGGCGCGTGCGGACCTGTGAGATGCTGGGTCGGACACTGAGAGGGGTGCCGGCAGTAGAAAGGAGCGGGAAGAATAACCGAGGCGCCGGAGCACGGGCGCGGCAACGGCGACAATCACGCCCCGCACTTGCCAGCCGCCGCCCTGCCGGCGACCCGCCCCTCTCCGACCACGCCGATGAACCCGCCCGTCAAATCCCTGGCCTGGCCCCTGGTGTGGCCTGTTGCCGCGATGGCCGCCGTCATCGTGCTGTCCAACGTGCTGGTGCAACACCCGATCAATGACTGGCTGACCTGGGGCGCCTTCAGCTACCCGCTGGTCTTCCTGGTCTGCGACCTCACCAACCGCGCGCTCGGCCCCGCCGCGGCACGCCGTGTGGCGTGGACAGGCTTCGGCGTGGCCGTGGCCGTCTCGCTGGCCCTGGCGCCCGCTCGCATCGCGCTGGCCTCGGGCGCGGCCTTCCTCGTCGCGCAGGGCATGGACATCCTGGTCTTCAACCGCTGGCGCCGCGCCGCCTGGTGGAAAGCGCCGCTGTGGGGCTCGCTGGTGGCCAGCGTGGTGGACACCGCGGTCTTCTTCTTTCTCGCGTTCGCCGGCAGCGAGATGAACTGGCTGCAGCTCACCGGCGGCGACCTGGCCGTGAAGGCCGCCATGGCCGTGGTGCTGCTGGCGCCCTACCGGGCCTTGCTGCCGCACCTGGACCGCTGGGCCGCCGGCAGGCTTGCACCGCCGCCGGCCGCCCCCATCTGACCCGCCTTGCGCCGCCCGACCGCCCGACCGGACCGCCTCAACCCCGCCCCAAGAGAACAGCCATGTCGAACAGCAGCCTCATCCCCGCCACCATCCTCACCGGCTTCCTGGGCTCGGGCAAGACCACGCTGCTCAAGCGCGTGCTCTCCGAAGCCCATGGGCAGAAGATCGCCGTCATCGAAAACGAGTTTGGTGAAGAGAACATCGACAACGAGATCCTCGTCTCGGACACGCGCGAGCAGATCATCCAGCTGAACAACGGCTGCGTCTGCTGCACCATCCGCGAAGACCTGCGCACCACGCTGGCCGACCTGGCCGAAAAACGCCGCAAGGGTGAATTGCAGTTCGACCGCGTCGTCATCGAAACCACCGGCCTGGCCGACCCCACGCCCGTGGCGCAGACCTTTTTCATCGACGACGAAATCGCCGAGAGCTATGTGCTCGACAGCATCCTGACCCTGGTGGACGCCAAGCACGCCCAGGCGCAGCTGAACGACCGCCAGGAAGCGCGCCGCCAGGTCGGTTTTGCCGACCAGATCTTCCTCAGCAAGAGCGAGCTCTGCAGCGAGGCCGACGTGGCTGCGCTGGTCCACCGCATCAAGCACATGAACCCGCGCGCGCCGGTCAGCAAGGTGCACTTCGGCGAGGTGCCGATCGCCAGCGTCTTCGACCTCAAGGGTTTCAACCTCAACGCCAAGCTGGAGATCGACCCCGAGTTCCTGGCCGCTGACGAGCATGCGCATGCTCACCACGACCACGCCGGGCACGACCACCACCACGACCATGAGCATGGTGAACACTGCGACCACCCTTCGCACCACGCCCATGACGACGACGTGAAGAGCTTCGTCTTTCGCAGCCACAAGGCCTTCAACCCGGCCAAGCTGGAAGACTTCCTCGGCGGCATCGTCCAGGTCTTCGGCCCCAAGCTGCTGCGCTACAAGGGCGTGCTGTTCATGAAGGGCAGCGAGCGCAAGGTCATCTTCCAGGGCGTGCACGAACTGATGGGCAGCGACCTGGGCCCGAAGTGGGCGCCGGGCGAGGAGAAGATCAGCAAGATGGTCTTCATCGGCATCAACCTGCCCAAAGAGCTGCTCATGCAGGGCCTGGAGCAGTGTCTGGTCTGAAGAGCTGCCCTCGCCGGGCGCTGAAACGCGGGGGGCCTGCGCGTGGCTACAATCGCGCGCCTTGCAAGTCCCCCTGGGCTTGTTCAGGCCCCCACTTCGGTGGGGCGCGAGCGAAGCGTGCCCTGCACCGTCAGGGCCCCAGACACCGATGCCCGACCAGGCGTATTCGACAGGTGAGGAGGTTCCCGTGAGCAAGCCACCGGCCAAGACCGCGGCCGCCAGCAAGACCAAGGCGGCGCCCGCGAGCCCCGAGACCGCCAAACCCGCCGCGAAACCTGCGGCCAAGCCGGCGGCGAAAGCCGCCGCGAAACCTGTCGATAAGCCTGTCCAGAAGCCCGCAGCAAAGCCTGCGGGAAAGACCGCAGTGAAGCCCGCAGTGAAGCCCGCAGTGAAGCCCGCAGCCAAGGCTGCGGCAAAACCTGCACCGAAAGCCGCCCCCGTGACCGTTGCCCCCCCGTCCCCTCCCCCCAGCCCCGCCCCCGCGCCGTCACCGGCCTTGCACGTCAAGGCACCGGCGCCCAAGAGCGCGGCCCAGAAGGCCGCCCAGAAGGCCGCTCCGCAGAACCAGCTGCCCACCGCCGCACCGTTGCAGTCGGTGAACCGCTTCACCGACCGCTTTGCGCCAGCCGCCTCGGCCGCGCGCACGATGACCGAAGCGACCGACCTGCCGAAAAACGCGCGCCTGCGCGACCCGAAGCTCGCCAACGCGTGGAAAAGCAAGCCCGGCCGTGAACTCACGGTGGACGAGCTGCTGGCCATGCCCGACAGCGAGTACATGAACGACAAGCAGATCGACTTCTTCCGCACCCAGTTGCAGAAGCAGAAGGACGACCTGCTCAGCAACGCCGGTGAAACCACCGAGCACCTGCGCGAAGACACCTCCATCGTGCCCGACCCGGCCGACCGAGCGACCATCGAGGAAGAACACGCGCTGGAGCTGCGCACGCGCGACCGCGAGCGCAAGCTGCTGAAGAAGATCGCGCAGTCCCTGACGCGCCTGGACACCGGCGAGTACGGCTTTTGCGACGAAACCGGCGAGCCCATCGGCCTGCAGCGCCTGCTGGCCCGGCCGACGGCCACGCTGTCGCTGGAAGCCCAGCAACGCCGCGAGCTGAAACAGAAGATGTTCGGCGACTGAGCCCTCGGCTCAGGCCCCCGTCGGCGCTGACGTACCATCCCGGCCATGTCCGAGAACGAGAGTTTCTTCCGCAAGGTGGCGCGCTTTGTCGCGAACCCGACCACCGACTGGACAGACCTCGGCGCGCGCCAGGAAGACACCCGTGAGCTTGAGCTCGAGAAGTCCGAGCTCAAGGCGATGATCGAGCGCAAGCGGCGCAACGACTTTGTGCGCAAGCGCGAATTCGACATGCTGCGTCGCGTGCGCCGCGAAGGCCTGTCACCCGAGCAGTTGGCATCGCTGGGCACGTCCTCGCGGCTGGACGACTCCGAAGCGCGCCTGCCCGACAGCCCCGCCGCCCGTCCGGACGGCGTGAAGGCCAAGATCGACGAGATCGAGCAGCAGATGGTCGGCGATGCCGGCTTCAACAACACGCGCAACAAGGCTGCAGGCCTGAACAGCGTGCTGCCACCGCCGCCGGCGCGTCCACGCGAGGAGCTGGCCGCCGACGAGGCTCAGGATTCCAGCGAAGGCGCCGACAGCGACGAACTGCGTGCCGCCTACGAGGGCCGCCTGCCGCAGGCCGCGCCCGCACCGGCCCCGGACTACCGCGCGCCGCCACCGCCGGTGATGAACCTGCCGCCGGCCTCAGCGCCCGCGCCAGTGCAGATGGGCAACGGCTTGCCCCCGCTGGCCCCCATGGCCGCAGTGTCGTTTGAAACGGCCGGGCCCGGCCCCACGATGTCGCCGGCCCCTGGGTACGCGGCCCCCCGTGGCGCGCCTGCCGACCCCGTCAGCGACCTGAACGACTTCAGCGCGCCCTTCGCCGTCGAAGTCAGCGAGGTGGTGCACGACCCCGAGCTGGACGAGGCCGTGATCGCCTTCGCCAACGCCGACTTTGCCCAGTCTGAAGAAGCGCTGCAGCGCCTGACCGCCGATGGCGGACCGCGTGGCCAGCATGCCGAAACCTGGCTCGTGCTGTTCGACCTGTACCGCGCCACCGGCCAGCAGCAGCGCTTTGAAAGCCTGGCCGTGGAGTACGCGCAGCAGTTCGGCTGGAGCGCCCCGCAGTGGTATTCGCTGCCCAAGCTGGTGGCCGATGCCCAGGCCGACGCACCGGCCCTCAACGAAGCGACACCGACACGCGGCAGCCTCGATGTGGGGTGGCTGGCGCCCGAGCACCTGGACATCGAGGCCGTGGCGCGGCTGCGTTCGCAGACGCTGCAGATGCCGCTGCCCTGGGTGTTCGACTGGCACCAGCTCAGGCTCATCGACGCCGAAGCGGCGATGCAGCTGTCGACGATCTTCCGCCTGTGGAGCGGGCAATCCATAGAACTGCGCTGGATAGGCGGCGAGCGGCTCTTCCAGGTGCTGGCCGAGGCCGCCCCCACGGGCGTGCGCGATGCCGACCCGGCTTTCTGGCTGACCCGTCTGGACGCGTTGCGCCTGGCCAACCGCCCCGACCAGTTCGACGAAGCCGCCATCGATTACTGCGTCACCTACGAAGTCAGCCCGCCCAGCTGGGAGCCCACACGTTGCAAGGTGCTCATCAGCAGCGGCGGCGCCTCGACGCGCCAGCCTGACCTGTCGATGGTCAGCGATGTCTCCACCGGCTTCATGGAGTCCGGGCTGCTGGACGAGGGCGGCGGCCTTGCCGGCCAGGTGGAAGTGGCGCACGTGGAGCTGTCGGGCCAGCTCATAGGCGACATCGGCGCCACCCTGAGCAAGCTGCAGGGTGAACTGACGAACGCGCCCGTCATCAGCGTCAGCTGCGCACGCCTGATCCGGGTTGATTTCATCGCCGCGGGCGACCTGCTGAACTGGGTGCTGGCCAAGCGCGCAGAAGGCCGCGGCGTGCAGTTCGTCGACACGCACCGGCTGGTGGCGCTGTTTTTCGGTGCCATGGGCATCAACGAGCACGCCAAGGTGCAAGTGCGGAAAGTCTGACCGCCGGGCCTTGAGCCGGGCCGCCGCGCCCCCAACTCCCAGGCATTCATGGAAAATTTTCACGGCACCACCATCGTCAGCGTGCGCCGCGGGTCGCTGGTCGCCATCGGTGGCGACGGCCAGGTCACCTTGGGCACCATCGTCGTCAAGAGCAGCGCGCGCAAGGTGCGCAAGCTCTACCGCGAACAGGTGCTGGCCGGCTTTGCCGGCGCCACCGCCGACGCCTTCACCCTCTTCGAGCGCTTCGAGGCCAAGCTGGAAAAACACCAGGGCCACCTGCAGCGCGCGGCCATCGAACTCACCAAGGACTGGCGCACCGACCGTGTGCTGCGCCGCCTGGAAGCGATGCTGGCGGTGGCCGACCGCACGAGCTCGCTGATCATCACCGGCAACGGCGACGTGCTCGAGCCCGAATACGGCATCGTGGCCATCGGCTCGGGCGGCGCCTACGCGCAGGCCGCCGCGCGCGCGCTGGTGCAGCACACCGAGCTGCCGGCCTCCGAGGTGGTGAAACGCTCACTGGAGATCGCGGGCGACATCTGCATCTACACCAACCACAACCACACCATCGAGACGCTGGGGGAAGGCGCATGAGCATGACGCCCCAAGAGATCGTCAGCGAGCTCGACAAGCACATCGTCGGCCAGAACGCCGCCAAGCGCGCCGTGGCGATTGCGCTGCGCAACCGCTGGCGCCGCCAGCAGGTGCAGGGCAGCCTGCGCGCGGAGATCACGCCGAAGAACATCCTGATGATCGGCCCCACGGGCGTGGGCAAGACGGAAATCGCGCGCCGCCTGGCGCGCCTGGCCGACGCGCCTTTCATCAAGGTGGAGGCGACCAAGTTCACCGAGGTGGGCTATGTCGGCAAGGACGTCGACACCATCGTGCGCGACCTGATGGAAGTGGCCATCAAGGAAGAGCGCGAGCGCCAGATGCGCCGCCAGCGCGCCGCCGCCGAAGATGCCGCCGAAGACCGCCTGCTCGACGTGCTGGTGCCGCCGCCGCGCGAAGCCGCGCGCATGGGCTTCGACAGCGCGCCCCCGGCCGACAGCACCACGCGCCAGGTGATGCGCAAGCGCCTGCGCGAAGGCAGCCTGGACGACAAGGAGATCGAGATCGACCTCGCCGAGGCCAAGCCCACGCTGGAGATCCTGGGCGCCCAGGGCATGCCCGGCATGGAGGAGATGGCCGAACAATTGAAGGGGCTGTTCTCTCAGGCCGGGGCGCAGAAACGCAAGCTGCGCAAGCTGAAGATCGCCGACGCCCGCCAGCAGCTCATCGACGAAGAAGCCGGCAAGCGGGTCAACGAAGACGAGATCCGCGCCGCCGCGCTGGCCAACGCCGAAGGCAATGGCATCGTCTTCATCGACGAGATCGACAAGGTGGCCAGCCGCCAGGAACACGGCGGTGCCGAAGTCAGCCGCCAGGGCGTGCAGCGCGACCTGCTGCCGCTGGTGGAAGGCACCACGGTCAGCACCAAGTACGGCATGGTGAAGACCGACCACATGCTGTTCATCGCCAGCGGCGCCTTCCACCTCGCCAAGCCGAGTGACCTGATCCCGGAACTGCAGGGCCGCTTCCCCATCCGCGTGGAACTGCAGTCGCTCAGCGTGCAGGACTTCGAGGCCATCCTGACCAGCACGCACGCCAGCCTGATCAAGCAGTACCAGGCCCTGCTGGCCACCGAGGGCGTGACGCTCGAAGTGCTGCCCGAAGGGGTGCAGCGCCTGGCGCAGATGGCCTTCGAGGTGAACGAACGCACCGAGAACATCGGCGCGCGCCGCCTGGCCACGGTGATGGAAAGGCTGCTCGACGACATCAGCTTCGATGCGCCGAACCGCGGCGGGCAGACCGTGTCGATCGACGCGGCCACCGTGAATGCGCGCCTGGCCGACCTGGTACACAACGAAGACCTGTCCCGCTACATCCTTTAGGCACATGCCGGCGGGCCCGCGCAGACGACGCCGCGCTTTGGCCACAATCACGGCCTTTCATCAGCCGCCGTTGCCTGCCATGCGCCTGCCTGCCCTGAACCTCCTGCCCCGCCTGCTGCATCTTCGCGCCACCGCACTCGCCGTGGCCAGCCTCGGCCTGCTGCTGGGCCCGGCCCATGCCGAGTTCGATGAAGACGATCTGCTGGCCGATGGCAGCGCCACCGCAGCGGCAACGCCCGCGCCGGCCGCCGACCCCAGGCACGTCTGGGACCTGAGCCCGCTGTTTGCCAGCGACGCCGCCTGGGACGCGGAACGCCAGGCCCTGCTGGCCCAGCTGCCGGCCCTGAAGGCGCTGCAGAAGGATTTCGGCCGCAGCCCGGCCAGCCTGCGCGCTGCGCTGGACCAGCTCTCGGCCGCCACGCAGCGCCTGCGTCGCGTGGGCGTGTACGCCAGCGCCATGGCCTCCACCGACAACCGGAATGCCCGCAACCAGGAACGCAGCGCGCAGGCCCGTTCACTCTCGGGCCAGTTCGGCGCGGCCGTGGCCTGGGTGGACGGCGCCATCGCCGCCATTGGCGACAAGAAGATCAACGCCTGGCTGCAGGCCGAACCCGGGCTGGCGCGCCACAGCACCCGCCTGCAGGAAGTGCTGCGCGAAGCCAGGCACAAGCTGCACCCCGAAGCCGAAGCCGCGCTGGCCGCGCTGGGCCCGGTGCTCACCGGCCAGGCCAACACGCGCACGCTGCTGACCAGCGTGGACATGGAGTGGCCCAGCATCACCGTCGACGGCAAGCCCGTGCGCGTGGACAACACCGGCTACAACCGCCTGCGCGCCCACCCCGACCGCACCGTGCGCAAGGCCGCCTTCGAGGCCTTCTACCGCGCCAACACGCGCTTCGAGAACACCATGGGCAGCACGCTGGCCCAGCGCGTGGAGGCCGGCGTCATCAACGCGCGTCTGCGCGGCCACCCCTCGGCGGTGGCGGCCAGCCTGGCGGACAACGCCATTCCCGAAAGTGTCTACCGCACGCTGGTGGCCGAGGCCCAGCGCGGCCTGCCCACGCTGCACCGCTACTTCAAGCTGCGCCAGAAGATGCTGGGCCTGCCCGACCTGGGCTACCACGACATCTACCCCGAACTGGTGAAGACCACGCGCCGCTACAGCCCGGAAGTGGCGGCCGAGCTCACGCTGGCCGCCGTGGCCCCGCTGGGCGCGCCCTACCAGGCGCAGTTGAAGAAGGTGCTGGGTGACAAGACCATGCACGTCTACCCCGCGCCGGGCAAGAGCCCGGGCGCCTACCAGAGCGGTGTCTACGGCATGACGCCGCTGGTCTTCCTGAACCACCAGGACACCTTCGGCAGCGTCAGCACCTTCGCCCATGAATGGGGCCACGGCATGCACACGCTGCAGGCCGACGGCACGCAGCCGCCCGAGAAGGCCGGCTACCCGCTCTTCCTCGCCGAGATTGCCGCCTTCACCCACGAGCTGCTGCTGCAGGGCCATGTGCTGAAGACGGCGCAGAGCAAGGAAGAACGCCTTTTCTACCTGGGCGAAGCGGTGGAGCGCCTGCGCGGCGCCTTCTTCCGCCAGACCATGTTTGCCGAGTTCGAACTGCAGGTGCACGACGCGCTGGAGCGTGGCGAAGCCGTCACCGGCAAGCGCATGACGCAGATCTACTGCGGCCTGCTCAAGCAGTACCACGGCGCCGAGGCCGGCGTCATGAACATCGACCCGGCGGTGTGCAGCGAGTGGGCCGTCATTCCGCACTTCTACCGGCCCTTCTACGTCTACCAGTACGCCACCTCGATGGCGGCGGCGCACCACTTCAGCACCCAGTTGCTCACGGGCAACACGGCGCAGCGCGACACCTACCTGAACGTGCTGAAGAGCGGCGGCTCGCGCCACCCGGTGCCGCTGCTGAAGGACGCCGGCCTGGACATGAACTCGCCGGCGCCCTACCGCACGCTCATCGCGCAGATGGGCAAGCTGCTCGACGAGATGGAGAAGCTGCTGGCCGAGGGCGCCACGGCCGCCGCGCCAGCGCCGATCGCGGCACCGGCGCGGGCGGCCGGCTCGCTGCCGCCCGGCTGAGCGCCGGGGCTCGGCCGTGCGCAGCTGGCCGCGGACGGCGCCGCCCGGGAACTCGGTGTTGTGCACGTTGACGTAGTAGTCGCCGGGGTTGGCCAGGATGTCGGCCACCACGGCGTCGCCCAGCGGGAACTGCGCCGGGCGCAGGCGCGCGTCCAGGCAGTCGGCCGCCTGGCCGTCCTGCGGCCAGGCCAGATTGGCCACTACCGGGCCGTTCTCGCCCGGCTTGCCCTTGTGGATGTGCGCGGCGCGGCCATTGCCCGGGGCCAGTTCCAGCTCGGCGATGCGCTTGACCTGCAGGTTGTAGCAAAGCACCTTCGAGTTGTCGGTGGCGCCCACCGAATCGATGGCGAAGACGTAGAACTCGCCGCGGCCGTCGGCGTCGCCGACGATGGCGTTGTTGCCGCTGGTGTTGACTTCCTGGCGGCCGTCGAGATCGGCCGTCAGCAGGCGGTTGAGGTGGCCGGCCACGGCCAGCGGGGCGACGACGGCCAGGGCGACGAGGCCAAGGCGGCGAAGTTTCTTCATGGGGTGTCCTCTGCGGTGTAGTGGGTCTGATGGGTCCGCCACGCAGCGCGTGGCTCACCCCCATACGCAGGCGGACGCCGGCTGGATGCAGACGCCGGCCCGATAATTCCGCATGACTTCATTGCCCCTCTTCATCGCCCCGGCCAAGTTCGACACCCCCGAGGCCGCGCTGGCCCAGGTGCAGGCCATCTACCGCAGCAGCGTCGAGCACCTGCGGGAAAGCCTGCGCCGCTTCGTGGCCGGCGAAGACGACGGCCAGCCGGTGCGCGCCTGCTACCCCTTCGTGCGCGTGCGCACCAGCACCGTGGCGCGCGCCGACTCGCGCCTGAGCTATGGCTTCGTGGCCGGACCGGGCACCTTCGAGATCACCGTGACGCGGCCCGATCTCTTCGCGAACTACTACCTCGAGCAGTTCCGCCTGCTGCTGAAGAACCACGGCGTGGCCATCGAGGTGGGCACCAGCGCGCAGCCCATTCCCGTGCACTTCTCGCTGGCCGAGCACGACCACCTGGAAGGCAGCATGCCGCCCGAGCGCCGGCTGCTGATGCGCGACCGCTTCGACCTGCCCGACCTGGCGGCGATGGACGACAGCATCGCCAACGGCACGCACGACCCGCGCCCCGGCGAGCCGCAGCCGCTGTCTCTGTTCACCGCGCCGCGCGTGGACTATTCGCTGCACCGCCTGCGCCACTACACCGGCACCGTGCCCGAGCACTTCCAGAATTTCGTGCTCTTCACGAACTACCAGTTCTACATCGACGAGTTCATCAAGCTCGGCCACGCGCTGATGGCCGACCCGGGCAGCGAATACGAGGCCTTTGTCGAACCCGGCAACGTCATCAGCCGCCGCGCCGGCAGCGCAGCCCGCCCGGGTGATGAACTGGGCGCGCCGCCGCCGCGCCTGCCGCAGATGCCGGCCTACCACCTGGTGCGGCCCGACAACAGCGGCATCACGATGGTGAACATCGGCGTCGGCCCGGCCAACGCCAAGACCATCACCGACCACGTGGCCGTGCTGCGCCCGCATGCCTGGCTGATGCTGGGCCACTGCGCGGGCCTGCGCAACAGCCAGCAGCTGGGCGACTACGTGCTGGCCCACGCCTACATGCGCGAAGACCACGTGCTGGACGAAGAACTGCCGCTGTGGGTGCCGATTCCGGCGCTGGCCGAGGTGCAGGTGGCGCTGGAGCAGGCGGTGGCCGAGGTCACGCAGCTGCAGGGCTACGAGCTCAAGCGCATCCTGCGCACGGGCACGGTGGCCAGCACCGACAACCGGAACTGGGAACTGCTGCCCAACGCCGGCCCCGAGCGCCGCTTCAGCCAGAGCCGCGCGGTGGCGCTGGACATGGAAAGCGCCACCATCGCCGCCAACGGCTTCCGCTTCCGCGTGCCCTACGGCACCTTGCTGTGTGTCAGCGACAAGCCGCTGCACGGCGAGATCAAGCTGCCCGGCATGGCCAACACCTTCTACCGCGAGCGCGTGGACCAGCACCTGCGCATCGGCATGCGCGCGGTGGAACTGCTGCGGCAGGAGCGGCCCGGCAGCCTGCACAGCCGCAAGCTGCGCAGCTTCGCCGAGGTGGCCTTCCAGTAGGGCCGCAGCACGCGCCGCCGCTTCAGCCCAGGGCCGACAGCAGCACTGCGAGCAAGGCCGCGCGCTGGCGCTCGTCGGGCAACGGCCCCCGCAGCGCCGCCAGGTTCTGTGCCACGTGCAAGGGCTGGGTGGTGGCCGGTATGGCGCAGGTGACCGCCGGGTTCGCCAGTGTCCACTTCAGCACCAGTGCGGCCCAGGTCTCGCACTGCAGTTCACGCGCCAGCGCCGGCAGCGGCCGGCCAGCCAGGCGCTGCAGCAGTGCGCCGCCGTCGAAGGGCCGGTTCACGATGACGGCCACGCCGCGCTCTGCGGCCAGCGCCAGCAACGGCTCGGCGCTGCGGTCGGCCGGGCTGTAGGTGATCTGCAGCACGTCGATGCGTTCGTTCAGCAGGATCTGCCGCACTTCATCGGGTGCGCGGCCGTGCGAGGTGCTGACGCCGATGTAGCGCACGCGGCCTTCGGCCTGCCACTCACGCAGCGTCTTCAGGTGCGCGCGCCAGGCCAGCAGGTTGTGCACCTGCATCAAGTCCACACGCGGCAGCCGCCACAGCGCCAGCGACCGCCGCATCTGCGTAGGGCCATACAGCGGCAGACCGGTCCAGACCTTGGTGGCGCTGAACAGGCGTGGCTCGGGCCGCGCCAGCAGCTCTCCCATCACCGCTTCGGCATGGCCGTACATCGGCGAGCTGTCCACCAGGCGCCCGCCGTGGGCGAAAAACCGCTCCAGCACCTGGCGGCGGCGCGCCATGCCTTCGACATCGTTGAGGGGCAGGTCGAAGGTCAGCCAGGTGCCCAGGCCGACGGCTGGCAGACGTTCGCCGCTGCTGGGCAGCGTGCGCAGCAGCATGTCGGCAGCGGTGGCGGCTGCAGGCGACGGCTGGGCCCAGCCCGGCACCGCCAGCGTGGCGCCTGTGGCGGCGGCGGCATGCAGCAGTTGGCGGCGTGTGCTCACACCCCGCGTTGTAGCCTCAACAGCGGCCGCAGTGCGATCAGGCCCAGGAGCGGCCCCAGCGCCAGCCAGGGCAGCAGCTGCGCGAGGCCGTGCGTGGCCAGCAGGCGCACGAAGAGTTCGATGCTGAACGCCGAGATCGCGAAACCGATGCTGTTGCTCAGCGTCAGCACGCTGCCCACGGCCTCGCGCGGGGCGTTGGCAGCGGTGAGCGCGCTGAACTGCGGTGAATCACCGGCCACGGTGACGCCCCAAAGCACCAGCCAGGCCAGGAAAACTGGCAGCGGCGCCACCAGCAGCCAGGGCGCAGCCAGGCAGCACAGACCGCTGATGGCCAGGTGCGTGCCCGCCACGCGCGCGCTGCCCCAGCGCGGCGCCAGCAATCCGCCCACCACGCAACCCGCCGCACCGGCACCCAGCGCGACGAAGGCCCAGCCCGACACCGCCACTGCGCCCTGCAGCCGCGTGGCCAGCACCAGCGGCATCAGCACCCACATCGTGTACAGCTCCCACATGTGGCCGAAGTAGCCGAAGACCGAGGCGCGCGTGCGCGCGTCGCGCCACAGGCTGGCCAACGCGGCCAGGCGCAGCGGTGCCGCGCCGGTGCGCGGCGGCGGCTCGGGGATCAGCCGCACCACGGCCAGGCCCGCCAGCGCAGCCAGCACGGCCACAGCGATGAAGACGCTCTGCCACGGCAGCGCCGCGCCCACCGCGCGCAGCAGGTAGGGGCTGGCGCTGCCCAGCACCAGCGCGCCCAGCAGCCAGCCTAAAGCCGTGCCCAGGCCGCGCGGGAACCACAGCGCGGCGATCTTCATGCCCACCGGGTAGATGCCCGCGAGGCAGAAACCCGTGGCCACGCGCCAGAACAGCAGCCCGCCGTAGCTGTGCGCCATGGTCGCGGCGGCCAGCGTGCAGGCGGCGGCCGCCAGGGTGCTGATCAGGAAGAGGCGGCGCGCCGAAAAACGATCGGCCAGCGCCAGCAGTGCAAACAGCAGCGTGCCGGCGATGAAGCCGAGCTGCAGCGCCGAGCTGAGCGTGCCCACGGCCGCGTGGCTGTAGCCGTAGGCCCGTTGCAGCTCGGGCATCACGGCATTCACGGCAAACCACGGCGAGGTGCCCGCCAGCTGTGCCAGCACCAGCGTGGGCAGCACGCGGCGGGGGGTGGGGGTTTCAGCGTTCAAACGAAGACAGCGGTAGCACGCCCGATTGTGGCGCCGCGCCCCTTGGCCTAGGCTGCGGGCGTGCCGCTCGCGGCGAACGGCTGAACGGCATCCCTTGGACCCCTTTGCACAGGAGACCCGCCATGCCTGCATCGTCACCCAATGGCGCCCCAAGCGCCGGCAGCCCGGCGGCGCCCGCCGCCCTTCCCTCGGGAATTCGCACGCTGGCCCTGGTGGGCCCCGCGGCGGCGGGCAAGACCACGCTGGCCGAGGCGCTGCTGGCGCGCAGCGGCGCGATCAACACGCCCGGCAGCATCGAACGCGGCAACACCGTCAGCGACTTCGACGTGCTGGAACGCCGCATGCAGCACTCGCTGAACACCGCCGTGATGCACCTGCAGCACGCCGGCACGCGCATCCACCTGCTCGACACCCCCGGCGGACCCGACTTCCTGGGCCACAGCCTGCCCGCGCTGGAAGCGGTGGAGACCGCGGCCATCGTCATCAACGCCGCGGCGGGCATCGAGCCGATGGCGCGGCGCATGATGGCCCACGCCGCGGCACGCCACCTCAGCCGCCTGATCATCATCAACCGCATCGACGCACCGGGCGTGAACCTGGGCGTGCTGCTGGCCGAGGTGCAGGCCGCCTTCGGCAAGGAATGCCTGCCGCTGAACCTGCCCGCCGACGGCGCCACGCGGGTTGTCGATTGTTTTTTCAACCGCCAGGGGCAAAGCGATTTCGGCGATGTGGACGCTGCGCACCGTGCGCTGGTGGAACAGGTGGTGGAGGTGGACGCCGGCTTCGTGGAGCGCTACCTCAACGACGGTGATGTCGACGCGCGTGAACTGCACGCGCCGCTGGAGCAGGCGCTGCGCGAGGGTCACCTCATCCCGGTGGTGTTTGTCTCCGCCAAGAGCGGGGCGGGCGTGGCCGAGCTGCTGGACACCGTCGTGCAGCTGCTGCCCAACCCGCTGGAGGCCAACCCGCCCGATTTCCTGCGTGGCGAAGGCGCCGAGGCCGTGCTCATGCATGCCGTGCCCGACCCCGCGCTGCACGTGCTGGCGCATGTGTTCAAGGTCACCGTGGACCCGTTTGTCGGCCGTCTGGGCCTCTTCCGCATGCACCAGGGCACGGTGCGGCGCGACATGCCTTTGCTCGTGGGCGACGGCCGCAAGCCCTTCAAGGCCAGCCACCTGTACATGCTGCAGGGCAAGCAGACGGTGGAAGTGCCGCAGGCGGTGCCGGGCGACATCGTGGCCGTGGCCAAGGTGGACGCGCTGCACTTCGACGCCGTGCTGCACGACGCGCCCGAAGACGACCACATCCACCTGGCGCCGCTGGACCTGCCCGCGCCGGTGCACGGCCTGGCCATCGAGCCGCTGCGCCATGGCGATGAACAGAGGCTCTGGGAGATTCTGGCCAAGCTCGTGGACGAAGACCCCTGCCTGAAGGTCGAACACCTGGCCGCCAGCAACGAAACCGTGGTCTACGGCCTGGGCGAGCTGCACCTGCGCGTGATGCTCGAGCGCATGAAGGAAAGCTACCGCTTCGAGGTGAAGACCCGGCCGCCGCGCATCGCCTACCGCGAGACCATCACCGCCCAGGCCGAGGGCCACCACCGCCACAAGAAGCAGACCGGCGGCGCCGGCCAGTTTGGCGAGGTCTTCCTGCGCGTCGAAGCCTTGCCCGCCGGTACCGGCTTCGAGTTCGTCGATGCCGTCAAGGGCGGCACCATCCCCTACAACTTCATGCCCGCGGTGGAGAAGGGCGTGCGTGAAGCGCTGAACCTGGGTGCCATCAGCGGCCACCCGGTGGTGGACGTTCGTGTGACCGTGCACGACGGCAAGCACCACAGCGTGGACAGCAAGGAGATCGCCTTCGTCACCGCCGCCCGCAAGGCCACGCTGGTGGCGCTGCGCGAAGCGCGGCCGGTGGTGCTGGAGCCTATCGTGCACATCGAGGTGACCGCGCCGGACAGCGCGGTGGGCGACATCACCGGCGATCTGGCCGCGCGCCGCGGCGCGGTCACCGGCACCACCCACGGCCTGCCCGGCATGATGCTGGTGCGGGGGCAGGTGCCGCTGGCCGAGGTGTCGGCCTACCAGCCGCGGCTCAACGCCCTCACCGGCGGGCAGGGGCGTTACACCATCAGCCTGTCGCACCACGAGCCCGTGCCGCCCTCAGTGCAGGCCACGCTGGTGGCAGCGTGGCGCGGGCCTGAAGAAGACTGAGCCAGGCGGCGCACGCGACAAGGGCCCGCGGCGCGAAGGGCTGATCACGCCTGCGTAGCATCGCCCCCGTCCGAAAGGGGAGTAGCAAGCAGCGCCCGCTGCCGCGTCACCCCGTCAATACGGCCGCAGGCGCCTTGCCTGGGGTCCGGGGCCGCAGGAGACCTCTCCCGCAAGACCTTTCGGCGCGTACCCAACCCCCAACCTACGGGAGTGTCCATGGACACCATCGCGCCGCTTTGGCTTTGGCTCTTTTTCGTCTGCGCGGTGCTTGCCGCGCTGTTTGTCGACTTCGTCGTGCTGAACAAGCAGGGTGCGCGTGCCGTCACGGTGAAGGAGGCCATCAACTGGTCGCTCGTGTGGGTGGCGCTCAGCTTCGCCTTCAACGGCCTGTTCTGGTGGGCCATCTACCAGGACCACGGCGCCGCACTGGCCAACACCAAGAGCATGGAGTTCCTCACCGGCTATCTCATCGAGAAGAGCCTGGCGGTGGACAACATCTTCGTGTTCCTGATGATCTTCA
>LNFM01005620.1_pt1 | contig 21490 bp, 22 predicted proteins | sample 596031 | NCBI WGS metagenome assembly LNFM01 (sample SAMN04254537, study PRJNA301005) | activated carbon metagenome | isolation source: dual media filters at the Ann Arbor, Michigan drinking water treatment plant | place: USA: Ann Arbor
CTATCGAGGAGCAACAGCATGGGTCAATCGTTTCGCGTCGCCATAGGCGCCGCGCTCAGCATCGCAGCCTTTGCCGGCAGCGCCCTTGCCCTCAACGAGCCACCCTCGCAGGCCGGACGCCTGGCCTATACGGAAGGCACCGTTTCGTTCCACGACGACCAGCAGGCCGGCTGGAGCCCTGCTGTCATCAATACGCCACTGACCTCGGGCGATTCGCTCTGGACCGAACCCAATGCCCGCAGCGAAGTCTCGGTCGCGGGGACACGCGTGCGCATGGACGGCAGCACGCAGCTCAACCTGCTGGAGATCAACGACAACCAGACCCGCCTGCAGGTGGGCCAGGGCCGTGTCGACATCAAAACATTCGCGCTCAACCCCAACACGCCCTATCAGATCGTGACGCCGCGCGGCACGGTCAACCTGCGCCAGCAGGGCGACTATTACGTCGAGGCGGGCTCCACCCAGGACGCAACGCGGCTGGGCGTGCGCGCCGGCGCGGCGCAGATCCAGAGCCTCGACGGCCGGACCGCGACGGTCAATGCCGGCCAGGTGGCCGAGGTTTTCGGCGACACCGGCGCGCTGCAACTGCGCACTCTCAATACCGCCCCGCCGGCGCAGCCGGCCTATTGGGCTGCGCGCGATCGCCAGATCAACTATGACGTGCCGACGCAGTATCTGTCGGCCGGCATCACCGGCTATGAGGACCTCAACAGTTACGGCAGCTGGAGCAACGACAGCCAATACGGCAACGTCTGGACGCCGCGCTCCGTGCCGTCGGGATGGCAGCCCTACAAGGAAGGTCACTGGTCGTATGTAAAGCCGTGGGGCTGGACCTGGGTCGACGACCAGCCCTGGGGTTACGCGCCCTCGCACTACGGCCGCTGGGCCAATCGCAACAACCAATGGGTCTGGGTGCCGCCGCAGCGCGAGGCACAGCCGGTCTATGCGCCGGCGCTGGTCGACTTCATCGGCGGGATCCAACTCATCCAGGCTCTGCTCGGCGGCAACGCGTCGCTTAGTGCTCAGAACAACGCGCCCGTCGGCTGGTTTCCGTTGGGACCGCGCGAGGCCTATGTGCCGTCCTACAGCACCGACCGCGACTACTATGCCCGCCTGAACAGCTCCAACCAGGTCCAGGAGCAGGCGGCCGAGGAGCGCTGGCAGCGTGCACAACGCCGCGAAGCCTACATTGCCGGACAGAACTCCGTGATGGCGAACCAGCAGTTCGCAACGGTCGTGCCGTCTGCGGTATTCGTGAGCTCGCAACCCGTCGCACGCGCGGCGCTGCAGGTCTCGGCAGCACAGATCGCCGCCGCACCCGTCGCGCCGGTGGCAGCACCGCCTGCGCCGACGGCGTCCTTCGCCGTGACCGCACCGGCCTCATCGCCAGCCGCCAAGGCTGCCGATCCGAAGGCCGCAACCCCGGCGCCTGTTGTCGACCCGAAGGCCAAGGCGGATGCCCAGGCCAAGGTTGGCGTCACGACCAGCCTGCCGGTTGCCAAGACGGCCGTCGCCGACATGCCGACGCTCGCCAAGCCTACGGCGACGACGAAGCCCACGGCGCCAGGCCCCAAGCTTGCAACGGCCCCCAACACGCCGGCCGCCACGATCAACGCGACTGGCAGTGCGACGGGCACCACGCAGGGCAAGGTCACCGCGCCGCCGCTGATGCCGCGCACCGGCGCCGCGCCGCCGGTCCTGAAGGACGACAACAAGGCCCCGGCCAAACCCGCTCCCGCCACGCCCGAAGCCAAGGCGCCGGCGGCGAATGACAATAAGACGCCAAGCGCGCCGATCGCGACGCCACCGGCAGCACCCACCCAGCGGGCAACGCCTGCGGAGCCGGCAAAGCCTGCAACACCGCCGGCAGCGCCTGCCCAACGGGCAACGCCCGCCGAGCCAGCCAAGCCTGCCGAACCGGCAAAGCCCGAAGCACCGAAGGCCGCCGCACCGCCGCAGGCTCAGCCTGCGCCAGCCGCCCCGCGCCCGGCGGAAACCCGCACGCCGCCGCCGGCCGACAACAAGGCCCCGGACAAAGGTGCTTCCGTAGCGCCGCAGGCTCCGGCCACGGAGCCGCCGAAGACGCCGTCGGCTCCCGCCGAGCAGAAACTGGCCGTGCCCCAGCAAGCTCCCAAGGCGATACCGGCGCCGCCGACGACGGCACCCAAGGCGGGCGAAGCCGCGCCAAAGCTCGCTGCTCCGATCGCTGCTCCAGCCGTGGTCCTTACGGATGAGGAGAAGAAGGAACTCCTCAAGAAGGACGAAGAGAAGAAGTAGGCCGGCCTTAAAGTACCTGGTTGCGGAGCGTCTTCTCGTCACGCCACAGGCGGTCGAGATTCTCCATCAGGATGTCGAGGACGTTGTCCTCGTAGGCGCGCGTCTCGCCCGCCGTGTGCGGTGTGATGAAGACGTTGGGCATCGACCATAGCGGCGAGGAGGCCGGCAACGGCTCGTCGACGGTGACGTCGAGCGCCGCCGCCCAGATCTTGCCGCCCTGCATCGTCTTGATGAGGGCCGCCTCGTCGGCCACCTTGCCGCGCGCCACGTTCACGAACACCGACGACGGCTTCATCGCCGCAAAGGCCGCCGCGCTCATCAGGCCCGTGGTCTCGGGCGTGAGCGCACAGGTGAGCGCCACGAAGTCGGCTTCGGGGACCAGCTTCACCAGATCGCCCATGCCGTGGATCGAGTCGGCGCCGTTGGCGCCGGCCTTGGGATCGCGGCGGATGCCGACCACCTTCATGTCGAAGGCCTTGGCGAGCTTGGCGAGATGGCTGCCGATGCGGCCCATGCCGACGACCAGCAGCGTCTTGCCGCCCAGCTCGTCCTCGCGCTGGCCGAGATCGCCGATCATGCCGCGCCAGGTCTTCTTGTGCTGATTGTCGCGCGCCTCGGGCAGGCGCCGGGCGATGGCCAGGATGAGGGCCATGGCATGCTCGGCCACGGCGCGGGCGTTGACGCCGGCGGCGCTGGCCAGGCGAATCCCCTTGGCGCCCAGCAATTCCTTGGAATACTGGTCCATGCCGGAGCTGATGGACTGGATGAACTTCAGCTTGCCGGCATGCGGGATCAAATCGTTCTTCCACATACCGGAAGCGAGCACGACATCGGCCTCGCCGATGCGCTTCACCAGATCGTCGTAGGCGCGAACCTCGAAGCATTTGATGCCGGTGTCACGCAGCTCGAACCGGTCTTTCATCCGGTATGCCGCATGCGCAAAGCAGATTGTCAGACTATCCCTCGTCGGAAACATGGCACTCCCCCTACACAAGGTGTCAGACTAGCCCGAACCGGACCTCAGGGGGAAACAACATGCGCCGCAATCCGCTTCGTGAACGTCTCAATGCCGACAAGCCCACCGTGGGGACGCACATCCTGTCGGCATGGCCGACGCTGGTCGAGCTGATCGGCCATTCCAAGCAATACGACTATGTCGAGTTCACCGCCGAGTACGCGCCCTTCACCATGCACGACCTCGACAATCTCGGCCGCTCGTTCGAACTCATGAACATGTCGGGCATGATCAAGATCGAGCAGACGCAGTACACCCACCAGGCGATGCGGGCGATCGGCGCCGGCTTCCAGAGCGTGCTGTTCGCCGACATCCGCTCGGTCGAGGACGCCAAGGCCGCCGTCGATGCGGTGCGTGCCGAGACGACGATGGTCCGCGGCGCGCGCGGCCGCGGTCGGCTGGGGGTCGGCATGCGGCGCGACGTCGGCACGGTGCGCACGGGCGGCACGCCCGCCTACGTCGATGCCCTGAACGAGGTCGTGATCGCCATCATGGTCGAGAAGAAGTCGTGCGTGGACGATCTCGACCGCATTCTTTCGGTGCCCGGCCTCGACATGGTGCAGTTCGGCGCCTCCGACTTCTCGATGAGCATCGGCAAGACCGGCCAGTACGGCCATCCCGACGTGCTGGCGGCCGAGACCAAGACCATCCAGATGGCGCTGAAGAAGGGCCTGCACCCGCGCGTCGAGCTGCGCGATCCCGCTCAGGCCGGGCGCTATCTCGAGATGGGGGTCAAGCACTTCTGCATCGGCTGGGACGTCCGCATCCTGGCCGACTGGTGGGACACGCAGGGCGCCGTCATGCGCAAGATGCTGCGCGCCAAGCCCAAGAAGACGTCGGCGAAGGCGGCCGCCAAGGCCGCACCGAAGGGAGCCCCCAAGGGAATCAACGGCAAGGCGCGCGGCAATTACGCCTGAGCGCCCGGTGAACGAGCCGCCTGTGGCGCCGCGACGTCCGTCGCGGCGCACGCTGCATGGCGTGACCATCGTCGATGACTATGCCTGGCTGAAGGACGCGCAGTGGCAGCAGGTGCTGCGCGATCCAGCGATTCTCGACCCCGACATCCGGGCCTATCTCGAGGCCGAGAACCGCTACGCCGAGACGCTTCTGGCGCCCGCGCAGGCCCTGCAGAAGACGCTGGTCGCCGAGATGCGAGGCCGCATCAAGGAGGACGATTGCGGCGTTCCCACGCCCGATGGGCCTTTCGCCTATCTGTGGAAGTTTCGCGAGGGCGGCCAGCACCAGTTGATCGGCCGCACGCCGCGGGCGGGCGGCGATGTCCAGCTCGTCCTCGACGGCGATGCGCTGGCCAAGACATCCGACTACTTCAAGTTCGGCGGCACACGGCATTCGCCCGACCATCGTCTCGAAGCCTGGAGCGCCGACCTGCGCGGGTCCGAGTTCTTCACCATTCGTGCAAGGCGCTGGGATACGCGTGAGGACCTGCCGGACACCCTGACGCAGACCGGCGGCAGTGTCGTCTGGGGCCTCGACTCGACGTTCTTCTTCTATATCCAGGTCGACGACAACCACCGGCCGCTGAAGGTCTACCGGCACCGGCTGGGCACCGCCCAGGCCGACGACGTCCTCGTCCACGAGGAGAAGGACATCGGCTGGTTCACGCGCATCGAGGAAAGCGCCAGCGGCCGCTTCTGCATCATCGCCGGCGGCGACCACGACACGTCCGAGCAAAGCCTGATCGATCTTTCCTTGCCGGACGCCGTGCCGCGGCTGATCGCGCCACGGGAGAAAGGCATACGCTACAGCGTTGCGGATCGTGGCAACGAGCTCTTCATTCTCACCAACGAAGGCGGCGCGATCGATTTCCGCATCGTCACCGCATCGCTCGCAGCGCCCGGACGCGCAAACTGGCGGGAACTTATCGCGCACCGTCCGGGGGTCTATGTCCTCGGCATGGAGCTCTACGCTGGCCATCTGGTGCGGCTGGAACGGGCGAACGCCCTGCCCTCGATCGTCATTCGAGACCTGGAAAGCGGCGGCGAGCACACGATCTCCTTCGACGAGGCAGCCTATTCGCTCGACATGGTCGGCGGCTTCGAGTTCGACACCACGACCTTGCGCTTTGCCTACTCGTCGATGACGACGCCAGCCGAGGTCTACGACTACGACATGGCAAGCCGCGAGCGCACCCTGCGGAAGCGCCAGGAGATTCCCACCGGCCACGATCCCGCCGCCTATGTGACGACGCGGATCATGGCCCCCTCGCACGACGGCGCCGAGGTGCCGGTGTCGATCCTGCATCGCCGCGACCTCGTCCGCGACGGCAGCGCCCCGCTCCTGCTCTACGGCTACGGCTCCTATGGCATGGCGATGCCGGCTTCCTTCTCGGCCAATCGCCTGTCGCTCGTCGATCGCGGCTTCGTCTATGCCATCGCCCATGTCCGGGGCGGCTCGGACAAGGGCTGGTCGTGGTATCTCGACGGCAAGCTGGCGAAGAAGACGAACACGTTCGACGATTTCGCCGCGGCAGGCCGGGCCCTGATCGCCGGGAAGTACACATCTGCAAAGCGCATCGTCGGCCACGGCGGCAGTGCGGGCGGCATGCTGATGGGCGCGGTCGCCAACCGCGCCGGCGAGCTCTTTGCCGGCATCGTGGCCGAAGTCCCCTTCGTCGACGTGCTCAACACCATGCTGGACGACAAGCTGCCGCTCACGCCGCCCGAGTGGCCCGAATGGGGCAATCCCATCGCCGACGAGGCGGCGTTCCGCCATATCCTCTCGTACTCGCCCTACGACAATGTCGCCGCCCGGGACTACCCGGCGATCCTCGCGATGGCCGGCCTCACCGATCCGAGGGTCACCTACTGGGAGCCCGCCAAATGGGTCGCCCGCCTGCGGGCCACCATGACCTCGGGCGGACCGGTCGTCCTCAGAACAAACATGGGAGCGGGCCACGGCGGATCGTCCGGACGCTTCGACCGGCTCGACGAGGTCGCGATCGCCTATGCCTTTGCCCTGATGACGGTCGGTCTGGCAGTCACGCCCGCGTAAGTCTGCCGCTTTGCGCATAAATGGCGCTGCCTAAGTACTATGATCCAACCGACTTGACCTCTAGGGCGTCTGATCAAACGGACGGCAACGAATTGGCTGTAGACAGGGTCTCGCTGGCAAGGTCATGCTCCCGCAAAAGACTATCGAGATGATTTCATAGGGAGGAATGTCGTGCGCAAGTCATTGATGGGCGTGTTCGCATTGGCTCTGTTCGGCGCCACCGCACTGGCGGCGACGCCCTCGCTCGCCGTCGATGGCCCGAAGGTTTCCTGGAATCTCTCGGTGTGGGGGCCGCCGCGGGCGTTCACTGCCGGCATCTCCGCGCTCAGCGACTATGTTGCCAAGGAGACCGACGGCAAATTCACGATCAAGATCCACTACGGCGACGCCCTATCGAAAGGCCCCGACAACCTCGACAACATCAAGCTCGGCGCGTTCGAGATGGCGCAGATCTGCACCGGCTACCATCCCGGCAAGCATCTCGGCATCAACGTACTCGACCTGCCGGGCCTGCCGCTGGCCGACCCCGAAGTGCACGCCATGGTGCACGATGTACTCTACAAGAACCCCTATATCGTGGCCGAGTTCAAGCGCTGGAATGCAATGCTGCTGATGTCGGTGTTGCAGCCTCAGTCCGAGTTCATGGGTGTCGGCGAGGCGCCGGTGACGATGGCCGGCTACAAGAGCATGCGCGTGCGCGCGCTGGGCGGCACGGGTGCCGCCATGAAGAATCTTGGTGCGGTACCGACCTCGGTGCCGGCGCCGGAAGTGTACAACTCCCTGGAACGCGGAGTTTTTCAGGCCGCGGCATTCCCGTTCACCTACGCGTTCGCGTCGTACAAGATCCCCGAGATTGCCAAATGGTACACCACGAACCTGTCGCCGGGCGCCAACAATTGTCCGACCGTCGTAGCTCTCGACGCATTCGGCAAGCTGCCGCCGCAATACAAGGAGTTGCTCGAGAAGGCCAAACCGCTGGCGTACGCCGCGCTTATCAAGGCACATAGCGAAACCGACAAGAAGAACCTCGCCGACTGGGAGAAGAAGGGCCTGAAGGCCATTACGTATTCGCCAGCCGAGCTCAAGATCTTTGAAGAGGTCGGTGCGGCGCCGGTGTGGAAGGCCTGGGTCACCGAGAACGCCGCCAAGGGTGTTCCCGCGCAGGAACTGCTCGACCTCATCCTCAGCGAGACGAAGAAAGCCAAGGCTAAGCTCGGCAAGAGCTAGGAACGGCAAGCACCGGAAGCGGTCGTGACGGCCTTTCCTCAACGGGCGATGGGCGGAGGGGCGCTTGACCGCCTCGACCGCGCCCTGCAGGTCGTCGAGTTCGCGACTGCGGTCGTTGGCGGCGTCGTGATCTTTGGCGTTATGTGGGTCGGCGTCGCCGAAATCTTTCTGCGCAAGGCCTTCAATGCCCCGCTCTATGGCCAACTCGATCTGATCGAGCAGACCATGGCGACCTATACGCTGCTCACGATCTCATACTGTTACCGCAAGGCCGGTCACATCAGGGTCGAAATCCTGGTCGGTCACTTCAAAGGACGGAGCAAGTGGATCGCTGAATTGATGGCCTCGACCGCGGCCTTCGGCCTGATCGTCGTGCTGTTGCCCGGTGTGCTGCACTTCTTCGACAACGCTTACTATATCGGCGATTCGACAATCAACACGCAGTGGCCGACCTGGCCGTCCAAACTTGTCCCCGTTGTCGGTTTCAGCGTCCTTGCGGTTCGCATTTTCCTGGAAATGTGGGCCTACGTGCGCCTCATCGCCGACCCCTTGGCTGAACCCATCGCAGTGCCTGTACCTGCGCCTATCGTCGAGGACGCCTGATGGAGCCTATCACTATCGGCATCATCGGAATGGTGGCGCTCACCATCCTGATCGGCCTGGGCGTCCGCATCTTCGTCGCGGCGGGGCTGGTTGGTTTCTTCGGACTGTGGGCCTTGCGAGGCTTCGACAAGGCTGTCGGCATCGCGGGTCATGTCCCCTACTCGGACACCACCAACTACGCACTGTCGGTGCTGCCGCTGTTCATCCTGATCGGTCATCTCGCGCACCATGCCGGCATCGTCCAGGGTGCCTACCGTTGCGCGCGCGCCTGGCTGGGGTGGATGCCGGGTGGCTTGGCCGTCGCCACCATCTTCGCCGCTGCCGGTTTCGCCGCCGTGTCCGGCGCCAGCACCGCTACCGCCGCGGTATTCTCGCGCATCGCGATCCCCGAGCTGCTGCGCTTCAAGTACCAGCCCGGGATCGCCGCCGCCGTGGTCGCGGCCGGCGGCACGCTCGCCTCGCTGATCCCGCCGTCGGCGATCATGGTCGTCTATGGCATCATCACCGAAACCTCGATCGGCGGATTGCTGATGGCGGGTTTCATTCCCGGCGTCATCTCGGCAGTCTTCTATGCCGCCATCATCGTCGTGCGCTTCAAGATCAACCCTGCATTGGGGCAGCCGGTGCCGGGCTTTTCGTGGCGCGAGCGCTTCGTCACCTTGCCGGAAGCCTTGCCAATCGTTTTCGTGATCGGCGCGGTGATCGGCGGCATGTACACCGGCTGGGCGACGCCGACCGAGGTCGGCGCACTGGGCGCCTTCATCATCTTCGTCATGGCGCTACTCAAACGCTCGCTGTCGCCGCGCGGACTGCTCGATTCGCTGCTCGACACTGTGAAACTCACGGTGATGATCTTCTCCATCATCTGGGGCGTCCTGATATTCGTACGTTTCCTCGCATTCGCCGGCGTCTCCAGCTCCTTCTCCGACTGGATCGTCGCCATCGGCGTGTCGCCCTATCTGGTGCTGCTGTTCGTGATCGTGCTCTACACGGTGCTCGGCATGTTCATGGACGGCATCGGTATGCTGCTGCTGACCCTGCCGGTAATTTTCCCGGTCATGAGCAAGCTCGGGTTTGATCCCATCTGGTTCGGCATCATCGTCGTCAAGATGGTCGAGGTCGGCCTGCTGACGCCGCCGGTCGGGCTGAACTGCTACGTCGTGAACGGAGTCAGGCCCGATATCCCGCTGCAGGCCATCTTCCGCAACGTCTGGCCGTTCGTCCTCATGGACTTCGCATGCATCGGACTGTTCACTCTATTTCCCGGCATCGTCACCTTCCTGCCCAACCTGACGATGGGCGGCACATAGGCGGCGCAAGCAATCGGCGGGGGCGTCGACGTGACGCTATTTCTGCCCGTTGCGCAGGCCGTGGCGGCCGAGCGAGACCAGGCGGCGCCGACTCGCCGTTGCCGCTTCGGCGAAGGACCGCGACATCAGCAGGCTCTGGCCGAGCGGCTCGCATAGTTTCTCGATGCGCGAGGCCTCGGTCACCGCGGGCCCGATCACCGTGAAATCGAGTCTCTGGGCGGTGCCGACGTTGCTGTACTGCACGGCACCGATATGGAGCGAGAGGTCGAGACCGGCCGTCTGCTGGCCGGCAGCCCGCCGCCGCGCGTTGAGCGCCTGGATCAGGGCATGCGCCTCGGTCGCGGCCTCGACGGCGGCGGCGCAGACCGCGGCGCGGCCCGACGGACGGACGGACGGCGAAGGCCGCCGGCAGACCGTCGCCCATGAACTTCAGCACCTCGCCGCCGTGGCGCGCGACCGGCGCCACCATGCATTCGAAGCAATCGTCGAGCAACGCGATCAGCTCCTTGCCGGGCATGGTATCGGCCAACGCCGTGAAGCCGCGCAGGTTGGTGTAGAACAGGACGGCCCCGACGCTCTGCACCCCACCACGCTACTCGGTGCCGGCGAAGACTCGGGCCGCCGGATCGTCGCCGAGATAGGCGGCCAGCAACCCGTGTCCGAGTGCGCGCATGGTGACGGCCTTCACGGCGAGCGCGAATACCGGCAGCGTCCACTTCAGCACCACCAGGTCGGCCTCGCTGTAGCCGCTCGGCAACGCCGTCACGCAGCATCGGCGCGAACGGGGTTTCCGTACCATCGCCGGGTCGATCCCGGCATGGCTGAACTCGAAGCGCGTGATCTCAGGGACGGCACGATCCCAGATCAGGCTGCGCGCCCGCACCATCGGATGAAGCGTATTCATGCCGACGAAGGTGCGCGCGACGGAAGCGCCCCGCTCGTTCAGCCGGCGCGAGAAGCCATCGATCATGTCCTCCAGCGACATGTTGCGGAGGCCGGCCTCGGCCAGCCAAGCCGTCAGTTGCGACGCCGCCGTCATTCCTCGACCGGCAACCCGAGGACCAGGTAGCTGAACGACTTGCCGTGCGAATCGAGGTTGAGCGAGGTATTGACCCCACCCTCGAGCGCGTCCAGCAGCACGAAATTGAGCCCGTGGAGATGATCCACCTCGTAGCGCGTCACCGTGCCGGCGAAGAGCTTGGGAAACGCCTTCTTGATCCGCTCGGCCGTGAGCTGGCGCTTGAGCAGCGGATAATCCTTGGGATCGTAGACCCACACCGAGATGTTGGAGGTGTTGCCCTTGTCGCCGGCGCGGGCATGGGCGATGTCGTGGATACGGCGCCCGCTCATGCCACGTACATCTCGAAGGTCGGTCGCACAAGGTCGCGGGCGATCAGGGTGGAATGAGTGACCACGCAGGGTGTCACCTGGCCTCGATAGCCGCCACCGCCGGCGGGACCGCAGCACAGCAGCGATTCGACCTCCCACAGCATGAAGTCGACGTCGTCGCGCCCGGTCGAGCGTACCGCGACGCGGAGCCGGATATCCTCGCTGGCACCGGGCACCGTGCCGGCGGTGGCGTGGAGCGCGTTCAGCCCCACGAGATCGACCCGCAAATCGCCGCCAAAACCGTTCTGCCGCGTCAGCCGCTCGCGCACCACGTCGGCAGCAAGTTCGGCGCGCGCCCGCGCATTGGGGCCGGCATAGCTCACGCCACCCTCGCCCAGAAAGCCGCCATCGAAGCCGACCGTGACCTTGAGCTTGTCGGGACGCGCTCGGCCGTTGGCGCCGGTCACCGAAACACGATCGAGGCCCACGGCTTCGATCGAGACGCGACTGAAGTCGGCGGTGACGTCGGGGGTGAGATAGGCCGCCGGATCATGCACCTCGTAGAGAAGCTGCTCCTTCACCGTGGCCGGCGTCACGCAGCCGCCGGTATCGTCGAGCTTGGTGATGATGAAGCCACCGTCGGCACCAACCTCGGCGATCGGGAAGCCGCAATCGGCCAGGCGCGGCACGTCCTTGAAGCCGGGATCGGCGAAATAGCCGCCAGTGATCTGCATGCCGCATTCCATCAGGTGGCCGGCAAGCGTGCCGCGGCCGAGTGCCGTCCAGTCGTCGAGCGCCCAACCGAAGCGATGGACCAGCGGCGCCAGGAACAGCGCTGGATCGGCGATGCGGCCGGCGATGACCACGTCAGCGCCGGCCTGCAAAGCCGGCAGAAGGGCATCGACGCCGAGATAGACGTTGGCGCCCACCATCTTGAGGCCGACATCCTTCACGGCGCCGGGATGATCCATGAAGGCGGTGTCGCCATCGACCAGGGCGCCGACATCGTCACCCTCGACGCAGGCGACCTTCAAGCCCTTGAGTCCGAGCTCGCGCGCGATCTCGATGGCGAGCCGAGCGGCGGCGCGCGGGTTGGCCACGCCCATGTTGGTGACAATGCCGGTACCGTTGGCGCGGCAGTGGCCCAGTACCGCGCGCAGGCGTTGGGCGAGCTGCGGATTGTAGCCGCGCGCCGGATCAAGCATACGGTCGCGGTGACCGAACGCCATGGTGCGCTCACCGATGCACTCGAATACCAGGTAGTCGAGCTTGCCGCGTTGGGCGAGGTCGACGGCGGGCCCGAGGCGATCAGACGAGAAGCCGGCGCCGCAGCCGAGACGGATCGTGTCGCTCATGCGCTCAGGCCGGCGGCGGCGTCATTGTGCCTTTCGGCAACGTCGCACAATGGTCGTAGATCGCGGAGGGGCGCGTGAACCAGACCTTGTCCCTCTGCGGATGGTTCGCGATGTGCTGCAGCGCCTCGCGCAGCATCCTGAGGCGATAGGGCTGGCCCACGATCATGGTGTGCAGTGCGATGCCGCAGACCAGCGGCTGCTTCGCCGACTGGCGCAGCAGCTCCTCGAACTGGCCGATGATGAAGTCGCGGAACTGCTCGGGCGAATGGTGGCGCACCAGGATCTGCGGGCTGTCGTTGATCTCGATCGGATAGGGCACGCTCATCAGCGGACCCGAGCGGGTCTTCATCCACAGCGGCTGATCGTCGGCCGGCCAGTCCATCAGGAAGTCGAAGCCCACCTCCTTCAGGAGATCGGGCGTGTGATGGCTGGAACTCATCCATGGCGCCATCCAGCCGCGCGGCCGCTTGCCCGACGCTTTCTCGATGGCGTCGCGCACCTCTTCTAGAAAGCGCTTCTCGTCGGCTTCCCACATCTGGCCGTGACGCTCGGCGTTGGTGCGGCCGTGGCCGATGAACTCGTCACCCCTGGCCTTGAGCGCATCGACGATCTGCGGCGCATGATCGAACACCGTGGTATTGATCAGGTGCGCCGCCGGCAGGTTGAGTTCGTCGAACAGCTCCAGGCAGCGCCATACGCCGACCCGATTGCCGTAGTCCCTCCAGGCAAAGGTACGCGGGTCGGGCGGCGTGCCCGCGACGGTGAGCAAATGGCCATCGCCGGCACCAAAGGCGAAATGCTCGATGTTGAGGCCGAGGTAGACCGCCAGCCTCTTGCCCTCCGGCCACGAATAGTCCTTGCGCTCAGTGATGGGCGAGTAGCCATAGCGGTTGTGATACGGCAGGCGAATCGAATGCATGTCTACCTCTTGACGACAGCAACCCTGTTCTCTGTCTCGCCGGCATTCATGGCGCGAAAGCGCGCCACGGCCTCGGCATGAAAGGCACGCTCCTCGGCGCCAGCTTCTTCCCGGGGCCGGCGCTCGTCGTCGAAATGCCCGTACTTGTCGGTACCGCGCACCAGCATCGCCGTCACCCGTGTCGAGCTGGTACAGCGCGCATGGGTCGGGATGTAGCTGATGCCGAGACCGATGCGCCGGTCGTCGGAGCGGTTGGGTCGCGAATTGTGCACGAGATGCGTATGGTGAAGCGAGAATTGCCCCGCCTTCACCGGCATGAACGCTGTGTGCGTACGATCGACATCGACGGCCAGCGCCTGGCCGCGTGACAGCAGGTTCTCTGGATCCTGCATTTCGGCATGCTGCATCTGGCCGAGCCTGTGGGAGCCAGGCACCACTTCCATGCAGCCTGCTTCGACCGGAGCATCGGTCAGCGCCACCCAGGCCGTGACGTGGCACGCCGGCTCCAGCGCGAAGTAGGTCGCATCCTGATGCCAGCTCACATAGGTGCCGCTCCGCGCATCCTTGGGCCACACCGTGAGATGGAACAGGCGGATATTGGGGCCGATCAGGTCCTCGACGGCGTCCAGCACCTCGGGCGCATGCACGATCTCGTCGACCCAGGGAAAGAGCAGGTGCGGCTTGAAATTGTGACCCCGCGTCATCTTGCGGCCTTCGGCACGCTCGAACGCTTCCAGCCGGTCGCGCCAACCGCGTGCCTGTTCAGTCGTGAAACCGTCGACCGGGCAGACATAGCCGTCGCGTTCGTAGCCCGAGATCTGCTCGGCCGTGAGCTTCTTCGGCATCAGTGCGCCGTCCACCCGCCGTCGACGAACAGCAGCGTGCCGGTGACGAAAGAGGAGTCGTCGCAGGCCAGGAACAGCGCGGCCTTGGCCACTTCCTCGGGTTGACCGATACGGCCCATGGGATGACGCAGTTTCCAGAAGGCCCGCATCGCCTCGGGATCGGCATAGCGCTTGAGAGATTTGGCTGGCATGGGCGTGTCGATGACACCCGGCATCAGCGCGTTGACGCGGATGCCCTGGGCCGCATGGTCGACGGCCATTGTCTTGGTGAGGGAAGCGATGGCGCCCTTGGAAGCGATGTAGGCGGCGTTCTTGCCCGGGCTCGATTGCGCGAGTTGCGAGCCGATGGTGACGATGGCGCCGGACCTGGCCGCGATCATCGGGGCGATCGCGTAATGGATCCAGAGATAGGTGCCCTTGACGTTGATGGCGAAGGTGCGGTCCCACGCCCCCTCCTCGATCGTGTCGACAGTGCCTCCGGTCGAGGCGCCGGCCGCCGTCAGCAGCACATCGATGCGGCCCCATTTCTCCAGAATGCCGGCGACGCCCTCGCGTGCCTGCTGGTCGGAACTCACGTCGGCAGGGATGGTGAGGGCACGGCCGCCTTTTGCCTCGATGTCGGCCGCGACCTGCCCCAGCCCGACCGTATCCTGGTCGACCAGCACCAGCTTTGCACCCTCCGCCGCGAACAGACGGGCCGAGGCGGCGCCGATGCCGGACGCCGCGCCGGTGACGATGGCGACCTGATCCTTGAGTTTCATGAGGGCAAGCTTAGCCCCGGGCCGCGACGGCCGCACGACAAAGTGACCATCGGTGAGGGTGGATCGCCTTACTTCCGGCCCGCGTACACCGCTATGAGCGATGCCATGGACCGGATCGATCGACGAGATTTCCTCCTGGGGAGCACTACCCTCATGGCCTTCGGTTTCGGCGCGAGAAGCGCGCACGCACAGGCCCCCGCCTTCGAAGTTACCCACAGCGATGCCGAATGGCGGCGCCTGCTGACACCGGAACAATATACCGTCCTGCGGAAAGCTGGCACCGAGCGTGCCGGCACCAGCCCGCTCGACCGCGAGAAGCGCGCCGGGACCTTCTACTGCGCCGGCTGCGAACTGGCGCTGTTCTCCTCGGCCACCAAGTACGATAGCGGCACCGGCTGGCCGAGCTTCTGGCAGTCGCTCGACAAGGCGATCGGCACCAAGCAGGAGGCGGGTTTCCTGTTCATGTCCCAGACCGAGGTCCATTGCCGGCGCTGCGGCGGCCATCTCGGCCATGTCTTCAAGGACGGCCCCAAGCCCACCGGCCTGCGCTATTGCATGAACGGCGTGGCGTTGATCTTCAAACCGACCGGAACAGGCGCATGAAAAAGCTCGCGCTGCTCGCCTCGCTGATCGCCCTGCTGGCTCTAACGCCGGCACAGGCGCAAACGCGCGCCGTCGCGATTTTCGCCGGTGGCTGCTTCTGGTGCATGGAGCCGCCCTTCGACAAGCTCGACGGTGTGCTCGCGACGACCTCGGGCTACATCGGCGGCACCAAGGCCGATCCGACCTACGAGCAGGTCACTTCCGGGCGCACTGGCCACTACGAGGCGCTGCAGGTCGAGTACGATCCGGCGCGCGTCAGCTATCAGCAGCTACTGGAGGTGTTCTGGCGCAACATCGATCCGCTCGATGCCTCCGGCCAGTTCTGCGACAAGGGCCCGCAATACCGCTCGGGCATCTTCGTCCTCAACGACTCTCAACGCGCGGCCGCCCAAGCCTCGAAGGCCGCCCTGGAAGAGTCGGGAAAGCTGCTCGGGCGCATCGTCACCGAGATCCTGCCGGCGGCGAAGTTCTATCCGGCCGAGGCCTATCACCAAGACTACTATCGCAAGAATTCGGCGAGCTATACCTACTACCGCTGGAGCTGCGGCCGCGACCGCCGGCTTGAAAAGCTGTGGGGGCCGGCGCCCAAGTCGTAGAGAGGATTGGCGCTAGGGCTTCTTCGGCCGTTTGCGCCGCGCCATCATGTTCAGCCCCTCGATCAAGGCCGAGAAGGCCATGGCGGCGTAGATGTAGCCCTTGGGGATCTTCACACCCATACCCTCGGCCAACAGCGTGCCGCCGATCATCAACAGGAAGCCCAGCGCCAGCATGACGATGGTCGGGTTGTCGCCTATGAATCGCGCCAGCGGATCGGCCGCGAGCAGCATCAAAACGACGGCGGTCACGACGGCGATGACCATGATCGGAAGATCGTCGGTCATGCCGACGGCGGTGATGATGCTGTCGAGCGAGAACACGAGGTCGAGCACCAGGATCTGGCCGATGGCGCCCGTCACCGTCATGCCCGCCACACCGGCCGCCGTTGTCTCGCCGGGATGCTCGCCTGCGACATTGGCGTGGATCTCGTTGGTCGCCTTCCAGATGAGGAAAAGGCCGCCCGCGATCAGGATCAGGTCGCGCCACGAAAAGGCATGACCGAACAGCTCGAACAGCGGCTGCGTGAGCTGGACGATGAACGCCACCGTGCCGAGCAAGGCCAGCCTCATGACGACCGCCATGCCGATACCGATCTTGCGCGCGCGCGAACGCTGATGCTCGGGAAGCTTGTTGGTCAGGATGGAAATGAAAATCAGGTTGTCGATGCCGAGCACGACTTCCATGACGATCAAGGTGGCAAGGGCCGCCCAAGAATGGGGGTCGCGGGCGAGGGTGAGGAGTTCTTCGATCATTCGTTCAGCATAGGTCATCGCTGGCTCCTGCCAAGAGACCTTTCCTTTACGTCGCCCAGCCGCTAAGCCGGCTGCCGATGCCTTCCTCCGCCGCGCTGCCGCGGTCCGCCCCGATGCTCGCGATCGCTCTTCTGTCCTTGGCGGCTTTCGCCTCGGCCGCCAACATGCGCGTGACAGATCCGCTGCTGGTCCAGCTCGCCGCCGAGTTCGGCACCACGGTCGGCAGCGCCTCGATCGTGGCCACCGCCTTCCTGTTCGCCAACGGCGTTTTTGTGCTGGTGCACGGCCCGTTCGGCGACCGCTACGGCAAGATGCCGGTGGTGACCATCGCCTGCATCGGCGCCGCTCTCTGCTGCGTGCTGAGCGCGCTGGCGGTGTCGCTGGGCATTCTCACGCTGGCACGCTTTCTGACCGGCGTCGCGAGCTCAGCCATCATCCCGCTCGCCATCGCCTGGGTCGGCGACAATGTGAGTTACGAACGGCGCCAGGCCATGCTCGCCCGCTTCCTCACCGGCCAGACGCTGGGCCTGATGACCGGCGCGGCGCTGGGCGGCGCCATCGGCGACTGGCTGGGCTGGCGCTCGGTCTTCTGGGTGCTAGCCGCCATCTACCTCGTGGCCGGCGGCGCCCTGATCGTCGTCATGCGTGCCCGGCCCGACATCGCCCGGCCGGGCGAGCGCGCCGAGGGTTCGATGGTCGGCCAGATGGTGCGTGTGCTGCGTCGGCCATGGGCGCGCACCGTCATCCTCGTGGTCGCGCTGGAGGGCGGCGTGTTCTGGGGCGCCTTCACCTTCGTCGGCGCCGATCTCCATCAGCGCTTCGGCCTGGGCTTCGCCGCCATCGGCCTCGCGGTCGCGGCCTTCGGCGCCGGCGGATTCATGTATGTGATGGTAGCGCACCACCTCGTGCGCCTGCTGGGCGAGCGTGGCCTCTGCCGTTGGGGCGGTGCGGGCCTCGGCCTTGCCTTCGCCGGCATGGCACTGGCGCCGTCTGCGGAGGCCGAATTCGTCGCCATCGTGCTGTCGGGTGTGTCGTTCTACATGCTGCACAACACGCTGCAGACCCACGGCACCCAGATGGCGCCCGAGGCGCGCGGCGCCGGCATGGCGCTGTTCGCGCTCTGCCTGTTCCTGGGCCAGGCGGTGGGCGTGCCGATCGCCGCGCCCATCGTCGACCGCTGGGGCGCGCCACCGGTGTTCTGGGCCGCCGCCGTGTTCCTGCCGCTGCTGGCCTTCTGGTTTGCCCGGGCGATCGGCCGGCGCGCGCCCGGTTGAGGGTCAGTTCTCCGGCGAGACTCGAAACTCGTAGGGCTCCTCCAGCGTCTTCGATTCCTCGGGCGTGAGCACGATCTCCGCAGCCTTGGCCGCCGTCGTGAGCTGGTCGAGGTCAGTGGCGCCGATGATGGGCGCGCCCATGTAGGGCTTGGCCAGCAGCCAGGCGAGCGCCACCTGGGCGGGCGTGGCGCCGCGGGTTCTGGCGATCTTCTTCAGCCGCTTGACGACTTCCCAGTCGCAGTCGCGATAGGTGCCGGCCTGGACGTTGACGTCGTTCTTCGACCGCTCGGTGGTGCCCCCGCCATCCCTGCTGCGGTTGGCGGCAAGAAAGCCGCGCGCCAAGGGCGAATAGGGAATGAGCCCGACGCCCTGCTCGTGGCAGAGGCGGTTCATCTCGCGCTCCTCCTCGCGCTGGATCAGATTGTAGAGATTCTGCATGGCGATCGGCCGCGCGTAGCCCTTCCAGTCGGCGACCATCACCATCTGGGCGAACTTGTAGGCCGGCATGGTCGAGCCGCCGATGTAGCGGACCTTGCCCGAGCGCACGATCTGGTCGAGCGAGTACATCGTCTCCTCGACCGGCGTGTGCGGGTCGAGGCGGTGGACCTGGTAGACATCGATGTAGTCGGTCTGCAGACGCTTCAGCTGGGCGTCGACCGAGGCCATCAGATGCTTGCGGCCGGTGCCCTGGTCGTTGGCGACATCGCTCATGCGGATGCCGACCTTGGTCGAGAGCACGAAGTCCTCGCGCTTCGCCATCTTCATGAGCGTGGCGCCCATGATCTCCTCGGAGCGGCCGTAGTTGTAGGTGTCGGCGGTGTCGAAGAAGGTGATGCCGACGTCGAGAGCGCGCCTGAAGTAGGCCGGCGCCTCAGCCTCGTCGAACTTGCCCCAGCCGCGGCGGCCCTTGGCGCCCCACGAATTGCCGCCGAGGCAGATCCTGCTCACGATCAGGCCCGAGCGGCCGAGCGGTCCGTATTTCATCCGATGTCCCCCTTGATGGCGCGAGCCCTGACCTCCACCTTAACAGCATGAAGGTCCTGATCGAATATTGCGGCGCTTGAGGTTATAAGCCGCAGGCCCTCCGTGTGAGGGATCATCTCCAGAAGCTGGGCGCGGCCGACATCGAGCTGCGCCCCGGCAAATCCGGACAGTTCGACGTCACCGTCGATGGCACTCTTAGATACACCCGCGCCGAGACCGGCCGCTTCCCGACCTACGACGAGATCGAACATCTTGGGGAGGAACCGTGAGCACCATCAAGACCAAGGACGGCACCGAGATCTTCTACAAGGACTGGGGAACCGGCACCCCGGTCGTCTTCTCGCACGGCTGGCCGCTCACGGCCGACGCCTGGGAAGACCAGATGATGTTCCTGGCCGAGCACGGTTTCCGCGCCATCGCGCACGACCGCCGCGGGCACGGCCGGTCTAGCCAGTCGTGGGCCGGCAACCACATGGACCAGTATGCCGACGATCTCGCCGAGCTTTTCGAGAAGCTCGACCTCAGGGGCGCCACGATGATCGGCCATTCGACCGGTGGTGGCGAGGTTGCCCGCTATATCGGCCGCCATGGCACGAAGCGTGTCGCCAAGGCGGTGCTGGTCGGCGCCGTGCCGCCGATCATGCTGAAGACGGCTGCCAATCCCGGCGGGCTGCCGATCGACGTGTTCGACAGCATCCGCAAGGGCGTCGCGGCCGACCGCTCGCAGTTCTTCAAGGATCTCACCACCCCCTTCTTCGGCGCCAACCGGGCCGGCTCGAAGGTAACTCAGGGCATGCGCGACAGCTTCTGGATGCAGGGCATGATGGGCGGGCTGAAGAACATGTACGACTGCATAAAAGCCTTCTCGGAGACCGACTTCACCGAGGACCTGAAGATGTTCGACGTGCCGACCCTGCTGATCCACGGCGACGACGACCAGATCGTGCCGATCGGCGCCGCCGCGCAGCTCTCGGTCCAGCTCGTCAGGGGCGCGACCCTCAAGGTCTACAAGGGCGGCGGCCATGGCCTGGCCGCCACCCACAAGGATCAGCTCAACGCCGACCTGCTGGCGTTTCTGAAGAGCTAGGACGTGGCGGGCTGAGCGCCCCTCAGCCCAGCACTTCCTTGTTCACGCAGTGGGCGGCGTTGGGACGGCCGTCGAAGACGCTCAGGATGTTTTCGATGGCGGTCACCGCCATGCGGTCGCTTGCTTCCTTAGTGACGCCGGCCATGTGCGGGCTGAAGATCACGCTCTCGAGGCCGAACAGCTTGTTGGCCGGATCGGGCGGCTCCTTGTCGAGCACGTCGAGACCCGCGCCGCGCAGCTTGCCGGTGGACAGCGCCGTGTAGAGCGCGTCTTCGTTGATGATGCCGCCGCGCGCGGTGTTTACCAGGAAGGCGTCGGGCTTCATCAGCGCCAGCGTCTCGGCGTTGAACATGTCGATCGTGTCGGGCGCCTTGGGGCAATGCACCGAGACGAAATCCATCTTGGGCAGGGTCGCCTTAAGGTCGGTTACCTTGGTGGCCCCCGCCTTCTTGATCTCGGCCTGGGAGATGTTGGGATCGAGTACGAAGACATCCATCTCGAAGGCCGCACACCGCTTCACGGTGCGCGAGCCGATACGTCCCATGCCGACCACCAGGATCGACTTGCCGGAAAGATCGGCCGGCAGGTCGGCCAGCCGCTCGCCCCAGCCGCCTTCGCGCACGAAGCGGTCGTACTTCTTCACCAGGCGGGCCGAGGCCAGCAGCATGTACATCGCATGCTCAGCTACCGACACGGAGTTGGCGATGCCGGTGGTCATGAGCGGGATCTTGCGCTTGTTGAGGGCGGGCACCTCGACGGCGTCGAAGCCGACGCCGAGACGGGCCACCACCATCATCTCCGGCGCGGCGCTGAGCTCGGCCTGGCGGAACGGCGTGCCGCCCAGGGTCACGGCATGGGCGTCCTTGAGCTTGGGATGGAGCGACGGAACGGTGTCGTCGGCCAGGATCTCGAAATCGACGTCGTCGCGCTTCTTGAGCACATCGAGGCCGGCCTGCGGCATGCGGCCGACGATCAGCACCTTCTTGCGATTCTTGCCAGTACCCGGGCTCGTGGTCATCGTTTCCCCTGCGTTTCCTAGGTTTATCCGGCGCGATCCTAGAGCCCGGGTCGGCTGGAAGCTAGGGGAGGTAGGAAAGCGGGAGCCGCGTGGTGGACTTGATCTCCTCCATGGCGAACATGGAGGTGACGTCGCTGAGTTCGACCTTGGCGATCAGGCGCTTGTAGAAGGCGTCGTAGGCCTCGATATCGGGCAGCGCGAGGCGGATCAGGTAGTCGATCTCGCCACTCATGCGATAGCAGTCGATGACCTCGGGAAACGACGCCACCGCCTTGGCGAAGCGGGCGAGCCAGGGCGCGGTATGCTGGGCGGTGCGCACCGCCACGAACACCGTCACCCCGGCGTTCACAGCCTTGCGGTTGAGCAGCGCCACCCGGGCGCGGATGATCCCCTCCTCCTGAAGCCGGTTGATGCGCCGCCAGCACGGGGTGGTCGAGAGGCCGACCCGGCGGGCGATCTCGGCCAGGGCCATGTCCGAATTGTCCTGCAGGCAATCCAGAATCTTCTTGTCGAAGGAATCGA
>LNFM01005622.1_pt1 | contig 21483 bp, 17 predicted proteins | sample 596031 | NCBI WGS metagenome assembly LNFM01 (sample SAMN04254537, study PRJNA301005) | activated carbon metagenome | isolation source: dual media filters at the Ann Arbor, Michigan drinking water treatment plant | place: USA: Ann Arbor
TGGCGATCTCCGCCGCTTTGATCGAAGCCTTTCCCGAGGCCGTCGAGGGCGATCTCGCCCGCCGCTTCAACCAACTCGTCAAGCGTGAGACCTGCGCCGCCATGGGCCGCTCGATCGATCTCGGCAGCAATCTCATCCTTTCGGACAGCGAAGCGAGCAGCGGCGGACGCGATAAGGACACCATCATCGCCGACGCGGTCGAGGCATTGCTCGGCGCGGCCTTCATCGACTCGGGTTTCGAAAAGGCGCGCGGCATTGTGCTCAAGCTTTGGCAACCCCATCTGCAGGGAAAGGCGCACGCCGTTGCCGATCCGAAATCCGCTTTGCAGGAATGGGCCCAGGGCCGGGGCTTGGCTTTGCCGCGTTACGTAGAAATCTCTCGCAGCGGGCCCGACCACGCCCCCCGCTTCATTTCAGAGGTCAGGATCGCCGGTTGCAAGCCGGCGCAAGGGACCGGTAGCTCCAAACGTGCCGCTGAGCAGGCCGCCGCCAGCTCTATGCTGGCCCGCGAAGGCGTCCAGAGCAACGAGACCGTCCATGCGAACTGACCGCCCCATGCAAAACGACCGGACTGACCAGCGCTTCGGTTTCGTCGCCGTCATCGGCGCCCCGAATGCCGGCAAATCGACCCTCGTGAACGCGCTTGTCGGCGCCAAGGTGACGATCGTCTCCCACAAGGTCCAAACGACACGCATGCCGATTCGCGGCATCGCTATCGAGGGCAAGAGCCAGCTCGTCTTCATCGACACGCCGGGTATCTTCGCTCCCCGCCGCCGCCTCGACCGCGCGATGGTCCACGCCGCCTGGACCGGCGCGAAAGACGCCGACGCCGTGGTCCTCGTCGTCGATGCCGCACGCGGTCTCACCGAGGAGGTCGAGGCCATCGTCAGCCGCTTGAAGGACAGTCGCCTCCCTCGCGCGCTCGTTCTGAACAAGGTCGACCGGCTCGAAAACAAGGAGCAGTTGCTCGCACTTTCGACCCGCATCCACGCACTGGTATCGTTCGATACCGTGTTCATGATTTCAGCACTTTCGGGCGACGGCGTAACCGATATCCGCCGCTATCTCGCAGGTAAAGTCCCTGCCGGTCCGTGGCACTACCCCGAGGACGACATTTCGGACCTTCCCGCCCGCATGCTTGCCGCCGAGATCACCCGCGAAAAGATGTTCGTTCGCCTCCACGATGAGCTTCCCTACTCCGCGACCATCGAGACGACGGACTGGAAGGAGTTGAAGGACGGTTCGGTCCGCATCGAGCAGACGATGTTCGTGGAGCGCGACGGCCAGAAGAAGATCGTGCTCGGCAAAGGCGGCCAGACCATCAAGCAGATCTCCAGTGAGGCCCGCGCCGAGCTGAAGGAACTGCTGGACCGCAACGTCCATCTCTTCTTGTTCGTGAAGGTCCGCGAAAGCTGGAGTGACGACCCGGAACGCTATCGCGAGATGGGCCTCGAGATGCCTAAGGAATAATCGACATGTCGAAGACGAAGAGAGTCGCCATCGCCGGTTTCGGCGCAATCGGCAAGGAATTGGCACGCCGCCTCACCGACGGCTCGATGCCCGATTTCGAACTGTCCGTGATCGGCGCGCGCGATCCAGCGAAGACCAAGGCCGAAGCCGACGCGATACTCCCGAGCGTGATCTCCGTCGTCGCCTCTACTGACCTTGCAGGCAAGGCGGACGTTCTGCTGGAATGCGTGCCGACGCCCGCTTTCCGAAGCGTCGTGGAGCCGGCACTCGCCTCGGGCATGACTGTCATCACCGTCAGCGGCGCAGCCCTGCTCGACAACATGGACCTCGAACAGGTCGCCCGCAGAGGCGGCAGTCAGCTCATCTTGGCGACTGGCGCTATCGTCGGCCTCGATGCGATCCGCGCCGCCGGCTTCGGCAAGATCGAAAGCGTGAAGATGATCACGCGCAAACCGCCCAAATCGTTGGCAACGGCCAAGCAGGTTGTCGAGGACGGCAAGGACCTCTTCAAGCTCACCGAGCCCGAACTGCTCTTCAAGGGCACAGCCCGCGAAGGCGCACGCCGCTTCCCCGCGAACGTCAACGTCGCCGCCGCCATCGCCTTGGCCGGCGCAGGCCCTGACCGCACAGAACTCGAAATCTGGACCGACCCTGCCGTGGAGCGGAACACGCACCGCGTGGTGATCGAAGCAGACACCGCCCGTATCGAAGTCGCGATCGCCAACGTGCCTTCCGAGAATCCCGGCACGGGTCGCATAACCGCGCTCAGCATGCTGGCAGCCCTCGACCGCCTCGCCAACCCGATGGTCTTCGGCACCTGACCTTGGCGGACTTGGCCGATCGGCTCGTTCAACGCAGGACATGTGCCATGGTCCGCCTTCGCGGACTATGACACCGATGTCTTTTTGCATTGGCCGACTGGTCTTACTTCGGCAACTTGATGCCGGCCTTCGCTATCACGTCGCCCCAGGCTTTCGCTTCCGATTTCAGCTCGGCGCTGATCCTGGCCGCATCGGTCGTACCGCCGACGAAGCCGAACTTCGCGTACCGCTCCTGCACGCCCTTGTCGCCGAGCGCCGCATCCACCGCTTTCGCAAGCCGATCGACAATACCACCCGGCGTCCCCTTGGGCGCGGCCAGCAGCCACCAATTCGACGCACCGAATTCGCCGACCCCACTCTCCGAGATCGTCGGCACGTTGGGCAACGCCGCCAGCCGTGTCACGCTGGAAACCGCCAGCGGCTTCACGGTCCCGGCTTCGATGTGTCCGGCACCGACGGCGACCCCACCGAGATAAAGCTGAATGTCGTTGCGCAACAATCCCTGCACTGCCGGCGGTGCACCCTGGAACGGCACGTGCACCATGTCGATCCCCGCCATCAGCTTCAGGCGTTCCACCGCCAGATGCGGCGTCGTGCCGAAACTCGGCGAACCGAAGTTGAGCTTACCCGGATTGGCCTTCGCGTAGGCGATGAATTCGGGCAACGTCTTTGCTGGCGTGCTCGGATGCGTGAAGATCACAGACGGAACGTCCGCGATTTTCGCCACCGGCACGAATTCGGCAAGGGGATCGAACGTCATCGAAGGAAACAGGAACTGGTTCGTGACGAAGTTGTTCGTCGCTCCCAAAAGCAGCGTGTAGCCGTCCGGCGCTGCCGTCGCCACCGCCTGCGCGCCAAGGTTCCCGCCCGCTCCCGGCCGGGCCATCACGATCAGCTTCTGGCCTAGCTTGGCCTCCATCGGCTCGGACACAGCGCGCAACACGACATCGCCGGCACCTCCCGCCGCATAGGGCAGGATCACCGTGATCGATTGGTTAGGGTATGCCGTCTGCGCGAATGCTTTCGGCCCCGACGATGAATCTGCCCACGCCACCGCAGCGGCTAAGCACATCCCAATTGTTACGGCTCGGCTGTCACGCATTTTGCGGCCCTCGCTTCTGGCTCGGATTAAAGATCGATGCGCATCAGATCGTGCGCCATGCGAACCGGACCATCGTAGCGGCTCCGAATATCGCGCACCATCGCGTCCAGCTGATGCGGCCCCATCTGATCGACCGGCAGATGCTTCCCCGCCGCGCGCTTCAACACCGGGCTCAGCGAATCCACGTGACCGATGTGCGTCGCAATCAGTTGTTTCACGTTCGCCGCCGCGGCTAGACTGCCGAGTTCCAGCGGGCTCGTATGCGCCACCGTCCCGACGCCGGACTTGCGCCGGTGCTCCATGAACTCTTCCGAGAACGTGCACTCGTGGATCAGCAGATCCGCGTCCTGCGCAAGCACTTGAAGAGTGGGGCAAGGTTTGCTGTCGCCGCTGAACGCCACGACCTTGCCTTCCGCCTCGATCCGGAATCCGAAGCACCGCGCGATATCGCGCTCGATGTGATCTACCTCGACCGCCGTCATCCGCAGATGCTTGTCTTCGTAGATCACACCGGCCTCGTAGTATTCGCGAACCTCCGGCCTCATCGCCTCCATGTTCTCCTGACGGGCCCGGTAATGGGCCCGCGCATGAAAATCGACGTCGAACGCGCCCCCCTCGAACAGATGCCCGGTGAACTTCGCCGTACCGGCCGGCCCGACGATCAGCGGCGCTCCAGTCGTGTTCAGCAGCCACGCCGAGATCAGCATGAACGGCAACTCGGCGATGTGGTCGTGATGAAGATGAGTGAGAAAGATCCGCTTCACGTCGGCCGGGCTGACATTGGCCCGCATCATCTGTCGGGTCGCACCGTGACCGCAATCGAGCAGGTAGTGCTCGCCGTTGTCGAGCGTGATGAGGATCGAGGTATGGCACCTGTCGGGATCCGGCAGCGCGGCCCCAGTTCCGAGCATCACGACGCGCACGACGACCTCCGCACTGAGCACCCCGCCCCACGGGGCGCATAAATGAAAAAAGCCCGCACTCGCGGGCCTCTTCGAGAATATGGTGCGGTCAAGAGGACTCGAACCTCCACGGGTTGCCCCGCTAGCACCTCAAGCTAGTGCGTCTACCAATTCCGCCATGACCGCTGGCCGCCGCGAACATGATCCAGCCCCCGAAAGGGGCCAGAGTTCGAGGCGACCCGCGCCCCATAGCAAACACCGCGCACCTCAACAAGCCCTATCAGCTCTTTTTGCCATGCACCTTACGCAGCGCGTCGATCAGCTCGCTGTCGTTGAGCTCGCCCATGCCCACCTCGACCGCCTGCCCGAAGACGTCCGCCGCTGCCCGGCCGATGCGGGACTGCCCGCCGACGCGCTCGATGTATTCGACCCCGTACATCGTGTCCTTGATGCGGCCCTTCGGCGAGAACCCCACCGGGCTTTCGTGCTTGCCCGTCGCCATGTACTTGGAGTGCCGGATCACGTGACCCGAGTTCGTGTTGCCGATTGAAAACGCATTTGCCGCAGCCTTGAGGTCGATCCCCGCCGCCTCGCACGCCTGCATCGCTTCGCCCAGCGCCGCGACGTGCACGGCTCCCATCACGTTGTAGATGAGTTTGAACGCGTTCCCCATCCCCGCCGCGCCGAAGTGCGAGAAAGACTTGGTGTAGGGCTTCACGATCTCCTTGACCTCGGCCACCGCCTCGTCAGGCCCACCGCAGAAGACGTGCAACACGCCGGCTTCTGCAGCGTCCGGCCGCCCGGCTACGCAACTGTCGACGAACCGCAAGCCCTTCGCTGTGACGAGCCCTGCCAATTCCATCACCCAGGCATTCGAGACCGTCGAGCTCTCGATCGCAATCGCACCCTTTTTCGGATTGCTGGCAAGCACACCGCCCGGCCCGGTCCAGACCGCGCGGCACGCCGTGTCGTCTGTAAGCATGGTAAAAATCGCGTCCGCGCCTGCGACAGCTTCACCGATCGAACCGGCGGCCTTTGCACCGTTCGCCTCCAGCGCTTTGGCCTTGTCGAGCGAACGATTCCACACCGTGACCTCGTGCCCACCCTTGAGCAGGCAACGGCTCATCGGCGCGCCCATGTTGCCAGTGCCGAGAAATGCGATCTTCGCCATTCGCGCCTATCCGTCCGATGATGAGAGACAAAGGCCCAATTTCACGGTTGAAGCTCAGTCGCCACCTTGCGACGAGGGCCAGCCATTGTATCTTACGGCCCAATCCAAGGAGTGCAAAGTGACGGCAGCCGGCCACGAAGCATGCGCCGCCGCACGAGAGAGGGAACGGAAATGGCCGCAGCCACGAAGCAACTGCCGAGCGTCGCCGAAGTCGTGGCGCTCACACTGAAGCGGCACGGCGTCGACATCATTTTCTCGCAGAGCCTTCCTTCCGCAGTCGCCCTCGCCTGCGAGGACATCGGCATCCGCCAATACACCTACCGCACCGAGAACGCAGGCGGCGCGATGGCCGATGGCTTCGCGCGCATGTCCAATCACGCCGCCGTCGTATTGGCCCAGAACGGCCCCGCCGCAACGTTGCTCGTTGCCCCCCTGACCGAAGCGCAGAAAGCCTCTATTCCCGTCGTTGCGCTCATCCAGGACGTGAACCGTCCGCAAACGGACCGCAACGCGTTCCAGGACGCCGACCATATCGGCATGTTCCAGTCGGCGACGAAATGGATCCGCCGCTGCAACGATCCCGACCGCATCGCCGACTATTTGGACATGGCGTTCACGCAAGCCTGTACCGGTCGCCCCGGCCCCGTCGTCCTGATGCTGCCCGCCGACGTCCTGCTGGAGCAGACGAAGGCGCCCGTGAAGCGCACCGCGCAATTGGCGAGCATTCCCCTCGACCGCTTCTGCGCCGATCCCGCACGCATCAAGGAAGCAGCCAAGATCATAGCCAGCGCGAAGAACCCGCTCGTCGTTGCCGGCGGCGGCGTGCATCTCTCGCAGGCGTGCGCCGAGGTCGCGGCTCTCCAGGCCAAGCTCCACTTGCCGGTCATGACGACCGTGATGGGCAAAGGTTGCGTCGATGAAAACCATGCGCTGTCGATGGGCGTCGCCGCCTACAATCTCGGCAAGCTCTCACCCGCCCGCGACCTGCGCGGCGTGATCGAACGCGCCGACGTGGTGCTGCTGATCGGCACCCGCACCAACCAGAACGGCACCGACAGCTGGCAGCTCTATCCCGACGGCGCCCGCTACATCCATATCGACGTCGACGGCACCGAGATCGGCCGCAACTACGAAGCCCTGCGCCTCGTCGGCGACGCCAAGCTGACGCTCGCGGCCCTCATCGCCGAACTCGACGGCAAGATGAGATCGCGCCCCGCGCTGGAGAAGGAAATCTCCGATGCCCGCAAGAATAACGAAGCGGTCATCGCGCCGGTCATCCATTCCAATCAGAGCCCGCTGCGGCCCGAGAAGCTGATGGCCGATATCACCCAGGTGATGACCCCCGACACGATCCTTGTCGCCGACGCGAGCTATTCGACACTTTGGATCGCCTGCTACCTGCGCGCGATGCTGCCCGGCCAGCGCTTCATCACGCCGCGCGGCCTCGCCGGCCTCGGCTGGGGCCTGCCAATGGCGATCGGTGCCAAGCTCGCCGCGCCGAAATCACCCGTGGTCTGCGTCGTGGGAGACGGCGGCTTCGGCCACGTCTGGTCGGAACTGGAAACCTTGAAGCGCACCAACGTGGCCGTAGTCCTGACCGTTCTGAACAACGGCGTGCTCGCTTATCAGAAGGACGCCGAGGACGTGAAGTTCGGCCGACACTCGAGCGCCTGCCGCTTCTCGCCCGTAGATCATGCCGCCGTTGCCCGCGCCTGCGGTCTCAAAGGCGTCCGCATTGATGCCGCTGCCGATTACCTGCCCGCCCTGCGCGAAGCCTTGGCCTCGAATGAAGCCACGCTTATCGATGTCGTTACCGATCCCGAAGCCTACCCGCCCATCACCTTCTTTGAAGGCACGCTCGAAAAAGTCCGCGCCGCCCGCGAAGGCAAGTAGCGAGGCGGACGGGGGTTCAACGCTCTTGTATCGCGCACCACCCCGGAAAGACCCCCACCCGTTGTTTTGAACGAGCCTGCCGACACATTCCGGAGACGCCGCCCCATGCCCCGTGCCAACGCATCCAAGAAGCTCGGCCTCGCCATCATCGGCGCCGGCCGCGTAGGCCTTTTCCGGGGCGACACGGCGATGCGACACCCGGCAGTCGAATGGATCGGCATCGCCGAGAAGAACCACAACCGCGGCCATTTCGTCGCCGAACGCATTGGTGCCGACTTCATAACTCAGGACTACAAGGAGTTGCTGAAGCGCCCCGAGGTGAACGCCGTCATCATCGCGACCGACGAGCACCTCCACGTCGAGCCGATCCTGGAAGCCCTGAAATACGGCAAGCCTCTACTGATCGAAAAGCCGCTCGCGACCACACTCGAAGACAGCGCCAAGGTCATGGCTGCCATCGACGCGGCCGGCGTCGATGCCGTCGTCGGCTACACCCAGCGCTTCCGCCGCAACTGGTGCAGTGCCAAGGAAAAGGTCGCGTCCGGCGCGCTCGGAGACGTTACTCTGGTGACGAGCCGCGCATTCATGAACCGCCTCGTGGCCATCGACAACTACAAGCGCACCAACGATCCCTCGACCATCTCACCGATGGTGATCTCCGGCACCCACGCGCTCGACATCTGCATGTGGTATCTGGAAAAGAAGAAGCCGGTCGAACTCTACGCCCGCTCGATCGACAAGGTACTGGGACCGCTCTACGGCGGCATCGACGCGACCGCTGGCATGATCATGTTCGAGGACGGTTGCGTCTTGCACACATCGATCTCCTGGGCGCTCCCCGTAACATGGCCAGGCGCTGTCTATTCACTCGAGGTCGGCATCGTCGGCACCGACGGCGTGCTCACCATAGATGACACGCACCGCGACATGGTGCTTGCCGTCTCCGCTCCTCAAGAAGAAGGCTACAACCCCGACGCCCGCCGCCTCGTCGATTTTCTCGGCAGTTATCCGCCCGGCGATTGGGTCAACCAGGAGCTGATCGGCCCGATGGCCGAGGAGACCAACTCCTGGCTGAACCGCGTAGCCACCGGCCTTCCCACCCACGCCGCAACCGCCCGCGAAGCCCACAACCGCCTGATGCTCACCAAGGCGTTCGATCTCTCCGCCAAGCTCAAGCAGCCCGTTACACTCCCGCTCGATGGCGATATGGAAGCGCGGCTGTTGAAAGCGAACTGATCGGAGACGCTGCCAGCCGGTCTCCTGCCGATCGATTTTGTGCCAGATAGATACCAGTTGGATGCCAGATGGATTGAGCAACGCAGCAGGGTGTGCTCTTGTCATCGTTGTGGAAGTCGCCGCCATCGAGACGCGCGACGCCAGAAGTGGAGGATGCCCGTGGCCGGATTTCTGGGGCTATCGAAGTTTGGGCATTTGAAATCACCGATACTCGGCCTACTTCTCGCATTCCCGTTCACACACCAGGTGACGGCCCAGTCATCCTACCCGGATCGATCGATCAAAATGATCGTTCCGTTCCCGCCCGGCGGCGTCTACGACGCGATCGCACGCCCCCTCGCCGACAAGCTCAAGACGTCCCTCGGCTCTGTGGTCGTCGAGAACATCGGCGGCGCTGGCGGCACACGCGGCGTGACGCTGGCGATGCGAGCGCCGGCAGACGGCTACACGCTGCTACTGGGCGGCAGCGCCAACTTCATCGTCACGCCGATCGCCGCGAAAAAACCTGCATACGACCCATTGAACGACTTCGAACCGGTCGCGCGCATCGCCAACGTCGGCCTCAGTTTCGTCGTGCATTCCAGCCTCGGCGTCCGCGACATGAAAGGACTGATCGAGCATGCCCGTAAGAACCCGGGAAAGGTCTCCTTCGGCACCCCGGGAGTTGGCACGACGAACCACTTCGTCGGCGAAATGCTGAAGTCGCTCGGCAAGCTGCCCGAACTCGCCCACGTACCATATGCCGGCGCCGGCCCCGCGTTGAACGATCTCGTCGGCGGACACATCCCCCTGCTCGTCGCAAACGTGACCGGCCAGGTGCTGGAGCTGCACAAGGCAGAAAAGGTCCGCGTTCTCTCCGTCACGACTGAGAAGCGCCTCTCCATCGCGCCCGATGTCCCCACAGCCCAGGAAGCCGGCATAAAGGGCATGGTCGCCGAGGTCTTCTTCGGTGTGTTCGCGCCCAGAGGAACCCCTTCTTCGATCACTGCGAAGGTGACGGAGGCGATCAACAAGTCGTTGGCCGACCCCGAGTTGCGCAGTCTCTTTTTGAAGAGCGGTTTCGAAACCAACGAGCGGACGAGCCCGCAGGACCTGCACAAGTTCCTGAGCGATGAGATTACCCGCTGGCGACCGATCATCGAAGCTAGCGGCTTCAAGATCGAGTGAAGATGCTGGTCTTCATCTGAAATCGCCCCAGTTCATGCTTCGGCGATGCTCACCCGACGCCCCCGCGCACCAACTTCTGCCTCCACCGCGTCGATGATCCCGCCCGCCAGATCCTTTCGGCTCAGCCGGGCAAAACGACCGAGCGCCGGCCGCGCCGACACGCGCGCCACGGCCACCTCCCCGTCGATCTCCACCACATCGACGGTAGCCAGCCCCAGATGCAGCGCCTCCGCAGCGTGCTCTGCGATCCGCCGTTCAGCACGATAGCGCGCCAGACTGAGCGCACGCTCTCCTCGACCTTTGTCGCCGATCATCGTCGCCGCGGCCCCGCCGATCACCAGCATCCGCATGAAACCGGCCCCGTCCCCTGCCGAATCGGCGATGATCGGCCCGTCACTGAAAAACATCGCCTGCGCTACGCAACCGCGCACCAGCGCCTGCCCCACCGCGATACGATTGGATACCCGGTCGATCGCATCACCCGAGTTCAGGGAAAGGCACCCCGCCGCCTCCATCTGGCGAATGATTGCCGCCCCTCCGGTCCCCTCACGCAAACCGATCCGCGGAATGACCGCATCGTAATGAGCCAGCGGCACACCATCGCGAACCAGCACGGCGCTTTCCCGCCCGAACGAGACCCGGAGGCGGCCGACTTCCAGCATTTCGAGCGTATGCCCACGCTCGATAGCGGTCGCGGCCAGATGCGCGTTGAACGCTCCTCCGACGTCGCGCGCCACGAGTGCGATCCGCAGCGCGCGGCTCGAGGCGACGATCCGTGGCACCTCGCGATAGAGCTTGTAGGAGAGCTTCGTTTGCCGGAACGACGTTGCCGCATCGACCATCATGTCGTCGCGGATCGCCTGCCGCCCGAGAAGCATCCGGTACGACATGCTCTCGCGATTCGTGAGCCCGACTTCGATCTCGCACATCCGGTCACCGATCTTCGCCTGCGTACGGATGAAATAGCGCGTGTCGCGTTCGCCATTGGAGCTGGTCACTTCGCGGCGATCCACGACCGGGGCCGACGCGAAGATTGCCACGTCCAGCCGCCCGGGAATCGGGTGAACGCCGAACCTCACCATCGGCGCCGACGACGGCCCGAACGGTTCGATCAGAAAAGCGTGCAGCGCACTCGTCCGCGCACCCGTATCGATCTTGGCCTTGATCGCCGGTAGCCCCAGCTCCGGTAGCGCCAGCCACTCCTGCCAGCCGACGATGAAGGGCGAGCCAGTCATCGCCATGTTCCGGGCCTCTCTCGATCTGGAAACCCGGTTAGCGTGTTCTCCGAGCCCCGGCAACATCTCCCTACGATCAGCCTTTCCGTACCGCCAGCGCAACGCCAAAAGCGGTCACGACCATGCCGATCGTCTGCGCGACGCTCAGCGTCTCGTCGAGAATGAACACAGCCTGCAGCGCCACCAGCGGCGGCATCAGATAGATCAGCGCGGCCGCACGTGAAACGGCCCCCTGGCGGATCAGCAGCAGCAACAGCCCGACCGCACCGATCGACATGCCGAACACCACCCACGCCATCGTCAGCACTACCTGAAGGTTCCAGGTGATCCGCATCGTTTCCGTGGCCATCGCGAACGGCAGCGTAACCGCCGCCGCACCGACGTTCTGCAACGCCGTCACAGCGCGCAGGTCCCCACCCGTCACGAACCGCTTGGAATAGAACGAGCCCAGCGTAACCCCGATCATGCCCGCAACATTGACTGCCAGCGGAAACAGAACGTCGCCGAGCTTACCCGGCGGCAACGCCGCCAGCGCCGGGCTCAGCACCATCGCGATGCCGGAAAAACCCAGAACGACGCCGGCCCATTGCGACCGCGTGATCTTCTCATCCGCCAGATAGGGCGCCAGTAGCGCCGTCAGGATAGGCTGCAGCGCACTGACGAGACCGGAGATCGCCACCGGCAGCCCGTTCATCACGCTCCACCACACACCGGCGAAATACATTGCATGCAGCGGCACACCCGAGAAGATCGCATGTCCGATCGAGCGCCTGTCCTTCGGCCACTCGACGCTCATCGCCGCACAGATCGCCGCCAGCACCAGCGCAGCCAAGGCATAGCGCAGCGTCAGAAACGTAAGCGGCTCCGAGTAAGGCATCGCCGCCCGAGCAGCGAGCCACCCCGTCGACCACAGCAGCACGAACACCGCCGGCGCCAGCCTCAGGAACAATGACTGGTTCAAGGGCCGGCCCTCCATGAGGCGTCAGACCCTCCCGGTCTGACACCATGACGGACGTGGTGGTCTAAGCAGATTCAGGGGCGGCACGCCGTCAGGTCTCAGACCGGGAGGGTCTGACACCAACGCACACCTTTAGTCGAAACTCGCGTTCGTATTCGGCCGCCGGCGCTCGATCGCGTATCGCACCAGCGCTGCGAACCGATACACCGCGTGCGCGAACTTGCCGTACGGCAGCATCAGGAACAGACCGAGCACCACGCCGAGATGGATCGTCAGCAGGATGCCCATCCACGTCGTCTCGCGGAAGAACAGCAGCAGGAACCCGGTGAGACTCGTCAGAAAAAGCAACGCCAGGAAACCGTCGTCCATGCCGCGCTGGTTCTTGTCCTTCAGCATCGGATCGGCCGAATACTTCAGATAGAGTAGCCCCACCGGGCCGATCAGCAGACCGATACCGCCGAGAGAGCCGAGAATCACGGTCAAGCTACCGATCGAATAAGGCGCGATCCAGCCGAGCAGATAATGCTTGAACGTCCCCACGTTCGTCGCTGCGAAGCACAGCATGAACCCGTAGAACGTGAAGTGATGGAATGTGCGCCGCGTGAACGACGGCTTCTCGTCGGGATATGTGCAGCCCTCGCCGCCCCCGTCGAGATACTTCAGCGTGAGCACGTTCCACATCGCTTCACCGAAAGTAGCGCCGGAAGCGAAGTCCGACATCTTCTCGTCCATCTCGGCCCAGAAGCGGCGGAAGCCCATCACGAATGCGAGGATGACGAACAAGAACGAGGCGCCGAAGATCGCCACCATCGTGTTGTGCGCGATCACCTTGTAGAACGAACCGGGCCCGACATGCACGCCCCAGAGAACGTCCGGGCTGACGGTGTAAACCACGCCGAGTAGGAACGCGCAGATTGCCAGCGTCGTGACCAGCGCCGTCGCAATTCCGTTCCACGCATACAGGCCACCGAAAGCGCGCGGCCACGCATAGTTCTTGTAGGTCTCCTTGCGCACTTCCGCGAACGTACGTGGCACGTTGACCATGAACTCGTGCGGCGGCGCGTACTGGCATGCGTAATAGCAAGCGCCGCAGTTGTGGCACAGGTTCGCCAGATAGCTGATGTCGGCTTCCGTGAACGTCAGCCGCCGCGCCATCGCTGGAAACACCGCGCAGAACCCTTCGCAGTATCTGCACGCGTTGCAGATCTGCATGATGCGGTCGCCTTCCGCGTGCGGCGTAGCCCCGACGACGACCTTGTGCTCGGTAATTGGCATTTCTCTTCTTCCTTCGTAGGTTGGGTCAAGCGAAGCCCGACCCGACGAATTGTCGCGATTTGCGCATCGTTGGGTCGCCCACCGCCGAAGCGCGGCGCTCGACCCAACCTACGAGCGCTAATTCTTGACCTGCCGCGCGGCTTCCTCGCCAGCGATCCGTCCGAACACCGCGCCGATCGTCATGCCGATGCCGGCGAGATAGCCCTTGCCCAGCACGTTACCCGCCATGATCTCGCCCGCCGCCACCATGTTGGTCGCCGGCTTGCCGTCGTTCATGATGATCTGCGACTTGTCGTTCACGGTGACGCCGAGGTACGTGAACGTCACGCCCGGCCGCACGGGATACGAATAGAATGGCGGCTCTTCGATCGTGCGCGCCCAGTGCGTCTTGTTCACCTTCAAGCCTTCGGTGTGACAATCGTCGAGCACCGTGATGTCGAAGGTGCCGGGCTTCACCGCCTTGTTGAATTCGTCCACCGTCGCCCGTAGCGCCGAAGGATCGATCTCCAGTTTGCCCGCGAGCTCTTCCAGCGACTTGGCACCGATCGGCGGGAACACCGGCGGCATGAAGCGGCCGACAGACTTCTTGTCGACGATCACGAACCCGATCTGGTCGGGCTGGCCCGCGACGAGCCGTCCCCAGATAGCGTAGCGCTTGGGCCAGAAGTCCTCGCCCTCGTCGTAGAAGCGCTGACCGTTCTTGTTGACGACGATGCCGAACGAAACCGCATCCACACGCGTAGAGATCCCGCCGTCCCACTTCGGCGCGCGCGCGTCGATCGCGACCATGTGCCCTTGCGTGGGATCGCCTATCGCCTTCGCGCCCTTGTCGAGCAGCATCCGCAGACACGCACCCATGTTGTACTTCGTGCCGCGGCACAGGAAGTTCTTTGCCGGCGGTCCCCATTCCTTCTCGAGCCACTCGAAGTTCGATTCGAACCCACCGGCAGCGAACACGACCGCGCGCGAAGAAACTTTGTGTGTATCGCCTTTGTAGGTGTACGTCGCACCGTTGAACCGGCCGTCCTTGATGTCGACCTCGGTAACGACCGCCTCGTATTTTACTTCGATGCCCAGCGTCTGCGCCGTCCGATAGTAAGCGTTGAGCAACGCCTTGCCGCCGCCCAGATAGAACGCCGCCGTCCGTGACAGCTGCAGCGTGCCCCCGAGCGCCGGTTGGAAACGCACGCCCTGCGCCTTCATCCACTCATAGGTGCCTTCGGACTTGCGGATCGCCATCCGAGCGAGGTGCTCGTTGGTCTGCCCGCCGGTGACGCGAAGCAGATCCTCCCAGTATTCCTCTTCCGGATATGTATCGGGCATCGTCTCCAGCGGCGTCGTGTGCATGCAGCGGAAGTTTCGCGTATGCCGGCTGTTGCCGCCGCGCAGATGCGGAGGCGCCGCCTCCAGCACGAGAATGCGCTCGACGCCGAGCCGGGCAGCACTGATTGCGGCCGCCATCGCCGCGTTGCCCCCACCGATGACGAGGATGTCGTATTGCGGCGCGCTCATGCTTTATTGCCTTTTGCGGAAAGGGTAACCGGCAACGACCAACGGGCAACCGGCCTTCTTTCGATGACCGATCGATCTAGGTAAAGGAAGTTCATGTTTTCCCCGTTCCCTGTTGCCCGTTGGCTGTTGCCCTCTGAATCATGCCCCACACCCTTGGCGGCGTCAGCGGCAACTCGTCAGGCTCCACGCCCATCGAAGACAGCGCATCGGCAACCGCGTTCGCAACCGCCGCCGCCACCGGAATGATGCCGCCCTCGCCAGCGCCCTTCGCACCGAGCGGATTGTTCGGCGAAGGATGAAGCTCCGTCGAATGACCGTGCACATTGGGGAAGTCGCTTGCCAGCGGGATCTCGTAGTCCGCCAACGTGCCGACGAGAAGCTGGCCCTCTTCGTCATACACGAGGTTTTCGCCGAACACGGCACCGAGCCCTTGCACCGCCGCACCGACCACCTGCCCGTGCAGCGTCTCCGGATTGATGATGCGCCCGACGTCGTCCATGACAAGATAGTCGATTACCTGCACGTGACCCGTTCCGGTATCGACCGCGACCTCCGCGACTGCCGTGCCGTAGGTGAACGTCGGCTTCGAGTTATGGAACACACCATCGACCGCGAGGCCGTCGCCCGCACAGTCCGCGAGCTTCACGCTGCGGCCGTCCGCTGACCGCGCAACGCCTTCCGCAATCGTGAGCGACGCTGCCTCAACCCCGAGTCGCCGCGCGGCTGCCCCACGAAACGCCTCGATCAGGTTGTTTGCCGCATCGATCACCGCACAGCCGCCCATCACGGTGGCGCGCGAGCCATAGGAGCCGAAACCTTCCTTTAGTAGCGTCGTAGAGCCGTGCACCACCTCGATCGCCTCGAGGCTGACTTCCAGCGCGTCCGCCGCGATCTGCGCGAAGATCGTCTCGATCCCCTGCCCGATCGACGACGAGCCGACTGCGAGAAGCACCTTGCCGTCCGCCCGCAATTCCATGCGCGTATGCTCGCGCGGCCCCGAAGCACCGCCCTCGACGAACGACGCGATGCCGAGCCCGCGCCACCGCCCGTCGATCATCTTGCCCGAGTTCGCAACCTTCTCGGCCCAGCGCGACTCGGCCACGACCGCGTCGAAGCACTGATGATAGTCGCCGCTGTCGAGGAACGTCGCGTCCCAACCTTCCGCGGGCCCGATGTTCACCATCGGCCACGGCATCGAAGCGTGCGGAATGAGGTTCTTGCGCCGGATCTCGAGCCGGTCGACACCGAGCCGCACCGCCGCCTTGTCCATCATCCGCTCGAAGAAGAAGCAGCTCTCGTAACGCCCCGGTCCACGATATGTCCCCGATGGCGTCTTGTTCGTCGCGATCGCGTGGCTCAGCACCGAGAAATTGTCGACCTTGTATGGCCCCGTGATGAACTGGGCTGCGTTGCGCACCGGTGTCGTACCGTTCGGCCGCATATAGGCACCGATGTTGCAGAACATCTCCGATTTCAGCGCCAGCATCGTGCCGTCTGCCGCGAAAGCGACCTCGATGTCGGCTTCCGCTTCGCGGCTGTGTCCGATCGCCATCAGATGCTCGCGACGGTCCTCCACCCACTTGATCGGCCGGTTGAAGCGGCGCGCCGCGAACGCGATCAGCGCATCTTCCGGATAGAACTCGCCGCGCGCACCGAAACCGCCACCGACATCGAATTCGATGTATTCGACCTGGGACTCGGCGAGCCCCATCACCTTCGCCATCGCGCGCTTGTTGAAGAACGGCAGCTTCGCCGCGCCCGACATCGTGAGTTTGCCGGCCGCCTCGTCCCATTCGGCGACGAGCCCTCGCGTCTCCATCGGCAGCGCCGTCTGCCGCTGCGTCTTGAACGTCCCCTTGAGCACCAACGCGGCTTCGCGGAACGCGCGCGCGCAATCCCCCTTTTCGCCGGTGAACGTCGCGGTGAGATTACCGTCCTTGGCGTCCTCGTGCAGGTTGACCGCGTTCGACATCCCCTTCCGCGCATCGACAACTGCCGGCAGCGGCTCGATATCGAGATCGATCAGCGCCAGAGCGTCCTCTGCGATCTCCTGGCTGTCGGCCAGAACCACGGCGATCGGCTCTCCGACGTAGCGCACGCGATCCGTCGCGATGACAGGTTGTCCGTAGGGCATGATCGACGGGATCGGCCGCCGGAACGGGATCCGCGGTACAGGGTTTCCGACGTCTTTGCCCGTCATGACGGCATTGACGCCGGGCATCGCAAGTGCCCGCGATACGTCGATGCTGCGGATCGTCCCATGCCCGATCGCGGACCGCAGCACCACCATGTGCCACTGCCCAGGACGGGTCACGTCGCCGATGTATTCGCCTCGCCCGCGCAGAAAGCGTAGGTCTTCGACGCGCTCGACGGCAGCGCCGATGTAAGTGTTGACCTTTCTCATCTCTGCAGCCCTGCGCTCGAAGCTCGGAAGAAAGGAACTCGGGCGAAAGGTGTATCGGCAAATCCTGTCATGGCATCTCGGCAGAGGTCGGGTTTCGAGCGGTTTGGCCAGTTCTGCGGCCATCGTCGAAACGACGTTTCAGTGGAACGGTGTTGCCGCCACTCTCCGGATTTGAGCAACCCTTGTCAATCAACCGCCCGGGGACATCAACCGCCCAGGGTCAATGACGCCGCATCGTCGCGTCGCAACTCCACTGATCGGGGTCGGTCCCGCGGGTCTGCCCCACGCCCCCAGCGGTCAATCCACCTTGATGTTCGCCGCCGCCACCGCCCGCTTGTGCCGTGCCAGTTCACGCGCGATCTCGCCGCGGAACGCCTCGGGCGAATTGCCGACCGGCACCGCCTGTTGTGCCACCAGCTTCTCCTTCACATCCGCCTGCGCGAGCGCGAGCGATGCCGCGCCCCAGATCCGCTTGATGATCTGCGGCGGCGTCCCTGCAGGTGCGACGAGGCCGAAAAAGGCCATCCAATCGAGTTCGTCCATTTTCATTTCTGCGAACGTCGGCACGTCCGGCAGCGCCGGCAGCCGCTTGGCCGACGACACGCCCAACGCTCTCAGCTTACCCGCTTCCACCATCGGCAGCGTCGTCGGCAGATTGTCGAACATCACCTGGATATGCCCGCCGACCGCATCGTTCAGCGCCGGCCCGATTCCGCGATAAGGCACATGCGCCATGTCCGTGCCCGTCGCCATCTTGAACTGCTCGCCCATCAGGTGACTGACAGAGCCCACGCCGGACGACCCATAGGACAACTTGCCCGGCTGCGTCTTCAACAGCGCGACGAACTGCTGCACGTCCTTCGCAGGCTGCCCCGGATGGATCGCCATGATGTTGGGCACCACGGCCAGAGCCGTAATCGGCTCTAGATCCTTCAAAACGTCGTAGGCGAGATTGCGATAGACCGCCGGATTTATCGCCAGCGTCGAAGCCGTACCCATCCCGATCGTGTAACCGTCGGGCGCCGACTTCGCGATTGCCGCCGTGCCCGTGCTCCCACCTGCTCCAGCGCGGTTGTCGATGATGATCGATTGGCCGAGCGACGTCCGCATCGCCTCCGCGATCACGCGCGCGATCACGTCCGTGGAGCCACCCGGCGCGAACGGCACGATCAGGTTGATCGACCGCGAAGGATAGGCCTCCTGCGCAATAACGGGGGCCATGAGCCATCCAGTCGTGCCGGCGAGGGCAACGACAAAACCATATCTGCGAACAAACTTGAACACGAGGACGCCCTCCGCTACCGCGATACCTATTGCGTTGCACAACTGACCGATCAGGGCAATCTGCAGCCGCCATCCATTTGCATCGCCTCGACCGGAGCTACGACGAATGCCGCTGCAGAACCGCGTCGCCCCCACGGGAGAAGTCGTCGCCGACACGGCACGCGGAACCATGATGGGCAACCGCGGCGGCGCCCTCCATGGCCCCGGCAAAGTGCTCCGAAGCCGTCGCTGGGCCTCCCGGCAGTGGATCTGCTGCCGGCTCGATTTCAATGGCCGCCGACGCGAACTCATGGCCCATGGCCGCTACACCGAACTGTTTTTTATCGATGAAGCGACCGCGCTTGCAGCCGGCCATCGGCCCTGCTTCGAGTGTCGCCGCGCCGACGCCATGCGTTTTGCCGAAGCCTGGTCGCGCGCTCACGCTGCCCCGCAAACCGCCCGCGCCGCGGACATCGACCACGCCCTTCACGCCCAGCGCCTCGACGGCCGGGGCGGAAAGCGGCTTCACGTCAGCGACTATGCGGACCTGCCCGCAGGCGCATTCGTGCTCGACGCCGCCACCGGCCACCCCCATCTCGTGCTCGCAAGCAGCCTGCTCCCCTGGTCCTTCACCGGTTACGGCCCGCCGGAGCCCCGCCCCGATAGGGGCCGCGCCATCACACTGACGCCGCCCGGCATCATCGGCGCGCTGAAATTCGGCTATGCGCCGATCCTGCATGAATCCGCCCGGATTTCAGGCTAAAGGGACGTTCGAACGTCGATGGCCTCTCGAACATCTTCCACATCCCACCCCCATCCCCACCATGACCCGCAACAGTATCCGCCGCACTCTCGGCCGGCTCTATATCTTCCTCGCGCTCGTGCTGGGCATTTCGCTGCTCGCCAAGTTCGCGGACCACATCCCCGTCTTCAAATATCTCGGCCTCGAAGGCGCGCTGAAGGACATCTACGAGTTCCTGCGCGATATGAGCCTGCTCATCGCGACCGGCGGCGTCGCCTATGTGTCGAACGTCTATCAGAAGCGATCCAGCTTCGTTTCGAGCCTAGAAGCCGAATGGCGCGCAGTCGTTGCGACCAAGAACGAGCTCTATACATTCTGTGAGAAGCCCTACCCGACGCCGGACGACTATCTTGCAGCATTCTGCCGCCTGTCCGCCTCGATCGACAATATGCGCATCGTCTACCGCAACGTCGGCGAGACGGACGACCTGATCGGCCTTTATCCCTACGCGCCGCTGCACGACATGCGCCGGGCACTGATGACTCTCGATCCACGCAAGTCGAAAGACATCTCGCCCGAATATCGCAAGCTCGTCCGAGATGCCATCCTGCAGGGCTTCTACGCCCTGCGCGAGACCTTCCTCGAAGAACTGGATCTCGAGCAGCCCGGCCATCCCCTGCTGATTTCGGGCGGCCGACGCCTTAAGGCACCCGGAGCTACGTCGTCCGCGATGCGCCAGCAGGATCGCCAGCGTCAGAGGCAGGACAAGAACCAGCCCGCGCCCGCAAACGGGCGCAACGAAGAGATCGACGCGCTACTCGCCGAACTCTACAAGCGCGAGCAGAATGGCAATTGATCGCGAACAGGTTGCCTCGACCTACTTTTTCGGTGGTTCGGCTTGCACCGCGATGACGTTACGCACCAGCCAGAAAAAGGCCGGATACGGCAGCAGGCGGGCGAACTTCGTCATCGCCATCATCTGCCAGGGAAAAACGATCTCGAAACGTCCCTTCCGCAGTCCACGAATGATCCGCCTTGCCGCGTCATCCGCCTTGATGATGAAGGGCATAGAAAACTCGTTCACTGCCGTCATCGGCGTTTCCACGAACCCCGGATTGATGAGGCTCACCTTCACGCCGTGACGCGGCAACTCGCCTTGCAACACCTCTGCCAGGCTGATCGCCGCCGCTTTGCTCGGCCCGTAATAGGCAGCCAGCGGCAGTCCGCGATAGCCGGCAACCGACGACACCAGAGCGATATGGCCACTCTTGCGCTCCACCATTTCGGCGATGAGAGGCGCCACCGCATTGGCAAGGCCGAGATAGTTGACCGCCAGCGTCTCGGCCGCTCGGGTCGCATCGAATCGTAACGCCGGGGTCTGATCCCACACGCCAGCATTCAGAATGGCGAGATCGATACGGCCGAAACGCGCCAGTATACTCTTGTGCGCGTCCGACATCGCTACGCGATCCGTTACATCGCAAGGAAACGCAACGATATTGGGCGATCTGCGCGACAGGTCCTCGAGCTTGTCGGCGCTCCTCGCCGTAGCCGCCACACGCACACCGCCAGCTGCCAATTGCTCGACGAGTTCGCGGCCGATCCCCGTGCTCGCGCCTGTCACCCAGGCCGTCGTCCAAGGATACGACATTGCGAATGGTCTCGGTTCAGATGCCGACCAGCGGTTGCAGCAGGCGATTGACGATGCTCTTGTAACGAACCGGATTCTCGTTCGCTATGACGCAGACGCAGCCCATCTGCTCGTCGGCAACCGGCTGATGCTCTTGATCGCCGTCGACGTCCTGAATATCGCCGCAGCGATATACACCACTGTCGTCGCGATAAGCGCCCTCGAGCACCAACGTCAGCTCCGAGCCGCTATGCCCGTGCTCAGGCATACGCTTACCGGCAGCGATCTTCAAAAGCCGCAGATCACCCTTCACGCCAGGAGACAAAGGCAACCGGTGATGCCATACGCCCGGGCCGAGCCGCCGCCAGGGCACATTTCGGAGATCGACACCCATCCGCGCAGCAAACAACTCGGGGTCCCCAGCATGCTGCAACGGAGCCTTGGGGTTCACCGACGCCTTCCGGCCCGGCAAAGGCACGACGTCACCCGGTAAAGACGGCAGCGCAGACCGCGCACCCGCCTCGGACTTAGCCGGCAGCGCGGACAGCAGAGCACCCCCGATCAGATCGAGATCGGCAAGCGCGATGCGGCAATCCGGGCACATCTCCAGATGCGCAGCCGCTACCGCCGACAAGGCCTCGCCGAGGCAACCGGCCGAAAAGGCCATCAGGGTAGCCGGGTCCAGATGATGATCGATCTTCC
>LNFM01006733.1_pt1 | contig 21483 bp, 21 predicted proteins | sample 596031 | NCBI WGS metagenome assembly LNFM01 (sample SAMN04254537, study PRJNA301005) | activated carbon metagenome | isolation source: dual media filters at the Ann Arbor, Michigan drinking water treatment plant | place: USA: Ann Arbor
AACTTGTGCTAGCAGCTCAGAGAGTTCCTAAGCCACTGCGTCGACAGACCGCGACTATACATTGTTCGGTACTCGGTTCCAAACCGCGCGGCTCATCGGCCGTGCCGCGTTCCCCTGGTGCGCACCTTTTGTGCGCCAGTAGACTGCGTTTCGATGCGCTCGCAACCGTCCCGCTTCTGTTCGACATGTGGTCAGCCGATCACGCAACGCGTGCCGGACGGTGACACGCGCGAACGCGATTGCTGCGACAGTTGCGGCACGATCCACTACGTCAATCCGCGCCCCGTCGTGGGCACTGTTCCGGCGTGGAAAGACCAAGTGCTGCTTTGCAAGCGGGCGATCGAACCGCGGCTTGGCTATTGGACCTTGCCGGCTGGGTTCATGGAGATTGGCGAGACGAGCGGACAAGGTGCAGTTAGGGAAACGATTGAAGAGGTAGGCGCCCGCATCGCACTCGGTCCGCTGTACACGATGATCGATGTACCGCATGCCGAACAGGTGCATATCTTTTACCGCGCGCAACTGCTGGACCTGAACTTTTCTGCGGGCGTGGAAAGCCTCGAAGTGCGGCTGTTTACCGAGGCACAGATCCCTTGGCAGGACTTGGCTTTTCGCACGGTGGCGACCACATTGGAGCTTTACTTCGCCGATCACGCGCGGGGCGAGTTCGGCACTTACACGCGCGAGATCAGCCATTCGAGCGTCCGCCCATCACGATGATTCCATGGCTGCGCGCAGGCGCGCCGTTCCCCCCCGTCTCTCGCGCGCTGCGCCAGCCTAACGGCTTGCTGTGCGCAAGCATCGACGTCACCGCCAGCCGTCTGGTCGAGGCTTACCAGGCCGGAATTTTTCCGTGGTACGGCCCAGGTGAACCCGTCCTGTGGTGGAGCCCTAACCCGCGGATGGTGCTGGCCACCGACGGGTTCATCGTCCGCCGGTCGCTGCGCAAGAGACTGCGTTCGCTGGCGACGGATGAAACGTGGCAAATTCGAATCGACACGTCGTTCGACGCGGTGATGCGCGCCTGCGCCGAGCCACGCCCCGGTCAGGACGGCACCTGGATCACCGAGCCAATCATGGATGCGTATGGCACGCTTCACAGGCGCGGCTTGGCGCATTCAATCGAGGTGTGGTCGTCCGATGCCTTGATCGGCGGACTCTATGGCGTGGCCATCGGCCGCATGTTCTACGGTGAGTCGATGTTTTCGAGGGTCGCGGATGCCTCGAAGGTCGCCCTGGCGACGCTGGTACGGCTCCTGCTTGCAGAGAAAGTGCCGGTGATAGACTGCCAGCAGAACACGTCTCACCTCGCGTCCCTGGGTGGTCGCGAAATCCCGCGGGCCGATTTCGTGGCTCATGTGGCAAAGGCGGCGCAGGAAGAACCGGTCGACTGGAAACAGTACACCGCGACCCCGCTGAACCAGCTTCTTTCGGCGTATTGACGTGGCAAATCTCAAGGAATTGCCGTTTGCAGCGCTGCAGTTCTATGCAACGGCGCCCTACCCTTGCAGTTACCTCGACGCGAGACAAGCGCGGTCGCAGGTCGCCACGCCCGCTCACCTGATTAATGCCGATGTCTACAGCGAACTCGTGCGCATGGGCTTTCGCCGCAGCGGCATCTTCACCTATCGCCCCCACTGCGACGGTTGCCGCGCCTGTGTGCCGGTTCGAGTTCCTGTGGGCGACTTCGTCGCCAATCGCAGTCAGAAGCGTGCCGCGCGGCTGCATCAGCACCTGGTGACGCGCGTCGTGGCGCTGGCGTTTGATCACGAGCATTACGACCTGTACCTGCGCTACCAATCGACCCGCCATGCCGGAGGGGGCATGGACAACGACAGCCGTGAGCAGTACTCGCAGTTCCTCCTTCAAAGCAAGGTGAACACGCGACTGGTTGAGTTCCGCGATCCCGCCCCCCCTAACGAGGCCGATGCACTCGGAACGCTGCGCATGGTGTCGATCATTGACGTGCTGGCCGACGGGCTGTCGTCCGTCTACACCTTCTATGACCCGGATCAGTCGCGCGCAAGCTATGGCACCTTCAACGTGATGTGGCAGATCGAGCAGTGTCGACTGTTGCAGTTGTCGTACCTGTACCTGGGCTACTGGATCGAGCAGAGCCCCAAGATGGCCTACAAGGCGTTATTCAAGCCGATTGAACTGCTTCAACACGGCCGCTGGTTGCGGCAGCCTTAGCCGTCATCAGGCCGGTAAGCGACGCGCACAACGCAGTCGGGCGGGCGCTTTTAAACTGCACACATGCTCTACGAACTCGCCCGCCCGCTTATCTTCAAGTTCGGCCCCGAGACGGCCCACGACCTGGCTTTCGGCAATCTTGCTCGCGCGCATCGTCTTGGCTTGACCCGAGTACTGCGACCGTGGGTCCCCGACGATCCTGTCGATCTCATGGGACTTCACTTTCGCAACCCGGTCGGGCTTGCAGCCGGCCTCGACAAGGATGCCGACTACATCGATGCGCTCGACGACTTCGGCTTCGGCTTCATCGAAGCCGGGACGGTGACGCCGCGGCCCCAACCGGGCAATCCACGCCCCCGGGTGTTCCGCCTGCCCAAGGCGAAGGCAGTGATCAATCGGATGGGGTTCAACAACCTCGGGCTTGACCACTTTGTCGCACAGATTCAAGCGGGGCAGGTCTTCAGTGCCCGCGGTGGCATTCTGGGACTCAACATCGGCAAGAACGCGGATACGCCCATCGAGCGTGCGCTGGATGACTACGTGCTGGGTCTGCGGGCGGTCTATCCGCTGCTGATCGATCGGCCGGGCTACGTAGCGGTGAACATCTCATCTCCCAACACCAAGAACCTGCGCAGCCTGCAGGGCGGCAGCGAACTCGACAGCCTGTTGCGCGGCTTGCAAGACGAGCGCAAGCGACTGGCCGACCGGTTTGGCCGTGCCGTGCCGATGGCGGTGAAAATTGCGCCGGATCTGGCGTCGCGCACGGCGTCGACGCCGTGATCGCAACCAACACCACGCTGGCGCGCGATGCGGTCTGCGGTCTGCCCAACGCCGACGAGGCGGGCGGTCTGTCGGGCGTGCCGCTAAGAGAGCGCGCCACTGAAGTCATCGCCTTGCTCGCCCGGCACTTGAAGGGCACGTTACCGATCATCGGCGTCGGCGGCATCATGAGCGGTGCTGACGCCGCCGAGAAGGTCCGTGCCGGAGCTGCCTTGGTGCAGATCTACACCGGCCTGATCTATCGCGGGCCCGCCCTGGTGGGTGAGTGCCGGCGGGCGATCCTCGCGCTGCGCGCAAGGAACCTCGGGACGAAGCCGGTCGTCGCGAGACAGGCGCGGTCCTGACCCGGTCGTCGAACGATCTGTCAGTCGCCATGCCCGATGCGCCGACCGACCGGTGCTTCATCGCCGTTCGGCCAGACGACGGGACCGCCGACGAACTCGAGTCGCTGGCGGCCCGGCTTCATACCAAGCATCCGGGCACGCGCCGCGTGCAGCGCGCCAATCTTCATCTGACCCTTGCGTTCATTGGGCCACTGCACGACACGCTGCAGGACGCAGTCGCCGACGGCCTTGCAGCAATCGAAATCACGCCGTTCGACTGGCGGATCGATCAGTTGGGCACATTTGCCGGTTCACGGGTCCTATGGGCAGCGAGTGCGAGCAACCATCCTTCTCTGAACGCGCTGGCCGGCCGCATCCGCGCCCTGCTCGACACGCTGCAGATCCGATACGACCACCAGCCGTTCACCCCCCACGTGACCTTGCTGCGCCACCTGCCGCACGGGGGCATCGCAGGAACCGCCGGTCCGCTCGAGCGGCCGATCCGCTGGACGGTAAGTCGGGCGGTCCTGCTCCGATCCCTTTCATCTGCGACTGGCGTCTGGTATGTGGAGCGCAAACCAGCGGCTTGACGCTCACGAGTCACCCTGCCTTTGATACCCCTTTGGCACGGATCAAGCAGGACGCTTGGCTTGATTGACGATCGATGCCTGCAGCACCGATCCTCGCGCCATGACAAATTTCCTGAGTACCGCCGTGCACGCGGGCGAGACGTTCTGATGGGACCGCTGGCCATCACCTTGATCATGGCGGTCGCCTTGACGGCCTTCTGTTGGCTTTCGTGGCGCAAGCTGTCCATCCTGTCCGGGTTGCGCCCGGAGGTTCGCTGGAACGACCCGGCCAAGCGACTGGCACGGGTACTGAAGCTCGGCCTGATGCAGACGCGGATGGTGACGATGGAGCCAGGCGCCGGCTTGATCCACGCGGCGATCTTCCTCGGCTTTCTGGTGCTGCTGGTCCGCAAGGTGCAACTGATCGTGATCGGCTACGCGCCGCACTTCGTCTATCCGGGGGCGGTCGGTGGAGCCTATGCCACGCTCAAGGACGTGGTCGAACTGATCGTTGTCGTCGCCGTAACACTGGCATTCTGGCGCCGATTCGTGCTGCGGCCTCGTCGGCTGGAGCCCAATCGCGAAGCGACGCTGGTCCTGTCACTGATCATGGCGATCATGCTGACGGACTTCGCCTTTGACGGCTTCCGTTTCGCCTTGCTGGCGCCCACCGTGGAGGGCATCGCCCACGAGCGTTCCTACGCGTTCGTAGGCAGCGCCATCGCGGCGATGCTCGGCGGCTTGGCACCGACAACGCTTGAAGCGGGCATGCACGCGTTCTACTGGATCCAGTTGCTGACGGTGTTCAGCTTCCTCGTGATCCTGCCCACCGGCGAACACTTCCACATCGTCACCGCACTACCGGCGCTGTTTTTCGGACGACATACACCGCTAGCCCGCGTGCCGTCAGTCGACCTGGATAAGGCGATGAGCGACGACGCCGGCGATGACATGCGCGTTGGGGTCCGCACCGCAGCCGACCTCAGTTGGAAAGACGGCTTCGACGCCTTCACCTGCACCGAGTGCGGGCGCTGCAAGGACGCCTGCCCCACCTTCCTGACCGGCAAGCCACTGGCCCTCAAGTGGGTGCATGACAGCGTGAAGAAGCACCTGCTTGCCGAAGGCGACGCACTTCGCGTCGGCAACACCGCCAACCTTCCCGCTCTGGTTGGCAATGTGATCAGCGAGGACACGTTGTGGGCCTGCACCACGTGCGGCTACTGCGAGCACGCGTGCCCGATCGAGCTCGAACACCTGGGCAAGTTGTTCGGATTGCGCCAGCACCAGGTCATGATGGAAGGCGCCTTCCCGCACGAACTCAAGACTGTCTTTGAAGCTTATGAGAGCCAGGGCAATCCCTGGGGCCTGCCTGCGGATACGCGCGGCGACTGGGCGCAGGGACTGAATGTTCCGCTACTGACGTCGCCCGAGCAGGCGGGCGAGATCGACTGGCTGTTCTATGTCGGTTCAGCGCAGTCGTTTGATGACCGCGGGCGCAAGGTGGCACGCGCGTTCGTCCGTCTGCTGCAGGCCGCCGGCGTGCGCTTTGCGATTCTCGGGGCTGCCGAGGGGTCGACCGGCGAATGTGTCCGCCGTGCCGGCAACGAAATGCTGTTCCAGAGCCTGGCCCAGTCCTTGATCGAAACGCTCAACGGACTGAACGTGACCCGCATCGTGACCTGCGACCCCCATGCCTTCAACTCGCTGAAGAACGAGTACCCGGAATTCGGTGGGACCTGGGAGGTCGTGCATCACACGCAGTTGCTCGAGCAGCTGATCACTGCGGGCCGTCTCAAGCCGCTCGCCTCGATCGAGCGGGTGATCTATCACGAGCCCTGCTATCTAGGCCGCCACAACGCCGAGTACGAGGCGCCGCGACGCATCGTCGCGCGACTGGCGCGCGACACGCCGCTTGAGTTCGACCTGAACCGCGCCAAGGCGATGTGCTGTGGCGCCGGCGGCGCTCGCTTCTGGATGGAAGAGACGATTGGCACCCGCATCAACGTGCGGCGCGTCGAGCAGGCACTGGAGAAGCAGCCGCGCATCATCGCCACCGCCTGTCCATACTGCGCCACCATGATCAGCGACGGCTTGGCTGATCTGGGCCGCGCCAACGACGTACAGACCAAGGACATCGCTGAACTGATGGCTGAATCGCTCGTCCCGGTTTAGCCCGGGGGTGCAATCGGGCAAACCGGCAGTCAGGTCCGCCTGCTGGCGCGGTACATCTCCATGAAGGTCTTGCCAGTGCGCGAGGTCGGCAGATCACGGTGGTCGGTCCAACCACCCGCCAGCGGCATTGAGCTAATGCGGCCCTTGTCGCCACCCATCCACTTCATCACCCTCGCTGCCACTCGGCTACCAGCGCGATACAGCGAAGGATTGCGCGCCGCCCAACCCCAGCCCCTGAGCGCCGCGCGCTCGTACCACGGGCGCAACCCGCGGTCGAACTGCTTCTCGCGCAGCTTGCGCATGAGTTCGGGGAGCGGGATCTTCACCGGGCACACGACTTCGCACTGGCCACACAGCGTCGCCGCATGCGGCAGATCCAGCGCGCTTTCGATGCCTGTGTAGCTCGGAGTCAGCACCGATCCCATCGGCCCGGGGTAGACCCACCCATACGCATGCCCGCCGATCTTCTGATACACGGGGCAGTGGTTCATGCACGCACCGCAGCGGATGCAGCGAAGCATCTCCTCGAAGTCGCCGCCCAGCAGGCCGGTGCGCCCGCCGTCGAGGATGACGTAATACATGTGTTCCGGCCCGTCGAGGTCACCGGAGCGACGAGGCCCTGTCAGCAGCGAGAAGTAATTGGAGATCGGCTGACCAGTGGCCGAGCGCGGCAGCAGACGCATCAGCGTCGCTACGTCCTCCAGCGTCGGCAGGACTTTCTCAACCCCGGTGATGACCACATGGACCTTGGACGGCATGATGGTGCACATGCCCTCGTTGCCCTCGTTGGTGACGATCGCCACCGTGCCGGTTTCGGCGATCAGGAAATTGCCGCCGGTAATGCCCATGTCGGCCGACAGGAAGTGGCTGCGCAGTACGCGCCTTGCCTCGGCCGTCAGGTCCGTGATCTCGGTCTTGCGTTCGGTGCCGTGTGCACGGGCAAAAAGATCCGAGATCTCTTCCTTGTCCTTGTGGATGACCGGCGCAATGATGTGCGATGGCGCCTCGTTGTCGTTGATCTGAAGGATGTACTCGCCCAGGTCGGTCTCCACCGGCTGGATGCCCGCCCGGGTGAGCGCCTGATTCAGTCCGATCTCCTCGGAGACCATCGACTTCGCCTTGATGGCTTTCTTGACGTCATGCTTGCGGCCGATCTCGACGATCAGTTCGCACGCCTGCTCATGCGACTGCGCGTACAAGACGGTGACGCCGCGCGCCGTGGCATTACGCTCGAACGTATCGAGCCAGACATCGAGATGGGAAAGCGCGCGGTTGCGCCGCTCGACAGCGGAATTGCGCGTCGCTTCAAAGTCATCGATCTCGAGGATCGCTGCAGCGCGCGCGGTGACAAATTTGTCAGCGAGCTTGCGCAGGTTCTTCTGCAGCCGCACGTCGGCCAGCTTCATCGCGGCACGTGACTTGAAATGCATCGCCTGGGTCTGCATCATGCATCTCCCGCCAAGACCTGCGCCACGTGCAAAACGCGGGTCTTCTCGTCGCCACTGCGGCGCAGCTTGCCCTCGATATTCATCATGCAACCGAGATCGCCGAGCACGACCGCGTCGGCACCGCTGGCCTGGATGTTCTGGCACTTCTCGCCCACGATGGCACCTGAAATGTTGCCGTACTTGATGGAGAACGTGCCGCCGAAGCCACAGCACTCCTGTGCCTTGTTCATCTCGGTGAGCTGCACACCGGGCACCATCGCCAACAGCTTGCGCGGTTGCTCCTGGATTCCGAGGTAGCGCAAGCCTCCGCACGAGTCGTGATACGTGATCTTGCCCTGGAAGCGCGAGTCCAGCGACGTCACCTTGCAGACGTTGACGAGGAAATCCGTCAGCTCGTAGGTCTTGGCAGACAGCGCATCGAAGCGCCCGCGCAGGTCCGGATCGTTGCGGAACATCTCGACATAGTCGCCCTTGATCGAGGCACCGCAGGAGCCCGATGGCAGAACCACATAGTCGAACTTCTCGAATGCCTTGAGCACATTGACCGCAAGCGCCCGCGCAGTCTCGGCGTCGCCCGAGTTGTAGGCAGGCTGCCCGCAACAGGTCTGCTTTTCCGGCACCTCGACCGTACAGCCGGCTGCCTCGAGCAGCTTGATGACGGAAAAACCGATATCAGGACGGACCAGGTCGACGAGACACGTGACGAACAGACCAACGCGCATGAGCTTTATGCCTTCGGTTTGCTGCGCCGCACAGGGCGCGAAGCGGTATGTGGATGACAGCCCGCCAAGAGGCCTCTCTCTTGTCCGCCTGCTCGACGGCGCTTCTCATGCCGTGATATAAAACTCGTCAGCTTAACTTTGCGCGCCGCACAATGAATGACAGATCGGTTGCAGAGCCGCCGGTGGCCATCCGCGAGAAGACGGCCATCCAGGTCATCGAACGAATGATGAAGCTGCTCGATGCCTTGGCCGCTCATTCAGACCCCGTCAGCCTGAAGGAACTGTCACTCACGACCAGTCTTCATCCATCGACTGCGCACCGCATCTTAAATGACATGGTGGTCGGCCGATTCGTCGATCGCGGCGAACAGGCAGGGACGTATCGCCTCGGCATGCGACTGCTCGAGCTCGGCAACCTTGTCAAAGCCCGGCTGTCGGTGCGCGAGGCAGCTTTGGAGCCAATGCGCGAACTGCATCGCAAGACGGGGCAGACCGTCAACCTCTCGGTGCGGCAGGGAGACGAGATCGTTTATGTCGAGCGCTCCTACAGCGAGCGATCCGGCATGCAAGTGGTGCGTGCGATCGGTGGACGCGCCGCACTGCACCTGACTTCCAGTGGCAAGCTGTTCCTGGCCAACGATGATCCCAGGCTCGTGCGTAACTATGCGACCCGCACCGGGCTATCAGGCCATACCCGTAACAGCATCACCGAACTGCCGAAGCTGGAGCGCGAGTTGTCGATGGTACGGGCGCGTGGCTTTGCGCGCGACAACGAGGAACTGGAACTGGGCGTGCGCTGTATTGCGGCAGGTATCCGAGACGACTCCGGCCGACTGGTCGCCGGGCTGTCGGTATCCGCCCCGTCTGAGCGGATGCAGGATGACTGGATCGAGGATCTGCTGAATACCGCCGGTCGCATCTCCGGCCGCCTGGGGCACGGGGCCGACTGCGGCGCTGCGGCCTGAGCCTTCCCCACGGGGTGGGGGAACCGGTCGCGCGCAGCGAACTACAGTTGCGGGGCGGCCTCAGCAGCCAGCGCGGGGATAGCTGGCGTGGACTGGGTCGCCGCTCGCGCCACGAGCCATTCGCGGATCCGCTGCGCGTCGCCGATGCGCGAGTACTTGCCCACGGAATCGAGCAGCACCATGACGACTCGCTGCCCTTCGACCACCGCCGAAATGACCATGCAGCGCCCTGCGGCACTGATGAAACCGGTTTTTTGCAGGCCGATGTCCCAGTCGGGATTGCTGGTCAGGCGATTGGTGCTTCCATAACGCACCACGCGCTTGCCTACCGGCAGCGTCAGCTCCGTGTTGACCGAGAAGTCGCGAATGACATCGTGCTCATACGCCGCCTTGACCAGTCGCACGAGATCCGCCGGACTGGATCGATTTTCTGCCGACAGGCCTGTTGGATCCGCGAAACGCGAGTCGTGCATGCCGAGCAACTGAGCCTTCGCATTCATCGCCTCGACGAACGCCGGCACGCCACCCGGATAGGTGCGCCCGAGCATCTGCGCCGCGTGATTCTCTGATGACATGAGCGCCAGTTGCATCGCCTGGCCGCGGGTCATCTTCACTCCCGGCACCAGACGCGAACGCACCCGGTCAATGGTTCGGTCATTACGAGTGACAACCAGTTCCTCATCGAGCGGAAGACCCGCTTCGGTCGTGACCAACGCAGTCATCAATTTGGTAATCGAGGCGATGGGCAGCACCGCCTGGTGATTTTTTTCGAACAGGACTTCGTCCGTGTCCTGGTCGACCACGTAAGCGACCGAGGAACGCAAATCGAGCGGGTCGTCGACCCGATGCAGACCGGCAATCTGACCTTCGCTGGGACGCAACGGGCGCCGGACCACGGAACGCCGCTGCGGCTTGGCTGCGCTCTTGGCCGAGCGGGTGCCCACCGCTTTCCGAGCTCCCTTGGCTGGGTTCACTGCAGGCGTCCTGGCCGCAGCCTTAGAAACGACGCGCGCTTGCGTGGCAGCAGTCTCTTTTCGAGGCGTCTGTGCGTTGACCGCGCCCGTCGCGGCTGCCGCCGCTAACGCCAGTGCCACACAGCATGCTCGAATCAAGGTCGTTCTCCCTGCGGCGGCCGGTTCGTCTGAACCGCGCTCACCAGACTGCAACAACATGCACGTGCACCGACTATCCTTGGTTCACACGCGTTCGTTCGATCAATGAATCTTGCAGCTCGCCCGCATTCCAGGCGATTACCGCACCTCGTCCGAACCGCGTTTTGGCACGGACTCGTCCAGCAGATGAACAGTGCAGCGCAAGCGCCTGATTCTACTGAGCTTCATGGGACGGTAAAGGTCTTTGTGTGCCCAATGCGCGAACCATCGGTCATCGCCTACACCGGAGACGGGATGCGCCCGTCATCCCTTGAGCCGACGGGTGCACATGCAGCCGCGATCTGCTCGGCGATGGCTCGACCCAGGTCCGACGTGCCGGCCTGCCCGCCGAGGTCGCGCGTAAGCGGCGCCTGCCCGGCGCCGGCGGCGAGCACCGATTCAATCGCCTGCATCACGGCGGATGCAGCGTCGGCATGACCGAGATGATCCAGCAGCAGCGCGCCCGACCAGATCTGGCCGATCGGATTAGCCACGGCTTGCCCGGCGATATCCGGGGCCGAGCCATGCACCGGCTCGAACAGGGACGGCCACGACCGCTCCGGATTGATGTTCGCCGAGGGTGCGATGCCGATGGTCCCAGTGCACGCAGGTCCAAGGTCGGACAGGATGTCGCCGAACAGATTGGAGGCGACCACGACATCGAAGAACTCCGGCCGCAGCACGAAGTGCGCGGTCAGGATGTCGATGTGGAACTTGTCGACCCGGACGTCAGGAAACCGGGCGGCCATCGCTTCCACCCGTTCGTCCCAGTACGGCATGGTGATCGCGATGCCGTTGCTCTTGGTCGCCGAGGTCAAGTGGCGGCGCGGCCGGCGCTGTGCCAGTTCAAAGGCGAACTTGAGCACGCGGTCGACGCCAATGCGCGTCATCACCGTCTCTTGCAGAACGATCTCGCGCTCGGTGCCTTCGAACATGCGGCCACCCACCGACGAGTATTCGCCTTCAGTGTTTTCGCGCACCACGAAGAAGTCGATCTCGCCTGCCCGGCGAGGCTGGCCCTGCCGGTTCACCAGCGGCGAACGCACACCCGGCATCAGCTTGCACGGACGCAAGTTGATGTACTGGTCGAACTCTCGCCGGAACTTTAGCAGCGAGCCCCACAGGGACACATGGTCGGGCACGCTGGCAGGCCAGCCTACCGCACCGAAGAAGATCGCATCGTGGCCGCCGATCTGGTCCTTCCAGTCGGTCGGCATCATTTCGCCATGCCTTGCGTAGTAGTCGCAGCTGGCAAAGTCGAAGTGATCGAAGTGCAGGTCGATGTTGAAGCGGCGCGCGGCCGCATCGAGCGCGCGCAGTCCCTCCGGCATCACCTCCTTGCCGATGCCATCGCCAGCGATCACCGCAATCCTGTGAGTCATGTCAGCCGCCTTCGTTCATTCGTCAAGAAAGCGTGCGAAGCCGGCTACCGGTTCGCGCGCTGTTTCCAGTGCGTTCTCCGCCTTGCTCATGTCAGCGTAGCCGAGCGACATCCCGCACACCACCATCTCGTTCTCCGGCAGTCCGAGCTGCGTGCGGATCACGCGATGGAACTGCGTGAAGGCAGCCTGCGGGCAGGTGTCGAGACCACGCGCCCGCGCCGCAATCATGATGTTCTGCAGGAACATGCCGTAGTCGAGCCAGCTGCCCTGCTCCATGATCCGGTCGATCGTGAAAATGAGGCCAACCGGAGCATCGAAGAAACCGTAGTTGCGTCCATGCTGCGCATGCATTCGCACCTTGTCGTCACGACCGATGCCAAGGAGGCCATACAGGTCCCAGCCGATCTTGCGACGACGGCCAAGATACGGCTCGATCCAGCGCGTGGGGTAGTACGCGTACTCCTCGGTGTGAACTTGGCGCTGCTGCGGATCGTCGTAGGCCGCGGTGATCGCTTCGCACAGGCGCTGACGAGCCGCGCCGGTGAGTACCGTCACCTTCCACGGCTGGGTGTTGGTGCCGGAGGGGGCGCGTGCAGCCACAGCCAGGATCTGTTCGATCATCTCGCGCGACACCGGCGTGGGCAGGAAGGCGCGGATCGACTGCCGGGAGGTGATGGCGTGGTCGACGAACTCTGCGGGTCCGGCCGGGGTTCGGTCCATCAGGGACATGCGTGGATCCTTTGCAGGGCGTCGCGCAGCGGTGCGGGCAGCGCAGCCGGCTTGCGCACGCGCCGGTCGACGTAGACGTGGATGAAGTGACCTTGCGCACTGGCAAAGTCTGCCCCCGCGGCGAACAGGCCGATCTCGTAGCGGACGCTGCTGGTGCCGATCCGGGCCACCCGCAGCCCGGCGTCGATCGCCTGCGGAAATGACAGTTCGCTGAAGTAGCTGCAGCGCGTCTCCACGACCAGGCCCACCACGTCGCCGCGCTCGATTTCCAGCGCTCCACTGCGAATCAGGTACTCGTTGACCACCGTATCGAACCAGCTGTAGTAGACGACGTTGTTGACGTGCCCATACACATCGTTGTCGGCCCAGCGGGTCTGAATCGGAAGGAAGTGCCGGTAGCTCGATCGAGCATCGGGCTGAGCGCGGCCGGTCAAGGCGATACTCCTTGAAACAGAAGGCGGGCCGTTATCGGGACCGGGAATCGACCGCCGGCGGGCGCACGACCAATGCAACGCCCGTGATCGTAACAAGCATGCCCGCGATCGCCATGGCGCCAAGCCGCTCATCGAACATCGCCCAGGCCATCAGCGCAGTCACCGCCGGGACGAGGTACATGTAGCTCGTCACGCGCGTTGCCTCGCCGTGCCGGATCATCATGAACAGCAGCGAAATGCCACCGCCGGTCAACACAAAGATCGACCACAGCATCGCGGCCACCACCTGAGCGTTCCATTCGATGCGGAACGACTCGAACGCCAGCACAAACGGCAGCGTCACCACGACGCTCGCCGCGAACTGCACCACCTGACCGGTGCGCAGATCAAAGTGGGGAATGAAGCGCTTCTGGTACAGCGTTGCGGCCGTAATGGCCAGCAACGACAGCAGGGTGAGGGCCACCGGTCCCCAGCCGACCTGCGGGCCGCCGAGCTTGTTGGAAACCACCAGCACCACGCCGGCCAAACCCAGCGCGAGCCCGAGCCACTGGATTGCGCGCACGCGTTCACCCAGCAAGGGGCCTGCGACCGCGGTCAGCACCGGCTGCAAGTTGACGATCAAGGCTGCCATCCCTGCCGGCATCCCGTGTCGCACTGCGACCCACACGCCGCCCAGATAGATCGCCTGGATGCCGATCCCTGCGATCGCCAGATGCAGTACCTCGGCACGGCTGGATGGCCAACGCGCACGAAACACCACTGCCAGGGCCGTCATCAGCGCGATGACGCCCATATAGCGCAGCACGAGGAAGCTCAGCGGCTCCGCATACGGCGCTGCTGCCTTGGCAGCAACATAGCCGCTTGCCCAGATGACGATGAACAGGGCCGGTGCATAGCGGACCCAGGGGGAACGTCCCGCAGTCGGCACCGTCATGCCGCGCTGACCGAACGCGAATGATTGAGCCACAGCGCCAGTGCGGCTGACACGGTGTTCAGATGTACCGCGACCGTGGTCGCGATGTCGCGCCCATAGCCACCGGCCATTGCCACGGCGATCGGCACGGCCAGGTCAGCGGCAAACCGGAACACGCGTTCATCGCGGGCTTGCATGCCGGCCGTCGTCAGGCGCAGCTTGCCAAGTCGATCGCCTTCGTGGGCGTCTGCACCAGACACGTAGATCAGCAGATCCGGAGCAAACCGTTGGCGCATCTGCTGCAGCGCCGCCTCGAGCGCGGCGAGGTAGGCGTCGTCGCCGGTGCCATCGTCCAGCGCCACATCCAGATCGCTGACCGCTTTTCGAAAGGGGAAGTTCGAGGCCCCGTGCAGCGACAGGGTGAACACCGAGGGATCGTCGGCAAGGATCGACGCCGTGCCATTGCCTTGGTGCACGTCGAGATCGACGATACCCACCTGCAACAACCGGCGCGCACGGCGGCCAGCTTCGGCCTGCACCAGCCGGGCGGCGACCGCGGCATCATTGAACACGCAATACCCCTGACCACGATCGCGATGCGCGTGATGGGTGCCGCCGGCGAGATTGACAGCCACGCCCTCGTGCAGCGCCGCGCGACAGGCCGCGATCGTTGCCCCGGTCGAGCGGCGTGATCGCTCGACCATCTGCGCCGACCAGGGAAAGCCAATCGCCCGTTGCTCCGCACCGGTCAGGCGGCCGTGCACGACCCGATCGATGTAGTCAGGATCGTGCGCCAACGCCAGTTCGGCATCGGTCGCGGCATCCGCCTCGATCAGACGCACCTCTTCCAGCAAGGCAACGCGTTCGCGCAGGGCCGAGTACTTGGATATCGGAAATCGGTGATCCGGGGGCAAGGGCAGGACGAAGTGATCGCTGTAATGAGCGCGCAAGATGATCCTCCTCAGCCAGTGTAGGTGTCGTGGCTGGTTGATCGACTCGTCGAGGGGCGAGGCGCCGGCGGCGTCAACGTGGGACTTCGCCTCATCCGCGTCTGGCGCGGAGTGGTCGGACTTGCCGGCGGCAGTTGCCTACGCACTGCTGCGGCGCAATAAAAATCCTTGACAGGCGCCTTTTGGCTCGTAGAATTCGTTTGGTGCGCTGCAACAAAGCGCGAGACAAACCGAATGTCAACAGCAAACCTGAGGAGCCTCACCATGATCACGACCCCCGCTCAATTCGCCGAACTGAACAAGAGCCAGATGGACGCCCTGTTCGCGCTGTCGCACACGATGTTCGATGCGACCGAGAAACTGGTTGACCTGAACCTAGCCGCCGCCAAGGCGACGATGGAAGAGTCTGCCGAGCGCGCCACTGCACTGATGGGCGCCCGTGACGTGCAGGAACTGCTCGCCATGACCGGCGGCCTGGCGCAGCCCGCCGTTGAGAAGATGGTGAGCTACAGCCGCACCGTGTATGGCATCGCCAGCGGCGCTGGCGCCGAAGTGTCGCGCATCGTCGAGACGCAGATCGCCGACGGCAACAAGAAAGTCGCCGACATGGTCGAGTTCGCAGCCAAGAACGCGCCGCAGGGTTCGGAGCCGGCCGTCTCGATGCTCAAGAGCGCCGTTGCTGCCGCCAATACCGCCTATGACACGTTCAACAAGGCCAGCAAGCAGGCCGTCGACATGGTCGAAAGCAATGTCGCTGCCGCCACGTCGGCCACGATGAAAGCCGCCTCTGCCGCCAACGATGCCGTCAAGGTCAAAAGCAAGAAAGCCGCCTAATCGTCACAGGCGCTTCGACACTGCCGGATGGCGCGATACGCGCGTCATCCGCGCGGTGGCGAATCCCGCACTGATTTGAGTTATGTCAGATCGCCCGAGTGGTTTCAATATGAAGCTTCGGGCGGCGATATTGATGGTTTAACGTCCGCGAAGTTAGTTGTCTCCTTGGCACCACTGTCCGGGTAACACTGGACTGTCTGTCTCCTCCTAAGTGGTGCTTTCCAGGGCCCGGCGCTTGCCGGGCTATTTTTTTGCGCTCAAACGGATTGGGTCTCCAGCGCCAGCGCGCGCACACCCTCCTCAATGATGGCGAATGCGTCATCGACCAGGTCGGCCGGCCCCTTGACGCCCAGCTCAATATGCCGCCGCGCCGGTCGACCGTCCCGACCATCACCCACCGATGGCAAAGAAAACGCCTTGACCGCGGTGAATCTCGACTCGACCGCCTCCATCAGCGGCACGATCAGCGATTCAGCCGTCTCGAACACCAGCAATGAGCGCTCGGCCTGCGGCGAAAGGTTGAAGCAGTCGGCGTAGTGCGTATCGAGCACCCATTCGATCATCGGCCACGCCATCACCGGGAACCCGGGCATAAACCAGTGCCGCCGTATGCCGAACCCCGGGATGCGATTAAATGGGTTGGGAATAATCGTCGCGCCCTCGGGAAACACCCCCATTTGCAGCCGCTGGCGGTTCTCGCGCGTCGTCATGTCTGCCGAGCCACGCCCTTCGGCCGCCATCTCGATGCAGCGTTGTGTGATGAGTTGCTCCGCCTCAGCGTGCAGCGCCAATGGCACGCCCAGCGCGGCGGCGGCGGCTTGGCGCGTGTGGTCATCCGGCGTCGAGCCAATTCCGCCGCAGCTGAACACCACCTCATCGGAGTCCAGCGTTCGGCGCAGGGCCCGCGTAATCGAGTCGCGCTCATCGGGAAGGTACTGCGCCCAAGACAGCCTGAGCCCGCGCGCCGCCAGTAGCGCAATGACCTTCGCGAGATGCTTGTCTTCGCGCTTGCCCGAGAGGATCTCGTCGCCCACGATGAACAAGCCAAAGCGCGGCGGCTCAATCGTCGCGTTCATTGCACATCCGCGCGCACCAGACGCTTGACCCCCAGCCACTGCTGCGACCAGAACCCGTGACCATAGTCGCGACCACTACCCGCCGGCATCGGCAACTGGTCGCGGATCCCGGTCGGCTCCACGGCCTGCCGGAAGTCGGCGGTGCCAAAGAGCATGTCCCACACCGGCAGCAGTACCGCGAAGTTGCAGCCGGCACGGCGGCCTTCATGGCCGACACCGATCGCATGGTGGCGCCGATGGAACAGCGGACTGACGAAGCAGCGGCCGACCGGCCCGAAGGACCAGGCGAGGTTGGCATGCTGCAGGCTCTGCAGCATCCGGGTAGCGATCACCAAGGCGACGAACTGCATCGGCTCGACGCCGATGGCCAGCGCCACCGCCGCCTTGGCCAGATCGATGATCACATCATCGAGCAGGTGGTTGCGGTCGTCCGTCCAGAACGACATCTTGCGCTGCGAGTGATGCAACGCATGCAGTGCCCACCACCAGCGCAGGCCGTGCTGCCCCCGGTGCAGCCAGTAGTCGACGAAGTCCAGAACGATCAGGTACAGCAGGAAGCTCACCAACGCGATGTCGGTGACGCCCGGCCAGACTGCGTCGAGCGCGAAAGGCGTGAAGTCGATGGCCCGCAGCGCCTGTGCCGCCTGGTCGAACAGCGGCGTCAGGATGACGAAGGCCGCCAGTGGAATCAACCCGAGCCGATGCAGCAGCGTGTAGATCACATCCACCCCGGTGCCGGCGCGGTCAGACCACTGTTCCGCTGGAAAACGCGCTTCGAGCGGACGCAGCAGCACATAAAGGATCACGACCTGAACGACACCGAGCAGCAACCACTCGGTCGCACCATAGGCATCCTCGAGGTGGGCCATCCAGCCCATCTGATAGATGACCGGCTGCACAAGAGTCTCGAAAACCCAGGTCTGGGCCGTATCGAAGCTGCGTTGGATGAAGTCGAACACGTTGAGCTATCGCGAAGTGCGCCTCAGGACGCCGGTGGGGTTGGCCGGCGCGTCCCTGAGATCTGGCGTGCGACGGCAGGGGGGATCGCAAACTGCGGGTGATCTCGCAGCGTACGCAAGCACAGGCCGCGTCGGTGCAGTCCGGCGATCAGCGGATCCAGCATCGGCGCGAACGGATCGGCGCGCGACCAGATACCCAGGTGCGCCATCAAGATGTCGCCATCGCGCACATCGCGCAGCGCACGTGCCAACAGCCGATCGTTCGGGTACGTGTCCGAGGGCAGCTCATCGCCCAGGAAGCCCGCCGGCGCCCACGGCACATGAGCGAATCCGCAAGACTGCGCCGATGCCAAGGCATTGCCGGTGACGTGACCGCCCGGCGCACGCCACAACGGATCCAGCGCCTGTCCAGTCATCGACTCGAAAGCGGCACCGACCCGCCGCAGTTCGCCGCACCACTGCGCAGCCGTCAGCCGCGACGTGCGTCCGGCGCCTTCACCGAACTGGGGTCGATAGCGCATGGCACCGTCGGCCTCGTCGCCGAGCAGGCGCCCGTGGCGCCAGGTGTGGGTGCCGAACGCATGCCCCTCGTCCGCCCTCGCCTTCCAGTAGCCGGACCAGCTGGCGTCTAGGGAATGGTCGCCGCGCGGTGTGCGCTCGTTGGCGAGAAAGAACGTCGCCTTGACTTCGTGTTTGCGCAGGATCTGTGCAATCAGCTCGGCATCACGCATGTTGCCGGTGTCCAGCGTCAAATAGACGACGCCCGCGCATGTGGCCGGCGCCGAGCCGATGGCATCAGTCGACAGCAGCACCGAAGCACCGGTCAGGGCGCACAACGCGGCCGCCGGACGCAACAGTCGCACGGCGTTCACCGCCACGGGGCGCTGTGGGTGAGGTGGATGCCGTGTGGCGACTTGCCCACCGATATCGTCTCGATCACCTTGTCGGTGGCAAGGTCCACCACGGCGACCGACTTCGACCAGCGCTGTGTGACCCACAACTGCTTGCCATCAGCCGTGATCTCCATGCAATCCGGACCATTGGGCACCTTGATGTCGCGCTTTTTCTCCAGGGTCTGCATGTCGATGACGCTCACCGTGTTCTCCACCCGGTTGCTCACCATCACGTGCCGACCATCGCCCAGCGGGCGGAAATTGTGCGCACCTTTGCCGGTCCTGATCTGCCGCACCGACTTTTGCGCGCGCCAGTCGATCACGTCGACATAGTCCTTGCCCATCACGCCCACGAGCAAATGGCGGTCGTCCGGCGTGATCCAGATTCCGGCCGGCAAGTCGCCCACTTTCATCTTCCAGACGACGCTTTGATCGGCCAAACGTATGGCGACCACCTCAAAGCTGTCCTGCAAGGTCGCAAACACGAACTGACTGTCCGCCGAGAACACCAGGTGGCTGGGCGCATCAGGTACCTTCAGCTGCTTGACCGGTACGAACGCCTTGGTTGGACCTTCGCCTTGGACGGCATACACGTCGATCCGATCCAGCCGCAACGCCGCAGTCACGAACCACTTGCGGTCCGGCGAATAGCCCAGCTGGTACGGATCTGGGATGTTGCGCATCCGTCGCTGGACGTCGCCGGTGACCGGGTCCAGGAAATGCAGATCGTTGCTGACCGCATTGGCGACGATCAGCGATTGACCGTCTGGCGTGCGCATCAGGTGGTGCGGCTCCTTGCCCACCTCGAACCGCTTGAGCTCCTTGCGCGTGGCCGGATCGATGAGGCTGACCGAGGCCTCGCCGGAATTGAGCACGACAACGACGTTCGCCGCTGCCGGCGCCCCAACTGCGACCGCCAAGCCAAGCACCGAAAGCACGCGAAGGATCAATCTCATGGGCTACCGCCTCCGTATTGTCAGCTTGGGCATTCTAGCGACGCGTGCAAACTGGTATCGGGCGGATACCACCTGCAACCAGATGTATCGACTGTGCACGTTGCACCCGGACGATCCGTTGACAGGTCGGGTTCAGATCACCCGTTTGTTCCGGTCGTTTGTTCCGGTCTTGAGGAAAGCAATGACAACATCCCGCTTGATCTCCGACTCAGTCGCCCTGCGCCTGGCACGCGTCCTGGCGCACTCGCTGACGGCGCTGCTGGTCGTGGGCTGCGCGGTGGGTTCGCCACCGGCACACAGCAACGATGCCGATGACAATGTCGCCACGCCGCCCGCGCGCGTCGGCAAGATCGGCCTGTTGTCCGGTTCAGTGATCCAGACCGATCTGCAAACCGGCGAACAGGAACCGGCATCGCTCAATTGGCCGCTGACATCCGGGCAGCGTCTGAGCACCGGCCCGGTGGCGCGCGTCGAGGTCCGCGTCGGATCGCTAGCCGTGCGACTGGATGCCGACAGCGATGTCGACTTCACCCGCATCGATGACGAACTGATCCAGATCGTCGTGCAGCGCGGCACCGTGGCACTGCGCGCCCGCAGCCGCGACCTGCTGCCTGAAATCGACATCGTGACGCCGCGCGAGCGCATCGTGCTCGATGACGTCGGCCGCTACCGCGTCGATGTCGATCGCGCCGCCGGCATCACGGCGCTGACTGTCCACATCGGCGCCGCGCGGATCTCCTCGGGCCGCTCGACCTTCGCGGTGCGCAGCGGGCAGCGGGGCGAGGTCGGCACCGCCCCCGGCACCGGCTTCGCCCTGGTGCAACCGGCGCCCGACACCTTCGACGACTGGGTCGCCAGCCGCGATCGGCGCGACGACTCCCTGGCGAGCACCCGTTACGTGTCACCCGAGACCACCGGCGTCGAGGCGCTGGACGACCATGGAACCTGGCGGCGCGTGCCCGAGTACGGGACGATCTGGTTCCCGAGCGCAGTGCCTGTCGGTTGGGCGCCGTATCGCTACGGCCGCTGGGCCTACGTGGCCCCGTGGGGCTGGACCTGGATCGACGAGGCACCGTGGGGTTTCGCGCCGTTCCACTATGGCCGCTGGGCCCTGGTCGGTGGCTACTGGGGCTGGGTGCCGGGCGCTTACGTGGCCCGTCCGGTCTACGCGCCGGCACTGGTCGCCTGGTATGGAACGCCGGGCGTCAGCGTGAGCGTCGGCTTTGGCTCGGTCGGCTGGTTTCCGCTCGGCCCGCGCGAGGTCTACATCCCGCCGTACCGCTACAACCGTCGCTACATCACCGGCCTGAACTACCAGCATGTCGGCGACATCAACTATGGACGGTTCAACCCGCCGCCGCGCTACGTCCACCAGAACCCCCGCACGTCGACCTGGGTGCCGAACGACGCCATCGCACGCGAGGAACCGATCCGCCGGGTGGTGCGCACACCGCCGCCCGACGCCAGTCAGTTCGTTGGCCGTCCCACGCCACCGCCCTCGCTCAGCGAAGGCATCAAGCGCCGGGCCGACATACCGCAACGCGGCCCCAACGGCGTCGGCCGACCCGATAGCCGCCCCGGCCTGAGTTCGCCTGGGCAGGACATCGTGCGGCCGCAACCTGCTCCGGGGACCGCCGTTCCCCCCGCCGGCAGCAAGTTCAACGTGCCGCGCCCGCCGTCGGATGCAACACCGCCGGCACCCGACAGCGTCGTCCGACCGCAGCCCGCGCCGTCGACGCGCCGGGACATCGATTCGCCCGCGCGGCGTCCGCAGGCGATGCCCCCCGAGGCTCCGGTGCGTGCACAACCGGCACCCCGACCGGAGTTCGTGCGACCGGGACCCGCGCCGCAAGTCGGCGCACCGCCTTCAGCACCGCCGTCGTCCAAGTTCGATCAGGTTGCACCCCCGGCGCGCGTGGCGCCGCCGCGATTCGAGGCGCCCGCACCCCGCGCTCCGCAGGTCGAAGGGCCGGCTCGGGTCGCTCCGCCCCAGCGCGTTGAACCACAGCCGCGTGGAGAGCCGGCGCGGGTCGC
>LNFM01005623.1_pt1 | contig 21482 bp, 19 predicted proteins | sample 596031 | NCBI WGS metagenome assembly LNFM01 (sample SAMN04254537, study PRJNA301005) | activated carbon metagenome | isolation source: dual media filters at the Ann Arbor, Michigan drinking water treatment plant | place: USA: Ann Arbor
TGCTCGACTCCGACGCAAACCTTCACGGCGGCCCGGCGGTGCATGCCGGTGCCGCCACGATCAGCGCATGGGTCATCCAGGTCGATGAGGAATACGAACTGTTGCAGGCCGCCTTGGCCCTGGGGGATGAGTGAGCAACGAGATGACAATGGCCCGCTCCCGCCCTGGCGAGGCGACGGTCGCCCGATTGTTGGCTTTGGCGGACGTGCAGCTCGATGGCCCTCGGCCCTGGGATCTGCAGGTGCGCGATCCGGCGATGTTCACGCGCGTGTTGGCCCAAGGATCGCTTGGATTTGGCGAAGCCTACATCGACGGCGACTGGGTTGCGGCCGACCTTGATGATCGGGATTGGAACACCTCGGCGACGCTGCGCCTGCGGCCGCATCAGGCGCTCACGGCCGCGCAAAGCCAGATGATTCGCTTGGAGTACTTCGAAGGAACGGTGGGGTTGGCGCTGACGCGCCGAGCCCCCCTGGTCCCCTATCTCATTCAGGCGTATCGCGCGGCGCTGGTTCCGGACCGCGAGTTGCCGCCGGCGTTTTTGCTGCAGGTTCACGAGCCTGAGCAGTTGCCGCCCTGCGCTTGCTGGTCGGAGACACCAGAGGACGGGATGGGAAGGGTCTGAAGGCCGTGCGCGGACGCCCCGTGAGTGGCCGGGCATCTACCTCGAAGGCAACTCGGAAAACGGCGACGGAATCTGGTCCGGGTTTCCGGGCTTCACAACGCTGAAGCATTCGATAGCCGTGATCAATCAGTCGATTTTACTTGGGCGTATGCCCCAGTCGATCAAGCCGAAGGATTGGCCTTGAACGCTCAGCAAGTCCCTACCCCGCGCAGCAAGACAGTTGCGCTACATCCTTAGTGAAGGTCTGTGCCGCGAGCTTCAGCCCCTCGACCATGGTGAGGTAAGGGAACAACTGGTCGGCCAACTCGTGCACCGTCATTCGTGCGCGAATGGCGATCGCAGCTGTTTGAATCAGCTCGCCCGCCTCCGGGGCTACGGCCTGTACGCCGATCAGTCGGCCGGAGCCAGCTTCGGTGACCAGCTTGATGAATCCGCGCGTGTCGAAGTTGGCCAGCGCCCGTGGCACGTTGTCGAGCGTCAGCGTGCGGCTATGGGTCTCGATGCCGACGTGGTGCGCCTCCGCTTCGCTGTAGCCCACAGTGGCGACCTGCGGATCGGTAAACACCACCGCCGGCATAGCCGTCAAGTCCAGCGTCGCATCGCCGCCGGTCATGTTGATGGCGGCGCGGGTGCCGGCCGCCGCCGCGACATACACAAACTGCGGTTGGTCGGTGCAGTCGCCGGCGGCGTAGATATGCTTTGTGCTGGTGCGCATCCCTTTGTCGATGGCGATGGCGCCTTGCGCATTCACTGCCACATCCGCCGCATCGAGGTTGAGCGTGCGGGTGTTGGGGGTGCGGCCCGTGGCGACTAGCAGCCGGTCAGCACGCAGTTCGCCCCGTACCGTGGTGAGGATGAATTCCCCATCCGTAAAGGCGATCTGGATGGCTTGCGTCTGCTCCAGAACCTCAATGCCTTCGTCGAGAAATACGGCAGAGACCGCTTCGCCGATGGCGGGGTCTTCCCGGAACAACAGCTTGCTGCGAGCCAGGATGGTCACCTTGCTGCCCAGCCGGGCAAATGCCTGCGCGAGTTCGACCGCCACCACCGACGAACCGATCACGGCCAGTCGTTCGGGGATTGTGTCGCTGGCGAGCGCGTCGCTCGATGTCCAGAATGGCGTGTCCTTCAAGCCAGGGATCGGCGGAGTCGCCGGACTGGCCCCAGTGGCGATAAGGCAGCGGTCGAAGCTCACCTCGCGGGCGTCTTTGTCACCGATCGCCACGATTAGCGTGTGCGCATCCTTGAACAACGCGTCACCGCGAAGCACGGTGATGGCCGGCGTGCGCGCCAGGATGCCTTCGTATTTGGCAAGGCGCAGTTCATCGACCCGTCCCTGCTGCTGTGCGAGTAGGCGCTCACGCAGGATCTTCGGAGGCGCGGCGGAGATACCGTCATCGAACGGGCTCTCGCGCCGCAGGTGAGCGATGTGGGCAGCGCGGATCATGATCTTGGACGGCACGCAGCCCACATTGACACAGGTGCCACCGACGATACTGCGCTCGATCAGCGTCACGCGCGCACCTTGCTCGACGGCCTTCAATGCCGCGGCCATCGCCGCGCCGCCACTGCCGATCACGGCCACGTGCAGCGCAGCCTCATTTGTGCCGTGATTTCGCTCGCGATCCATTGGCCATGGTGCGTCGTCCAGCGTGCTGTGGTTCTGCCCCGTTACATCCACGGGCTGCGCCCGATAGCCGAGAGCCGAGACGGCTGCGACCAGTAGATTCACGTCCACGACCGTCCCTGCATTGGCCTCGATCTCGGCGTGGCGGCGCGAGTAAGACACGGCGGCCGAACGCACGCCGGGCACGTTCTGCAGCGTTTGCTTCACGTTCCCAGCGCACGACCCGCAGGTCATGCCGTCGATGTGCAGATGGACGGTGTCGATCATGAGCGTGGACTCACTCCTTGACGATAGACGGATAGCCAGCGTTTTCGGTGGCCCGGGTCAGGGCGGCCGGCGTGGTCTTGGTGTCGTCGTACGTCACCACCGCCTCCTTGGGCTCCCAGGTCACCTTGGCCTCGATGACACCTTCGACCTTTGCTAACGCCACCTTGACCGTGATCGGACAGGTTGCGCACGTCATGCTCGGCACCGACAGCGTAACGGTCTTGGTGGCAGCCCCGACGGGCGCACTCAGGGCAGCGGTCAGGGCGAGCAACGTGACGAGTTTTTTCATTGCGATCTCCTAATCAGTAGAACAGGGGCATGAGGTAGGGAAATACGAGGGCGATCAGCACCAGGCAGGCGACCACCCAGAAGCTCGCCTTGTAGGCCATACGCACTCGGGGCACGGCACACACTTCGTCGGGCGCGCAGGCACGGGCCGGACGGAAGATGCGACGCCATGCCAAGAGCAGCGCCGCGAGTGCCATGCCAATGAAGATCGGACGGTAGGGTTCCAGCCCGCTGAGGTTGCCAATCCAGGCCCCGGAGAAGCCCAACGTGATCAGCACTAGCGGACCGAGGCAGCAGGTCGAGGCGAGGATGGCGGCGAATCCGCCAACGGCCAGGGCGCCGCGGCCATTGCCCAAGTCTGCCATGGGATTTTCTTCCGAAATTGTGCGTGATGCGCTAACGTTACTTCCGTAGTCAAGTACGGAGTCAAGCGGCATGACGATCACGCGGGAAACCCTGACCATTGGGGCCTTCGCCAAGGCCGCCGGGGTCAACGTGGAGACCATCCGGTTTTATCAACGCAAGGGTCTTCTGCCCGAGCCGGACCGTCCCATCGGCGGCATCCGCCGCTATGGGCCGACCGACGTGGACCGGGTGAAGTTCGTGAAGTCCGCCCAACGCCTGGGTTTCAATTTGGACGAGGTCGCACAACTGCTCCAGTTGGAGGACGGAACCCACTGCCACGAAGCCGCCGACCTTGCAACAGCGCGGCTGGCAGACGTGCGCTTGCGGCTGACGGACCTCCAGCGCATGGAGTCGACGCTCGCCCAACTGGTGAAGGCGTGCAGTTCGAGCCGAGGCAAGGTGACTTGCCCCCTGATTGCCTGCTTGCACCAGCATGCGCCAGCAGACTAATCCGCCAGTGATGGCGAAATGCAGGCAAGCAAACGAGACCGGGAACCTACAACCGAAAGCGTTCAGCTGAAAAGGCTTCGGGCGGGCTTCCCATGCTTGCCTCCAGACCGCGTGGCCGCTACAGCCAGCGCCTCGCCCACCAGCCGATCAGCTCCAGTCCCGGCGCGTACCACGGTCGCTGCGTCCAGGCCTCGGCTAGTACCTCCCGAGACTCGGCCAAATCTTGAACAAAATGATCTGCCAGCGTCGCATTGAGAGCGGGCGCCTGCCCGAGCAGGTTGATTTCGTCGTTCAGGAAGAAGCTGCGGTAGTCGAAGTTGGCGGTGCCGACTGTCGCCCAACCCCGATCGACCAGGGCTGTTTTTGCGTGCAGCACCCGGGGCTGGTACTCCCAGATGCGGACGCCGGCCTCGAGCATGTGTGCATACGCCGCCCGCGCGGCCCATTGCGCCAGCGGAACATCGCTCTTTCCCGGTACCAGCAGGCGGACATCCACGCCTCGGCGGGCGGCGCCGCAAAGGGCCCGCTGGCTGCGCCGGTCCGGCGCGAAGTACGGCGTGGTCAGCCAGAGCCGCTCTCGGGCCTGGTCGAAGGCGTCGGTGAACGCGCAGCGCAGGCGATGCCGGCAACGACGCGAACGGTTCGACAGCAACGCCAGGGGAGAACGCGCCGTGGGCACGGGACCACGGGGCGCCCGCGGGTACTCATCGAACAGGGTGATCGCCTCGGCCACCCGCGGGCCGGTCAGGCGGACATGGGTGTCGCGCCAGCGAGCCGCCCCCACGGCCCGCTGGGAATTGCGCCGGTCGAGGTTGAACCCGCCCAAGTACGCGACGGCGTCGTCGATGATCAGGAGTTTGCGGTGATTGCGGACGTGAAATCGCAAAGGCTTGTGCCAGGACCACGGACGACTCCAGTGCCATCCCACGCCAGCGTCCTTCATGGACCGAACCCGGCCCGGCGGAATCAGGCGCCACGAGCCCACGGCATCGATGCGGACCTGCACCCGCTTTCCAGAAAGGGCAGCGTCGGCCAGTGCGGTGAGCATCGGACCGCCGACCTCGTCATCGGCCACGATGTAACACTCCAGGCGTACCTGCGCAGCCGCCCCGGCGATGTCCGTGCGCATCGCATCGTAGAGGGTGTCACCCTCCACGAAGACCGTGGTTGTTTCCGGTGCGGATGGCATGGGGCGGCGGTTCGGCAAAGATTTGGCGCCCAGCCTAGCAGTGCGCCTCGGATTCTGGATCATTGGCCACGGAAGTTGGCGCGCACCTCGGCATCCCGGCCGGCGGTCAGCGGCTTGAGTATGCCGTCGTAGCGGAAAGCTTCGCGGTCGCAACCTTCAGCGCCCTAGGCACCATTCAAGTGCCTTGGGGACGGGATCACACTGACTCCGCCGGCATTTGCAATCCGCCCAAGATTGCGCAGGTACCCCGGCGGCCGCCGCAGCAATCAGCAATGGTGCGCTCCAACTCTTGCGCAATTTGTTGCAGTTCGGCCTGTCGCTCCCGGATCTCGGCGAGGTGATGGCGCGCGAGCCGGTCCACGTCGTCGCAGGACAGGTCCGGATCCTCCGCCAATCGCAGCAGGTCGCGAATCTCGCTCAGGCTAAAGCCCAGTTCCCGGCCGCGGGTGATAAAGCGCAGCCGGGCCACATCGTGCTGGCCATAGACCCTATAGCCATTGCCTGTCCGAACCGGCCCAGGAAGCAGGCCGATGCGCTCGTAGTAGCGGATGGTCTCCAAGTGACAGCCACTGGCGGTCGCGGCCTCACTGATTTTCATTCGCATCCCGCTTGACTCTGTAGTGGCTACGGACTTTACGATACTTCTGTCCCCGCCGCCAACGAAGTGCCCTTGCCGTGCCCCAGCCCATCCCTCTGTCTCACTTTCGAACGTGGTCCGGGCTTGCAGCGTTCCTGATTGGGCTGGCCTGGCTGCTGCCGGTACACGCCGAAACCCCCACGGTTGAGCCGCGACAAACGTGGCAAATGCTCGACTACATGGCGGTGGATTATGCCGCGGCCGTCCAGGGTGGCCGCGTCCTGTCGCTGGGCGAATATGCCGAGATGCAGGAATTTGCCAGGGCCGCCCGCCTCCAACTCCAGACCCTGCCGGCGAGTCCGAACCAGCCGCGGTTGCTGGCCCGAGCCGACCAGTTGGTCGCCGCGGTAGACCTCAGGGCCGACCCCACACAGGTGGCCGTGCTGGCCCGAGGGATGGCCGACGATCTGTTGGCCGACTATCCGATCGGGGCGGTGCCGGCGTCGCCACCGGAGCCGGCCCGCGTCACGGCGCTCTATGCTCAGCAATGTGCGGCCTGCCACGGTCCGTCCGGGCGCGGCGACGGTGTGGCCGGGATCGCCTTGGATCCACCGCCGATCGCCTTTACCGACGCTGGCCGCGCGGCCCAGCGGACGCCCCTGGCGCTTTATCAAGTCATCTCCCAGGGCGTGCCAGGCACCGGCATGCCCAGCTTTGCAGCGCTGTCGGAAGCAGATCGCTGGGCGTTGGCGTTCTACACCGGAGGTCTGGCCTACTCCCCTCGCGCTCGCGCGGAAGGGGAGACCTTGTGGCGGGAGCGGGCCGACTTGCGCGGTCGCATCCCCACCCTCGAAGCCCTCACCCGGGTTCGCGAAGCGGACCTGCTGGCCCCGTTCTCCCCGGCAGAGGCCCACGCCGTCGTCGCCTACCTTCGATCACGCCCCAAGGCAGTAAACCTGTCGCGTGAGGGTTCCCATCCGTTCGCGCTCGCGCGTGAACGATTGGCCGTCAGCGAGCAAGCGTATGCCGCTGGCGACACGGCGCAGGCCACCACATCGGCGTTGTCGGCTTACCTGGACGGTGTAGAGCCGCTCGAGGCAGCCCTGGGGGCCCGCGATCCCTCACTGATGCGAGAGATCGAGACGGCCATGGCCCGCTACCGCAGCCAACTCGCCCGCCCCGCCGCCCTGGCGGATGTGAGCGCACAGGCAGCGGAGGTCAACGCACTGTTTGATCGCGCCGAGATGGTACTAGCGGACACCCGGATGGACACAACCACGGCCTTTCTGGGCAGCTTCACCATCTTGGTGCGGGAGGGTCTGGAAGCGCTCCTGATCGTGATGGGCATGATCGTGTTCCTGCGCAAGGCCGAACGAGCCGACGTCTTGCCGTACGTCCACGCGGGATGGACCAGCGCCTTGCTGGCCGGCGTGGCAACCTGGGCGGCAGCGACCTATCTGATTGACATCAGCGGTGCCAATCGGGAGTTGACTGAAGGATTATCGGCGCTATTCGCCGCGGCCGTGCTGCTGGGCGTTGGTATCTGGATGCACCAAAAGAGTTTGGCCGGACGCTGGCAGCAGTACCTTCAGGCCAGGCTGTCGAAGGCGTTGGCGCGACGATCGGCTCTCTTCTTGTTCGTGCTTGCGTTCATCGTGGTATATCGCGAAGTGTTTGAAACGATCCTGTTCTTCATCGCGATGTGGAGCGAGGCAGTCTCCGGCGCCATCCTTGCTGGCTTGGCGGCCGGAAGTTTGGTGCTGGCCGCTGTGGCCTATTGGATGTTTCGGGTCAGCGCACGTCTTCCTGTCGGTCGGTTCTTCTCGATCAGTTCGCTCCTGATCGCCGTACTGGCGGTCGTCCTGGCGGGCAAGGGCGTGGCCGCCTTGCAGGAGGCCGGCTGGATCACCCAAGCAGGAGTGCCGGGGCCACGCATTGAGTGGCTGGGCGTGTACCCGTCCTGGGAGTCCTTGTTGGCGCAGTTGGGCGTGGCGACGCTGGCGACCATTGGCTTCTTAACCAACACCCGGTCGCTGAAAGCGTCGGCGGCGTCTTCCTCGCGCTCATGAGCTACCCAAGGGACTTGAGACATTGCCGCCGCGCCGCGACCTCCGCGTGCGCCGCACTCCTCCTGAACAGCGTGCCGTGGCCAACGCATGGACTGCGTGCCGAATTCGCCTCGGGCTGGAACCTTGCCGCGAGGTGGCCCACGTTGGCTGCTCTCTGCGGTTCATTCTCGCCCTCCACCGGAGAAGCTCATGAGTGACTGCGGTTGTGACCACGAAGCAAAGAACGCACAAGAGCGCCGCATCCTGAAGATTGCGTTGGCTCTCAATGCGGCGATGGCGGTGATCGGCGGCATCGCCGGTTGGATCGCCCAGTCGACCGGACTGCTGGCCGATGCACTCGATATGTTGTCGGATGCCCTCGCCTACACGATCGGGTTGGTCGCCATTGGACGCGCTGCGCGTTTCAAAGCCAATGCGGCGTTGCTAAGCGGCAGTGTCTTGCTGGCACTGGGCCTGGGCGTGCTGGCCGAGGTCGGGCGCCGGGTGGTTCACGGCGCCGAACCGGCCAGCAGTTGGATGATTGGGACGGCACTGCTGTCTTTGGGGGTCAACGTCACTGTATTGCGCTTGCTCGCGCCGCTGAAGACGGGAGGGGTGCACCTGCGCGCCACGTGGCTGTTCACCCGCGCCGATGTCGTGGCTAATCTGGGGGTGATTCTTGCGGGCGGTTTGGTCCTGTGGTTCCACTCGCCCTATCCCGACTTTATGATTGGCACGTTGATCGGACTGTATGTCATCAAGGAATCGTTCGAGATTCTGCGCGATGCCCGCCGTGCCCGGAAGGGGGCTGGCACATGAGGCAGCCTGACCGGTCAAGACGAGACGGTGATGCCCTCCGCGCTGGCGACGTTTGTGCGCGTCAGGGAGCGCCCGGAGTGGAGGGAATCCGCACGAGCGCCTTCGCATGGCTGCTGCTCTCGCTGGCGGTGCTGTTGTTGGACCAAGCCACCAAGCTGTGGGCGGTGACGGTGCTGCCACATAACGTGGACGTGGCTGTCGTTGAGGGGTGGTGGAACTGGAGTCGTTCCTACAATTCCGGTGCGGCGTTTGGCTTGCTGGGCGGCGCGGGGGGCTGGCAGCGGCCTGCGCTTACGGCATTGGCACTAGGCGTTTGTGCTTTCCTTGTTTACTCGCTTCGCCGCCTGCCCCGACGGTCATGGCGACTGGCGGTCCCGTACGCATTGGTGATTGGAGGTGCGTTGGGCAATGCGGCCGATCGGCTCATTCGGGGGCAGGTCGTCGACTTCATTCAGTGGTACTGGAGGGACTTCTTCTGGCCCACATTTAATGTGGCCGACATGGCCATCGTCATCGGGGCGGTGGCGATCGCGGCAAACGGCCTGATGCGACCGAAGTCCTCGCAAGGACAGTCGTTTTGAGGGGTTTCTCGGCACGCCGGATGCGGCGGCGGCCTGGCATCGGCTGCGCTGTCGGCTCCGGGCGACCGTGGAGCCCCCTGAGAGCCCTCACGCCCGCGATGTCTTTGAAGCTATCCGGACTCTCATGTCCTCCTGAACGCGACGCGGCGAGGAGAGGGGAATGAAATTGTGTAACCCCAGGACCGTCAGGTACGCTGCCACGGCAATGCGTACTTCCCCTCCCCTGCTGATGGCCCGACTTCGCGCATCCGTGCGCGTGGCCGCGTGGGTGCTGTTGGTGTTCCTGCTCAAGGTGGGCATGGTCGCGGCCTGCACCGTGGATGAGATGCAGGACAGCACTTGGGGAGTGACCAGCACCCAGGTGCCGGCGACGGATGCCGCGCTTCCGGCCGAGGCATCGGAGGCGGATGAACCATCGTCGCTCCTCGCGCATGCGGCGGGCGGCTGCTTGGATTGCCATTGTCACCATGCGGCGGCCTTGCCGCCCATGACCGTCACCCTGGCCGGACCGCCGGCCATGCCCCGCGTCCTACCCCCGCCCGTCGCCATGCCGATCGGCGCCGCACGCAACGAGCTTCGCCCGCCCATTCTCTGAGCCCCCTCGTTTTCGCTCCCTGACGCCCATGCGTCGGGGTCGACGTGTGCTCAGAGGATGTTCCCATGCGTTTGATTACCCCCCCGCGACGCCTTCGCGTCGCGTTGCTGCCTGCGATTGTCCTGCTCTTGGCAGGCGCGTTGGCCGCGCCCACCCATGCCGCCGCTCCCGCTGCGTCTCCTATCGCACTGCGCGATGCCGTGACCGCAGCCTGGCGCGCCCATCCCAGCGCTCGGGCAACCGAGGCCACCTTGGCCGCCGCTCGCGCCCGTGCCGATGCCGCCGGCCGCCCGCTGTACAACCCCGAGCTCCAATTCTCGGCCGATGACGAAGGGGCAGACCGCACCACCACCGCCGGCGTCAGCCTGGCCCTGGACCTGAGCGGCAAGCGTCGCGCCCGGCGCGACGCGGCCGCGTCGCAGTTGGACATCGCCGTGGCCCAGGCCCGGCTGAGCCGACGTGATTTCGTGGCCGCCTGGCTGGTGGGTTGGGCGGATTGGCAAAGCGCGTCACGGCGGGTGCAGCAAGGCGAGCAACGCCTGGCGCTGATCTCCCGATTTGCCGATCTGGCCGACAAGCAGTTCGGCGTGGGCGACATCTCGTCGCTTGAACGGGATCTGGCCCGGCTGGCCCGCGATGAAGCCGAAGCGGAACAGGCGGCGCTGCTGGCCGAAGCCGCCGAGGCCGAGGAAGCCTTCCGCAACGTCGGCGGACAGCCCGACGCCGTGGCCTCGGACTCGGCGTGGTCGCAGGCGCTGCCGGATGTGGCGCCCGCTCCCACGACCTGGGAGGCCTTGCCGGAATGGCAGATCGCGCAGGCCCAGTCCGAAGGGGCGGCCCGTCAGGTCACCGTCGCACAACGCGACCGAGTTCCGGACCCGACGCTCGCGCTCACCGGCGGCCGAATCGACTACGGTCCCGTCTCGGACAACGTGGTGGGCGTGTCGCTCAGCGTGCCGCTGTTCGTGCGCAACCCCTACCGGGCCGAGGTCGTGGCCGCGCTTGCCGATGCCGATGCCGCAGCAGCCCAGGCCGACATCACCGGGGCGCAGTTGGCCTCGCGGGCCCAGCGCACGGCGGCCAGTTATGCCGCGGTCCGTCGTGCCTTTGCCCGCTGGAGCCAAAGTACCGGTACCGATGTCGAAAAACGGGCCGAGCTGCTGGAACGCCTCTGGCGCGCCGGCGAGCTCTCGACCGCTGACTACCTGCTCCAGCTCAAGCAGACCCTGGATACCGCCCTTGCCGGCGCCGCGCTGGAAGGTCAGCTCTGGCGCCGCGCCACCGATTACCTCGCCGCCACCGGCCAGCTCGAAGCCTGGCTCGGAATGAATGACGCGACTGGAGAAACTTCGCGATGAACCCGAAAAGCTACCTGTTGATTCCCGCCGGTGCGGTCCTGGTCCTGTCTTTGGCAGGCTGTGGCGCCGAGCCTGCGGCGACGCCTTCACCCCAGGCCGTGGCCACCGACACGAGCACGCCACGCGGCGAAGACGCTGAACATGCCGACGAGGCAGGCCAGGAAAAGGCGGGCCACGACGATGAGGCCGGGCATGACGAAGAGGCCGGCCACGATGAGGCGGAAGAAGGCGCGGAACCGGTTCGCATGGACGCGGCCGCGCTGGAAGCCGCCGGCATCAAGCTGGCGACCCTGGATGCGCGTTCACTGAGCGAACCGCTGCAGGCCCCGGGTGAAGTCCTGGACAACGCCTACGGCACCACTCTGATCACGCCGCGGGTCGAGGCCCTGGTGGTCCGCCGCCATGCCAAGCTGGGAGATGAAGTGGCCGCCGGCGCGCCACTGGTGACGCTGTCGTCCGTGGAGGTGGCGCAAGCCCAAGGGGCGCTGGCCATCGCCGAGCAGGATTGGAAGCGCGTTCAATCCCTGGGACGCGAAGCTGTGTCGGGCCGCCGCTACCAGGAAGCCCAGGTCACCGTCGAGCAGGCACGGGCGACGGCGCGGGCCTACGGCTTGCCGGGCACGGCCACGGGCCGGTCCAATGGCGAGTTCACGCTGACCGCGCCACACGCCGGCCGCCTGACCGAGGACGCCTTTGTGGTCGGCGAGCGGATCGAGCCCGGCCGGACCCTGTTCCGATTGGTGGATGAAGCCGTCGTCTGGGTCGATGCCACGCTCCCGGCCGAGCAGGCCCGGCGCATCGCCATCGACAGCACCGCGCAGGTGGTGCTGGGCCAGGTGCGACTGCCCGGCAAGGTGGTGCAGCGCGCGCACCGCACTTCCGAGAACACCCGGACGGCGCTGGTGCGAATCGAAGTAGCCAACGAGGGCGATCGCCTGCACGGCGGCGATTACGTCGAGGTCTATCTCGATGCCGGCGGTGGCAGCGACCCGCAGCTGGCGGTGCCGACGGCGGCGCTGGTGCAGTTAGAGGGCGAGAACGTGGTCTTCAAGGAGACCGATGGCGCCCTGGCGCCCGTGGCGGTTCGCCCCGGTCCGGTGGTCGGCGACCACACCGTCATCGCCGACGGCCTGGTCATCGGCGACCGGGTGGTCGTCGAGGGCGCCTACGTGCTCAAGGCCCAGATGCTCAAGGCGCAACTGGGAGAAGGTCATGGTCATTGACGCCCGCGTCGCCGCGCGCGGAGGTGCGCCATGCTAAATCGCCTGGTCGAACTTTCGCTGCGCTACAAGTTCCTGGTCCTGATCATCTTCGCCGTCGTGGCCTTCCTGGGCCTGCGAGCGGTTCGCGACGTCCCCATCGATGCCTTCCCGGACGTCACCCCGGCACAGGTGAACATCTATACCGAGTCCCCGGGCCTGGCGGCCGAAGACGTCGAGCTGCTGTTGACCACCCCGGTCGAGTCCGCGCTGGCGGGCTTGCCCAAGGTGCAGGAAATCCGCTCGGTGAGCCTGTTTGGTCTTTCCTATGTGTCCGTGTATTTCGAGGACGACATGGAGATCTACTTCGCCCGCCAGCTGGTCAATGAACGCCTGCAGGAAATCGGCGACCGCCTGCCTGAGGGTTACGGCAAGCCCAGCATGGGTCCCAACAGCTCGGGCCTAGGCCAGGTGTTCTGGTACACGGTCGAGCGCGCTCCGGGCGTGAGCAAGGACCAGGTCACCGACATGGACCTGCGTACCTGGCAGGAGTGGACGGTGCGCTTGATCCTGCGCACAGCACCGGGCGTGGACGACGTCAGCTCCTGGGGCGGCGGCGAGCGCGAATACCAGGTCCGGATTGATCCGCAGCGGCTATATGCCCGGGGTCTGGGCTTTGGCGACGTGATTGCGGCCCTGCCGGCCAATAATGGCCAGGTCGGCGGCAACGTGATGGACGTGGGTCGCGAACAGTACCTGGTGCGCGGCCTGGGCTTGCTGTCCTCGACCGAGGACATCGGCGCGATCGTGCTCAAGGCCGAGGATGGCGTGCCGGTTTACCTGCGCGACGTCGCCCGGATCATCGAGTCGCCGGCGCCGCGCTTTGGCGCGGTGACCCGCGATGGCGAAGAGGTGGTGCTCGGCATGGCGTTGGCCCGCATCGGCGAGAACGCCAAGGATGTGGTGGAGGCGGTCAAGGCCAAGCTGGCCACGGTCCAGGACGCCCTGCCCGAGGGCATGGTCGTGCGCCCGATCTACGAGCGTACCGACCTGGTCAACAAGGCAGTGGGGACCGCGACCCGTGCCCTGATCGAGGGCTCGATCCTGGTGGCGATCGTGCTGTTCCTGTTCCTGGGCGAGCTGCGCTCGGCCTTGGTGGTGATCGTGACCCTGCCGCTGGCGATGCTGATGGCCTTCATTGGCATGGGTCAGTTCGGCTTGTCGGCCAACCTGATGTCCCTGGCCGGCCTGGCCATAGGCATCGGCATGATGGTGGACGGCGCCGTGGTGATGGTGGAGAACGCCTACCGCATCATGGCCGAGCGACATACCCACGGCGAAAAGGTCGACCGGACCTCGGCGGTGCTGGCGGCGGCCAAGGAAGTGGCCAATCCCATCTCGTTTGCGATCCTGATCATCATCGTGGTGTTCCTGCCGCTGTTCAGCCTCGAGGGCCTGGAGGGCAAGCTGTTCAAGCCCATGGCCTTCACCATCGCGTTCGCGATGGCGGGCTCGATGCTGCTGAGCCTGACGCTGATCCCGGTCCTGGCGGCCATGATCCTCAAGCCCAAGGAAGAGAAGGACACCCGCCTGGTGGCCTTCCTCAAGCGTCGCTACCGCCCGCTGCTGGAACGGGCCCTGTCCGCCAAACGCGCCGTGGTGATCACGGCTTCCGTGGCGCTGGTGCTGGCCTTGGGCCTGTTCCCGTTCCTGGGCAAGGAGTTCATGCCCCAGTTGCAGGAGGGTTCGATCATGTGGCGGGTGACGGGCATCCCGTCGACGTCCCTGGATGAGTCGATCCGCACCAGCAATGTCATTGCCGAGGCCTTCAAGAAGTTCCCGGAAGTGGAGACGACGCTCGCCATGATCGGCCGCGCCGAAAAGGGCGAGACCGCCGACGTCAACTACATGGAGATCTACACGGCGCTGACCCCCGAGGAGGACTGGACCACCGGCCGCTCGATCAAGGAACTCGAGGAAGCCATGCAGGAGACGCTGGAGGAGGTCGTGCCCAACGTGGTGCCAGGCTACACCCAGCCGATCCAGATGCGCGTCGAAGAGCTGATCTCCGGCGTGCGCGCGACCCTCGCGCTCAAGCTCTACGGCGAGGATCTGGGCGAACTTGATCGCATCAGTAGTCAGCTAAAGCCGGTTCTTGCCGGTATCGACGGCGTGGCGGACCTGTCGCTGGAAGCGAATGTCGGCAAACCGCAGATCCGCATCGAGGTGGATCGGGCCGAGCTGGCCCGGCACGGCATGAACGCCGAGGAGGTCCTGACCATCGTGCGCAATGGCCTGGGCGGTGAGCCGGTCAGCGTCCTGCTGGACGGGGTGCGGCGGTTCGACATCTCCGTGCGCCTTGATGACGGAACGCGCAGCTCGGTCGAAGCGCTGCGACGGATCCCGCTCAAGGCCGCGTCGGGAGCGCTGGTGCCGCTTTCCGAGGTTGCGACGGTATCCGTCGCCGAGGGCTATTCGTTCATCCGTCGCGAGCAGCTGCAGCGCTATGCCGTGATCCAGATGGATGTACGGGGCCGGGACGTCGATGGCTTCGTGGCCGATGCGACGGCCGCGATCAAGTCGCAGGTGGACCTGCCGCCCGGCTACTGGATCGAGTGGGGCGGTGCGTTCGAGAACCAGCAGCGGGCCTTGGCCAAGCTGAGCCTGATCGTGCCGATCACGATCTTCTTCATCTTCGTGCTGCTGTACACCGCGTTCAACTCGATCAAGTTCGCGGCCCTGATCCTGGCCAACGTGCCCTTCGCGACCATCGGCGGCCTGCTGGCCTTGTTCCTGACCGGCCAGTACCTGTCGGTGCCCTCGGCCATCGGGTTCATCGCGGTGTTCGGCGTAGCCATGCTCAACGGCATCGTGCTCGTGAGTTTCCTGAACGAGCAGCGCGAACGTGGGCTCTCGGTGCGTGAGGCGGTGCTGCAAGGCACGGCCCTGCGGCTGCGCCCGGTGCTGATGACCGCAAGCGTAGCGATCCTGGGCCTGGTGCCGATGCTGATCTCCAGTGGCGTCGGCGCCGAGACGCAGCGCCCGTTGGCCACCGTCGTGGTGGGCGGCCTGCTCAGCGCCACCCTGCTGACCCTGTTCCTGCTGCCCGTGCTCTACGAGTGGCTGGAAACCCGCGCCGAACGCAAGAACCCGGAGGCCACGCCATGAAGCGCATCACTGCCCTGCTGCACGCCCATCGGATGAGCGACATCGTGCACGCCCTGGAAGCCGCCGGTGAGCGGCGGCTGAGCGTGGTCCAGGCCCGGGGCCTGCTGCGGGGGTCGAGCGCCCGCGAGCAGGACTATTCGGTGGAGCTGGGCGAACGGGTCACCCAGGAGATCCAACTTGACGTGTTTTGTGAGGACGAGCGGGTCGACGCCATCATCGCGTTGATTCGGCAACACGGCCGGACCGGACAGGTCAATGCGGGGTGGATCTTCACCAGTCCCATCGAGGATGTGCTGCTGATCGACCGGGCGGATGTGCCGGGCTAGAACAGCGCACTGAAGGCAACGTGGCAGGCGCGCTCCGACGGAGCGCGCCTGCAGACTCCCCATTGAGGAATGCCCCATGAGTGACACGACGTCGTCCCCGGCCGCTGGCGCCGGGCACAGCCACGACCACGGCGGCGGGGGCCTTTGGGCCGGCCGCGCCGAGATCCTTTTCTCTCTGGCCTCCGGCGCCTTCCTGCTGGCCGGCTGGGCTTGGGGTCGGACACAGGGCGATGGCGCCACCGGCCCGTGGCTACTGCTCCTGCTGGCCTATGCCGCAGGCGGATTCTTCACGGTGCGCGAAGCGATTGAGAACCTGCGGCACCGCGAGCTGAAGATCGATTCCCTGATGATCGTGGCGGCCGCCGGCGCGGCGGTCTTGGGCCAATGGGCCGAGGGCGCGCTGCTGTTGTTCCTCTTCAGCCTCGGCCATGCGCTTGAGAACTACGCCATGGGCCGGGCCCGGCGCGCCATCGAGGCCTTGGCCGAGCTGCGGCCGGAAACGGCGCTCGTGCGCCGCGGCGAGGAACTGGTCTCGGTGTCCGTAGACAGCCTGGTCATCGGCGACGTCGTCGTGGTCAAACCCGATGAGCGGGTCGCTGCGGACGGGTTCGTAGTGCTCGGCGAGAGCAGCATCGACCAGGCCGCCATCACCGGCGAAAGCGTGCCGGTGGACAAGCGGCCGGTGGTGGACGTGGCCGAGGCACGGCAACGTCCCGACGCGGTCGGCGCCGAGCATCGCGTCTTCGCCGGCACGATCAACCAAGGCAAGGTCCTCGAGATCGAAGTGACCCGCCTTGCCAGCCAGAGCACCCTGGCGCGGGTCGTCGAACTGGTGCGGTCGGCGGAGAACCAGAAATCACCGACGCAGCTGTTCACGGATCGGTTCCAAAAGATCTTTGTTCCGGCGGCACTGGGGCTGGTGGGACTGCTGCTGTTCGCAGGGCTGGTAGTGGATGAACCGTTCAGCGCCACCTTCTACCGCGCCATGGCGGTGCTGGTGGCGGCCAGTCCTTGTGCCCTGGCGATTTCCACACCCAGCGCGGTCCTGAGCGGCGTGGCCCGTGCGGCGCGGGGCGGCGTGTTGATCAAGGGCGGCGGCCCGCTGGAGCGGCTGGGGGTCCTGCACGCGCTGGCGTTCGACAAGACCGGCACGCTGACCGAGGGCCGACCGCAGGTTACGGACGTTGTTCCGGCCGAGGGTGTGACGACGCCCGAGCTGTTGAGCGTCGCCATTGCCGTGGAGCGCCTGAGTGACCATCCCTTGGCCGCCGCGGTGGTGCGCGATGGCCTGGTCCGCCTGGGCGCGCACGCTGTCCCGGTGGCGACGGATCTCGAGAGCCTTACGGGTCGCGGCCTGAAGGCGACCGTGGCCGGCGAGACCGTATACCTGGGCAAGAAGAGCCTGTTTGATGAGGTCGGCGGTGCAGCGGTACCCGCCACCCTCAAGACCCGGGTGCTGGACATGGAGCATCAAGGCCGGACCGTGTTCGTCGTACGCCAAGGAGACTGTTACCTGGGCGCCGTTGGCTTGATGGACACGCCGCGGGAAGCCGCCAAGGCGGTAATGGGCCGACTGCGCGAACTCGGCATGACCCGGCTGGTGATGCTCTCTGGCGACAATCAACGCGTCGCCGATGCCGTGGCTGCCAGCGTCGGCATCGACCGCGCCTATGGCGACCTGATGCCCGAAGACAAGGTCAAGGCCATCAAGGCGCTGCGTGCCGAAGGTGAGGTCGCCATGGTGGGGGATGGCGTCAATGACGCACCCGCCCTGGCCAGCGCCTCGGTCGGTATTGCCATGGGGGCCGCGGGCTCGGACGTCGCGCTCGAGACGGCGGACGTCGCCCTGATGGGCGACAAGCTCGAGCACTTGCCGTTCGTCGTGGGGCTGAGCCGGCAGACCCGGCGCATCATCCGCCAGAACTTGTGGGCAAGCCTCGGCATGGTGGCGATCCTGATTCCGGCGACGATACTGGGCATGCGCATGGGCGTGGCAGTACTGTTCCATGAGGGCTCGACCCTGCTGGTGGTGGCCAACGCCTTGCGCCTGCTCGCGTACCGGGACCGGACCTGACGTCGGACCATGGGGCTTGGTGCGACCTGGACCCACGGCCATACTCTCGCGATGCTTTTTCCTGTCCGTCGCGTTCTGGAACACCGCCAGGTCCCGATCTATCTGGGAGCGGTCTTGCTGGCCGTGACAGTGGCGGTCAGCATTTCCGGAACGCAACGGTTCCAGGGGGCGATCACGCCGGCGCTGGCGCTGATGCTCTACGTCACGTTCCTGCAGGTGCCGCTTGCGAAGATCGGCCAGCCCTTGAGGGACGGTCGCTTCCTGGGGGCGCTGCTGACCGCCAACTTCGTGGCCGTACCGCTGCTGGTCGCCGGCCTGATGCTCCTGGCTCCGGCCGACCCGCTGGTGCGATTGGGCCTGCTGCTCGTGCTGTTGACGCCGTGTATCGACTACGTGGTCACCTTCTCGCATATGGGGCGCGCCAACGCGCAGGGATTGCTGGCCGCGACGCCGCTCTTGCTGGTCCTGCAGATGTTGCTGCTGCCCGTTTACCTGCGCTTGTTGATGGGTGAGGCGGCTGCGAATTTGGTGGCGCCCGGGCCATTCCTGCATGCGTTCCTGTGGCTCATCGCCGTGCCGCTGCTGTTGGCCAGCCTCACTCAGTGGTGGGCCGCGTCCACGCCCAGCATCGCTCGGGTCGCTTGCTGGTTGGCGGTGTTGCCGGTACCCGCCACGGCCATCGTTCTGTTCGTGGTGGTGGCCGCTGTTGTTCCTCAACTGGGGGAGGCGGGCGCGGCCGTTTGGCACATCGCGCCCCTGTACGTCGCGTTCGCGGTGGCGGCGCCCATGCTGGGGTGGGCCATTGCCACGCTGTTTCGTCTCCAGGCAGCCTCGGGCCGGGCGGTGGCATTCAGTGCCGGCACGCGCAACTCCCTGGTCGTCTTGCCGCTCGGGTTGGCGATCCCGCACGCCATGCCGATGTTGCCCGCCGTGATCGTTCTGCAGACGCTGATCGAGCTGTTGGCGGAGTTGGTTTATGTGCGCTGGATCGCCCGTTGGGGCGACCGTGAAGCGGGGTAATGGGTCTGCCGCGCGGTTCCGTCGCGGTACCGGACTGGCGAACTTAACGTCAAGGTGTTTGAATCGCCCCGCCCTTTCGGCGGCCCAGATGTCTGCGATTAGGGTGCTAGCCCAGGCATTGCCCAGCCCTGGCGGGAGTCAGGGTTGCGCAGCGGCGCCTGGCGGCGTGCGACGCGGCGTCCGGTAGACCGACCCTGTCGCCATCTGCCGGGCGAGCGGTCGTCTCCGGGATCAGGGGGTAGCTGCCCCGGTCGTATCCGGGTTCCGGCCCGTCGATCCTCGTCGCGTGGGGAACTTTTCGGCTCGGACGGGAGTCTAGGGAGCATCCTCCCCCATCCGCGGGGTGTATCCCGTCACTTTTTTCTGGGTGTAGACTCTGGCCATGTCCCTGCTTCGCACCGTCGGCCACCTGCTGCTCGCCTTGGCGTTGATCGCCAACGCCGGGCTGCCGTCGGTCGCGTCTGCGGCGGATCATGCCGCGCACCAGAGTGCGGGTATAGACCAGGACATGGCATCGGCGGGGCATGCGATGGTGGATGGCGACATGGCGTCGTGCCATGACGGGGCCACCGCCGCGCCCGTCGTTCCCAGCCCGGACGTGCCGCTGGACTGCTGTGACGGCGGCACCTGCGCCTGCAGCTGCCTGCATCACGCCCCGGTCGTCGTGATCAGCGCCGCCCCGTGGGCAGTTTCACCCTATCGCTGGGTGGCCCAACTCGGCCGCCTGGTGTCCGTCCCGGCCGCGCCCTCGGCGCCGGCCATTCGACCTCCGATCGCCTAAGCCCTCTCGGCGGACCTTGATCCGCCCCATTCGCTCGACCCGCGTTCCGGGTCGTGTTGCCCGTGGCCTGTCGCCGCGGGTGCTTTGGAGGGTTTCCCATGACTGTACGTTTCCGCCCGGCCGCCCTGGCCGTGGCCCTGAGCGTGGCCCTGAGTGGCTGTGCATCCCTGGCCCCGCGCCCCGGTGACACCGACATCAATGCCCTGCTGGCCGAGCGACGCGGCCCGCAGGTCAAGTGGTCCGCCGTAGGTCAACCGCCCCCAGAACGGCAGGCCATCGACCAGTGGCTCGGCGCCCCGATGACCGCCGAGGCGGCGGTGCGCGTGGCCATGCTGCGTAGTCCCCGCCTGCAGCAGGAATATGCCCGGCTGGGCCTGGCCCGGGCCGACGTGCTCGAGGCCGTGCAGGTGGCCAACCCCACCCTGTCGCTTTCACGGTCCTATCTGGACCCGGGTAGCGGCTACAACCGCCTGGCCGGTCTGACCCTACCCTTGGCCGACCTGCTGGTGTTGCCGGTGCGCACGCGCCTGGCTCATGCCGAGTACGAACGCGCCAAGCTCGAGATCGCCGGGGCCGTGCTCAATGTGGCCGCCGACGTGGAAGCCGCCTGGTACACCTATGTGGGTGCCCAGCAAGTCGCGGACATGCGCACGGCGGTGGCCGGCGGCGCAGATGCCGCGGCCGAACTCGCCCAACGATTCTTTGATGCCGGCAACATCAGCGAGTTGCAGCTCAAGCAGGAGCAGGCGGCCGCCAGTGAGGCGCGCATCATCGCCGCCCGGGCCCGCGCGGACGCCGGCCGCGCCCGCCTGACCCTCAACACCCTGCTGGGCCTCAGTGGCGAGGACGCGGCCTGGGCGACCAGCGATCGCCTGCCTATGCCGGTCGGAGCCGAAGACGATCCCCAGCAGTTGGCGGAGCTGGCGCGCACGTCCAGCCTGGAATTGCTCGCGGCCCGCCAGCAGGCCGACATCCTGATGGATGCGCTCGGCATCACGCGCAAGCTGCGTTGGCTGGGCGGCAGCGAAATCGGCTACGAGCGCGAACGTGACGCCGATGGCACGCGCCTTCGCGGCCCGACGCTGGATCTGGAACTACCCATCTTCAACCAGGGCCAAGCCAAACTGGCGCGTGCGGAGGCGTTGCTGGCCGAAGCCCGGGCGCGTGTGGCCCAGGCGGAATTGGGCGTCGATAACGCCGTGCGCCTGGGGGCCGAACAAGTCCGCGAACTGAGCCAGGTCGTGGCAATCCACCGCGAGGCCCTGATCCCGCAACGCGAAAAGGTGGTCGAGCGCAGCCAGCAAGAGCAGAACTTCATGCTCATCGGAGTGTTCGAGCTGATCCAGGCCAAGGTGCAGGAATACAACGCGTATGAGAGCTACCTCGAGGCAGTGCGCGACTACTGGCTGGCCCGCGTGGAGCTGATGCGGGCCGTTGGCCAGCGCTTGCCCAGCGACGCCGCCATCGGTGACCGCACCCCCAGCGTTCAGGACATCCTGACGCCGTCCGCCGAGGAGGCGATGCCGGGCATGGACCACAGCGGCCACGACATGTCGTCGATGCCCGCCACGCCTGCCGGTGCGATGGAGGACATGGACCACAGCGGTATGGACATGCCAGCGAAACCGGATGCGTCGGCGGCCCCCGCGGCGGCGCCGGCCAGCGCGATGGAGGGTATGGACCATAGCGGCATGGACATGCCGGCGAAGCCGGATGCGCCGGCGCCCCCCACGGCTGCGCCCGTCGACGCGATGGAGGGGATGGACCACAGCGGCATGGACATGCCACCGACACCGCCGGCGTCTACGCCGGCACCGGTGGATCACTCCAAGCACGGCACGCCGCCCGCGTCCCCCGCACCGCCGACCGAGGACGAGAAAGAAACCGAGGACGACACCCGCACCCCGCCCGACCACAGCGCCCACGGAGGCACCCCATGAAGATCACACGACGCGACATCCTGCTGGGCGCAGGGGCCGGTCTGGTCACGACGGCCGCAACGGGTATGGCCAGTGCCCAGAGTCAGGGCCACGACATGAGCCAGATGAAAGAGCCCGCTGCGCCGCCGGAGGCGCCGCCGGTCTC
>LNFM01008461.1_pt1 | contig 21481 bp, 17 predicted proteins | sample 596031 | NCBI WGS metagenome assembly LNFM01 (sample SAMN04254537, study PRJNA301005) | activated carbon metagenome | isolation source: dual media filters at the Ann Arbor, Michigan drinking water treatment plant | place: USA: Ann Arbor
CGCTGCAGAGCGTCATGAGCTTCGACCGCATGAAGGAGCTGGTGAGCGAAGACGACTTCGGCTACTACCTGCGGGCGAGCGTCGACATCGTCGTCGTGTCTTCGACGACATACTTGCCCATGCTGGCCATCGAAGTTGATTCGGTCTGGCACGACACCGAGCGTCAGCAGCGGAACGACAACAAGAAGGACCGGCTGTTCGCGGCCGCCGGCATTCCATTCATGCGCCTTCGGCCAGTCGGCAGCCCGTCCGAGAACACTATCCGTGCCCAGGTTGCCGAGCACGTCGACGAGCTGGTTCGCAGCCTGCGCGCCGACCTGCCTGGGTACGACCAAGCACGTGGTCTGCTGGAAGACCTGTCTGGCGTTAGAACTTGAGCGGTCAACATCAACACGCAGCCTAGGGAGGCTCAATGGGAGTAGGTGATTGGTTTCAAACTTTCTGCGGGAACATCCGCATCGGCACGGAGAAGCGCAGCTCCATAGGTTACCGCACGGGCCGCATCGTTGGCCAGCTGAACGCTGACCTGCGCGGCCTCGACTCGAAGACGAGCTACCGCTTCTACGTGGGCTCCTATGGCCGCTCGACGGCCATCTCGAGCGTGAGCGACGTCGACTTGCTGTACGAGCTACCGAACGAGCTGTACGCCCGGTTCAACGGTCACGCTGGCAACGGGCAATCGGCCCTATTGACCCTCGTCCGCGGTTCCATCCAGAAGACGTACCCGACGACGCACGTTGGTGGTGATGGGCAGGTGGTCGTAATCCAGTTCGATGATGGTGTGAAGTTCGAGGTGCTGCCGGCGTTCTTGAACACCGAGGGCGGCTACACGTTCGCGGACAGCAACAACGGCGGCTCTTGGCGCGCCTGTAAGCCCAAGCAGGAGATGACTGCCTTCAGCACGAGGAACTCGGCGTGCAACGGCAACCTGGTTGAATTGGCGCGCATGGCTCGAGCATGGCGCGACCAGAACAGCGTCTCCATGAGCGGGATGCTCATCGACACCTTGGCCTACCAGTTCATCGACAGCTGGGCTTACAAGGACAAGTCCTACGTCTACTACGACTGGATGACCCGGGACTTCTTCGCGTTCCTGGCGGGCCAGGATGTCAGCAAGACGTATTGGACGGCGCCGGGCAGCGGCTCGTGGGTCTACGGCAGTGGCTTCCAGTACAAGGCCCGTCAGGCCGAACTGCGCACAAAGGAAGCCATCGACAACCAGCAGCACAACTATGACTACACCGCCAAACAACTCTACAGGGGCATCTATGGCACCGACTTCCCCAGCTAGTCCATCCACCGCCCTGGAAGGGCAGCTGCGCGAGATGTACGGACGGGCCGCGTACACGCACAAGACCCACCAGAAGATGGCCGACGGCTATATCGCTCGGTACAAGCTCATCAAGCTCGTTGAAATCTTGCTCTCGGCGGCAACCACCACCAGCCTGCTGGTTGCCCTCTTTGGCAAGAGCGAGGTCGCGACGGCGGTCGGCGCGGTCCTGTCGGCCATCCTGGCCGGCTGTGCCCTGTACTTCAAAGAGGCATCCCTGGGCGAGCAGGCACAGCTGCACACCGAGGTCGGCGCAAAGCTGTGGGGCGCGCGCGAGGCTCTCCTCAGCCTGCTGGTCGACCTACAAGACGGTCGGCCGGTCGAGGAAGTCCGCCAGGAACGCGACCGCCTGAACGCCCAGTTGGAGGACATCTACAAGGCCGCGCCTAGAACCAACAGCAAGGCCTACGGCGAGGCGCAGGAGGCGCTCAAGAACGCGGAAGAGCTCTTCTTCACCGAGGACGAGCTGAACAAGATGCTGCCGAGGCAGCTGCGGAGCAACGCGGGCACGAACCCGTAGTTCCGGGTTGGATAGCGAGCACGATGCCGTTCAGCGCGCAATCTCCTGAAGGCCGTGTGAGTCTTTTGCGCGCAACTCCTGAGACGATTGAGAGCATGCGTGCGCGCAATCGCATGGAGAGCTGCTACACCGCTAAGTGCTGCGGTGCGCCCGTGGTCAGCCTCGCGAACGGCAACCAGAAGTTGCCGCACGTCGACATTGCAAACGGCTTCTCTAAGATCAAGTCGATGTACTTCGTCAACCTTGCCGACTGCCTTCGGCGGATTGATCCGATGCGCGTCACCCACATGATGTGGGAGCTGGAGTGGGATCAGCAGCCACGCGGGCTAACCGAAATACTGCAATGGACAGACCGCCTGACGACCCAGGTCTGGCACAACCGGCATATGAATTGGGTCTCGCGCGTTAAACAAGGTAAGGACACGATCGTCAGCAGAGAGGATTGGGAACAGGGCTACAAGAAGAGTCCCAGCTACAACCAAAACCACACGCCGATTGACATCTGGGAGGGCGCAAGGCGCGCCGCGAGGGCGGCAGAGAAGCAACTTGGAAAGGGCAACTTCGGCCCGTACGATGACTTCGAGTGGGGAATGATCAACGGAAAATTGTCTGCAGCTGCGCTGGGTGCTCGGTGACGAGTGGGACATGCTTGATACGTGAACTACGGGTGAAGATGCGGACCAGTTGGTCGTCACTGGATCTCGCCGACGGCAAATTTCGGAAGCTCCGGCGTTTCAGACCCGCAGTGCCGGCCGACTTCGTTCAGTCTCCATCAACTATCGAAACGCGAGGAGGCGCACCGCAGCCAACGCAGACGCTCGTGGCCGAGCCTTGAACACGCGGTCTCGGACGAGCCCCATTCTGGGCTTCCCCCAGTTTCCCGGACACATCCAATGACATGATGTGTTCATTCAACCATGCTGCTGTCAATCTATCGCCCGTGCAACGTGCGACATACTGACGTGTCTGGTCCGGTAGCATGCGATTGGAGCCAGTCTCGCAGCGACGCGCTACACCAAGCGCTCGCTTGGAGCTATCTCTCGGGACCTGATCTTGAACTGCAGTTCGAGGAATAGCTGCTGGTACCGGCGCGCCTCCCGCATGTTCTTCGCCAAAAAGCTGTCTTGGCCGTCCATCGACCTAACGGCCTGCTCAATGAGAAGCGTGCCCTCCTTCAGCCTAACCGCTGCCTCCTTGGTGTAAGGTGACTTGATCACCGCGTGGTACCGAGCGATAGCCATGCGCAACTGACACAGCCCTCTTGGCTTGCCCTTTTTCATCGCGGCCTCGATTTGCTCGTCCCCGTCTCTCAGATTGCCGAGCCTATACAGGCACAGTGCCAGAGTCAGCGACGCATCGGCATTGTGAGGGTCCAGCTTGACCGCCTTGTCAGCCAGCTCGCGCGCGTCGTCCGGGCGCTGGCGGCGGTTCAACAAGAACCAGGCAAAGCGATCATGCAATGCGGCGTTCATGGGTTCCTCCTCGGTGGCCCACTTGAAGTTCTCTTCAGCCGCCTTCAGATCGCCTTGTTCGGTCGCGATTTTGGCGGCTTTGGCGTACTGGCTTCGGAAGGCTTCCGCAACCCGATCCTGTCGGTAGTTTTGGTCAATGCGATACCGGCCGGTGGCTTTGGCGTCGACCTTGCGGGCGAAGTCACCGATCCTGCGACGGTCCGCATCGCTCCGCTTCTTGAGCTGATTCTGGAAGAACCGTGCGGCAAGGCCCACGATCTGCAACTCGTAGCGATCACCGTAGTCGGTGACTGTAGCGAAGTAGGTCTCGTCCAATCCTTTCTGAAACTCGACATGCTGGATACCGACCAAGGCGCAGGTGTCGGCGACGCTATGGCTGTTCAAAGGCACCGCCGCCGACACCAAAACAAGGAAAACATCTTGTTGGAGTTCATTGATGCGCAGCCAAGCATCGTCGTAAAGAAACTCCAACAGTTGGTCGTTCGTCTTGCGGAAAACCTGCTCAATCGCCTCATCGATACCGATGCTTGATCTGGCCAGATACTTGACCAGAGTGTCGATGAGCAGCGGCTTGTTTGCGAGCTGCTTGGCCGCCTTGCGTAATGTGGCCTCGCCGGCCTGCTTGATTGCGACCACGTTGTACTCGTCCGCGAGCCGTCGCATCAGTGAAGCGCTCTCGGGGTCAGACAGCGCGCTGATCTGTAGGGGCTCGAAAGCCACAAACTCCCGACGCCTGGAGGTAATGAGGACTCTACCGAGGCGCTTGCCGATCTGCTTCAAGAAAGCGCTGAACTCCTCGACTTCAGCTGGCGACGTGGCCAAGGTCTCCGTGTTGTCCAGCACCAAGAGGATGTCTGCGCGCTTGAAGCCTTGCTGTGCAAACTCCGAGGCCACCCGGTCGATCAACGCCGTGCCAGAGAGCTTGAAGTAATCCTTGTTCAGAACAGGGGTCAGGCAATACAGCAGCTCGCGGACGCAGTCCTCCATCGCGTCGGATATTCCCTGGAGGTGGACAACGCCTTGATCGGTCCAGCGCGTCATCTTCGCCGAGTAATAGCAGATGATGCTCGGAGGCTTGGCTGTCAGCACTTCATCGCCGTCCAAGATGCGGTTCAGGAATTCGAGTGCAAGGGTGGTCTTGCCAATGCCCCCGTCACCGAATATGAGGCAGAACTTTGAGTCCTCCGGCTCGTTCATCCACTCGATCAGCGCGCTGAGCTCCTTGGATCGGCCCTCAAAGGTGCTGGTTTGCCGAACTGGAACGTTACTGAACACCGAATGCCGCTGAGTCTCAAACTCCAATTCGACCACCGAAAAACTACTAGGGAAGTTCGACTCGAGCTCTTCGAACACCGAGTTTGCCGGCAGGTCGAACGTGAGGGTATCGGACTTGGCCCAGGCGAGAGTCTGGCCTTCGAGCTTCCAAATGCCTTTGCGGGGCGCGACAGAAGTAACTACGACAGGGGCTCCATTGCAAAGCAGCGGCGTCTTAAGAGTCAACAAGGACGAGCCTACGGCAACATGTAGGGCACCACCGTCGACTACGGTCGGCAAGGTGTCGCCAAAGCAGGCCAAGCTGCGGCGCAGCAATTCGGCCAGTTTGGGTGTCCACTCGTCAATGTCCGCCTTACTAAGGACACCATGGGCCGGCTTCTTGTTGCGAAATGACACCCAAGCAGAGGCGGCAGCCGCCAAGGTGCTGCCGTAGCACGGGTCCAATTCAAACCACCCGTGGTGATAAGTTCTAGCGACGTAGGCCCGAATGACGGGCGTCGCGACCTCAAGGATCTCGATGGGTAGTCCGTCGGACGGTTGATTGAAGCGCTTGGCAAATGCGCCGAGCGCGGCGTTATCAACCGCGTCCGGCGTCAGCTCGCGAATGATTTCGAGCGCCGACACCGAAGCCACCTGATACAGGGCTCGAAGCACCGAGCACAAATGTGTAAAGGCCTCCGAACTCGAAGCCATTTTTTCCGCTGTGGCCTGTTCGGCCTCGAATAGGCATCGCATGGGTCTATTGGTGTCGATTTGGTTGCGCCCTCCCCAGCTTAGCTTAATGACGGCTTGGTGCGGCGGCTGTCATTCAAAAGTCGCGGTCTAAGGTCAAATCGCAGGCTGAGGCCGCCTTCAATGTTCAACGTGCGGCTCTGCAGCGGGTGCTGTCATTCGCCACCGCCGAATGAACTCACGCTTCCTACCCGAAACCGACCGCTGCTACTAGGCGGTGAAATCGTCCAAGAATTCCGACACTGGCTCGACGCCAGAAACAAGCAGCCGATCCCTCGCTCGCGTGCATGCCACGTACAGCAAGTGCCGCTCGGTGTCGTAAACCTCCTTCAGGTCTGCCTCGTCGGACACGGCGTCGATGCGCTCCTGAAGCGGTACCACCTCGTCGTCGCAGGCCATCACCGCGACGCAGCGGAACTCCAACCCCTTCGCCAGGTGCATCGTGCCGATGGAAACCTCGTCGGTGTCAGTGTCGACGAGTTCGTCGAGCACATGGTGCGCGAGCCCGGCGATGCTCGCCGCGCGCCGCGCCCGTTCGAGTTCGCCATCCGAGCGCACGAAGACCGCGATCTCCCCTGCACGAATCCCTTGCTTGGCGCACTCGGCGATCCATGCGGCCACCGCTTGAACCTCGGCATCAACCGACGCGGCTGTTCGCACCACAGGCAGCGGGCCATTGAAGACCGAGACCGTGCCCCGGCGGTCTTCGGCGTTGCCGTCAACGTCGGCCAGCTCGGGCCCGAGCAGCCGGTCAGCCTGCATGCGAATCTGATGCGAGGTGCGGTAGTTGACGTGCAGCGTGCGCGATCGCCCGCGCACATCGACACCAAGCGACTTCCACGAGAACGGAAGCTGAAAGATGCGTTGCCCCAGGTCACCCGCGAAGAACAACGCATTGTGTTGCTGACCCCCAAGCGCGGCCAGGAAGCGAAGCTGCGGTGCGCTGATGTCCTGCGCCTCGTCCACCACCACATGCTCGAACGGCAGCTTGGCCCCCCAGGCATAGTGCCCTGCAAGGCGGGTGAAGAGTTCGGCACGAGTCAGGCGGCCTTCGGTGCGCAACCGATCACGCACCAGGCTGAAGGTTGGCCATGCCGCCGCACGCTGCCCTTCGGATAGTCGCGTCTTCCGCCCCAGGCGCTTGAAGTCGCGATAGACATCCCAGCTGTCGATCTGCCAGGGATCGACCACCTCTGCCCACTCACTCCACAAGAATCCAGCTCCAAACTTGGCCGGTAGCGTCGATGCTGCCCCCGCGCCAGTAGCCACTGCGGCAGCAGCTTCATCCAGATAGCGCCGGACAGTCGCATCGTCCGCCAACGCCGGCTTGCCGAAGGCGAACTTAAACAGCCGCGCAGCGAGTTCGTCCATTGCCACCACGTCGATGCGCTCGGCCAGCATCGGCGTGCGGCCGACAAGCCTGCGCAGCCGCGTGTGCAGCGCATGGGCCAGGGCCGGCGTGAATGTCGTCAGCAGGACGCGGGCGTTCTCGTTGCTTCGCGCCAGATACACCGCGCGATGCAGCGCGACGATGGTCTTGCCGGTTCCTGCGGAGCCCGATACACGAGCCGGGCCACTGTGATCGCGTTCCACCCATTGCCGCTGCGCGGGGTGCAGGAATACGGTCCACTGATCCCACGGGAATTCGAGCGCACGCTCCAGCTCTTCCACGTCTTGCATCACGCGGAACCGGCGCTGCGCGTCCGGATGGGCGAACGGGTCCGCCCCTGCCGGCGCTGCCTGTGGGCGCCTGGGTGTGCCCCCGGTGGCCAGTTCGAGCAATGCCTCGGCCGCTTCCGCCGGCAGCTGAGTCGCCAGCGTTAGCAGGCCGTCCTCGTCGGCCGAGCGAATCTCAGCCAACCACTCCGTCGGTACGCCCCAGCCCAGTAGATCGTCGTCGGACATGTGGCCGAAGAGCGGCTGCTTAGCGGTCGCCTGCTTGACAGCAGCCGGCGCCTCCCGGCGAATCACGATCTCGTCGACGCGTTCGCGCACCTCCACCCACTGCGCAGCCCCTGTCGTCGGGTGCGTCTCCAGGCGCCGCCGCTCGGCCCACTGGTACGCCTTGTCGTGGTGATCAACGTAGCACAGCAGAAGGCTGTCCGCCGTCTTGTGCACGATCAGCCGGATGTCGCTGCTCACGCGCACCGACCAGAAGTTCTTGTCGCGCGCCTTGTCCAGCTTGTGGAAGCTCATGCCCGGATTGGCCGGGTTCATCTGCAGGTCAAAGGCCGTCGTCTTGACAGCCTTTTGTTCCTCGCCCGTCATGCGTGCCAGGCTTGCTGTGAACGTATCGGCGATTCGGAACTGCATCACTCAGCCACCTTCTGCTGAACCGCCGCGACGATCGCCTTGTTGCCGTCAAGAATGGCGTCGATGAGAGCCCGAAACTCGGTGGTGGTGGCCGTGTGCGCGCCGATGTATCCACACTTGACGAGATCGAGAAATGGCGTCTGCCGCAGGTAGCTGCCGTTCAGGCTCTGGTAACTGAGGCGCAGACCCTTCTTGGGGCCGACAAAGGATGGGTCAGCGCGAACCTTCTCGAAGTGGTCCAACGGGATGACGATGCCCCCTTCACGCACCGCTGCATCCTTCTTGACGAACTTCATGTAGAACACCTGCGGGTTCAGCCTGTACTCCTTTGGCCCGGGCGCATGTGCAGCGGAGAACAGCTTCATGCGCGCAATCTCGCTGTCGAGCTGCGAGTCGGGCCGATACACCCAATCGACTTGGTCACCGATCTTTCCTGCAGCTTGAAGCATCTTGTACTGAAGCATCACGACGTTTTTCTTCGTGAGATTGATGTAGATGAGATCTACACCGAAGCAGTGCTCCAAGTCCCGCCGGTTGGCAGTGAACACTTCGAGCTGCTCCTCGCCTTTCACAAAGAGCGCCCGCCCCGTTACGTCGCTCTCGATGAGGGAGAAACCGGGCACGTTCCGGGCGTCATGCTCAACTACGGAGTCTTCCATGAACCCCACGCGACTCAGCGCGGTCTCTTTGCCCTCGACCAGTTCCACCCGGGAAGCCTGGTCGCCAGCAGAAAGGCCAAAGACCGCCAAGGCTGTATGAACCGCATCTTCCTGCTGAGCTGCGATACCCCGAAACCGCCTTGAAACTGACAGAGATTCGCCGACTGCACGTAGGCCACCCTTGTTGCCTTGGATCGATGCGAGCCGATCGACAACGTGACTGCTCAACTTCGGAGACAGGGCTGTAACGACGCGGTCCGCGGCAAGACGAGTTGCGAAGTTCTTTGCGTGTGGGGCATCTTTCACCAAAGCTGTGAGTCCGGCGGCCGTGCTGGGCTGGATCTTGACGGACCGCGAAATCTTGACCCGGGACTCCAGAGTCGTAATTGGACTCTTTGAGGACAACACTCCGAAGCAAATTGCCTCTTCGTCGTCTATTGCACCCAGCATCAGGCATGGGACCGGAGCTGTGACGCCCTCTAGATGTGCGTGTGGAAGGGCAATGGTGAATTCGCTGACGCCCCTCTTCGAATTGACAAGCTGCTCCCACTCATCAGGCCTGAACTTGAGAACAACGATGGGTCGCTGCTCGACGTAGCTCTTCAGGGATTCGAGCCAGCCCATACTCACGACACCTTGAACACTTTCATCACCTCATCGCCCAGGTGATTAATTACCTTCACAGCGATGCGGCCCGACTTGGGCTTTGCGAACGGGCGCGAGGTGTCACTGTGCAACGTCGCCCATGCGTCCTCGTCGATTTCGGCCTTGAGCGTGGTCTTCAGCGACTTGTATGGGTCGTTCGCCCCCAGGAAGTAGGCGTGGCGGACGAAGAAGCTCTCTTCGTTGTAGTCGGTGTCGATGAACCAGCACGCGATCTCGTCGGGTCCGCTGGACTCGACCTTGCCCTCGTTTGGGCGGAAGACATCGACGCCATTGACCTTCACGCGGATGCGGCCGTCGGCCTCGGTCAACAGCGAGATGTCGGGCTCGCCGAAGATCACGAACAAGTTGCCCTTGCCCGTGTTCTTCAGGTCTTCGGCCATGTGCAGGTCGGCGTTCATGCGCGCCTTCAGCACTGGCAGGTCGGCGAGCTTGTTGAACTCTGTTGTGTGTGCCTCGTAGTTGAAGGCGCAGGCAATCAGCACGTCGAAGCCGGCATCGCGCGCCTCGCGCGCGGCGGCCACCAGGTCCACGCGCGTCACCGTGCCGAACTCGGGGCCGATGAAGATGGCCGCGCGGCGCTGGCGTGCGCTGTTGCCTTCGCCTTCGTCGTACTTGCCTTCGCCGCAGATGTACTCGCCGGCCCAGGCAGACAGCGCAGTGAAGGTGATGCGCCCCTCTTTGTGCGCCTGCTGGACGCCTGCAGTCTTGAGGTTCTCGAGGATCATCTGCGGGAAGCTCTGCTTCGCCGCGTACTCGGCACCAGGTTCCGCCACTTGGTCGATCAGTTCGTCGTTCTCGTCTACGCCGAGGACGCGATGTGGCGAAAGGCTCTCTACCGTGAACGGCCCCGCCACGCGCACACGCTTGTTGTCGGCGTAGGGCTTGTCGCAGAGGTACTCGAACTCGGCCTTAGCTGCGATGCTTGCGTCAATCGCCTTCTGGCGGGCGATGCGGGCCTGCCACCACTCAGCGTGCAGCTTGTTGGCACCGTCAGGCCACTTCGGATCGCCATCACGCGGAATCTCCCATTCGGCCCAACTCTTCTCTAAAAGTGCGTTGAGTTGCTCGCGAAGCGGTCCCAGCGTCTTCTGCCACTCGTCCCAGATCACGTCGATCTCGGCGTTGTTAGCAATGGACTTCAGCGTGATGTGGGGCACTCGCTCATAGACAAAGCCCTGCCGAATGCTGCCGTGCGTCGGCTGTGTCGATGGCGCGCTGCGGGTGACCTCGGCCTCCTTCACCTGGCCCTCACGAGAATCGGACAGCAGGTAGTACGGGTAGCGTGCACCCATGATGCGGGCACGCGCCAAAGCCAACGCGACACGCGACGTGTCGATGGTGATCCAGCGGCGGGCCCACTGCTCCGCGACTCGCGCTGTCGTCCCTGATCCACAGGTAGGGTCCAAGACTAGGTCTCCAGGGTCCGTAGCCATCAAGATGCAGCGCTCGACTGCAGAAGTGGATGTCTGAACCACGTAAATCTTAGGGTCGGACCGGCTTTGCACCCCTCCAATATCCAGCCAGATGTTCGTTATCGGGAAAGCGGAAAAATCATCGAGAAATCGTTGGTACCGCACGGACGACTTAATCGGCACAACGCGATTCGCCTTGAGCAGCCGACCCATGCCAGTCTCGCCGGTCTTCCAAACTGAAGGATGGGGTCTGAATGTCCGTCCTTCAATGGTCAGGTCGAATCTAGTTTTGTCGACGCCGGTTTGGGAAGTCAGATCGCCCAAAGCAAAGACACGCCCTGCCAAAGGCGCACCTTCTCGTTCGTCCTTGGAAACAGGTCGTCGAGTTCCATCGACTAGTTGCAGCTGGTCGTACTTCGTGGCCCCCTCTTCGCCAAACACCTTTTCACGAAAGAGCTGCCGGTACTTCACCCCATCTGCACGTCTTGCATACCAAAGAACATAGTCGGCAACCGACGCGAGAACATTCGTGCCACCTGCGCCACTTCCAGCGCCAGTCGTTTTTGAGTAAGCAATAACGCTGACAAGGTTCTTTGCACCGAAGACCTCGTCGAGTAACGAACGCACGAGATGCATGTTCTCATCTCCGATCTGCACAAAGATGGAACCGCTATCCGTTAATAGGTCGCGCGCTGCCGTCAGCCGATCCCGTAGGTAGGTCAGGTAGGAGTGAATCCCATCCCGCCAAGTATCGCGGAACGCTTTAACCTGTTCCGGCTCCCGTGTGATGAACTCTGAGCTCTCGGACTTGGCTGATTGACTCGTTGTGCTCCACTGAAAATTTGAGTTGAATTTGATGCCGTAGGGCGGATCGAAGTAGATGCACTGAACTTTGCCGCGCAGACCCTCGCGCTCGGCCAGTGATGCCATCACCTGCAGCGAGTCACCTAGGATCATCCGGTTCGACCAGTTCTGATCGTGGGCGTAGAACTCGGTCTTGTCGGCGCCGTGGGGGATGCCGTTGAAATCAGCAAACAGGTCAGGCGTACGCTCGCCTTCAGCGTGCTCCCGCTCGCGCGTTTCTCGCAGCAGGTCATCAATCAACGCCTTGGCGTGCACTTTTTCCTGGATGTAGAGCGGCGGCGCATGCACGACCAGGTCGCTCCAGTCCTGCTGGTCCTTGCCCCGCCACACGAGCTGCGGGTCGATGTCGCGATTCCGGTCCTGCTTCTCCTCGCCCAGCGCGGCGCCGGCCTCGGCCCGCGGGTAGCTCACGCGAACCGGCGCTAGTTTCTGCTTCTCGAGTACCGATTGGTACTCGGCCGTCGGGATGTTCTTGCGCTTGGCGTCGTCGTGCTGGATCGTGGTGACGGTCTTGCCGGTGCCCGGCGCGCCGTCCGATCCCTTGCGTCCTTTGGAGATAGCCATGTCAGCGCTCAAGCCGTCGGTGCCGCAGCAACGGCAGCGACCTTCGTGACCATCGCATCGAACGCCTCTTGCAGCTTGACCGCAAAGTCGTGCTGCATGGCGTACACGTCAGTGAACTCGGCGAAGGCCCAGCGGCCGTGGCTCCCCAGCCGGTTCACGCCCGGTACCCAGTAGTTGTCCATCGTGCTCTTCTTCTCTTTCGCGTCTTCGCCGCGGTAGCCTTTGATCTCGACGACCAGGTTCAGTAGGTCATCGTCGCCGCGACCATCGTCGATGCGGACGATGAAGTCCGGCCTGTACTTGCGCATCTCGGTCTGCAAGCGGTACGGCACCTCCAGCCCGAGGTTGTGGTTCTTGACATAGGCCCTCACGCGCGGGTGTTTCTCGGCCACCCGGCAGAACTCAGCCTCCCAATCGCTATCGAGCACAACCCAGTTGATGTGGCACAGGTGCGCATCGGTGGCGTAGCGCTCGGTCTTGGTGGTGTTGAAGGCGACGTGCCGCGTGCTGCCGGTCGGGTTGTACGGGTCGAGCACGGCCTGGATCGGCCGTGACTTTGCCAGCTCGGCCCGCACGATGCCGGCCGTGATGCGATCACAGGCCCGCTCGGCCAGGGCCATGTATTTGAGCTGCGCCGGATAGGTGCTGCCCTTGCAGACCAGGTGCCCTTCGTCGAGCCACTGCTTGACGATGCGCTTGAGCTGGCCGAACAGGTGCAGGCGCGGCGCTTCGTCAGGGTCGCGCCACTTGTGCAGTACCAGGTGCGACGTGAGTTCGTACACCACCTGCGAGGGACGCACGTCGGCCGTGTGCGCCAGGGTCAGGTCCACCGGCTCGCCAATGATGCCGCTGTTGCGCGTTTCGGTGGCGCCGACCAGTTCGGGCGTGAGGGTCAGCGTCGAGTCGGCGTCGAACGATGCGGTGATGCGCTCCTCCGGCAGCTCGATGCGGTAGCCCTGCACGCGGGGGAAGCGGATCTCCAGCGCATCGCGGTCGGGTCGCACCGCTTGCACGCGCACAGTTTCTCGCGGCTTCTGCGGCGGCGCGATCACCGGCTCGGCGTTGAAGTCGAACGGGATGCCCAGCACGTCGGCGTACTCGACGTTGAACAGCCCTTCGTTGTTGAGCTCGTAGCTCTGGCGCCGCAACGCGCGGCCGATGACCTGCTCGCACAGCAGCTGCGTGCCGAATGCGCGCACGCCCAGGACGTGCGTGACGGTGTTGGTGTCCCAACCTTCGGTGAGCATGCTGACCGACACCACGCAGCGAATCGATTCGCCAAGGCGGCCGGCTTTGCCCACGGTGTTCATCACCTCGCGCAGCAAGTCCTGGTCGCTGATGGTGTCGGCCGCGCGCGGGTCACCGCTGCGCTCGATGATCTCGCGGCGGAAGCGCTCGATCTCGTCGGCCGCCACGCCACGGAAGTTGTCGTCCAACGCCTCGCCGGATTCCAGCTGCTCACTGTCGATCAACAGCGTTCGCGGGTGCCCGAGGGCGTTGCCGTGCTCATCGTGGTTACAGAACAGCTCGAGCCGGCCGGCTTCGTGCGAGCGCGTGCCGTCGTCGTGTTCGCGCTCGAAGCCTGCGATGTAGTCGTACACAAGCTTCGACGTGGCCGTGTTGTTGCACACAACGATGAAGCACGGCGGCACATTGATGCCGGCACGCTGCCACAGCTCGAAGGTCTTGGCATAGTGGCCGTAGAGCGCCTCCAGGGCCGTGATCAGCGGCGTGGGCAACTTGTGCGGGTCCAGCCCGCTGGCCTTGCCGCGGCCCTTCTTCGGCATTTGCTTGCCGATGTGCTTCCACAGCTCCCGGTACATCGGCATGTCGCCGCCGGGGATGTTGTCCGCAATAGGCACCCTCGGCAGTTTGACGATGCCGCACTCGATGGCATCCATTAGCGAGAAGTCGGACAGCGTCCACGGGAACAGCGTGCCCTCGGCATAGCCCGATCCGCGCAGGAAGAACGGCGTGGCCGACAGGTCCATCACGCGTGTGACGCCGATCTTGCGTTGCACCGCCTCGATGCCGCTGATCCACAGGCGCGCGGCTTCGTTGTTCTGCTCGGCCTCTTTCTTCTCATCGCCGGAGAGGTCGTCGTCTTCGGCGTCGATCGCGGCCTTCGGCTTCTCTCGGTAGCAGTGGTGCGCTTCGTCGTTGATCACGACCACCTGAGGCATGCCCATCAGCTCGGGCATCACCCGCTGCAACATCTGTCCTTCGGTTTCCAGAGTCTGGGGCGCGTCGCCGGTGCGGCCTTGAAGGAGTTGCCGCCCTCCCTTGGAGAGATCGACGCGCTCGCGCAGCTTGAAGGCGTGGTAGTTGGTGATGACGATCTTCGCCTTGTAAAGGTCATCGAGCATGTCGCTCGGCACCAGCTCGCGGCTGGCGTAGTAGCTGTCCGGGTCGTTCGGCTGCAGCACGCGCAGGCGGTCGCGGATCGTGAGGCCAGGCGTGACCACCAGGAAGCCACGGGTGAACTTCTTGCTGCCAGGCCGGCGCACCGCGTTGACGGTCTGCCAGGCGATCAGCATCGCCATCACGGTGGTCTTGCCGGCTCCGGTGGCGAGCTTCAAGGCGAGCCGGCTGAGGCCGGGATTGGCGTCCTGGTTCGCGCTTGCCAGGTGGTCGATGAAGCGCTCGGCCGACTTGCCCAGCTGCAGCGCCACTTCGGTCAGCCAGATGGCCGTCTCGGCGGCCTCGACTTGGCAGAAGAACGGACGGGTGTTGCTGAAGGCGTGATGGCGCCAGTGCTGAAGCAGGCGGGCCGTTTCCGGGGTCACGCGCCAGTCGCTCGGGTTGGGCAGTGCACGCCACTTGTCTACCTCGGCGCGAACCGCGTTGATGACGGCCGTGTGGTCGTACTGCTGCACCTGGGTCGACCGCTCGTCGAACAGCAGCGCGGCTTGCTTGTCGGCCCCCTTGCGTTTCTTGGGCGCCGGGATCGGCATGACGAAGTCTGCGCGTCGGCGACTATCGACGATGCGCTGCGTGGGCTGCTTGTCCGGCCCGAGCTCCCAGTGGCGCGCCGGGTACTCGTAGGGGGAGTTGAGGATCGGATGCTCGAAGAAAGCGTTGGTCATGCGCCTCCTCCGGGCGTTGCAGCCGCTTGGCCTGGTGACTGTCCGTCAAGCTTCTGCACGCCGTGGCCTCCGTTGTTCGTCTTCGTTGTGGTGGATTCTCGGATACTTCTAGGGCGGGGCACCGCTGCGGCAGCCTCGACGCGCGATTATTGGCAGAAGCCCCGTCCCCTTCTTTGCAAGTGGTGGACATCTTAGCCTGAGTACCCGAGGCGGTAGAGCGGCGGCCGCTTGCAAGCTCGTCTGGAGCCTGTGCCCGCGAGCGTCGGCTTCAGAGAAGAGCGCTGCCACATGGTCGCCGCCATCGAACGGCCGCACCCAGTCTGAAGCAGCATCTCGCATGTCGCACTACTCTTCATGTGCGGCAACTTCGTGGTGCAAGTGCGAGGCACAAGGTGAGTATTCAGGGGCGCCAGAGAGTTGGGCTCGAGTCCTTTTTGGGAGAACGCCCCAGAGCACTGCTCTAGAGCAAAGGCGATGCCAGCGGAGGCCTGTATTCAACAAGCTATGTTGTCCCACTGCCGCACCTGCTTTCCTTTCGCTCGAAATGGGCTTCCCCAAACTGTCGCTAAGCCTCGCAATCGTCTGGACCGTAGAGTCGGTAACAATCTGTCCTGAAAGGTGCAGGACGTGAAAAAGACCCTGATTGACTGAAGAGCGAGACTGGCAGCAGTTTCACTCGCCCAAAAACTTGGCCATGGCCCTCTCAGGCGAGGTTGGAGAGCTCACCGAAATATTTCAGTGGATGACGGAAATAGACTCGCACGCTGCAGCGTCCTCTCCGAAGACAGCCCAAGCTGTGCGCGATGAACTCGCGGACGTCGCTCTGTACCTGATTCGGCTCGCCGACGTTCTGGGCGTCGACCTCAACGCAGCCGTCGCAAACAAGCTCGCATCCAACGCCGCCAAGTACCCCATCGAGGCCGCGCGGGGTGTCAGCACCAAATACGACCAATTGCCCAAGCCATGATCGTCTACCAGGCTGACAAGAAGGAGTTTTTGCGCGACTACAACGACCGAGACATCGAAGAAGTTATTCATGCCAAGTACCGAGCGGCGACGAGTCGCAAGGTCGCCCAGGCAGAAGTACGGTCGTGGCGCGAGTCACTTGGGTAGGGAGTGGCCATCGAATTCATCCTTCCCCAGTCGGCCAAGCGCATCGATGTGATCCTCGCTGGTCATGCTGACGATGGCTCACGGCGCCTGATCGTTGTGGAGCTTAAGCAGTGGTCCTCGGTTGACGCAACAGCTCGGGATGCGATCGTTCTGCTGCGAGGCAGCGGCCGATCTGATCAGATGCGAATCCATCCTAGCTATCAGGCTTGGTCGTACACGGCCTTCCTGGAAGGTTTCAACGAGGCGGTTTACGGCGGTGGGCTTCAGTTGCACCCCTGCGCCTACCTTCATAACTACGCGGCCGACGGCGTCATCGACTCGCCTCACTACCATCCTTACATCGAACGCGCCCCGTTGTTCCTGAAGGGTGATGAAGAGCGCAAACGGCTCCGCGAGTTCATCAAACAGCACATCCGCCATGGACGAGGTCGTCAGGTGCTGTTCGACTTGGAAAGCGGCCGCCTGCGCCCTTCTAAGGCGCTCGCGGATGTTGTCGGCAAGCTGCTCAAGGGCAACGAGGAATTCGCGCTGATCGACGACCAGAAGGAAGTCTTTGAGGCAGCGAAGGCGGCATGCCGAATAGCCAATGCCTCTGGAACACCTCGTGTTGTGATCATTGAAGGTGGGCCAGGAACGGGCAAGTCTGTGGTGGCTGTCAACCTGCTGGCAACGCTGCGGGAGGGCTTTGTAGTCAAGTACATCTCGAAGAACGCGGCCCCGCGTGCGGTCTACAGCGACAAGCTCATCCAGAGCCCTGAGAACTCACACCTCGTCAACCTGTTCGGTGGGTCAGGTTCATTCACGGAGGCCGCACAGGATTCATTTGACGTGCTGGTCGTGGATGAAGCGCACCGCCTGACTGAAAAAAGTGGCTTCTATGGCAATCTTGGCACCCACCAAGTGAAGGAGCTGATCGACGCGGCGAAGTGCAGCATCTTCTTCATCGACGAAGACCAGCCTTCGCCGTCGCCCGCGGCGCGGAGATTGAAGAATTTTCGTTGACCTCCCAGTTCCGCTGTGCTGGGTCTGATGGCTACCTTGCGTGGGTGGACGACGTGCTGCAGATTCGACCCACAGCCAACAACACGCTGGAAGACATCCCGTTTGATTTCCAGGTGTTCGATGACCCCGCAGAGATGCATGCGGCGATCGAAGCGAAGAACGGTAACAACCGTGCACGTGTGGTCGCCGGCTACTGCTGGCCCTGGGCCAGCAAGAAGAACCCGAAACGGATGGATCTGATCATCGGCGACTACGAGCGCCAGTGGAACCTGGATGCGGATGGCAGCCTCTGGATCGTGGCCCCCGAATCCGTCCAACAGGTGGGATGCATCCACACCTGCCAAGGGTTGGAAGTCGACTACGTGGGTGTGATCATCGGCCCCGACCTTGTGATGGATGGCGAAAACCTGAAGTCAGTGCCACGAGCCCGTGACCGGCACGACAAGACCATGAAGGGTTTCGTCAAGATGTCAAAGGAGCAGCCGGCCGAGGCAGCCCGGCTGGCCGACATGATCATCAAGAATACGTATCGCACGCTGATGACCCGAGGTATGAAAGGGTGCTACGTCTACGCAACCGATGCGAATCTGGCGGAGTACCTAAGGGCACGGGCATAGCCAGCACGCCGGCCCTCGCCATTGAGGCAACCACGTGGGTCATTGAGTCGGCGATCTGAGCGGCGGCACCAGCATGCACGACCAGCGAGAGCACCTCAGCACCGATCCTGGATCTGGTGGCAAAGCGTGAGAAGCTTTCCCGACCCAAGTTCGGGGGGTGGGAATCGGAAAAGGAAGATCATATGAAGACACTGGACTCTGCGCTGGCAGCGAATGAGTTGGAGGGAGGGGGCCTTTTGGGCGGTGCGGCTCGCGCATGGCTGAGGGACCATTCGGTGGCTGCCGTTGCATTGGGCGTGACTCTGCTCGCTGCTGCCGGCTATTGTGTCCAACGCTCATGGCTGTTTGGGTGGTACCAGGCCGCAGGCATTCCCCCCTTCGCTCACAGCTGGTCGGTGCAAGACGTCGTCATGCTTGGTGTTCTCAACCTCAAAGTCTGGGTCTTTGGGCTGGGTGCGGTGGCACTACTGGGCGTCGTGATTTACGTCGAGTTGGTGGCTTTTGCTTATGCTGAATCGAAGCTCAGTGAGCTCCTGCAGCGCAAGGTCAGGGGCGCATGCTGCCGTGTGTGCCATGTTCGTCTTGAGCGCGGCCCTGCTGTACTGCTTGATCGCACTGGCTGTCATTCTGTTTTCAAGCAAACCCCGAGAGTTCGGCCGCGAGCAATACCTTGAGATACAGGGCGCCGCCGAAAAGGCTTTCAAGACCTCAAATGCTCCCCGTGATCTTCCAATGGCGGCCGAGGGCAAAAGCTTTATGCAGGCAAAGCACCAGTACGTCCAGGTGTCTGTAGGGATAGGCGAGTCCACTTCGCGTCACTGTGGGTGGCTCGTGCTCCAGAACGGCGAGCACATGTTTCTGCTCACCCGCGCCGGACCGTTGTTCTTGAATTCGTCAGGCCTTGGGTCTTCATGGCAGCCAGTCGACATGGAAAAGTGTTGAGCCATGAATTAACCTGTGCGCCGACCACAGTGCATGAACTTGGCTTTTTGCTTCGGCAACTCGCAGGGATCGGTTTTGCTTGCTGGGACGGGTCAGGTGTGGGCGATGACGTTGCCCACTCTCGTCAACAAACAATCGGAACTCAGCCATTTGGGGCCGAGTTCATGGAAAAGGCATGCTGCCAGGAGCGCTGGAGCAGCTACTCCCATTAAACCGACCAACATCATGTGCCCGCCAAGTGCATCGCCGCTCATGATCTGAACCGCGGCCACCAAGCTCAGTCCACTCACGCTCAGGGATAGATCGCGACAAAGCCTGCAAAGGCCTGCCAGATGGGGATGTGGCGCTCTGCGTTTTAGGGCATCCCCCCGTCCATACATGGCCATTGACCGACACGCCGTACTGAGGTGCTGTGCGGGAATGCCCAATGACACGATCGCCCGACGCAACTCGCCAGTCACGGCCTCACTGGGTGCCAAGGTGCCAAACTCCAAAATCCGGAGATGGGGTTCTTCCGACTCGGCCAGCCATACCCTGTGCAGGGAGGGAACCTCAACCTTGGAGAGTCGGACAATTTTGGCGCTGCGGATCGGGTAGAAGACCCAGTGCCACCAGCGAGGCTGAAACGAGGCGATGTAGCGACACAAGAACTCGCCTTCGCTTTCCTCTGCGGATGTCCAGGATTCGCGGCGCCCCGGCCTTTCGGATCCCCTGAATGCGTCGAGAGCGGAGCGCGAGGCTGCTTGTTCGAACCGCTCAATCAGATCCCCTCCGACACGAATCTCCTGGCTTGCAGCAAGCGCATTGAAAAATACACCGTAGGCGCGCGCGTCCTCCAGCGCCTGCCTGGCAGGCAGGGCCTCAAGGTTTAGCAGCCAGCTGTCCAGCTTTTTCCAGAACCTGCGCGATATCCCGCTTGAGATCACCTTCATTGATGGCTTCGTTGTAGAGAAGTCGAACCATTCGCCAGTATGTCGCGGGAGAAGGACTCAAGCCGTGCTTGGTCATTGCCTTCGTGACTGCTTGAGCGGCGCGACCCCAAGCCTCGTCATCGTCTACCCGCGAAACGCAATTTGATCGGACGCCCGACAAGAGGTAAGTCACGTCCAAACCCGTGGCTTCCATCTTGGCCAAGAGCTCTACCGTGGGAGAGCTTTGGTTGTTTTCAAGCCTCCACAGGGTCGCGTGACCAATAGCCAGCTTTGCGGCCAGATCGTCTCGAGATAGACCGAGATCCTTGCGAAGTTCGACCAATCTTGACGAAAGTTCGACAGAGTCGTGGAGAAGACTTTTCAAAATCGGAGAGAGTTTATATAATTTGGGCGTGGAGAAGAATGCTACTTCCTTTTCTGCCGACCAGATTAGCAGAGCCCGCTCGGAGTTCAAGCAGGCAGGAGTGAGCATCTCCGAATGGGCGCAGCGCCATGGCGTGCCGCCATCATTGGTCTACAGCGTGTTGTCTGGCAAGTCCCAGTGCACCCGCGGCAGAAGCCATGAGGTGGCAGTCTTGCTCGGGCTCAAGGCGCCACCCGACTCTCCCAGCATCAAAAACCTCTTGCCAAGCCACTTGGCAATTGTCGAGCCGGTGGGTTCCACCCGCTGAGTACCCGTGGAGCTGCGTAGATGACCCCATCAAGCTCCCGCATCCTCCACCCGGCCCATTCAACTTCGTCTCAAGGCGCTCTCTGTGGGCGTCGAGAAAGGGGGTATGCCATGGACCCCTAAAGAAAAGGCCACCCGAAGGTGGCCTGAGGGAAGAAGGGCGAAGAGACGCCCTATCAACGCAACGCAAGTGTCCCCCCTTCTCCCCCTCGATGTCAAGCGCAGCCGTCGCCAGTTTTGGCACGGCATGGTTCAGTACGTTTTGAAATCAGGAGAAGGACATGCCCAGAGAAGTAGTCACGCGATCTCCTCACCGTGAGGTGGGGGTGGTCAACCCAGGATGGTTGCTCGATCATTCCGTGCACCATGAGTCGTCGCTGGAGCGGCGTTTCATCATGGTCGCGTTGTCGTGCCCGGTGGTGCGGGACATCCACCACCAGCCATGTGAAATAGACCTCACGTTGGCACCGGACGAAACCTGCCGATACACCCCCGACTTTTTGGTCCATCTCATGGACGGAACTGAGGTCATCGTGGAGGTGAAGCCAGAGAAGTTTGTGCCTGAGCACGCCAGAAAGCTTGACGCGGCGAGGGCCGCATTCAATCTCAGAGGCATCGAATTTGAAACCTACACCGACAAGGTGATCGATGCCCAGGGACTGAGTGCACGGGCCATCCTTTTGATGCGCTTCGGACGCATGACCTTCTCGCTTGAGCAAGCAATGAAGTGCAAGGCAGAACTCCAGTCACGCTGTGAAAGTAGTACCAGCGTCCGCGAGCTCGTTGGTGCAGGGGTAAACGAGGATCTCATCTGGAACCTGGTGGCCGTGCACGAGTTGCGTGTCCCCGCAGGCCTCAACTTGTCCGACGAGGAAGTCGTTTCCATCAACCAACATCAAGGAGATTGCCATGTTTACTTTCGGCAATGGTTTGGTGTTGCGTGAGGGTGCTCGCACCTTTCAGTTTGAGCGAGAACTCAATTGCTTCCAGATCCAGTTCCGGTACCTTGACAACAACGAGGTAAGGACATTCTCTAAAACGAGCTTGTACAAGCAGATCGTCGCGAAAACCGTCATCACGGTGCATCAAAACGGTCACCCGATTGCGCAGCCCAACACCGTACCTGTTCAGGATCAGGAATACACGTACTCGACGACGCTCACTGCTAAACAGGAGGGGACACTCAGTTTTCGGAACTTCCTCGTCAAGCGAGCGATTGCCCTGATGGCCACCTCAAACTGCTCCACTTATGGCCGGTCAAACTGCTCCAGGCAGGACGGTCGGATTATGACTATGCGGGTGTGATGGCGAT
>LNFM01005625.1_pt1 | contig 21478 bp, 21 predicted proteins | sample 596031 | NCBI WGS metagenome assembly LNFM01 (sample SAMN04254537, study PRJNA301005) | activated carbon metagenome | isolation source: dual media filters at the Ann Arbor, Michigan drinking water treatment plant | place: USA: Ann Arbor
CCGCGCCCCCTTCCTCCCGCGTCGCCGCGATGGCGCAATCGGTCGTCAGCACCAGCCCGGCAATGGAGCCTGCGTTCTGCAGGCCGGTGCGGGTGACTTTGCAAGGGTCGAGCACACCCATCGCGACCAGATCGCCATAGGTGTCGTTGGCGGCGTTGTACCCGAAGTTCCCGGTCCCCTCCACGACCCTTTGCAGGACGATGGACGGCTCGGCACCGGCATTGCATGCGATCTGGCGCAGCGGCTCTTCCAGCGCACGAGCCACGATCCGCACCCCGGCCGCCTGTGCCTCGTTGTCGCCGGAAACGGCGTCGAGCGCTGCGCGCGCGCGCAGCAATGCCACCCCGCCGCCGGGCAGGATGCCTTCCTCGACCGCCGCCTGCATCGCATGCACCGCGTCTTCGACCCGCGCCTTGCGCTCCTTCAGTTCGGTTTCGGTGGCCGCACCCACTTTGACGATCGCGACCCCGCCCGAGAGCTTGGCCATGCGCTCCTGCAGTTTCTCCTTGTCGTAATCGCTGGTGGATTCGGCGACCTGCGCCTTGAGCTGAACGACTCGTGCCTCGATGGCTGCGTGCTCGCCCGCGCCGCCGATCACCGTGGTGTCGTCCTTGTCCACCTCGATGCGTTGCGCCCGGCCGAGCACCTCAGGCCCCGCCTTGTCCAAGCTGATGCCGGTCTCCTCGGCCACCACTCGGCCGCCTGTGAGGATGGCGATGTCCTCCAGCATGGCCTTGCGCCGATCGCCGAAACCCGGCGCCTTGACCGCGCAGCACTTGAGCACCCCGCGCATCGCATTCACCACCAGCACCGCCAGCGCCTCGCCCTCGACATCCTCGGCCACCACGAGCAGCGGCTTGCCCGATTGCACCGCGTGCTCGAGCAAGGGCAGCAACTCGGCCACCGCCGCGATCTTGCGATCGACGAGCAGCAGAAGGGCGTCCTCCAGGACGACCTTCTGCGATTCGCGCGCATTGATGAAGTAGGGAGAAAGATAGCCACGGTCGAACTGCATGCCCTCGACGACCTCCAGCTCGGGCATGAGCCCCGAACCTTCCTCGACGGTGATCACGCCTTCGCGGCCGACCCTGGCCGCCGCCCGGGCGACGATATCGCCGATGGCTCGATCGTTGTTGGCCGCAATCGACGCGACGTGGGCGATCGCCTCGTTGTCGATGCACGGTTTGGCTTGGGCACGCAGGCGGCCGACGAGCGCCTCGACCGCCTTGTCGATCCCGCGTTTCAAGTCCATGGGATTGTGGCCGGCGGCCACGTACTTCATGCCTTCGGCCACCATCGCATAGGCGAGCAGCGTGGCCGTCGTCGTGCCGTCGCCGGCCGCTTCAGAGGTTCTCGCAGCCACCTCGCGCACCATCTGCGCGCCCATGTTCTCGAAGGGGTCCGACAACTCGATCTGCTTGGCGACGATCACGCCGGAATTGATCACGGTCGGCGCACCGTCGCCTTTGTCGAGCATCACCGTTCGCGCCTTCGGCCCGAGCGTAATCCTGACGGCCTCGGCCAATACGGTGATTCCGCGCAGCAGCCGGGCGCGTGCGTCGTCGCGAAAGATGATGTCTTTGCCAGCCATGGCCGTGACTCCTCCGTTGACCAGCGAGCATCCTAGATCACTTCCTCCGGGGGCAGTTGATGCGGATCAAGCCCCTAGGACGCAGGCGTGACCTCGGGTGACTCGCGCCGCTGTTCGAGGCGGCGGCTTTGCCCTGGATCAACATCCTCGGTGCGGGCCGATGGCAGAATGGATCTTTATCGGCAGCCGCCACTTTCGCCGCAAGGAGGGTTCATGCTGACGTTCGACGATTGCCTCGCCCTGTCCGAACTCACCGAGGCCGAGATCCTCGCCATTGCGGAGCACGAGAATCTGCCCGAAGTGACTGCGCTGGAATTGGGCAACTACCTGATGCAGATGCCGGGCGGCGATCTTCGCGTCAAGAAGATCATCGCCGACGACATCGAGCATGCGCGCCACTGCGGGAACCATCGCCGCGCGGCCGAGCTCAAGCACGTGCTGAAGCAATTCTGCGAGCAGCACGGCACGATGAAGTCTTGATCCCGACCGCCAGCGCTACGGCGAGCCTGACATCTCGCCGGCTTCGAATGCCCGCGGCGAGAAAACGAAGCGGGTCAGCAGTCTCCGACCGAGGATGTCAGGCGTCGGCGTGACGCTCCAGAAATTCGAGCGTGGCCCGGGCGGCCGCATCGGGCGCGCTGCCCGCGACATGGTAGCCATCGATCGGGATCTTGACGAACTCGCCCCGCGACAAGCCCTTGCGGTAAGCCTCGAGTTCGGCTTCGCTGCGGCGGCTCGACTGCGTGGTCAGCACGAGGGTCGGGCAGACGATCTTGGGCAGATCCGGCCGCACGTCGATCGTGCCGACCCAACCGAGGTAGGCGTGCGCTGTCGACACTGCGGTGGCGCCCATCATGTCGACCCACCAGTCGATGCCGCTCGGCGGCATCGTGCTGCCCAGGCGCCCACCCATGGTCGAGCGCGCCCAGCTGCGCATGCCCAGATTGTCCATATGCTCGAGCCAGCCATCGGCCTGGGGCGGCAGCAGCGGACAGGATGCGAGCGTGAGCGTTCGCACCAGATCGGGCCGGGTCGCGGCAAGACGCGATGCGCAAATCCCCCCGCTCTTGCCCGCCACCACATGCACGGGCTCGCCCGCCAGGGCATTGATGACCCGCACCAGATCGTCAGCCAACATGTCGGTGGAAAAGCGAAAGTCGCTCGCCACGGCGCCTGTCCGGCCGAAGCCTCGCTGATCGAACCGGATCGCACGATACCGGCGCGCGACATGCGGCACCCACCCCCTCCAGGCCGAGGTGTTTTCGGTGAAGCCGTGGACGAACAACACCCTCTGCGAGCGCGTCCAAGGATCGGTCCAATCGTCGATCTCGTAGTGCATGTGCAGGTCGGGCGGCAGGTCGAGAAATGGCATGGTCATCGCGCTCATGAAAACTCAGCGCCAAGAGTAATCTCGCGCGAGACAAAGGTGAAGCCTCGGCGCGGTATGCCGCGCTTGCAACGCAGGGCAGAAGCGGGGAGCATGCCAGCCTTCGCAGCGACCACGAGGAGGCGCGCTTTGACTCGCACGAGCGCATTGCTGGCATTGCTCGGGATGATCGGCGCGCACACGGCAAGCGCCGCCGACACCTATCCCAACCGACCATGGCGGCTCATCGTTCCGTCGGGAGCGGGCGGCGTCACCGACATCCTCGCTCGCGTCCTCGCCGAGCGCATGCGCGCCAGTCTCGGCCAGCAGGTGGTAGTGGACAATCGACCGGGCGCAGGCGGCATCGTCGGTAACTCGCCGCAGCAATTCGCGCAGATCATCCGGGCCGACGTCGCGAAATGGGCCGAGGTGCTCAAGCGCGCCGGCATTCAACCCGACTGATCGAGCGCGCGCCTCGGCATGGGATTCGAACGACGGCGATTGCTTGCCTGCGCCGCTGCGCTGGCGACCAGCCTTGCAGCGGCGGCCCGCACGGGCGCGCAGGCGCCGGAGAAGCTCGACGTGCTGATCAAGGGCGGCACGCTCATCGATCCTTCCCGGGGAGTGCAAGCGCGCGCGGATCTGGGCCTGCGGGAAGGCCGCGTTGCGCAGATCGATGCCGCCATCGACAGCTCGCGCGCCGCACGCGTCATCGACGCAACCGGTCTGCTCGTCACGCCGGGGCTGGTCGATCTGCATACGCATGTCTACGCGCGCGAGGCGGTCAAGAGCGCGCCTCTGGACTCGCTGAGCATCGCCAGCGGCGTGACCACATGGGTCAGCGCGGGCGATGCCGGCATCGACGATTTCGCCGGCATGCGCCGCTTCTCCAGCCAACACAAGCTGTGTCGGATTCACGCCTTCATCCGTTTCGCCCCGCGCACCGTGGCGGCGCTCCCCAGCGAGGTCGGCAAAGGGCCCGACGCGCGCGACGAGCAGCTTGCCCGCCTGCTGTCCGAGCATCGAGAGATCGTCCTGGGCCTGCATGTTCACGCCACCGAGGCACCCGACGCGAACGGCACGTCGTTGCTGGGTCATGCCATCCGGGTAGTCGAACGTGCTCAGACGCGAGGCCGCATCCTGTGCCATGTCGGCGGTCCGCACCGGGATATCGACGCTGTTCTCGGCATGCTGCGTCCCGGCGACATCCTGACGCAGATCTACCGCGGTCGCGAGAACGGCTTGCTGCACGAGGGCAAGGTGATCGACGCTGCACTGAGCGCGCGCAAGCGCGGCGTCATTCTCGATGTCGGCCACGGCCGCTTCAATTTCGACCGTCGGGTCGCCGAGGCTGCGATCGGGCAAGGGTTCGTGCCGGACGTGATCTCCAGCGGCATGAACGCCTCGTCGTCGCCGCTGCTGTCATCGCCGCGCCTGACCGACGTCATGAGCACTTTCATGGATCTCGGCTTTCCGCTCGATCAGGTGCTGGCCATGGCCACGATCAATCCCGCGCGCCTGATCGGACGCGAGCCGCACCTGGGCTCGATGGCACTCGGGGCACCAGCGGACATCACTCTGATGCGGCTGCAGGAACGCCCCGCCCTGCCTGCCGGCGATCATGGGACGAGCGGGCGGAGCGGGCAGTGGCTGCAGCCGGTAATGACGATACGTCGCGGCGTGCCGCTCGTCGGCTCGCCCTCGTCTGCCGGTTGATGCCGACCACGCTTCGTGTGCTCATTCAGAGTGCGAAAGCCGTTGGCATCGTAGCTGCGGGGCGCGAATGGCCAATTTTTTCGCCGCAGACGGCAAAATCATGGTATCCCGTCCAGTCCGATACGACGAACTTTCCTGGTGACCTTTTATGCCCTCGACACCGAGCAACAAGATCGATGCCCACCTGCGTTCGATTCCCGGCAATGTAAGCTGGGGGCTGATCCCGGCGGGCGAGCCGCCCGCGTTGCGCGTGGAATCCGGCGCCACCGTGAGCATCGATACCGTGTCCCAGCAAGGACTGACCGCCGGCATCGACCCGGTTCAGTTCTTCGGCGAAGCCGGCATCCGTGCCGCCGAAGTGCTGAGCGACGTGAAGTCGATCTATCGCGAAGTCAAACGTACGCCCGGCGCCGGCTCCCACGTGCTCACGGGCCCGATCTACATCTCTCCCGCGCAGCCCGGCGACATGCTCGAGATTCGCGTCCTCGACGTGGCGCTGCGCGTCGACTACGGCACCAACAATAGCGGCCCCGGTGCCGGTGCGGCCCCCGAACTGCTCTCGGAAATCGCGCGCCAGATCATCCACATCGACCGCGGCCGAAACGTCGCCCTGTTCGCCGAAGGCATCGAACTGCCGCTCGCGCCGTTCATGGGCATCATGGCCGTCGCACCGCCGAGCGAACTGGCGCCGATGAATACCCGCCCGCCCGGGGCTTTCGGCGGCAACATCGATCTGAAGGTGCTCACGGCGGGCTCCACCTTGTACCTGCCCGTGTTCCAGGAGGGCGCGCAGTTCTACACCGGCGACGGTCACGCGCTGCAAGGCGACGGGGAGGTGAACGGCACAGCTATCGAGATCTCGCTGACACCGACGCTGCAGTTCATCGTCCATCCCGGCGCGGGCCGCACCATGCGCTGGCCGCGGGCGGAAGACAAGGATTTCCACTACGTCACGGCGATGTCGCCCGATCTCAACGAAGCCACGCACCTCGCCATCAGGGAAAGTGTGGCGTTCCTGGAAGAGCGCGCAGGTCTCACCACGGCGCAAGCTTATGCGCTGAGCAGCCTCAGCGTGGACTTCCGGATCGCCGAGGCGGTCAACCACGTCAAGGTCGTCTACGGCGCGATACCGAAGCGGCTGCTGCCCTGAGCGCAGTCGGCGAGGCAAAGGGCGCCAGCCGTGCGCACGCCCTTGCCTCAGCCGTTCGGCGAACTGAATCGAGCATCCTGCCCGACTTCCCCTTGTCGTCGACGATCGTCCGCGCTCGTGCCGCGAGTTGCCGACGCGCGGCGTCGCATCAACTCATCCGGCTGCGCCCCAGGTCGGGCCGCTTGGCCATCACGAAGAACAGGGAGCCGATGCCCGAGAGCACGGCCAGGACAGTGAAGCCGGCGCGGTAATCGCCCGTCCAGTCGGCGAACCCGCCGGCAACCAGCGGGCCGCCGATTTGTCCGATCACGGTGATCATCGAGGACAAACCAATGATGAGACCGATCGAACCCCGGCCGAAATAGTCCGCGCGTATGGCCTGCATGAACGGCCCGCGCAAGCCCCAGGCGGTGCCGTGGATCAGCGCCGCCAGTGTAAGCACGATCCACCCGTTGGCATAGGTGATCATGAGCAGCCCGACCATGTGCATGAGCATGCATACCGCGGCCACCATGCGCTTTTCGAACTTCTCGCCCACCACCCAGCCCAGCATGACCCCGAGGAACTGGCCGAGGGTGACCAAGGTGATGACCCACGACGCCTGGGCGATGGAGTAGCCCAGTTCCATGACGTGGGTGATGGCATGCACGTTGACGGCCGTCACCACGAAGAGCGCGAAACCGTGCCCCAGGGAGATGAGCCAGAAGGCGCGGGTGCGCACGGCCTCGCGCGCACTGAAGGAGTTGCGCTGCACGGAGGCCTTGCTGACGCTCTGCTCCTCCTCGGTGCCCGGCGGCAAGCCATCGACGGTCTCGCCGAGGTCCTCGGGCCGGCTGCGGATCACCCGCGACATCGGCCACCCGATCAGGATGATGGCCACCCCGGACGCGAACGCGGTGATCCGCCAGCCGAAAGCCTCGATCGACCAGGCCACCAGCACCACGAACATGCCGCCGACGGCGCCGCCGAACTGCAAGGCCGACAAGGCGCGAGCCCGCCGCTTCTCGAACCAGTGAATGATGGCCACACTGACGGTGACGTTGCTGCACATGCTCGCGCCCAGCGCGAGCACGATGAAGGCGGCATAAAAGCCGGTCAGCGTCTCGATCTGGCTCAGCAGCATGAAACCGATGCCGAAGGTCAGCACGCCGGCGCGGATGATGCCCTGGGAGCCGAAGCGGTCGATCATCCAGCCCATGACGGGACCGAGCAGCGCCGCCTCGGTCGATTTGAGCGCGGCAGCGCCCGCAAGCGCTGTCTTGCTCCAGCCCTTCTCCGCCACCAACGCCGCCAGATAAGCGCCAAAGGCCTGGTTCAGCAGCATGCTTTGCAGAAACTGCAACGCGCCGCCGGCGACAACGATGCGCCAACCGTAGAAGATTTTCATGGGAGACACGAAGGATAGCCGGTAATGCCGGCAGGAACCAAATGCCCGGGACAGCGGATTCGGGCACCAGCAGGAGCGCTGCGGTGCAGCGCGCAACGCTGGGCGCGCGAAGCCGGCACTTCGTCGCATCGAAGATGCAGCGCACCGACGCGCTGGGCGAATCCGAAATCGATGCCGCGACGCGATGCCCTAGCGATGCCCGTAGCGCCGATTGATGTACGCGCCGCCGACGAGCAAGCCGGCACAAGTCCAGAAAATGGGCCCCAGGCCGAGAGCCGCGCCGACCACGCCGAACGCCGGCGGAATGACGACGTGGGCCCCGTAGCTGACCGTCAGGCGCATGGCGATGCCTTCGGCGGTGCGCCCCGGGGGCGATGCGTTGAACGCGAGCGCCATCGACAGCGGCTGTCCGCAGCCCAGGCCCAAGCCCAGCACGAACGAGATTACGCCGAGCAGGAGTGCGCTCTCGATGAAGGGCACTCCGATGAAGCCGATCGCCGACAGCGCCAAGGCCGCAGCCACCATGCGATGCTCGCCGTAGCGCTCCGTCACGTAGGGAAGCGCAATCCGCACCACCACAGCGGCGGCCGCGTAAGCGCCCAGAATGAAACCGATCGTCGTCGCGCTGTAGCCGAGATTGCGCGCGTACACCGGCATGTACAAGCCGAAGAGGTCGATGCCCGCCATGATGATGCCGTTGGTCATGAGCGCGTTGCGCATCGCCGGCAGCCGCAGCAGATCCATGGCGGCGGGCCGCACCTGGTTCGCCGGCGCGGGCTTGGGGGCTTGGCGCGGGATGCGCTTGACGGCGAAGAAGGCGATCGAAGCGCAGACCAAGGTATAGACGCACAACCACAGATAGGTCGGCGGGTGGCGCAACGTATCGATCGACACGCCCACCAGCACCGGCCCGATGATGGCCGAGATCGAGTCGGTCAGGGCGTAGTAGCTGTAGTAGCGGGTGCGGGTCTGCGGTGTCGCCATCAACCCGATCAGGTTCTGCGCCGCCAGCACGTAGAGCATGCTCGTGATGCCGCCCAGCGCCGTCTGCAGATAGAGCATGGGCAGCGTCGGCATCAGGAAGGGCAGGATCACCGTCAGTCCGTAACCGAACAAGCCGCAGTAGAACATCACGCGATTGTCGATCCGATCGGCGATGCGCCCTGCATAGACCGACAGCAGCGCGGGGAACAGCCCGTGCAGCGCGAACAGCACGCCGATCTCGAGCGGACCGGCGCCCAGATCCACGGCGAACAAGGTCGTGAGCACCCGGCTGCCCTTGAGCGTGACCTGCGCCGCGAGCATGAGCAGCAGCACGAGTGCGATGGATTTCACCGATCGATTATAGCGACATGCGATCGATGCGCTACGCGCGCGGACGCGATCGAGGCTTGCGCGCGGCACGTGGCCGATCCGCCTCGTCGGCTTGCGGCTCAACCGCTTCGCATGAAGCCGCGACCGCCTCGCGGATCAATCCGGCCAGCCGCAGCACACCAGGCCCGGACAACTCGCGATCCGCCACCACCAGATAGAGTTGGGCGAAGCGTTCGCCTCCCTCGCCGAGGTCGAGCGGCTTGAGCAGCCCCTGGGCGAGATCGGGCCGGATATGCACCTGCGGAAACCAGGCGAAGCCCAAGCCCATGCGCGCCGCCTCGATCGACGTCGACAACTGGCTTACCGTCCATCGCTGGGCGGCGTCGATCGACACCTTGGCCTTGCTGCGGGTCGATCCGGTATCGCGCACCACCAGGTGTCGGTGCGCGCGCAAATCGCGGAAAGTGAGCTTGCGGCGCAGCTTGTGCAGCGGATGCTCGGGGTGGGCGACGGCGATGAACCGCGCCCGCATCAGCGGCTCGGCGGCATAGCCTTCCGGGACGCGCGCAGTGACGGCCAGGTCGACCGTGCCTTGCTCGATCGCCTCGAGGGTGCCGCCGATGACCGATTCGATCAATTCGATCCGCGTATGCGGACTCTCGGCGCCGAAGCGGTCCAGGCAGCTCAACAGCAACCAGCTGGGAAAGATCACTTCCGCCGCAATCCTGATCTCGGCCTCCCAGCCCGCCGACAATGCGCGTGCGGAGCGTTCGAGCAGGCTGGCTTCGTCGACCAGCGCGCGGCCCCGCTGATAGAGCAATTGCCCGGTGGCGGTCAACGCCGCCTTGCGCCCTCGCAGTTCGAACAGCTTCACGTCGAGCAGGCGCTCGATCCGCTGCACGGCATAGGTGACCGTCGACTGGGTCTTGTGCAGGGTCTCGGCCGCCCGGGCGTAACTGCCGGCCTCGACGACTGCGACCAGAGCCTGCCATTGATCCAGGCTGATGCGCGGCGCTGCAGCCATTGAGATATCGCTTCGTTCGATGGTTGATCGCGAAATTTTGCGCTTTTTCATCGACGCAATAAATCGTTCAATGACGTCACCACTCAATTCACAGGAGCCGTCCATGAACACCTTGCTCTCGATCCGAAGCAGCCTCTTCTCCGACGAAGGCGCGTCGAGCCGCCTGGCACGACAGTTCGCAGACCGGTGGCAACAGCTCAATCCGCGCGGTACCGTCCTCGAGCGCGATCTTGCCCGCGAACCCGTGCCCCATCTGGATGCCGATCGATTCGGCGCCTTCTCCTTGCCGGCGCAGCAGCGCAGCCCGGCGCAGCAGGCGGCGGTCGAGTATTCCGACCGCCTGATCGACGAACTCAAGCGCGCGGACGTCCTGCTGCTCGGCTTGCCGCTGTACAACTTCGGCGTGCCCTCTACGCTCAAGGCCTACTTCGATCACGTGGCGCGCGCGGGCATCACGTTTCGCTATACGGCCCAGGGCTCGGTCGGACTGCTCACGGGCAAGCGCGCGGTGGTATTCGCCACGCGCGGCGGCATCTACGAAGGCGCCGACACCCAGCCGCAGTACATTCGAAACTTCCTCGGTTTCCTCGGCATCGAAGCGATAGAGTTCGTGTTCGCCGAAGGGCTCGCCTTGGGCGAGGCATCGAAGCAGCGAGCGATCACGCAGGCGCAGACCGAACTCGCCGGTTTGCAGGTCCTCCAGCGTCAGGCGGCCTGAACACCGTCGTCAACCTCAACGGAGCATCGCATGGACATGCAGAACACAGTCACCCGCACCCTCGCGCGCGTGATCGAGGCAATCGATACTGCCGATGGTGCCGGGGTCAAGCTGCGTCGCAGCCTCGGTCGCGGCCAGGGCGCTCGCGTCGATCCGTTCCTGATGCTGGACGAATTCTCATCCGAGAACCCGGACGATTACGTGGCCGGTTTTCCGCCGCATCCGCATCGCGGCTTCGAGACCGTCACCTACATGCTCGACGGCCACATGCGGCACGAAGACCATCTGGGCAATCGCGGCGAACTGCGCAGCGGCGGCGTGCAATGGATGACCGCCGGTCGCGGGATCATTCACTCCGAGATGCCGCAGCAGGAACGCGGTCGCATGCGCGGCTTCCAGCTCTGGATCAACCTGCCGGCGGTGGAGAAGATGAAGGCGCCGGCCTATCGGGATCTGCAGCCGGCCGAGCTTCCCGTGGTCGAACTGGCCGACGGCACCCGGGTGAAGGTCATCGCCGGCGAATTCGCGCACTCGGGGCAGATCACCGCCGGGCCCATCCAGGGCCTCACCACGGCGCCGATCTACCTCGACGTGCACCTGCCGGCGGGCGCATCCTTTGCTCACCCGGTTGCAACGGGCCACAATGCCTTCATCTACATCTATGAGGGCGGCTTGTCGATCGGCGCCGCCGGGGCGCGCCGGGCGTTGCCCGCGAGGAGCGCCGGGGTGTTGTCGCCGGGAGACCGCATCGAGGCGCAAGCCGGGCCGGAGGGTGCCCGCTTCCTCCTGCTGGCTGCCCGCCCGATCGGCGAGCCGGTCGTGCAGCACGGTCCGTTCGTGATGAATACGCAGGACGAAATTCGACAGGCGATCGCCGATTACCAAGCGGGGAGATTCGGCGAGCGGGCGCAAGCACAGTAGCACTTTCGTCGACGATTGCAGAGGGATGACATGATGCGAGCGATCAGGGTGATGGCAGGATGCATGATGGTCGGGGCGATGAGCGTCGCGGCGCTCGCGCAAGACCGGGCGTCGCCCTACGACACCCACCCCGCGTGCACCGAGCGCACGACCAGCGGCACGGCGCCCGAGTGCGTGCTGCCGGCCGAGGGCGAACCGCGCCAGACCTACCCGCCGTCCGCCAAGACCGCGCCGAAGCCGCCGCCGGCGAAACCGCCGGCGCCGCCGCCTTCCTCGCCCCCGATGTCGGGCGGACGCGGCGAGAGCCCGACGCGACCTGGCGCAATGCGCTGATCTGGGTAGACGGCGACCCGCCGGCATCCGTTATCATCCTGCTCCCAGCGCGGCGGCAACGTACTGCCGCGCATGCTCGCTACCACACCGGAGAACGACCATGATCCCGAGGCCCGTGTTCAAGCGCTGTCTCGTCGCCGCGCTGCTTTGCCTGAGTACTGCCGCTCCCGCACAAACGCCGCCCAAGGGCGCCTATGAACCGCAAGTCGGACAACACGGCAAAGACGTCATCTGGGTGCCGACCCCGCAAGCGCTCGTCGACCGCATGCTGGGTCTCGGCAAGGTCACCCCGCAAGACATACTCGTGGACCTAGGCTCCGGCGATGGTCGCACAGTGATCACGGCGGCACGACGAGGCACCCAGGCACTCGGCATCGAATACAACCCGGACATGGTCGAGTTGTCACGCCGGCACGCGGAAAAGGCGGGAGTCGCCGGCAAGGCCGAGTTCAAGCGCGCCGATCTGTTCGAGACCGACTTCTCCCACGCCACGGTCGTGACGATGTTCCTGCTGCCGGACATCAACATCCGTCTTCGTCCCAAGATTCTCGACATGAAGCCGGGCACGCGCATCGTCTCGAACTCGTTCACGATGGGCGAATGGAAGTGGGACGACTCGGTCGGTGCCTCCGCCGAGGAAGGCTGCACCAGCTACTGCACGGCCTACCTGTGGATCGTCCCGGCCAAGGTCGCGGGGAACTGGACGACGCCGCAAGGCACGCTGCAAATCGAGCAGGAGTTCCAGGTGTTCTCCGGCACGCTGACCGTCAACGGCCGCCCGTCCAAACTCATCAACACCAAGCTGAGCGGCGATCGGATCAACTTCAGCGCCGGCGGCGCAACGTACACCGGGCGGGTCAACGGGGATCGCATCGAAGGCTCGGTCAAGAGCGGCGCCAGCACCAGCCCCTGGAGCGCCACGCGCGCAGCCAGGTCCTAGCCGTCCAGGTCGACACACGGCATCCCGCCAACCAGAGGAGACGACGATGCGCTTCGAGTTCCATGACCCTTCAGGCACGCTGCAGGTTACGCAAGCGCACGCCGCCCGAGTCGACACGCTCACCGGCAAGCGCATCGGCTTTCTGAGCAACGAGCAGTGGCAGGCGCATCGCATGCTGCCGGCCCTCAAGGCGCTCATCGAGGAAGACTTCCCCGGCGTCGAGGTGTTGCCCATCGACACCTTTCCGCAGGGCAACTCCGAGATCCTGAAGGAGTCGACCGCCGCTCGGGTCCAGGAACTGGAGGTCGACGCGGTCATCGTCGGCAATGCGTCTTGAGGCTCCTGCGCCACAGCATGCGGCCGTGCAGCCGCTAGGTTGGAAGCAGCAGGGATCCCGACGGTCACCCTGGGGCGGGCCGATTTCGTCGGCGTGTTCAAGAACGCGGTGGCGGGCCTCGGGCTGGCACCTGCCGGCGCCCTCGTCACCTTTCCGATGCCGATTTTCCTGCCCGGCAGCGACATCGCGCCGGTACAAGCCCGCAAGCAGGAGTTCTACGACGGCCTGATGCGCTGGAAGCTCGATGCCGGCGCCGCACCGAGCGAACGCGGTCCGATGATCGGCCTCGAGGCCGACAGTTACGAAGCGGCGCTGACGCGCTTCAATCAGCTCGCCATCACCAATCTCTGGGGCGACGGCCTGCCGCTCTGGCTGCCCACGCCGGAACGGGTCGAATGGATCTTGCGCGGCGCCGCGGCGCCTGCCTCGCGCGTTCTGGGCAAGATGCCCCCGCGAGGCGCGCTCGTGACGGTCGAAGGCTGCGCGGCCGCTTTGGCGATGGCCGGCGGGCGGCCGGAATATCTGCCGGTGCTGCTCGCCGCCGTGGAAGCCTTCCTCGACCCGAGCATGAGCACCGATCAGCTGCAGGCGGCCTCGGGCAGCGCCTTTCCCGTCGTCATCGTCAACGGACCGATACGCAAGCAGATCCGCCTCAACACCGGCTTCGGCTGCCTCGGCCCCGATCCGCAGCATCCCGCAGGCGCCAGCATAGGCCGAGCCCTGCGCCTGATGCAGCAGAACCTGGGCGGCGCGCTGCCGGGCACCGGCGCGATGGCCAATTACGGCGGCATGCGCTACACCAACGCCGTATTCGGCGAGGACGAAGAAGGCTTGCCGTCCGGATGGCTGCCCCACGGCACCGACCGACACGGCTTCGAACCCGGCACGAACTCGATCTCGCTCGTGTTCGCGAGCGGCGCAGCCAACATCCGCCGCCGCAGCGCGAAGAAGGAAACCGCCGAGGAAGATGCGTTGCAGGGCATGTATCGGATGGCGGACTACCTGCGCGCCCCGAATCTGCACTGCATCCCCGGCTACACCGACGGCACGCCGGGCGTGCTCATGATGCCGAACATCGTCGCGCAGCGCATGGCCGAGCTGGGATGGACCCAGAAGAAGATTCGAAATTTTCTCTGGGAGCATTCCAAGATACCGATGGCATTGCTGAAGCGGTCGGGTTCCGTGTCCTGGATCGAAGTCGATGCCAACCCGGTCACGCAGGCGTCGCTGGGTCTGGATCCTTGGCCGATCAGCGCCAAGCCGGAGAACCTGATCCTCGTCACCGCAGGGGGCGGCCATCCGACCAATTCGTACTGGCTGCAAGGCTATTCGTTCGGCGTCGCGGGTCGGCGCATCGATCTGCCCGCGGACTACGATCGACTGCTCGCCGACGCCGACCGCGACCTCGGATGCGGGTCGGACGCTTGCATGATCTAGGGTCCGGGCCTCGGACGGTGGCTGCGCAACGCGCGCAGCCAGAGGGATGCGGGTCGGCGACTCGAATCGCTGACTCAGGACGCTAGCGGCTGATCTGGACGGCCTGAACGAACAGGATCTCGCAGGCGCCGTTGCCGGTGTCTTCGCGGCTGAGCGAACTGCGCCACGACCATCCATCGCTGCCCTGGGCCTCGATGAGGTAGCCGCGCAGGCTCACGATGCTGCCGGTTTGCGCCTTTGTGAGCTCACGGGCGATCTCTTTCGATGCCGGCACCAGGTGCACGTTGGCGCTGGAGACCTCGATCTCCCGATGCGGAATCGGCGGCTCGCCGCTGTAGCGCCAGTGATACCAGCGGCCACTTTGGGAGATGGACAAGCGGCTGACCACGGCGGGATCCGACATCCGGCCCCAGCCCAGGGCGAAATCCACCGGCGACAAGCTGGATTCTCGCCCGATGTGATAGTGCTCGATGGAGAGCACCCGGGCGGTCACGGCGTACTCCGCCAGGGGCCGCACGGCAAGGCCGTTGACATCGAACGCGGTGCGGCTTGCAACATCGCGCTGCACCGGAAGCTCGCGTTCGCTGGGTGCCGAGATGCGCACCTCTGGGGGCGGCGCGACCACGGCAACCGCGGCAGGCTGCCGCATCCACAATTGCGTCAGCCCGACGACGACGAACACGGCAATGAAAAAGTTCTTGCCCAAGGACTTCAACCTCGATCGGAACAGCACGCCCAGCGAAATCTGGAGCGCGCCCTTCCCTTACGGTCGCGGCCACGAGATCTTTATCGGGGCGCTCGCCCAAAGCGCACTGCTCGCTCCGGGCTGGATGTCGTCGGCGCGACGCTGCTCGAGCGCCGCCTACCGAGCCGGTGCGGCGTCTTTCGCTAGCCGCGAAATCCAGGCGTGTACTGCTCGCCTATCCCCGGTTTGCTGCGGCCCATGCTGGGCAGTTCCCAAATGCCCGCCCCGGCGGGATTGGTGTCGGCACCGATGTTGGCATCGATGAGAAACGGTCGCCCGGTCGCAATGGCCTCCTTGATGGCCTGGTTGAGGTCGGCGGCCCTGTCCACTCGCACGCCGTCGATCCCCGCCGAGCGCGCCATCGCCGCGAAGTCCGGGTTGTAGGGCTCGCCGGTCACCGGATGGCGGAAATCGGTCGCCAGTTCCCGCCCGCCGAGGTAGCCGCGCTGCAGGCCCCGGATCGACGCATAGGCGTAGTTGTTCCAGACCACCCATACCACCGGAATCGAATACTCGAAGGCCGTCCCCAGCACACTGGCATGCATGAAGAAGGCGCCGTCGCCGCATACCGACACGCAGGGACGATCCGGCGCGGCCAGCTTGGCCCCCAGCACCCCGGCCACGCCGAAACCCATCGGGCCGAATCCCATGGAGCCGATCAGCGAATCGGGTCGGCGCGGTTCGCAAAACTGCAGCAGCCAGTTGTGATGCACACCGATGTCGCTGACGAGGATGGCGTCTTCGGGCAGCGCCTGGTCGATCTCGTGCGCGGCGCGCTGGGGATGGATCGGCGTGGTGTCGGCCTGGAACCCGGGCGCGATGAACTCGTTCCATTGCCTGCGATAACCCTCGATCGCCTGCAGCCATGCGAGGCGCGCGGGCGGGATCTGCACATTCGCCCGCCGCGCATCCAGTTCGCCCAGAACCTGGCGCAGGAACGTGCGTACGTCGGCCATCAGGCCGAGCGCCACGGGATAGTTGCGACCGATTTCCTCGGGATCGATGTCGACGTGGATGAGCTTCGTGGGCGGGATCGTGAACGAGTAGCCCGGAATCCAAGAACTCGACGTGCGATCGTCGAAACGCACGCCCAGGGCAAGCAGCACGTCGGCTTGGCGTGCCGCATGATTGGCCTGATAGGCGCCGTTGCGCGCGATCAGGCCCAGCGCCAACGGATGGCGCGAGGGAATGGCACCCGCGCCGCTGGCCGACCAGGCCACGGGAATCTGCAGGCGCTCGGCCAGACGCAACAATTCTTCGGTGGCCTTGCCGTAACGCACGCCTTGTCCGACCAGGATCACAGGCCGCTCAGCGGCGAGCAGCATCTCGACCGCCTTGGCCACGCCCTCGGGATCCGCGCCGCAGCGCGAACTGATGTTGGCGTTCCATGCTTCGGGCAGCGGTGTGCCGTCGGTGCACGGCTCGGTGAAGATGTCGAACGGGACGTCGAGCACCACGGGGCCGGGTCGCCCCGTGGTCATCGTCTTCCAGGCCAGCCGGGTGGAGATCGCCACTTGCTCGGGCCGCGTGGGCTGATACACCCGCTTGCAGTACGCCCGCACGGTCGAGGGAAAATCCGCCTGATGGTGCCGGTACGTTTCTTGAAAGGCGCCGCGGTTGAACTGTGTCGTCGGCACATTGCCGGTCACGGCCAGAAACGGCACCGAATCGAAGAAGGCATTGGCGAGCGAGATCGGCAGATTGGCCGATCCGGGCCCGCACGAGGTGAACGTCGCGCAAGGTTGGCCGGAGACTCGGTAGTACACATCGGCCATGAAGCCCGAGACCGACTCGTGGTGCACCGAGACCGTCTTGATGGCTTCGCCCCTGGAATACAGCGAGTCGATGAAACCGATGTTGCCGTGTCCGCACAGGCCGAAAACATAGGGCACGTTCTCTCGAATCAGGTAGTCGACGATGACATCGGCACCGGTTTGGTCTGCGGGTGCGGGTGCATGGGCGGAATCCAATACGCTGCTCACTGAGTTCTCCTCTTCGCTGTCTGGCCGCGCTCGGACCAAGCCTGGCACTATGCCACGGATCCTGCGGGGTTTCCATCGAGCCATCCCGTGCTGCGCCCGTCTGCCCACACGAGGCGACCTGCACAGCAGCCATCCTCTCGCCGGGCATCGAAGGACAGCGAGATCGAGTCGGCGCGACTGCGCCGCGCTCGGGCAAGCCGGTTGCGTTGGAGCGGCGTGGCGGCCGAAGGGCGCCATCGCGCACGTCCCGCATCGAGCTGACGTCCTCGATGCAAAAGTCATAGCGCCGCGCTTCTCGCTGCTGCCCGTCAAGAGGTCGAACGATGCGTTATCATCGTTCGCACCGCCGCTGGCACGGCTTCGCTGCAGCGCCAACACAAACGAAACTCATGCAAAGAGCACACGCCCCCCGTCACCGTCCAGGTCTTGCGCATGTCGTCGAAGACGGTGCTCGCGTCTGTGCGTCATGTTCCACCGCGTTGAACGGCTCCTGCCCGCATCGAGCGCGCGCCTCGGGGAGCGCCGCATGAAGCGCATCGTAGCCATCGGCGGCGGCGGCTTCATGATGGAAGATGGCCCCTCCCTGATCGACGAGTACGTTCTCGGGCTCGCACGCACGGCCTGCCCGAAGGTCTGCTTCATTTCCACCGCGAGCGGCGACGCGCAAAAGCACCTGGACAAGTACTACGCCGACTTCGGCCGCTTTCGCGTCGACTTGTCGCACCTCGCGTTTTTTCGCAAGACACTGCCCGGCGCGATCCCGTTCGACCGCATCGACGAACGCTTGCGCGAGCAGGACGTGATCTACGTCGGCGGGGGCAATACCCGCAGCATGCTCGCCGTCTGGCGTGAATGGGGCGTGCCCCAGGCGCTGCGCAACGCCCTCGCAGGCGGCACCGTGCTCGCGGGCGTGAGCGCGGGCGCGATCTGCTGGTTCGAGTGGGGCGCTTCGGATTCGGCGTCACCCGGCACCCGCAGCGGTGCGCTGCGCTGCCTGGGCTTTCTCAAGGGAAGCTGCTCCCCGCACTGGGGCGGCGAGGTCCATCGGCGGCGCGAGTTTCACGCGATGGTGCGTCGAGGCGACGTGCCTGCGGGCTACGGCATCTGCGACGGCGCCGCGGTGCTGTTCGAGGATGCGCGGATCGCCGAAGTGGTGAGCAACGACCCGGCGGCAGGCGCCTATCGGGTCGAGCTCCTGGGCGACCGCCTGCACGAGACCCCCCTGCCGGCCCGGCATCTGGTTCGCTCCCAGGAGAGCGGCGCGCGCCGCAACACCCGATAGCATTCAATTTCCGTCATCACATCGAAGGAGCCGCCTCATGGCGCTACGCATCTGGCATCAAAGTTTCACCGTTCTCGGCGACCTTCCGGCCTATGTCGACGCCCTGAAGGCGCGCATCGCCGAAGTCGTCAGTCCAGGCACCGAAGTCGTGCTGCACGGCCAGGTGCCGGGCACCTACACGACCGAGTATCCGGGCACCGACCTCGGCTTCAACTTCCTCTATCGTCTGCACGAGCTGCAATGGGCCGCGGCCGCGCGCGAAGCCGAGCGCCAAGGGTTCGACGCGATGGTTCTGGCCAGCATCCCGTCGCCCATGATCAGGGAGCTGCGCACGCTGGTGAACATACCCATCGTCGGCTACGGCGAAACGGCCTTCAACCTCGCCGGCCTGTACGGACGCAAGGTCGGCATGCTGTTCTTCAACATCAACCGGCACGACTTCTGGCTGGAGCAGGTGCGCCAGTGGGGTGTGGCCGAGCGCTTCGCCGGCATCGCCGCCGCCGGGGTGACGTTCGACGACGTGGTCAGCGCCCATGTGGATCCGGGCAAACTCCAGGGCGTGGTCGAGCGCATCGTCGCCAACGGCGAGAAGCTCGCGCGTGAAGCGGGGGCCGACGTGATCGTGCCGGGCGAAATGCCGATGAACCTGCTGCTTGCCAAGGCCGGCGTGCACCATATCGGCGGCGCCACGGTAATCGATGGCATCGCCACCTGCTTCAAGATGGCCGAAACGCTGGTGAGCCTCAAGCAGCTCGCCGGCATGACGCCGAGCCGCCGCGGCTACTTCCACGCGCCCCCCGATCCCGAGCGGGTCGAGCAGGTGCTGCAGTTCTACGGCTTGCAGGATCTCGGCAAGCGCATACCGGAAGCATGAGATGAAGCGCGAAACCCTCGTGCACCGGCGCTCGGCGTCCCGTATCGGCTTGCTGCGCGGCCTGCTCGCGGTCGCGGGTGCAATACTGGCCGGTGTCCCGGCCGCTTCGGCGCAAACGTATCCTTCGAGACCGCTGCGCATGGTCGTGCCCTTTCCCGGCGGAGGCCCGGCCGATCAGTTCGCCCGCATACTCGCCGATCGGCTGAGCCGCGGCCTCGGGCAACCGGTGGTCGTGCTGCCCAAGGAGGGTGCAGGCACGATCATCGGCGTCGACTACGCAGCGAAGTCCTCGCCCGACGGCCACACGATCCTGCTGGCCACCGACTCGGTGGCCATCAATACCGCGAGCGGCCGCAAGCTGCCCTACGACCTCTTCCGTGACTTGACGCCGGTGTCCCTCGTGCTGCGCAGCCGTCAGATTCTCATCGCCGGGCCATCCTCCGGCTTCGCATCGGTGAACGACCTGGTCGCGGCCGCCAAGACGAATCCCGGCAAACTGACCTACGGCACGTCCGGCGTCGGCACGGCCGTCCATCTTTCCACCGAACGGTTCCGTGCTGTCGCAGGGATCACGCTCACTCACGTGCCCTTCAAGGGCGTGGCCCCGGCAATGACCGACCTGCTCGCCGGTCGCGTCGACATGATGATCCTCAGCCTGGGCTTTGCAGGCCAGCATATCGCGAGCGGCAAGGTGCGCGCGCTTGCCCTCGCCGACGAGAAGCGCTACGAGCAATTCCCCGAGGTGCCCACGTTCCGGGAACGCGGGATCGACTTCATCTCGTTCGCCTGGTACGGCGTGCTCGTACCGAAAGGCACTCCCGCCGGCATCGTCGCCCGCCTGAGCGAGGAAATCGGCCAGGCACTGGCGGAACCGGAACTGCGCAAGCGCATTGCAGCCACAGCCGCCGAACCGATGCCGCTCAGTCCGCAGCGGTTCGAGGCGTTTCTGCAGGACGACGTGAAGCGCTGGCGAGACGTGATCCGTGCCAATCAGGTTCAGTTCAATTGAATTGTCCGGGGACGCTGGCAACTACCGAACCGACCGGGCATCAAGACTTGGCGGTAATCAGCGCTCGCGTGCACGAGGCGCTTTCGGCAGAGCCAGCTAAACCAGTGACTCAGTCGGAGGTTGAATCATCCGGCACCCTGGCGGACTAGGCCGAGTTCCTCGAACCGCAACAGGATGCCCCGGACATGCTCGTGTAGCTCGCTGCTCGCTCCATCCGGCCCAGGGGATTCGAGCGCCTGTAGCTCAGGATGCCGCTCCGCCAGGACACGCGCCAGGGTCGTTTCATCCAGAGGCTGCTCCGACACCAAATCGAGAAGTGTGCAGGCCGTGTCGTTGAGGAAGTGCGTCTTGCCGGAGGGGCGGTGAAACAGGACCTGCTGATCGTTGAAACCGCTAAGCAGTCGATCCCGAGTCGAGACGCCTCGCCAGCGCTGATACACGGGCATCACGCTTTCAAATTTCTTTGATATTGATTCGACCGACAAAGGACTGCAAGGCCGTTGCTGAGACCAATCCGCCTCGCGACACATTTACTTGAGTAAAATTGCCGTTTTGCTTACGCCAGTATGTTCCGCCCGCTTCGCACATATCCTTGCGATTAACCAATGCCGTTTTGTCTGCGTTATAGTATTCCCCGGTTGGAATGACATTCACCTGGGCGTCCCTCGGATCGGCCCCGAGGTCGTATACCCCTGTGGGCTGCTCGTTGAGGCTGAATGTATCCAGGCAATTTGCCGGATCATTGTCAGCCAGCGTGTTTACTGTACTGATTAAGTTACTCGACCGCGCCAATGCCGCGCCGCTATGGAGCGTCAGGATCGTCGGCACCGCTACAGCGGCGCCCCTTACAAGCGCCCGGCGACGCGCGGACGGCGCTCCCGAGGTGGCCTTTCGCGACTGAGCATCGCCAGTCGGTTCTGCCTGTTTGTTCGTTTGATCGGTCACGACGGAAACCCCTTATCCAGTGTTCATTGGCTACTGAACGATGATGCGGGCGCTAGAAGCAATATTCGCACCCACGGCAGTTTTCGCCAAGACTTGAACCACTTATAGGAAACCTCGCCTGCGCAAGCAGTCAATGTGTAAATTTCCCTGACACAAGTGCTCACTATACAGAAGAGGCGGCATGCGACCTTGTGAATCGCAGCGTCCGGTTCGCGAAGCGCGCTTGATTGGAAGCCTCGACGATATCCTCGAAACAACCGGTCGTTCTTCGTGATCCAGTCCTCGATCGAGGGCAATGCAAGAACCAAAAATTCGACAGGATCGTCGACCGATCGTCCGTACAACGAGGCGAGGCGTTTGAACGTGGCGAGTTTCCCCGTCGGAACTGGTCTATCTGTTTTCGCGTA
>LNFM01005626.1_pt1 | contig 21477 bp, 20 predicted proteins | sample 596031 | NCBI WGS metagenome assembly LNFM01 (sample SAMN04254537, study PRJNA301005) | activated carbon metagenome | isolation source: dual media filters at the Ann Arbor, Michigan drinking water treatment plant | place: USA: Ann Arbor
CAGTAAAAATAAAGATTGCAGACCGCGAATACCCTATGAAGGTAAAGCGCAAGGAAGAAGAAAAAGTGCGTGCGGCCGGCAAAGTCATCAACGAGAAAATAAAGCATTACCGGGAACAGTTTGGAATTGACGATAAACAAGACCTGCTGGCCATGGTGGCTTTCGATTGTTTGGTAGATAAAATAGCAGATGACGAAAATCTGCAGGTAATTGACCAAACCGTGATTGAAAAGGTAAACCATATTAATCAATTGGTTTCCCAGGCACTCTAAGCCTTCTTTTTGAATTCCCTCCTACGTACTAGGCCTGTTGGCCAGACCGGGTGTTTTTTAAACACCTAATTAAACTCATTATGTTACTACAATTTGGAATGCCAGGAAATCAGGAATGGCTGCTTATTGGTTTCATTGCATTGATTTCTGTTATTTTAATCGGTCTTTTGATTGGCACGATACTATACAACCGGAGAATCAAAAGGAATGAACAATCAGCAAGCGAAAGAGCAAAACTGATTATCCGCGAAGCAGAACTTCAGGCAGAAAACATTAAAAAAGACAAGATTATTGAAACCAAGGAAAAACTCCTGAAGATGAAACAGGAGTTTGAAGAAGAAGCCAATCGAAAAAAGAATCAGATCATCACCAACGAACAAAAGATCAAACAACGCGAAGCCCAGCTCTCAAAAGAACTCGAAACAATCAAACGCAAGGAAGGTGAATTAGACGAGGAACGACAAAGCTTGGCCGTGCAACATGATCTTGTAAAAAAACGAAAAGAGGAACTTGACAAATTCAATGCCCAGAAAGTGGCTATCCTGGAAGGGATTTCTAAACTGACTGCCGATCAGGCCCGTGATCAACTGGTTGAATCCTTAAAAGAAGAAGCCAGCACAAAAGCCAGCTCTTACATTAAGGACATCATGGAAGAAGCTAAAATCACGGCAACGAAAGAAGCTAAAAAAATTGTTGTTGAAACCATTCAACGTACTGCTACCGAACATGCCGTAGAGAACTGCGTGTCAATTTTTAATATCGAAAGTGACGATATTAAAGGAAAAGTAATTGGTCGTGAAGGCCGCAACATACGAGCCCTTGAAGCGGCAACAGGAGTTGAGATTATCGTAGACGATACACCAGAGGCCATCATCATTTCAGGATTTGATCCTGTAAGAAGAGAAGTAGCCAGGTTATCATTACACAGACTTGTGCAAGATGGACGCATACACCCGGCACGTATTGAAGAAATTGTAGCCAAAACATTCAAAAATATTGAAGACGAAATAATTGAGATTGGCGAACGCACAATCATTGATCTTGGCATTCATGGACTTGCACCAGAATTGGTGAAAATGGTTGGGCGCATGCGGTATCGCTCTTCCTATGGACAGAATCTTCTTCAACATTCACGTGAAGTAGCTAACCTTTGCGCTATCATGGCTGCAGAGCTTGGACTTAATGTTAAACAAGCTAAGCGCGCTGGATTGCTACACGACATTGGTAAAGTTTGGCCTGAAGAGTTAGAGAAGCCACATGCTATTGTAGGTATGGAGCTTGCGCAGAAATACAAAGAGCATCCGGTTATTTGCAATGCTATTGGAGCCCACCACGATGAAATAGAAATGACTAGCATCATATCACCCATCGTTCAGGCTTGCGATGCCATCTCGGGTGCCCGCCCTGGTGCCAGACGTGAGGTAATGGAACAATATATAAAGCGATTGAAAGAACTTGAGAGCGTAGGGTTGAGCTTTGACGGTGTAGAGAAATGCTATGCGATTCAAGCGGGAAGAGAATTACGGGTAATGGTAGATGCTGAGAAGGCATCCGATGAACGCGCTGCTCAACTTAGCTTCGACATCTCACAGAAAATTGAAAAGGATATGCAATATCCGGGGCAGATTAAAGTAACTGTAATCCGGGAGATGCGCAGCGTTGCTTACGCCAAATAAATTTTAAATACACAAATAAAAAGTGGCCCCGTTTGGGGCTATTTTTATTTTTAACACACTCTATTTCGTTTTCTTATCTCTACTTTTGCAAATATTTCTTTTAACGGTAAGATTCCTTTTTTTTCATTGGTTAACTTTAACTGATAAAGCTAACGAGCATAAGGCATTGGCATGGTACTAGGAAAGAAGGTAAATGTAGGTGCGCTCCTGCTCATTCTCTCACATTGCGCTCTTCAGGGTCAAACCCTGCAACCAGATTCAATCCTTCTTGAATCTGCACTCCGCTCAACCATCAAATTATACGATCAGGCGATGGGTGAAAATTCCCATTTATATAATGGGAGAGAATTTATCAATCCATTTGAAAGAAAAGAGTCGAACGGACATATCTATTTTATTACTGATGATTGGCAGGATGGTTTTATCTACTATGCAGGTCAATTGTATGAGCAGGTGTCACTCCGCTTGGATGTGTTTCAGAATAAGGTTATTGTAGAGCACCCGAGAAGTCATCGTGCAATTGAACTTGATTCTAAAAAAATCAGCTACTTTGGATTGAATGGGCAAAAGTTTGTTCGGCTAACCTCACCTACAGAAGGATTCTACGCGGAGATCTATAATGGTGATGTTAAGGTTTATATCTGGTATTATAAGACGCTTAAGGAGAACACCGAAGGAAAAACAATGGTGCGGGAATTCTTGTCCAAGGAAAAAGTTTACATCTATAAGGATCAAATATATCAGCTGGTTAGTTCAAAATCAGCAGCCTTATCGGTATTTAAAGATCAGAAGAGTGAATTAAAAAAACTGATAAAAGAAGAAAGCCTCTCTTTCAAGGAAAACAAAGAATATACACTTGGTAGAATGGCACAATATTATGATCAATTGAACGCAGATCAATGAAACTCATGAAAGCCCTTCTCTTGTCTGCACTTCTTTCCGCAACAATTCTTTCTGGATATAGTCAGCAGGAACAACTCTTTAGTGTCGAACTGAGCAATCAACCCTTTCTAAAACTTGTGGAGAGTCTTGAGCAAAAAAGTAACTATCGCTTCTTTTTTGATCCCACGATGGTTGATAGTTTAACCATAACAATTTCTGCTACCAATAAAACGATCAACGAAATCCTGGATGAAGTTTTTCGTAGCTCCAACTTCCGGTATGCCGTGGATGAAAACCAATACATCTATATTACCTTACAAGAACCTATTTTAACAGACCTGCCCTCCGACTTTTTTACCGGGGTGAAATCAGCTGCAGATAGTTTAAAAAGAAGAATTGATAATTCACGATTTGAGGAAGCTGAGAAAGTTAAAGTTGAAAAACTCACTACGATCGGAGTGCGAGGGGCAACGAATAAACCAACAGCCAGCATCGCTGGGTACGTGCGTAATTCCAAATCCGGTGAGCCTGTGATTGGTGCTTCCGTTTTAATTGAATCCCCGTTGATTGGTGTAGCCACGGATCCCAATGGCTTTTACTCCATTACACTACCGAAAGGTACACACCAGTTAAAAATCCGAAGCATGGGAATGAAAAGTCTTGAACGAAATGTCCTCTTGCATTCCGATGGAAAACTCAATATTGAAATGGAAGAAGATGTCTTACCGTTAAAGGAAGTCATCATTCAATCAGAACGGGACGAAAGAGTATTGGGCATGCAAATGGGATTGGAGAAAATCGACATTAAAACCTTAAAGCAAATACCACTTGCGCTTGGGGAAGCAGATGTACTAAAAGCAATTCTTACACTGCCCGGAGTTCAATCCGTAGGCGAAGGTACAGTTGGCTTTAATGTTCGGGGGGGCGCTACCGATCAAAACCTGATCTTATTTAATGATGCAACTATATATAATCCATCTCATTTGTTTGGATTCTTCTCCGCATTTAATCCGGACCTGCTGAAGAATGTTGAGTTATATAAAAGTGGTATCCCGGCTGAGTATGGTGGACGGATTTCTTCTGTCCTTGATGTAACTACACGGGAAGGCAATAAAAAGAAATGGGCAGGTTCTGGCGGTATAAGTCCAATAACCGGTCGGTTTGCGTTAGAGGGTCCGATAATAAAAGATAAAAGTTCCTTTTTAATTGGAGGTCGTTCAACCTATTCAGATTGGTTACTCCAACAGATTCCATCAAGCACTCTGGAAGACAGTGAAGCTTCATTCTACGATCTGAATTTAAATATCAGTCATGAAATAAACAGCAAGAACAGTATTTACCTATCTGGCTATTTAAGTAAAGACCGCTTTAAGTTACAAAGTGATACAACCTATAGTTATAGTAATCAGGCGCTCTCTGCCAAGTGGAGACACATTTTTGGAAATAGGTTCTTTGCCGTTTTCACGGGCAACTTTAGTGGTTACGACTACAACATATCCAGCGCAAATAATCCGGTCAACGCATTTGATTTATCCTACTCAATCAAACAAGTTCAGGGAAAAGTTGATTTCAATTATTTCCTGAATGCAAAGCATACTATTAATTTTGGAGTGGGCGCCATCCGGTATCAATTGGCTCCCGGCACCCTTACTCCGGGCGGAGAAGAATCCTTAATAATTCCTGATGTTTTACAGGATGAGCAAGCGATTGAAAGCGCTATATACCTGGGTGATAACTTTGAAATTAATCCCGACCTATCTTTGTATGCCGGGCTCCGCTATTCCTTTTTTCAAAACAACGGCCCACGCGATTTATTCATCTATCAACCAGGCAGCCCAAGAGATGTAACTTCGATAATTGATACAGTCTCCTATACAGCAGGGCAAAAATTATCCACGGCAGGTGGCCCAGAGGTACGGGTATCGGTTCGTTATCGACTTAAAACAAATGCTTCTTTTAAAGTTAGCTACAACCGAACTCGTCAATACATACAAATGCTTTCCAACACTACAGCGATTGCTCCTACAGACATCTGGAAATTAAGCGATCCTTATATTAAACCACTGATCGGAGATCAGATCTCCGCAGGCTTCTACTATAATTCAAAGCGAACATCTTTTGAAACCTCCTTTGAAGCGTATTATAAGATAATGGAAAACTTTCTAGATTATAAAGGTGGTGCGGAGTTGATCTTAAATCATCACATAGAAACTGATGTGCTGAATGCCTCGGGCAAGGCCTATGGTGCTGAGTTTATGATCCGAAAATCAACTGGGAAACTCAATGGATGGCTCAGTTATACCTACTCACGATCGTTGTTACAAACTGCAGGCGACTCTGACGCTGAAACAATCAACCGTGGAGAGTATTACCCCAGCAATTACGATAAACCTCATGCGGTAAATCTTATTGGAAACTATAAATTCAATCGCAGGTTCAGTTTCTCTCTCAATGTAGTTTACAGTACAGGAAGGCCCATCACCTTACCGATTTCAAAATATATAATAGATGGGGCCGAAAGACTTCTCTACTCGGATCGCAATCAATTCAGGATCCCTGATTATTTCCGTACCGATTTTTCGTTTAATATTGAAGGCTCTCATAAAATGAAAAAACTCGCGCATAGCTCGTGGAGTTTTTCCGTTTACAATCTCACGGGCAGGCGTAATGCATACTCCGTCTACTTCACATCAGAGAATGGCGTAGTGAAGGGATATAAACTATCGATTTTTGGTAGCCCTATTCCCACAATAACCTATAATTTTAAATTCTAACCCGGATGAAGAAAATATTATTTTTTGGAATTCTTCTGATCGGGTGCATCGATCCCTATTCACCACCTGAAATTGAGCAAACACAAGCGGCTCTTGTCATTGACGGATTTATTAATGTGCTCGGAAATAGTACAATAAAACTTAGCAGAACGCAAAACCTGAGCGATACGAATGAACCCATACAAGAGGTTGGTGCAAGCATCTGGGTTGAAGATGAGCAAGGACTAAAGTTCTTTTTATCTGAAGAAAGTGCTGGCGTATACAGCTTACCAGCGCAATCTTTCGTAGACAGCAGATACCGATTACATATTGTTACATCCAATTCAAAGGAATATGTTTCATCCTTTGAACGAGTCATGATGAGTCCTCCCATTGACAGTGTAAATTGGTCATTCACGGATGATTTAGGTGTTCAGATTTATGTGAACACGAATAACCCTGAAAGCTCACAAGGGTATTATCGTTGGACGTTCGAAGAAACATGGCAGTATACTTCAGCCGGTCAATCAACCTATGTTTATAATGAACAAACCCGAAGTGCAGAAGTACGAACAGATGATATTTACAATTGCTGGCGAACGGGTAAATCTAGTGATGTACTTATTGAATCCACTACACGCTTAAGTGAAAACCGTGTAAGTGAATATCCGCTTACCTCCATTAAACAAAACGATGAACGACTGCGATATAAATACAGTATCCTGGTAAAACAATATTCAATCACTCAAGACGCTTTTAACTACTGGCAACAAATAAAAAAGACAACAGAAGATTTAGGAACATTATTTGGTCCACTTCCTTCGCAAGTGACCGGAAACTTCAAGTCCATTTCCAATCCGGCCGAACCCGTAATTGGCTACTTCGCAATTGGATCGTTCGCATCGAGTCGCATTTTTATTCCCTGGCAGGAACTTAAAACACCGCCTTCTTATGACACACCCTATCAAGGCTGCGAATCCTACCGGCTTTTATTAGAAGATGTACCGAGCTTTAGTGGTCCTTATTTATTGACCTTTGGTATACCCAATCCCACTGGTCCCGGAATCATAGGATACTATTATGGATCTGTCTCCTGCGTAGATTGCCGCCTTAGCGGAGGAGTGAATGTTCAACCTGATTTTTGGGAGTGATGAAAAGGATTTTACTATTTTCTCTACTCCTTTTGCCTGCAATTGGTATTGCGCAATCTCAACTGGATCAGTTTGTAAAAAATGTAAACCAATATAACTCGAAACGTCTTCAAGAAAAAGTTTTTGTTCATCTTGATCGTGCATTTTATGTTGCGGGAGAATCTGCCTGGTTTAAGATTTACCTCGTTGACGGATACATTCATCATCCCATCCATAGCAGTAAAGTAGTTTACCTGGAAATTTTGGATGAAACCAACCTACCTATAGTTCAAACAAAAGTAAGTGTGATGAATGGCATCGGTCATGGTACGGTTGCATTACCCGCGGCTCTAAGTTCTGGGAACTATAGAGTAAGAGCTTATACCCAGTGGATGAAAAATTTTAGTCCCGAACATTATTTCCATCAACTCATAACCATAGTCAATGTATTTCGAAGACTGGACGAAAAAGTTAAATCCGAAAACCCTAAACTGGACATTCAGTTTTTTCCGGAAGGAGGACAATTAGTAGACGGAATACAAAGTAAAGTTGCTTATCGGGTTGTGGATGCAAGTGGGAAAGGGATTTCATTTGTAGGCTCCATTCTTACTTCGAAAGGAGATACGGTTGTACGTTTTAAGCCTCTCAGGTTTGGTTTGGGGAATTTTTATTTCACACCAGATGCTGCAGAGCAATATCAGGTAATTATTCAAGATGCCAAAGGAGTACTGGTTCAAACAACCCTTCCACCCATCCAATCAACGGGTTACACAATGCAGGTAAAAGACACTTTGCAAAACAGTGTGCATATAAAAATTCGGGAACATGGGAACAGAAATTTAGCACCGGTTATTTACCTGATTGGTCATACCCGCCAAACCATAAAGGTGGCAAGCTCTCATTCTTTAAAAGATGGCACTGCCAGTGTCATTATTTCGAGAGATATTTTTGGCGAAGGAATTACGCATCTGACTATTTTCAATGCTGAATTTAAGCCCCTTTGCGAACGCCTGGTTTTTACTCATCCTGAAAATAAAATTTCTTTAAGCACTACTACTGATCTTCCTGAATACGATACCCGCTCTAAAATTAAACTTACCGTCAAAGTAGAAAATATTGAAAAGGATTCAATCAACCTCTCTGTTTCGGTTTTTAAAATGGATTCTCTCCAACAATTTTATCCCACCGATATTCAAAGTTTTATCTGGCTAACGAGCGAATTAAATGGACGCATTGAATCACCCGCGTATTACTTAACACAGGAGGCTTACACAACGGGAGCTGTTGATAATCTTATGCTCACCCATGGCTGGAGCCGGTTTACCTGGAAGGATGTTGTGGAGGAATCAAAAAGCCCGATTCGCTTTTTGCCTGAATATCGTGGGCACCTGATCTCAGGCAAGATAATTGATCGGGTAAGTGAAAAACCAAAACCAGGTATAGTTACATATCTGTCAGCTCCCAGTAAAAAAATTCAATCGTACGAATCTGTAAGTGATGCTCAGGGAAATGTTGTTTTTGAAACCAATGAATTTTATGGAAAACGAAAACTTATAGTTCAAACATCCCAGTCGGATAGTCTGGTACGCATAGAATTAATTTCTCCCTTCTCAACCCAATTTTTAACTTCCGGCATTCCTTCAATTAACCTGACAGAAAAATTCGCGAAACAAATCACTGCGAGGAGCATTTCGATGCAGATTGATGATGCATTTAAAAAACAGAATACGGTAACCACTCGATCACCATCCGACAGTTCATCCTTTTACGGACAGCCCTCCGAACATTATAATCTAGATGATTATACTCGCTTTCCTGTTATGGAGGAAGTGATAAGAGAATACATTAAGGGCGTTCGATTACGAAAGAAAGATGATCAGTTTATCTTCAAGGTGCTCAATACCTCAAATAATTCGGTTTTTGAAAGAGAACCTCTGGTGTTGCTCGATGGAGTTCCCATTTTTAATACACATCAACTCATGGCTCTCGATCCACTCAAAGTGCAACATCTGGATGTTATTACAAATAACTATTTGTTAGGCTCGCTTACTTTTGATGGGATCGTAAGTTTTAGAACCTATCTTGGCGATTTGGGTGGTTATCAATTCAGCCCGAAGACATTGCAATTGGATTATGATGCCCTGCAGGCACAAAAGGAATTCTTTTCACCACGTTATGAAACCCAGCAACAAAAAGAAAATCGGATACCGGATGCCCGCCACTTGCTCTATTGGTTGCCGGATCTAACGGTGTCGAACCAAGATCAATCCCTGGATTTTTATTCATCTGACCAACCCGGAATTTATCAGGCAGTAATCCAGGGTATTACTGCGAATGGCAGACCTGTTATTAAAACCCATTCGTTTACAGTTAAATCCAAACGATAAAATTTAAAGTTTCAATCGGTATAGAAATAAAGTCTTGATTTAGGTTTTATAATCCACTAGGATATCGGTTAATTCGAAAAATAATTTATTCATCGTGACCCCACCACGCATTGCTGTCAAGCTGATCTTTTTTATCAATGGTTTTGTTCATGCCAACCTGGCGGCACGATTTCCTAAGGTTCAGGAACTGTTTTCTATTGACAACGGTATCCTTGGATTTGTTTTGTTAGCAACTTCGGTGGGTGCTTTTATAGCGATGCCCTTTACGGGCTGGCTTATCATGCGCAATGGAAGCAGACGCATCACAATTATTTCTGTTTTTGTCTACTGCATTGTTGTCCCATTGATTCCTATCATGCCGGGATTAGCCGGACTTGTTTTTATATTTTTTAGTATGGGCTTAACCGCAGGTATGCTCGATGTTTCTATGAATGCCCAGGCTGTGATGGTTGAGCAACAACATGGAAAGCCTATCATGACTTCTTTTCACGCACTATTCAGTATTGGCATGGTGGCTGGTGGTGGATGTGGAGCGTTATTCGTAAAGTTAAACACAACCTTGTTTACACATCTAAGCACCGTTATTGGATTAAGCTTGTTAGGCGCAGCATGGGCGCGTTATCATCTTATTCACGATAAACCAAAAGAAAAAATAGCCGAAGGCCCTGCCTTTCGCTTGCCCAATGCAGCCATGGTAAGCATAGGGGTAATTGCGTTTTGTTGTATGCTTGGTGAAGGTGCCATGGCAGATTGGAGCACAAATTACATGGAAAACATTGCGCATGCAGATAAGGCAATGGCACCGATTGGATTATCTGCTTTCGCTTTGGCTATGACCATTGGAAGGTTATTTGGTGATTCAGCACGGATTCGTTTTGGTGATCGAAATCTGATGATTGGTTGTGGTTTAATTTCTACTATCGGTTTATTGCTTACGCTCACATTCATTCATCCGTATGCTGTTATTCTAGGTTTATTTGTTACCGGTATCGGCTTATCATCCATAGTACCCATTGCCTACAGTATTGCAGGCAACACAAAAGACCTTTCGCCAGGGGTAGGGCTTGCTATGGTAACCACCGTAGGTTACTCAGGATTTTTGTTCGGTCCACCATTGATTGGCTTAATTGCCGACTTGCATTCGCTACGGATCTCGTTGGGGTTGGTAGTAATTCTATTTGTGATTATGACTATATTAAGTGCCCGGTATAAATCATAATACAGTAGCATGAATATAACTCAGATTGACCACGGATCAAAAGGTGCTTTTGTAATGAAAGAAAATAACGAGCGTCTGGCGGAGATGACATACTCCAAAGCCGGAGATAAACTTATCATTATTGACCACACTGAAGTTTCTGATGCGTTAAGAGGAAAAGGAGCCGGCAAACAATTAGTCAGTGCAGCTGTTGAGTTTGCACGTAAACAAGACCTCAAAATTCTTCCACTCTGTCCTTTTGCAAAGGCCATCTTCGACAAAACTCCAGAGTTTAAGGCTGTGCTGAGCATCTAATTAATATTCATGCCGCTTATTCCATCCTCCACCTACCGCGCACCTTTCTATCTCTTCAACGGCCATGTAGAAACAATTATTCCCAGCATCTTCAGACAGCTGCCGGGAATATATAATCGCGAACGAATTGATTTATCCGATGGTGACTTTCTTGATCTCGACTGGCTCGCTACCGGACATGATAAACTCGTAATTATTTCCCACGGATTAGAAGGTAATAGCGAGCGTCATTATGCGAAAGGTATGGCTACTTACTTTCATAGCCATGGCTGGGATGCGGTAGCGTGGAATTGCCGTGGCTGTAGTGGCGAAATGAATCGGTTACCGAAGTTTTATCATCATGGGGCTACCGAAGATCTTGCTGCAATAATCGATCATGCCATTCAAAAGAAGTATTCACACATTGTGTTGGTGGGCTTTAGTATGGGCGGCAGCATGACATTGAAATATCTGGGTGAACGCAAAGACATATACCCCGCAATAAAATCCGCTACTGTGTTTTCCGTCCCCTGCGATTTAGGTTCCAGTGCGCGTGAGTTAGATAAACCCAACAAGAAATTTTACCTCAACCGATTCCTAAAAAAACTGGAGAAAAAAATTCGTGCTAAAGCACAACTCTTTCCTGACATTATTTCGGCCAAAGATTTTCACTTGATTAAATCCTTCCGGGAATTTGACAATCGCTACACGGCTCCCTTGCACGGGTTTACAGATGCCGATGATTTTTATAATCGAGCCTCTTCGAAACCATACATTGCTTCTATTCAAATCCCAACCCTTATTGTTAATGCACTTAACGATCCGTTTTTGCCCGAAGCATGCTATCCGTTTCAGATTGCCAAAGCACATGATTATGTTCATCTAGAAACTCCAAAGCGTGGTGGGCATGTTGGTTTTTCAATTGGTAAAATTGAAAACTGGATGGAGGTGCGGGCCTTTGATTTTTTTACTTCGCACTAACATCAAGTTGAATTTTGGCAAATTTATGAACTGCTCTCAGCGAATTTTTATATCCTGAACCTTGAACACAATTAGTTTTAGTACCTTGATGACCTAACCAAATCAATTTATGAAAGTCCTTACCTTCTTCCTTGTGATTATTTGTTCAGGCAGTTTGTTAGCCCAACAACCAGATGGAGTGATCGATTTAAAAAAGCATAAAATTGTAATGCAATTCAGCAACAGCGATTCTGTTTCGCAAGCTTCTGTAGTGGGACAAGTAAAAAACATCCGCACAGCATGGCCCAATGCCCAGATTGAAGTAGTCTGTCATGGCCCCGGATTAGATTTGCTTGTGGCTTCAAAATCAAAAGCGGCCAGTCAGGTAGCTGAGTGGAGTGGTAAAGGAGTTGTCTTTGCTGCGTGTGGAAATACAATGAAAAGAAGAAATGTTAAAAAAGAAGATCTCCTGCAAAGTGGGGTAGTCGTGCCTTCAGCCATGATTGAACTAACACTAAAACAAGAGAAAGGCTGGGCCTATGTGAAAGGTGCTCACTAATGTTTATCCTGGTCTTCAAATCTCATACTCATCCTTATAGCTGCCTATATGAATCTCGCTGCTGCTAATCTTCTTCTTGTGGTGGATGTAATTAAATACACCATAGATCAAAAGAATAGCAGAAACTAAAAATAATACAACCTGAAGGATCAATCCCTTTTCAATTAAGAGTACATTTTTAATACTTAGCCCAGCGACCAGAAAATACATAGAAGACCTTAAGAAAGCCAGCAAGGTTGTTTGATTAGCCAGCACCGTGCGTTGCAATGCAAGTTTCTCTCTTAAGATCAAATCCTTATTTATGTTACTCTTGTCGATCATTGATAACATCGGTCAGTTCTCACTTATTTAACTCTTTATCATCGTCAACATCATTTTAAATCGTTCAATTGCCTTAAGCGCATGCGGAATGGTAGCTGGCATGATTATACATTGTCCGGCTTGCAACACGAAACGATTGCCACCAATCGTAATCTCTGCCTTGCCATCGAGAATTTGAGCTACCGCATCAAACGGGGCTGTATGCTCCGACAATCCTTCACCCTCGTCAAAAGCAAACAACGTAATGTTACCGGTTTGTTTTTTAACAATGGTTTTACTTACTACAGCACCTGCTGCATAGTCCACACTTTCTGCTGCGTTGAATATTTTTGATACATCAATTAAATTACTCATAATTTATTTTTTTAGTTTCCATCCCGGTCCTCTTACTACACGGCCGGGTGTAGCTCCTGTATGCTCTCCGTCTCGCAACACCTGCGTGCCATTCACAAACACATGCACCATGCCCGTACTATATTGATGTGGTTTCTCAAACGTTGCATGATCCTGAATTTTAGTAGGATCAAAAATTGCAAGGTCGGCAAAATATCCAGCAGCGAGTTGACCGCGCTTCTTAATTTTTAAATTGGTTGCTGGTAATGAGGTAAGTTTGCGAATAGCTTCCTCCAACGGGATAACTTTTTCATCACGCACATACTTCCCCAACAAACGTGAAAAATTTCCATAGGCCCTGGGGTGCGTGCTCGATTTTAAAAAAACGCCTTCGGCAGCGGGCGATTCCGCATCCGATCCAAAACTTAAGTAGGGCAATGCAATTTGTCGCTTAATATTTTCTTCACTCATCATAAAATAAGCAGTGCCCACACGTGTGCTATCAGCAATCACTAAGTCCATGGCAGTTTCTTCCGGGCTCTTGCCATATATTTTTGCGACTTCGGCTAAGGTCTTACCGGTAAAACGTTTTAGCGAATCATTCGCAAAGCCTAACAACAAAACCCGGTCGGGGCTACCCGCCATCAGCAACAGGTTCTCCCATTTATCAGAAGGTTTGCGCATTTCATCCAAGGCCCTCTTTCTTACTTTCGGGTCTTGTAATCTCTTTATCCATTGTTTGATTCCGCCTTCCTGCACCCATGGCGGCATGGAAGCATCCAATCCTGTTGCTCCTGCGGGATACGTATACATATCCGCTGTGATTTTCAATCCAGCTTTATTAGCTACATCAATTTTGGCCAGCACCGAATCCAGCTTCCACCAGTTTTCTTTACCCGCCATTTTTAAATGATAAATTTCCGCGGGTAACTTTCCTTCGCGCGCAATACGAATGGTTTCATCCACGGCTCCAAAAATATTATTGCCTTCGCTGCGCATGTGTGTGATGTACATACCCCCATACTCACCCGCTACTTTACACAACTCAATCAGCTCTTCGGTAGAAGAATAGTTGGCGGGTGCATAAATCAACGAGGAGCCCACACCTAACGCACCTTCTTCCATCGCAGTCTTCACCAAAGCTTTCATACGCTCCAGTTCTTCGGGCGTTGGCAATCGATTGGCGTAACCCAACTCATGAATGCGCACACTGGTAGCCCCAATAAACGAAGCTATATTAGGCGCCACACCTTTACGCTCCAGCGATTGCAGATATTCGTCTAACGTAGTCCAGTCAACATCATATTTCCAATCCGGATTGCGTTTCATTTCCGCCTGCATGTCTGCTTTCATCTGATCGTTTAGCGGGCCCATACTCGTGCCTTCGCCAAACACTTCCAGCGTTACACCTTGCCGGATGTCGGCCTGGGATTTTCCGTCAAGAATCAGAGATTCCGTGGCCCAACTCAACATGTTGATAAATCCCGGAGCCACTGCTAAGTTAGATGCATTGATTTCTGTTTCTGCAACAGCTTTTGAGAGATCGCCAATAATAGCAATGGTATCCGCATTAATGCCTACGTCTGCTACAACACCGGGGCTGCCGGATCCATCATAGACGGTGCCACCACGAATGATGATCTGATATTTTTGCTTTTGGCATGAATTGAAAACAATGAGTGTGAGTAAGATGAGGGTTAGGCGTTTCATGGGGACTAATTTTCTATGAAGGTAGAAAAGATAATCCCAAATCAAATAATACTATTGCCACTAAGACACAAGGACACTGAGAAAATGGATGGATTCAGACCTTAATCGAATAAAAAAATCAGACCAAATCTTATAGAAGCATGTATTACTTCGCCATCATCCACCCAAAGAGACCAAATAAAATAGCAAGATGGATGATCAGCCATATTCGCTGATAAAGTGGTCTTCTATTCCACGGCACCGCTTGATCGAAAGGATCGAATATCAATGCAATACCCAGGTTGGCAGCAGCGCTGCCGGGATCTTTTGAAATCAATAGAAAGTAAAGGCTTACTAATATAAGGGCTCCATAACCCCAGCGGTTGAAGTTAAAGGAAGAAGTTTTTAACTGTGAATTGTCGGTGGTGCTCATGCAATACTATTTTAGGCAATAAGTATCAGCCGAGTCTGCAGAATTACATCGATTTTAAAATTATTTTACAACAGGATACTTAAATGTTGATTTTAATTTAATGCGTTTACCCCCAGCCTGCGATGCGCGTGCCGCTTCAATGATTTCCAACACATGCAAAGCATGTTCGGCAGCAATCAAAGGCTCGGTGCCCAAGGCCAGGTTTTCGCTGATTACGGAAGCCCCTTGTTCCCACACATACGTTCCGGTATCAGCAGCTTCACGCCTTGTATTTTCATTATCATGCGTGGCTACATCCACGCCAAAGGGTGCCCAATCATAGCCAATCAAATGCATATTACCATGTGTACCCCAAATTGAAATAGTAGGCTTATCCTGGCCTTCACCTTCGTGTCCATAAGGATCGAAATAATTAAAGCCGCATTGCACGTGCGATAAAACTCCATTCGCATGTTCCATCAACACCATCGCATTGTCCTCAGCGACCACTTTAACTTTTCCTTTATCGTCTACGGTACGTTCTGGTGTGACGATGCTCGTCATTGCCATTACTGATTTGGCGGGGCCCAGTAAGCCGGTAAGAGTAGCAATGTTATAAACGCCCAGGTCGGGCAAACTGCCCCCACCTAGTTCATAAAAGAACGCAGACCATGTGGGGCCAAGGTGACCATAGTGGGCATGCGCTGCTGAAACTTTTCCAATCTTTCCCTGTTGAATGGTCTGTGCCATGAACGCAAACTGCGGACTGTTGACAACAGCCGGTGCACCCCAGATGCGCACACCTTGTTTTTTAGCTAACTCAAAAAGTTCTTTACCATCCGCATAAGTATTCGCCATGGGTTTTTCACTCCACACATGCTTGCGGGCTAACAGCGCCTGTTTGTTAAGGCGACCGTGTTCCTGCATGTTGGTAAGATTGACAAGCAAATCGAATGTAGGGCCAGCGAGAAGTTGATCAATGTGCGGAAAGTAATTAGCAACATTATATTTTTTCGCTGCCTTTAGGGCCCTTTCGGGGATTATATCGCATACACTAACCAGTTCAACATATTCTGATTTTGAAAGATGTGGCAGATACATACCTGATACACTTCCACAACCAATAACGGCTACCTTAATTTTTTTTCCGGCCTGAAAAAGTCCTCCCGCTTGATTGACAAAAGGAACCAGGATACCTGCAAGCATGAGCTTGCCGCTGCGGTCCATAAACTCCTTGCGACTAATTTTATTTTTCATGTAGTAGAAATTTTTTCTTTTAGTTTATCAGTATGATCTATTGGGTATTGATAAAAACAGATTTATGCATTTAAAGTACACAATCTTGTCAACTTTTAGAAATCAAATCTTTCAGGTGGTCGTTAGTGTGGATGTACCCGCCCTAATCGTAAGAAAAGTGGAAATGTTATGGTCATCGTATCCTGCAACCAATAAGGTTCAATTTCCTTCATCAATTCGATAACAGGATTTGTTTTATTTGCCTTCAGAACGTTTTGCACAGCCGACCAGGTAGTGAGGTATCCTTGTAATTGCTCTCTGGTCCACCGCAAAGAGAAGTTGAATTCAGGTGTTTCTATTTCTTCAAATGGGAAGGAAATCGTTTTATAGTGTTCGTCAATCAAGTGCCGCTCCTTATCCCAGTAAGCTCCAATCTTTTTGCTATAAAATGATTGTATGAGCGGATCGATTGAGTCGTTGATGCTGAGTAAACTATATCCCCACACTGCAAGAACGGCTCTTGGTTTGGCAACTCGAATTACTTCCTGATAAAATTTAGTTCGATCGAACCAATGAATTGCCTGGGCTACGGAAATAAAATCAATGCTCTGATCAGGAAAAGAAGTTTGTTCACTTGCTACCGAATAAAAGATATTATCTCCTTTATAGGCATTCTTCATTTGCTCTACACTCATATCTGTAGCGAGCACCTTTTTAAATGTATCGGCTAAAACTTGTGCAGCTTGCCCATTGCCGGTACCACAATCCCAGGCTGTATTAAATTCACTGACATACGAAAAGATAAACTGGTATAACGAATGCGGATAAACAGGCCTGAACTGCGCATATTGTTCTGCATGATTTGAAAATAAGTCTTTCATGGATTCTTATTCCAGCCTGGGCCGCGCACACATCGGCCCGGCATCGCACCTGTGTGCGCACCTTGATTCAACACCTGAACTCCATTGACAAAAACATGGATCATACCTTCTGCATATTGATGGGGCTGCTCAAACGTTGCCCGGTCTTTAAAAGTATTTGGGTCAAAGATGATAACATCAGCAAAATTTCCTGCACCTAAGCTTCCCCGGTCAACTATTTTTAGATTAGATGCCGGTAACGAAGTCATTCTGCGGATGGCTTCTTCCATGGTCATTATTTTTTCCTTTAACACATAATTACCAATCAATCGCGCAAAACTACCATAGGCTCGGGGGTGTGTGGAATCCTTTGTGTAAGGTTCTTCAGCAGGAATAGATCCAGCATCCGAACAAATACTCACATAGGGAAGAGCCAACATTCGTTTGACATTCTCCTCAGAGATCAGAAAATAAATGGCTGCGATCCCTGATTTATCAGCCACGATCAAATCCAACATTGTTTCATTGGCATTTTTACCATGTAGCTGTGCTACTTCATTCAGACGTTTACCGCGATACAATTGATTCAATGAATCTTTTCGAAAGCCAATCAACATGACATCCTTGGGATCTGAATTTTTTGATGGAATACCTAACTCAAGATCCCGTAGCAATTTTTTTCTTGTGGTTGGGTTTTTTAATCGTTTACGCATGGCTGGAGCTCCACCCTCCTGCACCCATGTAGGCAATCTGGCGGTAAGCGATGTGCCACTGGCGTTGTAGGTGTACATATCCGCTGTAATTTTTAGACCTGCCCGTTGCGCACTGTCTATTTTAAAAAGTACAGTATCAATTTTATTCCAGTTCCAGGTATTGTTGATTTTTAAATGATAAATCTCGGCAGGCACATTCGCCTCGCGCGAAATTCTAAAAACTTCAGTCAATGCAGAATAAATTTTATCACTTTCACTTCGCATGTGTGTGATGTACATTCCTCCGTACGTTGAAACAACAGAACTTAACTCAATGAGTTCTTCGGTTGAAGCGTAATCAGCAGGCGCATAAATCAACGAAGAGCCAAGCCCCATTGCGCCTTCTTTCATCGCCACTTCAACGAGTATTTTCATGTGTTGCAACTCCTCAGCGGTGGGAGGTCGGTTTTCAAAACCCAACACATAATTGCGCACTGATGTTGCGCCAACAAAAGAGGCGAAGTTTGTGCTCACACCTTTTTTCTCTAGCACTTGAAAATATTCGCCTAGCGTAGACCAAAGAGTATCTTTTTTGCTGCTTATCTTTCGCGGCCCCGGGCTCCAGCCCTCACCAAAAACCTCCAGTGTAACCCCCTGTTTGATATCACTCATCGAGCGACCGTCTTTCAACAATGAACCATCGGCCCAGCTAAGCATGTTGATAAAACCAGGAGCTATAGCTAAGCCTGTTGCATCAATCTCCCTTTTCCCGATCGCATTTTTTAATTCACCCACGCTGGCAATTGTATCGCCTTGTATGGCTACATCTCCTACAATGGGTTTGCCTCCATATCCATCGTAGATTGTTCCGTTGCGAATAATTAAATCGTACTCCTGCTTTTGGCCACTGCAGGAAATCATGATGGTGAGAAGGCCCGCAATCGGGAATACTTTCAGGATGGAAAAGGATTTCAATAATGTTTTCACTTTACGAGTCGATCTAGTAATTCTTTAAAAAGTTTAGCCGCCAACATTGCCGTAATACCGGATGGGTCGCGGGAAGGATTAAACTCCACCAGATCAGCACCTACAAGATTGCCTTTTAGTTTTTGAATTATTGTAATCACTTCACGACTGGTGAAACCGCCTGGCTCGTGATGCGAAACTCCGGGCGCAAATGCCGGATCGATTGCGTCCATATCCAGCGATAAATAAATAGGCCCTTCAAAGTTGAATTCAATAGAATTTTTCCAATCCTTCATTTCAATAATCTCAACACCGAAGCGTGCAGCTTGCTCACGTTGATGAGTATTGAGAGTTCGGATTCCGGCTTGTACCAAACGATTCACCAAGCCCTCTTCCATAATCCGCGCAAAAGGACAAGCATGAGAGTATTTATTTCCCTCAAAGGAATCATACAGATCAGCATGTGCATCAAGATGAAGAATCGTTAGGCTAGGATATTTTTTGGCAACTGCTTTTACAACCGGATAGGTAATTAAGTGATCGCCACCCAATGTCAGTAACTTTGGATATTGAAATAAGAGTTTATCGAATGAATTTTCTATCGTAACGGGCGTTGTCTCATGGACCATCGTAAGATCGCCAACATCCGCTATGGCAGGATGATCTTTAAGGTCCGTACCAGATTCAGTAAAGAAATTCGCTGAATCGGAACCATAAGCCTCTCTGATTTTGGCAGGAGCCTGTGCCGGCCCACGCAAAAATGAGGAAGCCTCATCGTATGGAATCCCTACAATAGCAACCTTTTTTTGAATCATAATTCAAGGTAAAATCACACTATCAACTTCAAATTTAGTCTAAACCATTTGTTCTTTCATATACTGACAGCTGATCTACTCTTACCTTCATTTCTTTAAAAAAAATTCCTTACCTTGCCTGACCTTTCTGCTTTGAGAAAAAATAGCTCGCTATTTACTCCCTAAACCACCAAGGACAAAAAAATAAAAAAAGGATAAACACAACACATGGCCAGACCCCAGGAAACATTTAACAAAAAGGAATTAGAAAAAAAGAGGCTTCAAAAGAGAAAGGAAAAAGAGCAACGTAAAGAAGACCGCAAGGCAAACGCCAAAGAAGGCCAGTCTTTTGAAGACATGCTGGCTTATGTGGATGAGAACGGGAACATTTCTTCCACCCCGCCCGATCCAACCAAAAAAAGATCAACTATTAAAACTGAGGATATTGTTATAGGCTCTTCGAACTTTGGATCAGCCAATCAAGGCAGTGCTGGCCCGAGAAAAGGTAAGGTTGCATTCTTCAATACTTCTAAAGGTTTCGGCTTTATTAAGGATTCAGAATCAGGCGAAAGCATTTTTGTGCATAGCAACGGACTTTCCACTCCCATAAAAGAAAACGATATGGTAAGCTTTGAAACCGAAAGAGGTTTTAAAGGCCTTAACGCGGTGCGTGTAAAGGTGATTAAATAGAGTCTTACAAAAGGATCAATTCAACGATGAATTGATCCTTGAAATGCTAAGATTGAATTGCTTATCCATTACAAACTCATAGGTGCTTTCCCCCATCAGTTCCGAGGCCTTCTTGGATGTGACAAGTACATACAAAAGATCTTGCGCGACTATTGACTTCTTAATATTATTCACTGCTTTTCCCTGATGTGCTTGCAGTGTAAAGGAGTATCCACCCTTTTCTTTTGGATTCAGGGACTTGAATTCATGTCCAAAGAATTTATACTGCTGCGGACCTACTTCGGCAGCCACCATCAGTTGAAGAATAGCGGGTCGGTATTTGTTCCAAAGCGATACATAGGTATCTGTGCCATTTGAACTGAAGAATCTAGCGTTCATTTTAAGGGTTATGTTTAAACAATATAGACTCTTAACCTAAATAGGATTTCAAATATTTGCTTCTTGAAGCATGTCTCAACCTGCGGGTAGCTTTTTCCTTAATCTGCCGAACCCGTTCACGTGTCAATTTGAATTTGTCACCGATTTCTTCAAGCGTCATCGGATGGGTGCCATTCAATCCATAATAATCACAGATTACTTCAGACTCGCGTTGCGAAAGCGTTGATAAGGCTCTGGAAACTTCCAGTTTCAGTGAATCCATCATTAACGCTGAATCGGGTGTTTCTTCGCTGTTGCTTTCCAACACATCCAGCAATCTGTTTTCTTCGCCTTGAACAAAAGGTGCGTCAACCGAGATTTGTCTTCCACCTACACTCATCGTGCTTTCAACTTCTTCAATAGTCACCTCCATAATTTCAGCTACTTCGGCCGGTGACGGCTCGCGCTGAAATTTCTGCTCAAGTTCAGAAAAAGCCCTGGAAATTTTATTGAGTGAACCAACCCGGTTTAAAGGCAAACGTACTACTCTTGATTGTTCGGCAAGTGCTTGTAAAATCGACTGACGAATCCACCATACGGCATAAGAGATAAATTTAAAGCCACGGGTTTCATCAAAACGCATAGCGGCCTTTATCAAGCCTACGTTTCCTTCGTTGATCAAATCACCCAGGGTAAGACCATTATTCTGATATTGTTTGGCAACCGACACAACAAAGCGAAGGTTGGCTTTCGTTAATTTTTCAAGTGCTGCCTGGTCACCGGCTCTGATTCGCTTAGCCAGATCCACTTCCATTTCTGCACTGATCAAATCCACCTTTCCAATTTCAACTAAATATTTGTCAAGAGATTGACTCTCCCGGTTTGTAATCTGCTTACTGATTTTTAACTGCCTCATGAAATAAATTAAATAATAGTGTGATAGATAAAACTAAAAAAAAGAAAATTCGGTTCGGGGTTTATGCCGGTCTCATCCCCAATTGTTTCAACAGCCGGGC
>LNFM01005627.1_pt1 | contig 21475 bp, 20 predicted proteins | sample 596031 | NCBI WGS metagenome assembly LNFM01 (sample SAMN04254537, study PRJNA301005) | activated carbon metagenome | isolation source: dual media filters at the Ann Arbor, Michigan drinking water treatment plant | place: USA: Ann Arbor
GGTTGGTGGCTGTTGTGCCTTGGGATGTGAACAGCGGTTGCGGGTTACCCGCTTTTTAAATAGCTCTCAAGGAATCAAGTTATGGCAACGGGCGTAGTCAAGTGGTTCAACGAGTCGAAGGGCTTCGGCTTCATCACCCCGGACGGTGGCGGTGAAGATCTGTTCGCGCATTTCAGCGCGATCAACATGCCGGGCTTCAAGACCCTGAAGGACGGACAGCGCGTCTCCTTCGACGTCGTGCCGGGCAAGAAGGGTCAGCAGGCCGCGAACATCCAGGCCGTCTGATCGCTTCACCGAAGCAAGGAAAAAGCCGGGCTTGCCCGGCTTTTTTTCGTCTGTCGTCTGTCGTCCGTCGTGTGTCGTGTGTCGTCTGTCGCCCGTGGACCGCGTGAAGCGGCTGCGCCCCGGTCCGCGACCCGCTGCGGCGGCAACGACCTGCGCGTCAGCGTGCGATCGCCCAGGGGTGGCGCATGCGGACCTGTGCGTGCGGGTGCAGGATGGACTGCGGCAGCGCCTGACCCGATCGTGAGCCGGGCACCGGCAGCCGCGGCGGCACCACGCCGTTCCACCACAGCGCCGCGATGCGCTCCAGGAAGGCGGCCTCAGCCGAATTCACTTCCGCGTCGGCACCGGCCAGGCCGACCATCATCTCCCACAGGGTCACGCGCGTGCCGCTGTCGGTGATGCGTTCGCCGATGCGCTCGACCCGGTCGATGCCGGCGGCCGCGTCGACGCCGGTGAAGTAGTCGCGCAGCACGTCGGCGAACGCGGGTGGCGTGATGCCGATGCGCGCATAGGCGTCGAGCATGCCGAGGGCTTCCACCTCGGCATCGTCGATCCGGTCGTCAGCAGCCATCAGGGCGGTGAGCAGCTGCGCCATCGCTTCAGGGCTGTCGTTGGGGTAGCTTTGCATCTGTCCTCCAGGGGTCGTCTGTCGCGGTCGGGCGGCATGCATGCGCCCAGCCACGGATCGAACGACGGTTCGTTCCGATCGCGCTTTTTTTCGCATCGGGCGTGCCTGCACGGGGACCGGTTGCGCTCCAGGGTTGGACAGCGCCGGCCGCTGGGAGTTCTGCCTGGAGCCCGGCTTTCGATGCTGCGGCGCGAGCGCTTCGCGGTGGTGGCCGGGCGCTTCCGCTAGAATGCGGCATCGCAATCGCCGAATCGCCAATGTCGAAGCCCCCGAAGCCGTCGAGTCCTGCCGCCCCGCCGTCCGCGCCCTCGAACTTCATCCGCAGCATCATCGAGGATGACCAGCGCAGCGGACGCCATGGAGGCCAGGTCACCACCCGCTTCCCGCCGGAGCCCAACGGCTACCTGCACATCGGCCATGCGAAATCGATCTGCCTGAACTTCGGCATCGCGCGCGATTTCGGCGGGCGCTGCCACATGCGTTTCGACGACACCAATCCGGCGAAGGAAGAGACCGAGTACGTCGAATCGATCATGTCGTCCGTGCGCTGGCTGGGGTTCGACTGGGGCGAGCACCTGCATTTTGCATCGGACTATTTCCAGCAGCTCTATGACTACGCTGAACTGCTGGTGACCCGCGGCGATGCCTATGTCGACAGCCTGTCCGCGGACGAGATCCGTGCGTTCCGCGGCACCCTGACCGAGCCCGGCCGTGACAGCCCGCACCGCACCCGCACGCCGGACGAGAACCTCGATCTGCTGCGGCGCATGAAGGCAGGCGAATTCCCCGATGGCGCGCACGTGGTGCGCCTGAAGCTCGACATGCGGTCGCCGAACATAAACCTGCGCGATCCGCTGATCTACCGGATACGGCACCAGACGCACCATCGTACCGGGGATGACTGGTGCATTTACCCGCTCTATGACTACACCCACGCGTTGTCGGATGCGATCGAACACATCACGCATTCGATCTGCACGCTCGAGTTCGAGGACCACCGTCCGCTCTACGACTGGTGCGTCGAGAACCTGCCGGTCCCGTACCGGCCGTATCAGTACGAGTTCGCGCGGCTCAACCTGACCTACGCGGTCCTCTCCAAGCGTCGGCTGATCGACCTCGTCGAGAGCGGTTGCGTGGACGGATGGGACGATCCCCGCCTGCCGACCCTGGTCGGCGTGCGTCGCCGCGGCTACACCCCGGAGGGCATGCAGCTGTTCTGCGAGCGCATCGGCGTGTCGAAGGCCGATTCATGGATCGACATGGGCGTGCTCGAGCAGGCCATCCGCGACGACCTCGAACCGAAGGCACCGAGGGCGATCGCCGTGCTGTCGCCGCTCAAGCTCGTGATCGACAACTTCCCGGCCGGCCGCGTCGAACTGTGCACGGCGCCCGTGCATCCGCACCACCCCGAAATGGGGCGGCGCGAGTTCCCGCTCACGCGCGAACTCTGGATCGAGCGCGACGATTTCGCGGAAGATCCGCCGAAGGGTTACTTCCGTCTGTCGGTGGGTGCCGAGGTCCGACTGCGCTACGGCTATGTCGTGCGCTGTACCGGCGTGGACAAGGCGGAGGACGGAACCGTGACCGCGGTCCACTGCGAGTACCTGCCCGAGACCAGGAGCGGCACGCCGGGTGCGGATTCGCGCAAGGTCAAGGGCAACATCCACTGGGTCTCGGTCGACCATGCGCTGGCGGCGGAAGTGCGGCTGTACGACCGGCTGTTCGCCGTCCCGCATCCCGGCGCCGGCGATCGCGACTACAAGCTCGACCTGAATCCGGATTCGAAGACGGTGATCACCGCGCAATGCGAGCCCGGTCTCGCCAACGCGGCGCCCGAGCAACGCTTCCAGTTCGAACGCCACGGGTACTTCGTCGCCGACATGCGCGACACGAAGCCCGGCCGGCCGGCGTTCAACCGGGCGGTGACGCTGAAGGACTCCTGGACGTCGCGGGGCTGATCGGCGGCTTGACGCCTGCCGGGGCCTGCAGTTCGCGGATCAGCCAGTCGCCGCGCCGGGTGGTGGCCTCGCCGAACCGGCCGCGCCCCATCAGCAGGTCCTGGTGCCCGCTGTCCTCGCTGGCGCGCACCACGGCGCCGGCGTCCGGCGAATACCAGTCGATCTCGGTGCGCCGGGTCTCGGTGCGGTGGAACTCGATGTCGCCGAGCCAGAGGTCGCGGGTGATGCGCAGCGCGCGGAATCGGCCGGCGGGGACGTCCACCGTTTCCCAGCCACCGACGCGGGCGACCATGATCACGCGCCGCGGACGCGGATCGCCGTCCACGCGTGCCAGCACGTCCTGGCGCACCGTCTGCCCCGGCACCAGCGGGAACGGCAGGATGCGCAGCGGCGGATCGAAGGTCGTCCGGCTGCCGTCGGCCCGCTCCCATGCGACGAGGTCGCCGCGCGCGTCGAACTGCTGGGCCACCAGCGCGGCGATCGGTCGACCGAAGCCGCCGGCGCCTGCCTCTTCGTAGGCCAGGCCTTCGAACCGCGAGCCGGTGGCATCGAAGCGGTGCACGGCGGGCGCCCGGGGTTCTCCGTTGTAGCCGTTGGTGATGCGGTAGGTGAGTTCGCTGCCCGGCCGCGCCATTGCCATGGCGTCGACGGCCGGACCGGATTCGCCGCCCTCGAGAGTCATGCAACCGGAGGCGATCGAGACCGCAACCGCGGCGAGCATCGCCAGCCACGGCCGTCGGATGCGCCGCGGGACCGCGCGCCGGTATCCGGTGGGCCGATGATCGGCTGAGGCGTGCAACGCAGGTTCGGAGGGATGCTCGTACATGGGCCGTACCTCGGGGGAAGCCGTCAGGTCAGTCAGGAGCGTCGCTGCGGGCGCGCGCCCTGCCTGCGACGTGGGACCGCTGCATCGACTTGAATCGCCGCCATGCCCACCAGCCGGCCGCCGCGACCAGCGGCAGCAGGACCAGCATCAGCGCAAAGGCGAACACCCAGAGGGTCGCGGCAACCGCCAGCGACAGCGCGACCAGCAAGGACTGCTTGAGCCTGGCGACCCAGCCGCCCCGTGCGGCGGCGGATTCGTCCAGCCGCCAGCCGCCCTGGCCATCGGCCCGTGCCTCGAACACGTGGACGACGGCGGGCCGGCCGTGCGCGCCGGCGGTGGCCCCCGGCGGGGCTCGACGATCGGGGTGTCGTGGATCGCGATCGAACGATCCACGAGGGTCATCGGGTGACATCGACACAGGCAGTATCCGGGCAGTTGTGCTATTCATCGATAGTGGAACGTGATGCGCCGGTTTTCAAGGGCCCGCGATCCACTCCGGGCAGTCTGCGCTGCCGCTGTCCCCACTTCAAGCCAGGAGCCGTTGCCCCACCGTCATGCTGGAACGCAATCAGCTCGAACGATATGCGCAGATCGCCGGTGTGGCGGTGCTGGTCGTGGGCTGCTTCTACGTCGTTTCGCCATTCCTCGCGTCGGTGCTGTTCGCGGCAGTGGTTTGCGCGACGACGTGGCCCGTGTTCGTGCGCATCCGGCGCCGGGTCGGCGACCGGCCGGTCGTCGCCTCGCTGCTGATGACCCTGCTGCTGGCCCTGGTGGTGATCGTGCCGGTGGCGCTGCTCGCCCTCGCACTGACCGAAAACGTCAGCGCGCTGGTCGATTTCGCGTCCGGGCTGGTGAAGAGCGGCTCTCCCGAATTGCCCGAGTGGATCAGGCAACTGCCCATCGTGGGACCCTGGATCGACGACTACTGGCACCAGGTGGTCGAGAGCCGGGACGAACTGCGGCGGTTCGGCGAGCGCCTGATCGAGCCTGGCCGGATGGTGCTGGTCGGCGTGGGCTCGGTCCTCGGGCAGGGGCTGGTGCAACTCACGCTCGCCGTACTGATCTGCTTTTTCCTGTATCGCGATGGCGACAGCCTGATGTGGGCGGTGCGCAAGACCGCGCTGCGGCTGGGGGGCGAACTGGGCGAGCGCATCGTGCAGATCACCCACAACACGGTGATCAGCGTGGTGTTCGGGATCATCGGGACCGCGCTGGCCCAGGCGGCGGTGGCGCTGCTCGGCTTGATGATCGCCGGCGTGCCCGGCGCGCTGGTGCTGGCGATCGCCACCTTCTTCCTGTCCATGATCCCTGCCGGTCCGCCGCTGATCTGGATCGGTGCCACGGTCTGGCTGGTGTCGGAAGGGCAGATCGCATGGGCGGTGTTCATGGCCGCCTGGGGCATGTTCGCCATCAGCGGCATCGACAACGTGGTGCGCCCGATCCTGATCAGCCGCGGGGCAGACCTGCCGTTCCTGCTGGTGTTCATCGGCGTGCTCGGCGGCATCCTCGCCTTCGGCTTCATCGGCATCTTCATCGGCCCGACGTTGCTGGCGCTGGCCTTCGCGCTGCTCCAGCACTGGATCAACAGCGAGGCGGAGCCCCCGCCGGTCGATTACCCGCTGAACGACTGACCGGGCGAGGACCGGTGGCCGCGGGCTGCCCCGTTCACCGGTCGCCGAGCAGCCGCGCGACCACGCGCTGGTAGTAGGCCTCGTCCAACTGCAACCCGCCACCGCCGGCGGCCGCCCGCGCCTCGGCCATCCGCGACAGCAGCAGGTTCAGGCGGGCCAGCGCGCGCCGGCGCGCCGCGTCGTCGATGTCCGAGCGCACCAGCCGCTGCAGTTCGTCGATGTCCTTGAGCGCCTGCACTTCCGGTGGTACGAAGCCCGCGTTCTTCAGGATCCGGAACGCCATGCGCAGCTCCTCGGGTACCAGCCGGTCGTCGTCCAGGTCGAGCGGCCGCCCGGCGCCGGGCAGGTCGTCGAACTGGCCCTCGGCCTGCGCACGCGCGACCCGGTCCTCGACCATCGCGTCGAACCAGGAGGCGGCGGGTGGACGCGGGCGGCGCATCCGGTCAGCCGTCCAGCAGGAAGCGCGCGACCGGCTCGATCTGGTCGTCGCTCGCCAGCGCCGGCGCATGGCCGATGCCGGGGAAGGTCAGCAGCCGGCGCTCCGGATGGCCGTCGACCATTTCACGGGCCGTCTCTTCGCGCAGCAGCCCGGAGTCGCCCCCGCGCAGCACGAGCACCGGGATCGATACCTTCTCCCAGACCGGCCAGAGCACGACGTCGCGATCGAACACCTTGCCGTGGAAGCCGGCGGCAATGGCCGGGTCGTAGGCCGGCGCGTACGTGGTGGCGCCCGAGGCGTCGGTGCAGCGGCGCATCCCGTGCGCCGCCAGGTGCCGGATGCGCTCGGGCGGCAGCGCGTCCGTGCCCGCGCCCCATGGCTGCAGAAGCCCCTCGTACCAGGCGCAGAAGTCCTCGGCGGACGCGAAGCGCGGATCGCCGCCGGCATAGGTGCCGATCCGTGTCAGCCCCTCGCGTGCGAGCACCGGCCCGACATCGTTCATCACCAGCCGGCGCAACGGCGTGCCGGGCGCGGCGGCGAGCATCATGCCGATCAGCCCGCCCATGGATGTGCCGACCCAGTCGATCGTGAACGGTCGTCCGGCGCGTGCATGCGGCGCACCGACGCGTGCGATCAGCGCGTTCATGTCCGCGAGGTATTGCGGATAGCCGTACAGCGCGGGGTCGGGTAGCCAGTCGCTTGCGCCGCGGCCCACGATGTCCGGGCAGACCACCCGTGCATGGGGTGCGAGCCGCCGGGCCAGCCAGTCGAAGTCGCGTCCGTTGCGGGTGAGGCCGTGCGCGCACACCACGACCTGCGGGTTGTCCGGATCGCCCCAGTCCGCATACGCGAACCGGTGGAAGCCTGCGGCCGAGAAGCCGGTGAGCGATTCCAGCCGGGGGGAAGGAGGAGAGGAGGGCATTGGCGGCGCTGTCTGGAAACCGGGCTCCATTCCAGCACGAATGAGCCGTCAGTGCAGCAGCAGCCAGGACCCGATGCCGAGGCCGGCGAAGAACACGCACAGGTGGAACCACTTCCAGCGCACGTAGCGCCGCGCCAGCGATCCGGGGTCGAGGTTCGACAGCATGAACAGGCGGCCGTCCTGCGGACGCCGCATCACGTGAACGGCCGGGGGCTTCGGACGATTCTCCCGCGCGCGCTCGACTTCCCGCCGGGCCTGGCGGCGGGCCAGTTCCCACTCCTTTAGGTCGACCTCGCCGTCGCGGTCGAGGTCGAACCGTTCCAGCAGCGCGGGACGGTCGAGCTTCCATTTCGCCATCAGAGTCGCGATCTCCGCGCGCACCGCGGCCTCCCCTTCGAGCGGGCGCAGGGTGGAGAAGGAGCCGATCGCATACAGCCGGTCGTCCGGCAGGATGGTCAACTCGGTGAAGCGGCGGTCGTTGTCGATCCAGGTCTTGCGCCGATGCGAGTGGACCTCGGCTTCCGACGGATAGACCAGGCACTTGCCGGTGCCGTCATCGAGCACGAACGGTGCATGGCTCTCGGCCCCGCGTTCATGCCGCCACTTGTCCTTCGAGGTCTTCTTCTCGACCTTGAACCAGTACCAGCAGCAGGGTTCCTGGGTCAGCTCGCTCAGCAGGGGCGGGCCGCCGGGGAGCTGCGCGGTGCCCGCCAGTTCCACGTACCCCTGCGCGGCGAAGTCGATGCGCGAGGTGGGCGTGTCGACGATCAGCCGCCAGCGCCGGTAGTTGCCGCTCCAGGCGAACAGGCTGACCGCGGCGATCAGCAGAAGGCAGAGGGCGGTGACCGGGCGGCTCTCCGCCTCGGCCGCGACGGCGAGCAGCCCGACATGGCCGAAGGAGGTCGTCCAGTTGGTCCATGACAGGCGCCCGCGCGGAACCGCCTTCACCGGCGAAGCTGCGATCGACGACACTGGCGGTCACCCGTGCGCGGCGGCGCCGCTTCAGGTGAACAGCTGCTTCATGTCGATATCGCGGGTCTCTTCCGCGGTGAACTCGAGCAGCTCGAAGGGGCCGAAGTTGAACAGGCGCGCGACGATCACGTCCGGCACCTGCTCGATGCGCACGTTGTTGATGTTGACGCTTTCGTTGTAGAACTCGCGCCGGTCGGCGATCGAGTCCTCCAGCGAGCTGATCCGGCTCTGCAGCTGCTGGAAGCTGGCATTCGCCTTCAGGTCGGGATAGGCCTCGGCGAGCGCGAACAGGTTGCCCAGGCCCATGCGCAGCGCACCCTCGGCGACGCCGAGGGCGGCGATGTCCTGGGACTGCGTGGCCGCATGGACGCGGCTGCGCGCCTCGATCACGCGCTGCAGGGTGTCCTGCTCGAACTTCATGTACTGCTTGCAGGTCTCGATCAGCTTCGGCAGTTCGTCGTGGCGCTGCTTCAGGAGCACCTCGATGTTGGCCCAGGCCTTGGACACGTTGTGCTTAACCTGGACCAGGTTGTTGTAGATCATCACGAAGTACACGCCGATCACGAGGGCGATCGCCAGCAGGATCACGAGTACGAGGGTCATGGCAGGGTCCGGTGGAGGTGTGGGATGTGGGGTGTCGGGGGATGGAAACAGGCGTTCGGCGTGCCGTCGCGGGGCGCGGGCACCCGGAATCACCCCTCGGGAAACCGGCGCCCGGATGTCTGAACGGCCGTTTGCGGACGAACTTTACACTTTCAGCGTCTCGGCCATCGCTGTGCGGCCCCCGGATGGCCGGCTCGCCACGTCCGCCCGCGGGCAGGGCTGACGCATCGGGTGGCGAAGCGGGACCATCTGTACGACAATCCGGCAGCCCGCGCCGCTGTCCGATCGAGCATCGGTTCGCGGGGGCGGCAATCGCTGCAAAATCAAGGCCGGGGAGGGTGGAATGAAAGCTGTTTGCGTATTCTGCGGGTCGAATCCGGGCGTGCTGCCGGAGTATCGTGCAGCCGCGGAGATGCTCGCGCGTCAGATCGTGGAGGCCGATTGCACGCTCGTGTATGGCGGCGGGCGGGTCGGGCTGATGGGCGTGATCGGCGATGCCGCGATGGCCGCCGGCGGACGGGTGATCGGCGTCACGCCGCGCCGGCTGGTCGAAAAGGAAGTGGCACACACCGGCCTCACCGAGCTGCGCGTGGTCGAATCGATGCACGAGCGCAAGGCGATGATGGCCGAACTGTCCGACGCATTCGTCGCATTGCCCGGCGGCCTCGGCACCTTCGAGGAGTTCTTCGAGGTGCTCACCTGGTCGCAACTGGGCTACCACTCCAAGCCCTGCGGCCTGCTCAACGTGGCGGGCTATTACGACCAGCTGCTCGGGTTCCTGGACCATTGCGTGGCGCAGGGCTTCGTGCACCCGAAGCACCGGAGCATGGTGCTCACCGACGAAGAGCCTGCGCGGCTGATCGACCAGCTCGAGACATTCAACATGCCGCAGGTCAACAAGTGGCTGGAACGCGGCAACACCTAGGATCCCCCGACCATGATGACCGCCACCGAACAGCGCCAGCGATTCCGCGCCATCCTTGCAGGCGCCGAATGCAAGTCGCCCGCCAGCGTGTTCGACGGCCTTTCGGCGCGCCTCGCGCGTTCGGTGGGCTACGACCTGGGGATCCTCGCCGGTTCCGTCGCGTCCAACACCACGCTGGCTGCACCCGACCTGATCGTGCTCACGCTCACCGAGTTCGCCGACCAGGTGCGGCGCATCCAGCGGGCGAGCGACCTGTCGCTGATCGTCGATGCCGACCATGGCTATGGCAATGCGCTGAACGTGATGCGCACGGTCGAGGAATGCGAGCACGCGGGCGTGTCCTGCCTGTCGATCGAGGATACCGCGCTGCCGACGCCGTTCGGCAGCAGTGGCGAATCCTTCATCTCCATCGCCGAGGGCGTCGGCAAGATGAAGGCGGCGCTGGCTGCGCGGCGTGACCCTTCGCTGGTGATCGCCGGCCGCACGTCCGCGATCCGGGGTGAAGGCATCGAGGGGGCGCTGGCCCGGCTGAAGGCCTACGCCGGGGCTGGGGTGGATTGCGTGTTCGTGGTCGGCCTCGAGAGCGTCGAACAGCTGGCGGCGATCCATGCGGCGACGAAGCTGCCGGTGATCATCGGATCGGCGCCGGCGTCGATCACCCGCGAACAGTTCGCTGCGAACGGCGGCCGGGTACTGCTGCAGGGACACCAGCCGACGGCCGCAGTGGTGAAGACCCTGACCGAGGTCTATACGCACCTGATCAACGGCGGTGCGCCATCGGAGCTGAAGGCAAAGGTCGCGAGTGCAGAGCAGATGGACGCGGTGACCCGGGCAGCCGACTACAAGGACTGGCAGAAGGCTTTCCTGCGCTGAGCGGTTGGGGCGGCACCGGCGCGGCAATCGGCATTTTTGCGGACATTCAGGTGGAAATCTTTCCCGGCATTGATCCTTTCGGACCAATGCCCGTCGAAACGGGGCTGGCATCGGACGCGACACTTGTCTACAGTCGGTCCATGCGCTGCTTCCCCACCCCGAATGCAGCGCGCTGACCTACCTTCCACAGATCCGGTCCCAGGAGTTCGATCCATGCTCAAGAATGTCCGCAATGCCCTGGCAGGCCTCGCACTCGCCGCCGTCTCGCCGATGGCGGCCGCGGCCGCCTGCACTGGTGTGTCTGTCAACAACGCCGACACCTCGGACGTGACCCTCAATGGCTCACCCGCAACGTCGTGCCTGGTGGCCGTCGGAAATCCGCAGTCCGGTCCCAACGGCGATCCGAGCGTGTTCTCCGGCACGTTCGGTACCGGCTGGAGCCTGCTCGGCAAGATGTCCGGAGGCGCGATACCGGCGACCACGATCTCGGGCGTGCAGTTCTCGGGCACCTTCACGGACGACGGTACGAACAAGGCGGGCGGCTGGACGATCAATGCGTCCAGCCCGGTCAAGGCGGACCTGGTGTTCGCGATGCACGCATCGAATCGGTCCGGCAGTTTCTTCTTCGACGACATCGCGCTGGGGACCAGCAACGCCGGTAAATGGAAGATCGAATGGCACAACAACGGCCAGCAGATCCCCGACTTCTCCAACCTGACGGTGTTCGTCCGCGACGTCGTCGGCACGACCGTGGTCCCGGTGCCGGCGGCACTGCCGCTGATGCTCACCGGGCTTGTCGGCCTCGGCCTGCTGGCACGGCGCCGCCGACACACGGCCTGACCGCACGGCGGTACTGCGTCACCCCGAGGGGTGCGTCCGGAAGGGCGCACCCCTTTTTCAATGGCCGTCCGCCCCGCGGCCTTATGCGGCCATAAGTAACACTGAACGGCTGCCGTCCCGGGTGCCGGTAACATGCCAGCCTTCCGGAGCCGCCGCATGCCGGCGTGCCTGGTCCTGCCCTGTCCCGCCCTGTCCCGCCCTGTCCCACGGAGCCTCGATGGATACCCCGGTAATGCCTCCGCTGCGCCTGCAGTCCGATCGCCCCGCCGAGCGCGCGGGCGAGGCGGGCGCGAAGATCGAGCAGAAGAACACCACCTGCTACATGTGTGCATGCCGCTGCGGCATCCGGGTGACCCTGCGCAACGACGAAGTGCGCTACATCGAGGGCAACCCCGACCATCCGCTGAACAAGGGCGTGATCTGTGCCAAGGGTGCCTCGGGCATCATGAAGCAGTACTCGCCGGCCCGGCTGACGAAGCCGCTGCTGCGCAAGGCCGGTTCGGAGCGGGGCGCCGCCGAGTTCGAGGTGATCTCCTGGGACCGGGCGCTGGACCTGATGACCGAGCGGCTGGCGAAGATCCGCTCCACCGACCCGAAGCAGTTCGCGCTGTTCACCGGCCGCGACCAGATGCAGGCCCTGACCGGCCTGTTCGCGCGGCAGTTCGGCACGCCGAACTATGCGGCGCACGGCGGCTTCTGCTCGGTGAACATGGCCGCCGGCATGATCTACACGATCGGCGGTTCGTTCTGGGAGTTCGGCGGGCCGGACCTCGACCGGGCGAAGCTGTTCGTGATGATCGGCACCGCCGAGGACCATCATTCGAACCCGCTGAAGATGGCGCTGTCGAAGTTCAAGCGCGACGGCGGCAAGTTCATCTCGGTCAATCCGGTGCGCACCGGCTATTCGGCGATCGCCGACGAGTGGATCCCGATCCGGCCGGGCACCGATGGTGCGCTGATGCTCGCGCTGTGCCATGAGCTGATCCGGCTCGGGCTTTACGACCGCGACTTCGTCGCGCGCTATTCCAACGCCGGTTACCTGGTGAACATCGATCCGGCGAGCGATTCGCACGGCATGACGGTGGGCGGCGAGGGGCTGGCCCACATGAACCCGTTCCGCCAGCACAACCAGCTCTGGTGGGACCGGCATACCGGCAAGCCGGTGGTGAACCATACGGGCGACAGCGATCCGCAGCTGTTCGGCAGCTTCAGGCTGCACGACGGAACGCCGGTGAAGCCCGCGTTCCAGCTGCTGGCCGAGCGCCTGGTCGAGAACACCCCGGAATGGGCCGAAGGCATCACCGGCATCCCGGCCGGGACCATCCGCCGGCTGGCGACCGAGCTGGGCGTGATGGCGCGCGACCACAAGATCGAGCTGCCGATCGCCTGGACCGACTCCTGGGGCGTGAAGCATGACCGCGTCACCGGCAACCCGGTGGCCTTCCATGCGATGCGCGGGCTGGCCGCGCACTCGAACGGCTTCCAGACCATCCGCGCGCTGTCGATCCTGATGACGCTGCTCGGCACCATCGACCGTCCGGGCGGCTTCCGGCACAAGGCGCCGTACCCGCGTGGCACGCCGCCGGTGATCGCGCGCGTGCCCAACTCGCCCGACATGGTGAAGCCCGACACGCCGCTGGGCGGTGCGCCGCTCGGCTTCCCGGCCGGCCCGGACGACCTGTTCATCGATGCCGAGGGCAAGCCGGTGCGCATCGACAAGGCGTTCTCCTGGGAGCATCCGCTGGCGGTGCACGGGATGATGCACAACGTGATCACCAATGCCTGGCGCGGTGACCCGTACCGCATCGACACGCTGCTGATGTTCATGGCCAACATGGCCTGGAACTCGTCGATGAACACCTCCGAAGTGCGGAAGATGCTCAACGACAAGCATGAGGACGGGCAGTACAGGATCCCGTTCATCATCGTCTGCGACGCGTTCCAGTCCGAGATGTGCGCGTATGCCGACCTGGTGCTGCCCGACACCACCTACCTCGAGCGCTACGACGCGATGTCGCTGCTCGACCGGCCGATCTCCGAGTTCGACGGTCCGTGCGATTCGGTGCGCGTGCCGGTGGTGCCGCCGAAGGGTGACTGCAAGCCGTTCCAGGACGTGGTGGTCGAACTCGCCTCGCGCCTGAAGTTCCCTGCGTTCACGGCGGCCGATGGTTCGCGCAAGTTCAAGGACTACAAGGACTTCGTGGTCAACTTCCAGACCGCGCCCGATTCCGGCGTCGGTTTCCTCGCCGGCTATCGCGGCGTGAACGGCGACAAGGCCCTGGTCGGCGAGCCGAACCCGGACCAGTGGGAAATGTATGCGAAGAACAACTGCGTGTTCCACTACGCGATGCCGCCGGAACACCAGTACATGCGCAACTGGAACCAGGGCTACAACGACTGGGCGGTGAAGAACAAGCTGCGCATGCATCCCGACCCGGTGGTGATCCAGCTCTACTGCGAAGTGCTGCAGAAGTTCCGTCTCGCCGCGCAGGGCAAGGGCACCAGTACGCGCCGGCCGCCCGAGGCGCTGCGCGAGCGGGTCGAGACCTACTTCGATCCGCTGCCGTTCTGGTACCCGCCGCTCGAGGCGCAGGCGACCGACCGGGAACGTTACCCGCTCAATGCCGTCACCCAGCGTCCGATGGCGATGTACCACTCGTGGGACTCGCAGAACGCCTGGCTGCGGCAGATCCATGCGCACAACTACCTGATGGTCAACCCGGCCACCGCGAAGGCGGCCGGCATCGCCGACGACGACTGGATCTGGGTCGAGTCGATGCATGGCCGGGTGCGCTGCCTGTGCCGCTACACCGAGGCGGTCGAGCCGGGCACGGTATGGACCTGGAACGCGATCGGCAAGTCCAAGGGCGCCTGGAACCTCGGTCCCGAGGCCAACGAGTCGCAGAAGGGCTTCCTGCTGAACCACCTGATCTCGGAAGAACTGCCGGCCGATGCGTCCGGCGCGCGCCTGTCGAACTCCGACCCGATCACCGGGCAGGCCGGCTGGTACGACGTGCGGGTGCGCATCAGCAAGGCGGACCCGGGCGAGGCGAAGGAAAGCTTCCCGCAGTTCGAAGCGATGCCCGCGATGCCCGGCACCGCGCCGACCCGACGTGGCTGGCAGGCGTTCTTCGCCGGCAAGGGCCTCGCCACCGAGATGTCGGCGGTGAGCCGTGAACTGAAGAAGGGAGAATCGCGTTGACCCAGCTTGCATTGGTCATCGACCTGAACGTCTGCGTCGGCTGCCACGCCTGCGTCACCAGCTGCAAGGAGTGGAACACCTCGGGCGTCGCCGGCTTCCTCAGCGACGAGAACCCGTACGACAAGGACCCGACCGGCACCTTCTTCAACCGGGTGCAGACCTACGAGGTCGGCGAGTTCCCGTGCACCGAGACGGTCCACTTCCCGAAGTCCTGCCTGCATTGCGAGGATCCGCCGTGCGTGCCGGTATGCCCGACCGGCGCTTCGTACAAGCGCAAGGAAGACGGCATCGTGCTGGTCGACTACGACAAGTGCATCGGCTGCAAGTACTGCGCATGGGCCTGTCCGTACGGTGCGCGCGAGATCGACGAAAAGCAGCAGGTGATGAAGAAGTGCACGCTGTGCGTCGATCGCATCTACGACCAGTCCATCCCGGAGGCGCAGCGCAAGCCCGCCTGCGTGGTGGCCTGCCCGACCAGTGCCCGCCTCTATGGAGACATCCATGACCCGGATTCGGAAGTGTCGGTCGCGATCCGCGAGCGCGGCGGCTATGCGCTGATGCCCGAGTGGGGCACCGAGCCGGCCAACCACTACCTGCCGCGGCGCAAGGGCACGGTGCCGGTCGATGCCGACCAGGTCAGCCGGATCGATTCGCCGCTGAACGTGGACGGCCGCATCCCCGGCACGCTGGCGGCGCTGATCGCCGAGGCGCAGGCCGCCGCCGAGCCTGGGTCGGCGCCGGCCGGGGGAGGGCGCTGACATGCATCCCGCGTTCTCCCTGATCTTCCTCACCACGCTGATCGGCGTCGCGCAGGGCCTGTTCCTGGCGGTGTTCGCGGTCGACCTCGTTTCGCACCTGGGGCTGGCGGAACTGCCGATGCCGTCGTTCGTCATCGCCGGTTGCGCGATGTCCGTCGTGTTCTGCGTGCTCGGCCTGCTGGCGTCGTTCTGGCATCTCGGCCGCCCGGAGCGCGCCTGGCGCGCGGCGGCGATGTGGCGCACCTCGTGGCTGTCGCGCGAGGTGATCGTGCTGCCGGCCTTCCTCGCCAGCGTGGCGGCCTACGGCTTCACCTACGCAACCGGATCGGTCTGGTCGATCCCGCTGGGCCTGGTCGCGTTCGTGTGCTGCATCGCGCTGTTCGTCTGCACCGGGATGATCTATGCCTGCCTGCGCTTCCTGCAGGAGTGGGCATCGCCGCTGACGCTGGTCAACTACTTCCTGCTCGGGTGTGCCTCCGGGTCCACCTTCGCCACGCTGCTGGCCGCGCTGCTGGCACCGACCTACACCGAGGCGCTGGCGGTATGGGCGATCGGCCTCACCACGGCGGCGCTGGTCGTGCGTGCCGCGATGCTCGCGCGCAACGCCCGGTTGCGACCGAAGTCGACGGTGCAGTCCGCGATCGGCGTCAAGCATCCGAAGGTGCAGCAGAAGTCCCAGGGCGCAATGGGCGGATCGTTCAACACGCGCGAGTTCTCCCACGGCCGCACGCGCGGCTTCCTGCGCTCGGTGAAGTGGGTGTTCCTGCTGCTCGCCTTCCCGCTGCCGGCACTGTTGCTCTGGCTGGGGGCCACCAGCGGCGCCGCGGCGTTGCTGGCACTCGCCTTCGGGGTGCAGTATGTCGGGCTGCTGGCCGAGCGCTGGTTCTTCTTCGCGCAGGCCAACCATCCGCAGAACCTGTACTACCAGGTAATTTCCTGAGGCGGGGTCGAACGCCCTCCATGCGTTTGCACCGCGGCTTGCATTTGCGGTAGCCTGCAATCCCACATGACGACTCGACTCAACGAGGCGGAGACTCCAATGAACGACGTGAACCGCGACAAGCTGATCGTTGACCTCAAGACCGTTGTTTCCGATGCCGAGGCGCTGGTGAAGGCCACTGCAGGCCAGGCCGGGGAAAGGCTCGGCGAGGTCCGTGCGAAGGCGGAAGACTCCCTGCGCTCGGCCCGCCTCGCACTGCGCGATGCCGAAGCCCTGGTGGTGGACAAGACCAAGCAGGCCGCGCGTGCAACGGATGACTTCGTGCACGACAAGCCTTGGACGGCGGTCGGCATCGGTGCCGCCGTCGGCATGATCATCGGGCTGCTGATCGCCCGCCGCTGACGGGCGCGCGCGCCGACGCATCGAACCACGGACGTTCGCGCTTCGTGTCCGATACCGAAGGCAGGGGCGGCGAGGGCGCGCCGGGGGCAGGCACGTCTCCCGGCCTCGTCCAGTCGGTCCGCGACCTTGTCGGCGCGTCGGTCGCCGCGCTCCAGACGCGGCTCGAACTGCTGTCCGCCGATGCGCAGGAAGCCGGATGGCGGTTGGCTGCGATCGTCGCGTTCGGCGTGGGCGCGCTGTTCTGCCTGTTCGTCGGCACGGTCCTGCTCGCGCTGCTCATCATCGTGGCCTTCTGGGATCGCAGTCCGACCCTCGCCGTCGGGTTGTTGAGCGCGTTCTTCCTGCTGGCCAGCGCGGGCTGTGCGCTGGTCGCACGGAGCCATGCGCGTTCGGCGCCAGGCCTGTTCGCGGCGACCCTCGACACCCTCGCGCGCGACCGCGAGGCATTGGGCAGAGGACGGGCCACGGGCAGCGGCACGGATCCGGCGGCGCCGCGATGATCGGCAACCGGCTGCTTGCGCTGGCCGTGCGGCGCGAGCGGTTGCGCGTACGCGCCGACGGCCAGCGCTCGACCATTGCCGCCAGCGTGCGCGGGCTCGAGACGCCGATCCGCATCGCCGATCGCGCGCTCGGTGGCGTGCGCTGGCTGAAGCTCAACCCGGCTGCCGGCGTCGCGGCGCTGGTGGCGTTCGTGCTGGTGCGACCGCGCAATGCGGCGTCCCTTGCCCAGGGGGGGCTGCGGCTGTGGGCTGCGTGGCGCGCGCTGCGGGCACCGCGGACTCGGGTCGCCTGGGCACTGCTGCCACGGATGCTCGACATCTATCGCGGCCTGCGCGGGCGCCGTTGACCGGCCTGGCTCGCCCGCTGGCGAGCGTGCGGCGTCAGCGCCCCTGCTTGATCGCCAGCACGGCCTGGTTGCGCAGCGTGCGCAGCAGCTTGAGCACGTTGGGCGAGATGTCGATCTGTCCTGGCGTTTCCGCGTCCGCATAGATCAGCCCGAACGGCTTCTCGTTGACCACCAGCGGGAACACGATGAAGGTGCGTGCACCGACCGCGCCGCGATACCACTCGGGCACGCGCGAGGCGATCTTCGGGTCGTCCACGTCGGTGATCAGGATGTCTGCGTTCTTCGTCAGCGAGGCGAAGAACACGTCCGGCTTGAACTGCATCGAGAAGTTGAAGCGCTTCGCGACCGCGGCTGCGTCCTGGCCGAACCCGAAGCGGCCGCTCATCGTGTTCGACTTCACGTCGCGCACGCACAGCAGTACCCGCCGGAAGCCGATCGCGCGGTACATGGTCTCCAGGACGATGCGCAGCACTTCGTTCATCGGCATGCCTTCCACCAGCGCATTGCTCAGGTCCTGGATGCCCGACGACAGTTCGGCCTGGGCATCCACCGGCGCCGAGGCGTTCGGCGCGACGGTCGACTCGGCGGGGTCGTGCAGCACGCCGAGGTCGGAGGTATCCATCGAAGCCGGCTCGCCTGCACCGGCGGCGCCGCCCGTGGCCGCCTCGCCCTTGCCTGCGGTCCTGGCCGGCACGCCCAGCCCGAGCAGTACGCGGCCGAAGCCGCTCTGCGACACGTTCAGGTTCAGCGCGGATGCATAGATGCTGAGGCTGGACAGCGAGTCGGTGACCAGCGTGCCGATCTGGTCGCCGTCGAACGGAAGGGCGCCCTTGAAGCGGCTGCCGATGCGCGCGAACGCCGCCGCCCGCTCGCCATCGCCCAGCCCGGCGGCGGCCGAGACCTCGGAGGCGAAGGTCGACACCAGCCGCAGACCGTCGTCCTGCGAGGCCGCCTTGCGGATCGGCCCCGACGGCAACGGCTTCATGCTGTAGCAGATCTTCTTCGGGAATCCCCATGCTTCGGCGGTGCCGGTGCCGAGCTGCTCGAACGACGCGCCGAGCACGCGCTGCGCCGCCACCGCCTCGTCCTTGCGTTCCTCGGCCACCAGGCGCTGGATCTCCGCCCACTCCTCGGGGAAATAGAACAGGCAGAGCAGCCGGCCGAGGTTGTGGAACAGCGCGCAGACGAACGCCTCCTCCGGGTCGCGCAGCGCTGCCTTCGGTGCTGCCGCGCGCGCCAGCACGCCGGAGAACAGCGTCTTCACGAACTCGTCGCGCAGGGCGCTCGCCTGGGCCTTGTTCTGCAGGTGCTCGAACAGCATCAGGCTGACCGCGATGTTTCGCACCTGGTCGAAGCCGAGTATCTGGACCGCGCGCGAGATGGTGCTGATCCGCCCGCCGCTGCCGCTGAAGCCGGCGGAATTGACCAGCCGCAGGATCTTGTTGGTCAGCGCGAAGTCCTGCAGGATGGTGTTCGCCAGCTTGGCGATGTTCTCGCTTTCCGAGGCGAGTGCCTTGTTCACTGCCGAGATCGCGGTCGACAGGGCGGGGAAGTCCGTCCGGTGGCGCATCCTGCGCAGCAGGAACTCGAGCGTGCTGTTGCCGGCCTTGCCCCTGGCGTCGCTGTCGGCGCCGGCGGAGGCATCCGACTCTGCCAGGCAGCCCTCCAGCGCGGACTTCATCTGCGCTGCAGACGCGAAGCGCTCGCCCGGTTCGCGGGCGATGGCCTTGCGCACGACGGCAGCCAGACGTTCGTCGATCGGCTGCGGCGCGTCCGGCATCTCGATCGGATCGTTCAGCAGCGCGTGGATCGCCTCGATCGCGTTGGCGGCGACGATCACCCGCCGGCCGGTGAGCATCTCCGCGAGCAGCAGGCCGCAGGCGAACAGGTCGTTGCCGGCAGTGCTGGCGCCGGTCTTCACGTACTCGGGCGCCATGTAGGCAGGGGTGCCGACCAGCGTCATGTCGGGTGCGGCCTGGCTGCTCGCGCGCAGCGCGATGCCGAAGTCCATCACGCGCGGGAAGTCGTCCTCGGCAACCATGATGTTGGCCGGCTTCAGGTCGCGGTGCACCACCCCCTGCTCGTGTGCATAGCCGATCGCGTCCAGGATGCGCGCCATCATCGGGATCGCGCGCTGCGCCGATACCGCGCCGTTCTTCTTCAGGAAGCCGGCGAGGGTGTCGCCATCCACGAACTCGAACACCAGGTAGGGATGCCCCTCGTGTTCGCCGACGTCGAATGCCGGGACGATGTGCGGATGGCGCAGGCGGCCGGCGATGCGTGCCTCGGCCAGCAGCTGGCGCGCATCGGCGGCGGCGGTGTTCGGCAGCGCCTTGATCGCGACCTCGCGCTCGAGCATCGGGTCGGTGGCCAGGTAGACGATCGACTGCATGCCACGGCCCAGCACGCGGCTCACCTCGAAGCGGCCGATCTTCACCGGTTGCGAGCCGCGCGGTGGCGCGCTGCGGGTGGAGGATCCGCCCGTCCCCGATGAATGCGCCGCGACGGCGCCCGGGCGAGGGACGGTCGCGGTGGCATTCGCTGCGGTAGCTGCGGGTGCGGGCATCGGATCGGGTGCGGCGCGCAGGACGGTGCGCGTATGTCACCTTATCGTCATGCCTGGCCCCGACTTGAGGCCGGTGGCAAGGCCCAGCCCCCGGTTCAGTCGGGTTCGCCGGCCCCGGTCGTGGCCGCGCCGGCGATCGCCCGTGCGCGCAGGGTCGTGTAGTCGATCTTGCCGGTGCCCAGCAGCGGCAGGGCATCGACCATGACCAGCGCGCGCGGAACGGCGAGTTCCGGCAGCCCGCTGCTGCGCGCGGCCTGCTGCAGCCGTTCCCGCGTCAGGGTGGCATCGGTCGAGAACAGCACGATCGACTCGCCACGCTGCGCATCGGGGATGGCGGTGGCGGCGTGCTGGGCCTCGGCCGAGGCCGTCGAAGCGATCTTCTCGACCACTTCCAGCGAGACCATCTCGCCGGCGATCTTCGCGAACCGCTTGACCCGGCCCAGGATGGTCACGAAGCCGTCGGCGTCGATCTCGCAGATGTCCCCGGTTTCGTACCAGCCCTCGCCGAGCACCGACTTCGGCGGCTCCAGCACCCCGGGCTTCTCCACCCGCAGGTAACCCGACATCAGGTTCGGCCCGCTCACATGCAGCATGCCGCCGCGCTCGATGCCGGGTACCGGCACCAGGCGTCCCTCCATCGAGGGCAGCAACTGGCCGACGGTGCCGCGGCGGAACGCCATCGGCGTGTTGACCGCGATCACCGGCGCGGTCTCGGTCGCGCCATAGCCTTCGAGGATGCGGATGCCGAACTTCTCGACCCAGGTGTCGCGCACCGTGTCGGACAGCTTCTCCGCGCCGGCCACCGCGTAGCGCAGCCGGTAGAAGTCGTACGGATGCGCATGCTTGCCGTAATTGCCGAGGAAGGTGCTGGTACCGAACAGCACGCTGCAGCCGCGGTCGTAGATCACTTCCGGGATCACCCGGTAGTGCAGCGGGGACGGGTAGAGGAACACGCCGGTGCCGGTGGCCAGCGGCAGCAGTGCACCGCCGGTGAGGCCGAACGAGTGGAACATCGGCAGCGCATTGAGCACCTTGTCCGACGGCGCGATGTCGATCACCGAGCGCACCTGGGCGATGTTCGACAGCAGCGCCCGGTGCGACAGCACGACGCCCTTGGGCTTGCCCTCGGAGCCGGAGGTGAACAGCACCACGGCGGCATCCTCGGCGTCGACGTCGCGGCCGACCAGCCGCGGGAAGGCGAGCCTTGCCAGCAGCCAGAGCCGATCGGCCATGCCGAACTGGGCGCGCAGGTCCTCGAGGTGGATCACCCGGATGTCGCGCAGCGCCGCCACGGTCTGCTCCAGCCGCGCCTGCTGCAGGAACTGGCGCGAGGTGAACACGGTGCGGATGCCGGCTGCGAGGCAGGCGTTCTGCATGCCGTCGGTGCCGGCGGTGAAGTTGAGCATCGCCGGCACGCGCCGCATCGCGGTCATGCCGACCAGCAGGCCGAGCGTGGTCGCCAGGTTGGGCAGCAGGATCCCGGCGCGTTCGCCCGGCGCGACATGGCGCGCGGTCAGGCGTCCGAGCGCCAGCGTCATCTTCAGCAGGTCGCCGTACGAGTACTCGATCTGCTTCACGTCCTCGACCACGCGGTGGCCACGGCCGAACACGTCCATCGCATCGAGCATGGTCGAATACAGGCTGACCTTCGGCTGCGAACTGAACAGCATCTGCTGCATCACCCTGCGCATCGCCTCGCCGGCCTTGCGCCGGCGCACCTTGGCCGACCCCTCGGCCGCCACCTCGATGCGGGTCGGCGGCTGTATCGACATCGTGATCTGCGGGAACAGCCGCTTCGGGTACTTGCCCGAGACCCGGCTGAACCAGGTGCGCGCCGGGCCGTCCAGGCGCACCGGCA
>LNFM01005628.1_pt1 | contig 21469 bp, 13 predicted proteins | sample 596031 | NCBI WGS metagenome assembly LNFM01 (sample SAMN04254537, study PRJNA301005) | activated carbon metagenome | isolation source: dual media filters at the Ann Arbor, Michigan drinking water treatment plant | place: USA: Ann Arbor
GTTTCAAGGCGGGTCTGGCGACAGGCGTGGGGCATCTCAAGGAGTGGGCACTTGGTGTCGCGGTAGCTGGTCTCATTTGTGCACCGACGGCCAAGGCGGGCGATGACGGTACTGTTCTGCCATTTTCGCGAAAAGAAGGCTTATGCGCCGGAAAAACCCTTCTTCATGTATTGGGCACCGGGGGCATCGCACGGTCCGCATCAGGTGCAGAAGGAGTGGGCAGACAAATACAAAGGCAAATTCGACGACGGCTGGGACAAGTATCGCGAGCGAGCCTTTGCAAGGCAGAAGCAGAAGGGCTGGATTCCGCAGCATGCACAGCTCACACCGCGTGCGGCGTCCATGGCGTCATGGGACTCGATTCCAGCCGGTTGGGGCGGCACACTACGTCGGGCCGTACGGCCTGAGAATCGACGGGAATTGATCTGCTGCTGCCGGTGTGCGAGCGTTGTTGTCGGGTTCTTCGCTTGCAAAAAAAAGGATATGGATTTCGTGGCGGGCGGTAACACGACAGTTGTGACCACGATGAATTTTGACGATGCAGGTGCCTTTTCAAAGGCACTGTCTAAGTCGAATGTGGTGTGCATGCAAACGGCGTCCGGCCTGCTTCAATTCGGGCTCACGATCGTGACACTTCCCGAACTTGAGCTGCATCTCACGTCCATGCCCGTGGGCGGCTGCATTGCTCTTGGCGACACGGCGGAGGATAGCGTCAGTTTTCACGTCGCTCTGAGCGACGAGCAATCACTCAACCTGGGAATGCCTGCAGATTCGAGCAGCGTTGCTGCTTACCTCCCTGGCGGAGAGCTTGCGATCACGGCGCGGAGTGGAGCTCGCCTAGCCTATGTCGTTCCCAGTTCCGGCACGCTGCCAGATCTCTATCGAGTCTTCTTTGATGACGACGACCCACCAAAGTCGCGACAGCGCCATCGGGTCACGAGCAAGGACACCGATCTACACAGTCTCAAGTTACTTCTTCATGAGGTCGCCCAGTTCGTCGACCGTTCACCGGTAGTGCTCAATCATGGAGCTACCGCTCGGAATATTGCTCAGACTCTGCTGAGCCAGCTCTTTGCCGTCGCTAACACACAGTTGGCGACGAAGTCTGCTGTGAACCGAGCGCAACGCAGCCACGTCCAGACGGTCAAACGGGTGCACGATTATCTGCGACAGTGTCCCACCGAGTCTGTTTACGTGTTGGATCTGTGCCGCGTCATGGGCATCAGCCAGCCAACGCTCTTCAGAGCGTTTCGGCAGATACTCGGGATAGGACCCAAAGAGTATCTGCAGATAAGGCGCCTGCATTTGTCGCGACAGAGACTGCTTCATCCCGATCCGACAGTCAGCGTTCACGATGTGGCATACGACTTGGGCTTCTGGCATCTCGGCCGGTTCAGCAGGGCGTATCGAACGATGTTTGGAGAGGCGCCCTCACAAACCCTCCACCGCCGCTCCCGCAACCAACGCGCGACTTAGCCCGCAGAGAAATCGTTGCGTGAATGAAATTGACCTAGTCGCGCCGGACGGGAGCCTGCTAGGTTTCTCGCCGTGCTACGGCTGCGGGGGATCGAATGGACAAACATTTTGCGAGGCCTACGTCTTCGACGCCGATGGTGCCCCCATACTTTTGGCTTTTCTTGGTAGCCGCCGCCTGCATTTCCCTATCACAATTCCTGAGTGGTGCCTTGCAGGCAGCCGAGCCCACCAAGCCAAACATTATCTACATTCTCGCGGATGATCTCGGCTGGAAAGATGTCGGATTTCATGGCTCCGATATCCAAACCCCCAATCTCGATAAACTTGCGGCGGAGGGCGTGCAATTGGAACGCCACTATACCGCGCCGATGTGCACACCGACGCGAGCGGCGCTCATGACCGGCCGCTACCCAATGCGCTACGGGCTTCAGGTCGGTGTCATCCCTGGGGCGGGCACCTACTCACTCGCAAAGGACGAGTTTTTGCTGCCACAAGTATTGAAGGATGCCGGCTACAAAACTTATATGAGCGGCAAGTGGCATCTGGGGCATGCGAAGAAGGAATTCTGGCCGAACCATCGTGGCTTCGACTCCTTCTACGGTGCGACGGTCGGTGAGATCGACCATTTCCTGCATGAGTCGCATGGCGTCGCCGACTGGTATCGCGACGATACCGCAATTGAAGAGGAAGGGTTCGACAACAGCCTCTTTGGTGCAGAAGCGGTTCGGGTGGTCAAAACTCACGATATTAAAGACCCATTCTTCCTCTATCTTGCCTTCACAGCGCCCCACACCCCATTCCAGGCGCCGCAGGAATATCTCGACCGCTATCCGTCAATTGCCGACCCAAATCGCAAGGCGTACGCGGCGATGATTTCCGTCATCGACGACGAGGTCGGTAAGCTCGTGGCAGCTCTTGAAAAAAGAGGGATGAGAGACAACACGCTAATCGTCTTTTCCAGCGACAACGGGGGGGTCCGCTCGTCTCTGTTTTCAGGCGATACGAAAGTGACGGGTGATTTGCCGGCGAGCAACGGGCCTTATCGTGACGGCAAAGGAACACTTTATGAGGGCGGGACTCGTGTTGTGGCACTTGCCAATTGGCCTGGCCGCATCAAAGCTGGTGTCGTTGACGAACCTATCCACGTCACTGACTGGCTTCCGACGTTCGCCAAATTGGCGGGAGGCGGCACAGAAAAGTGCAAGCGACTAGACGGTACAGACGTGTGGCAAACAGTGAGTACTGGCGCGCAATCACCGCGCAAGGAAGTGCTCTACAACGTCGATCCGCTTGGCGGCGCTATCAGCGTCGCAAATTGGAAGCTCGTCTGGAAAGCGTCACTTCCTCAAAAAGTGGAGGTCTTTGATCTGAAGAGGGATCCAGCAGAGACGAAGAATCTCGCCAGCGAGCATCCGGAAATTGTAGCGGCGTTCCAGTCGCGGCTCACGGAATTTGCCACGCAAATGGCGCCACCGCTGTTACTCATGGAAGCGGTAAAGCTGACATTCTACGCTCCACCCGTCACAGCAGATCCAGCAGCAGTCCTCTCGGGCGGGGACTGATAACGAGTTCCACACAAAGCGTCGAATAAGGATTGGGCTATGAGGAAAATTGCATTCGCCGTGCTTGCAGTCATGGTCACTTCATCCGGAGCATTCGGACAGCAGTCCGCCAAGTTAGCCGCGGACTGTGCATCCGAGATCAAAACCTATTGTTCGACTGTGACCCCCGGGTCAGATCGAATCGTCGCGTGTCTGATAGCTTACGAAGACAAGATCCCCGCGCGGTGCCGGATGACCGCTTACTTGGGCTCGGACGATCTTGGTGCCCGGATGAAAGTGCTCAATGCGCTAGCGAAAACATGCTCCAGTGATATCCTGCAATACTGCTCAAGCGTGCCGGCCGGCGGTGGTCGCATCTACGATTGCCTCTTGAAAAACAAAGCAACCCTGACCAACGCATGTCGAGACCAGGTTCCGGCTGCGCAGCAATATATGAAGGATTGAGTTGGGCCTAAATCCATTTGGCTTGATGCTTCACCATGGCTTAACCAGCCCTCGCAAAGCCATTGTGAGGTGAATATCGGGTTTTGACCATCAACTGGCTCTGGTTCATCAAGCGAAGCTGGTTGAGTGACTGCCAGACATCCGCTCCTCCGTCAAAACAGCGTTGAGCTGCTGCCGGTTTCACGGACACCTGGTTAAGGTGGCTTTGTGAGTCTGGAGGCGTGTGATGGGTCGGCGTCAGTTCACGCGAGAGTTCAAAATTGAGGCTGTGCCTCTGGTTCGGGATCGGGGCGTATCGATCGCCCAGGCGTCGCGAGACTTGAGCGTGCATGAGAACGTCCTGCGTCAGTGGGCGAAGGATTTTGCCTCCGATCCCGCGCAGGCATTTCCGGGCCACGGGACGATGAAGCCTGTTGAGGCCGAGATCGAGCGGCAGCGGCGCGAAGTCCAGAAGCTGAAAGCCGCGCGCGACATACAAAAAAAAGCCGCGGCCTACTTCGCCAAGGATCACACATGATGTTTTCCTTCATCGCGAAGCATCGGAGGATCTGGCCAGTCACACTCATCTGCGAGGCGCTCGGTGTCTCGCGCAGCGGGTTCAAGCGCTCGAATTGAAACTCGTCGAGCAGCTGCTCACAACATTCGCACAAAATGAAATGGAAAAACAAACATACACTGCGATCGAACGACCGCGGAGTGGCTCGCGTGGATACGCGCGCAAATCATCGAACGTTCCAAGCGCATCGCAAACATTGAAGAAACTGTTCGGCGCATAGCATCGCTTCGATAGAGACGCTTGTGGTGTCATATGTGGTGTCGATCGCGATCTGTGGGAGCAGTTGGTACCGATTTCGAACCAGCCAGCACCACAGACCTAAAATTTTTTTCAATAAAATCAATTATTTGCGAATTTTTATTGGCTGTGCTCGCAGTCTGAGGCGAACCAGTCTGAGCAGCCCTGAGCTAAAAACAGGGATTTTTTGCAATTTTTCCCGCACCAACTTCGCTACTTCCGTTGACAAATCCTCGGCTTTACAGCCAGTTAGACAGAAAATTCCCGTAAAAGATAACAGGGAATTTTTGCCGAGCTATGAGGGAACACCATGGCCGCACCAGGGAATTGTAGTCGGCTAACAGGGGGCTGATCGCAGGGTTTTGAGAGGTCGGACGAGCGATTGCAGCATGCCGTCAGATGCTTTTGGCGGAGTATTAGATGACCAAACAATCCTTCACGCGTTCCGAACTGTATGACCTAGACTGGTCAAAGCCGATGCGCACCCTCGGGCTAGAGCTCGGCATATCGGATGTGCGGCCTCAAGAAGGTTTGCCGTCGCAATGACATCCCGACTCCGCCCCAAGGCTACTGGAACAAGAAGGCAGCCGGCCAAGGGCGCAGCACGCCATGCAGCAAAGTTATGGGATCAGCTGTAGCTTCAAAAACTAAAGATGATACTCGCAAATTAGCAGCTCTAAAGAGACCGAGCTCTGGAAGAGCTTCAATGCCGGGCGGGTGGGTACCAAACTTGCGTGGGAGCGGATAGCCTTCTCAAAGTGGATCGGATCCTGCGTCTTGAGCGGCGCTTCAATGGAATTCCCGCTGATCTGGAAAAGTTGGTCTACAGCTTTCACTCCTCCAGACTCCGTCTCTGTGGCGATAGTACGAACATCGAGCGCGCCTCGATGATGCGGTGTTTGAAGCGGACCCAACTCTCCCAGGCGCTCGGTTGAGACTACCATGGCAGCAACGGGGAGAGAGGGTGGCGCGCGGCTGGCCGTGCCGTTAATCCGGCAGCCGAGCAGCTTTATTGATGATCCTCTTCGATCGCGTCTCGGCCGTGGAGTTCTTTGACAGTATCCGGCAGCCCGCGGCCAAGTTCGACAACGCAGCGATTGCACCACGCTTTCGATCGCGACGAAAGTGCGCCACAATCAAACCGTACTGGTGCAAGACAGCCACACACATGCGCAATTGCGCGTATGACCCGCTTGTTGGTCACCAATTGCAAAACCTCTGATTTGTGTAGAGGTGCCTACTGCTGATAGCCTAACTCAGTACCCGTCAAAGCTTGTAAGGTAGGCAACGGAAGGACCATCGTTTTTGCAAACGGCCCGCGTGTTGCGAGGGTGTATCTTGCTAGGGGCACGCGACCTCCAAGAATTCGTAACTCAAGGGCCGATATCAAATTCTTGAGCTCTGACATAAACCAGAGGTTCTCGTTCATGTTTGGAACACAACGGGCGAATTGAGGCGTGGCTAGGGGCCCTCTCATATGACTTGGATCGTTCGAATATTCGCTTTAATAATTGTAGCCTTTTTGCCGGGATGTGGTTTGACATCTCTTCGCGACAGCACCGTCGTCTCCACGTTCACGGAATCGTTAAATACTTTCGACGTGGTGCCATCGAGCTGGTTTGCCGATAGTGGGGACGAAAGGGGACTGCGCCGGGAAATCAATTATGGCAGAGCGCAAGCCTTCGTCTTTCCGTCGCTGCCGCTCAGGGGCGACTCGCGAAGCCCTGTGTTCGCCAAAATCCAGAATTTCCTTCAAGGGGATAGTGGGTTTAGGGCGGGTACGTTCGTCTATGTTTCTGCATCGAATGATGACCGCACTATACAAATAAAGACTGAGAGTTCGGGCACAGATCTTGTGATCGACATCGACTCCATATCCGTTTCTCGAATTCATCAACTCGACTGGGAAGAATTCAAAGAGCTGCAAGAGCAATACGTGAGATGGCTAAGTCGCCAAATCTGCTTTTTTGGCTGCTCTTCGCCCGAGTCCACCGACAGTCTTCAGGTATTTTGGAAAGATCACGTTCTCAAAGAGGCGAGTTTTGAGCAATTTGCCGCCCGTTATCTCAATCCGCCCGCGCCGGTAACGCTGAGCGCCTTCGATACCAAAATGTTTGCGACCCGGATTCTCCCGCGCCAGCAGCTTTCCATCACCTGGGGAAATAACAATTTTTATCCCGACAATACGGGGACGGGCGGCCCAGCCACCGTGAACGCGAGCTACAGCCGAACCACGTCTGGCGGTAACACTCGGCTCCAAATCCTCGAAGATGCAAGGGGAATGCATCTCTATCCCCCACCCGGTTGCACCATCGCAGACATTCCGCGCGTGGACCCAGACCCGCCCTTGCCGGAAGAAGCGACGCTTCCTTATTCGGACCGCCTGCGCAACCTTTTTCCGAAATGGGTGATGCCGGTCTATAACATGTTCGACCTGCACAATCCCTATCTCCTCACCGGGCCGGCACGAACCGGCTTGGATCCGACAAATTGCCACCACCTTGCCCGGCAAGCGCCACGCCACCTCGTCCTGCTAACGCCGGCCGCTTACGTCAAGCCAGACAATTGGCTGCGCATCGGCCAGTTCGAAACCGAAGGAGGGCTTGGCAGCAACGTCGATCCGAAGGACGAGTATAAGATTCTCACGCGGCAATTCGTGATTCTGGCATGCGACAACCCGCTTGACGTCGCCTCCGAGTGGAAGCGCCTGCTCAATGCCGGACGCGGAAAAGATGGCGAGCGCGGCCTCTGCGGCCCATATCTGCACGGTGTGTTCGCGGCCAAGACCTTCGTCGAACTGAGAAACCGCTTCAGCCTCGACGGGCGCATAGTCGAGGACGGCGTCGTGCACTTCACCAGTGTCGGCCAGGCACTCGGGCCCTTGCTTGGTTCGCGCTTGAACGTCGAAGCTGCACCCGGCTCGAAGCCGCTGCTTCGTCTAGTGCGGGCGGTGCCGGCCGAGAGCGCCCGTCCGACCCGCTTGCTGCTCCGCTTCTACACCACGATGAGTAGTATTCTGGATCACGCCGCCTTGCTTGAAGGAGACGATTTTCATGCCATCTCCTTACCAGAGATATTACGCTAGCCACGGCATTGTAGCCTATGCGGCGAGCGGTAAGGACCACCTCTTTGTGTTCGCCGGCCCGGCGGGCGCGCCGGCGAGCTATCCTTCTCTCTCCCCCCTTCTAGCGGCCTGGAGCAGCGCCGGCGGTAATCCCAAGCGGCGAACGCTGCTGTTCTGCCAAAACTTCGACTTAACCACACTTCCCGGTCTGCTCGATCAATTAGTCACCGCCGGCACCTTTGACCGGTTTTGGGGCAAGCTGGTCTATTGGCGCGACAAGACCTTCGCGGGCAGCACCTTTACGTTCCTGTTTCCAGAAGGCACGGACGCGCGGGTGCTCGCACATGTGGGCAACCTCAGGCTGCGGCTCGAAAGCGGCTCCATTCCGAAATCGCTGAGCGACTTCACAATCGCGGCATCCTCAGATGAGAAAGATCTCACCCTGAACCTTGCGACCGGTGGCGCCGCTTGGAGCGTCGATGGGGTGGCGGGCTCGGACGCGGTGCTGACCGTCGCACTCGATGCGGGCAGCGGCTACGCCGCCGGATCAATTGGCCTCAAAATTCCCTGGACCACCACCAATGACGCCGGCGCACATCCTGTCGCGCGCACCCAGATTGCCTATGTGGCACCGCCCGTCACCTTGCCGCCTCAGGGCTACGACCGTGTGCCGTGCCAAGTCTGGCGATCGCGGGTTGTCCAGAAGGTAATACCATCCGCCAGCGGCGGGGACGTCTGCTCCGTTCATATCGACCCGCGCGACAGCGTCAAACACCCGCGCTGGCTCGCAAATGAGAAGCTCAATTCCAGGATTTTATTCGGCGCCGCCGACATCCACTCGACTTTTTTTTCGGCAACTGGCGACCGTTTTCTGCTGAACGCGGCCGCGGGCGCTGCTGCCCGCGCCAGTTTCCTGCACGATATGATCGACGCCGACCAGACGGTGGCCTCGAGTGGTATCCTGATCTTTCATCCAGAAGGGCTGTTCAAAATCAAGAGCGCGGCGCCCACACTCGCCGCCGCTGCGGCTTCCGATCTCAATGTCTCGCGCCGCGACTTCTTGGCCGGATCGGCCACCACCGAGTTCTTTGAGCTCGGTGCCGATAACGACGTCACCCATATCGAGTTCGTGGCGCGCCAGCCGGCGTTCCTGCGGCGCGATGAGACCGGCTCTCCGGTCGACCGAGATCTGCTGGGTGACGGCAAAGGCGCGGTCCACACCGCGCATGTGCGCTTTGTCAAGGCGGGCAACGACACGGATGTGAAATTTCACTCCCAGTCCGCCGAAGCGCCGATGTTCGTTGCGCCGCCCGGCGACAATCCCGACCATCTGCGGCGGAGGCGCAAGGAATATGGTGTCGCTCTAACGCCGTTGCCGGTGTTTCCTCATGCCGGATACCTCGATGGCCGCTACTCGTATGACGACTTCGCGCGCTTCGAGCTGAGCCATTTGGCGCAGTACAGACGCAAGCATGTGTCTCCGAAGGCAGCGCCGCCGCATCTTGCTGCCGCCGCCAAAGAACTCGCCGTTACTCCCCAAGGCATCCTGGCAGAGGTCGCGGCCAACGGCACCTCCTATACGCGGCTCTATTTCGGCAATCCCGACAGCGCCGACAACACGAGAGTCGACTTTGGCCTGACGATCAACAACACTGAGGCTCGCATCTTCCGCGATTTTCAGCAGGCTCTGCTTTCACCCCAGCTGTTTGTCGTAATGCGCAAGCCGAGCGCCGCCGCGCTAAATGTGGTGACTCCCTCGGCGACCCTTTATGCGCGTACTCCGTTCGCGTTCAAGATTCTGACGACCGGTGCCGGTCCGTTCACGAACACGAGCATGCTCGCCGACGCCATCCTGTTTAAATATTTCAGAGGCAAAAGCGTTGCTGAGTTGCTCGAAGATCCAGCCAGCTGGGCCTGCCAGTCCGATCTCGCGCCCGAAGGGAAAAGCAAAATTGATGACTGGTCGCCCTTCCCCAAGGGCAAGCCGGTTCCCGATCATCTCAAGCGGCTTAAGGCAATCTGGGACGACGAGAACTGGCAGGGCGTGCTGGTCCTCAATTTCCCGGTGAGTGAACAGCCGCCGTTGATCGAGGCGCTCAAGCCGGGACTGGCAAAAAAGGACGGCGATCAAAAGCCGGAGCTTAGAGCGCCCTATTTCGGGCTCAATGCGCTTCCGGCCACCAAGACCGATCTGACCTCGGACCCCGCCTCACCCCGTCGGCCAGGCTCGGCCTTCGGCATGATCCGCTACGCCCAGATGGAGATCGGAGAGGAGCCGGGCAAGCCGACGACAGACGACGTCGAGCCCGGCACGAGCGGCAAAGGCGGACGCGAATACCGCTTCGTGGTCGACTCGCTCCAGATCACCTTCGAGAATAGCCAGATCGCCGACTTCAGCGCGCGGCTGTTCATCCACTTCAGTCATCTGTTCTGGGACAGCCTGTCTTCGACTGGCGCGCTTCAAAAGCTTGTACTCGACGGCTACTATGAACGGCGCGGCACGGAGGACGTTTTTAGTCTGGTAAGCCCGACCCCGCTTGTCGTCAACTTTCCCCCCGAATCCTATCTCAAGCAACTCACCGTCACGCGTGCGCAGCTGGGGGTCGTGGCAAGCGACGATAAGCAGATCACCGCCTTTGTGGGTATCGACGGAACGCTTGAGCTTAGCGAAAAACTTCCCCAGGTTCCGCTGTTCAGCGTCGAGCGGATACGCTTGTCCTCGTTCGGTTTCGAGTACAGCTTTAGGCGTCTCGACCTGAGCGGGTTCAAGTTCAGGTTCAAGCCAAGTGGCATCTCGGCTGACATTGACTTCGGACAGAAGCCCTCGCTGCTGTCGATGCTGCCGGTGAAGCTTAAGGGCATGAGCGTTGCGCTCGGCCAACTGCTTGACCTCGAGGATATGCATTTCAGTCCGATAAACTTCGGCGGGCTGGGCACTAAATTTCAATTCGGCTTTATGATGGAGCTCGATTTCGGCTCGCTCGGACAGCTGGCCGGCGACCTGCGCGGCATGAAGTTTCCGATGCTGATCGGCTGGGGCGGTGGGAGTAACAAGGGGCTCGCCTTCGGCATTCAGTTCCCGACCCGCGAGGGCGAGGGAATCGATATCGGCATCCAGCAATTCATCCGCCTGCGGGCGAAGAAGCTGAATCTCGTGGTCTGCAAGGACGGCCAGGGTAAAACGCAGATGCTGGCCATCCAAGCGGTCAACGCCCGGATCGTTATGCTTGGCAAGGAATGGCCCGAAGCTGACACCTCGTTCGCCATCTTCATTCCCGTGGACTCGCGCCGCAAGCCGAGCTGGGCCTTCGGGGTCAACAAGGGGACTTGGTATGTGGGCGGCGGCTATCGGCTAAAGCTGCCAAGCGCGGGCGCCACGGACATCAAAGCGGTCGTCAAAGACTTCCGCGATACGCTGATTGATGTCGGCGGCCCCACCCAGGGTGTCTGCACCCTCGTTGGCGACGCCAACAACGACAACTGGAGCGTGGTCGGCAACTACGATGGCGAGCTGAAGGTCGCGGTCGCAATCTCCGATCCGGCGGTTTACGGCATCGCGGTCGAGATCCCCCCGTTCGGCGAGCTCGACGTGATGTATCGGCGCGTCAACGGCCAGCTTGGCATCTTCTCCATCGAGTACACATTGCCGGGCGCTCTGCGCACTATGCAGATCGGCGTCGCGAGCGTGCGTCTCCCGGTTTTCCGCCTTGAGATTCATACCGATGGCGGCTTCCTGGCCGACTTCGGCTTCCCGTGGAACAACGACTTCTCGCGCAGCTGCCAAGTCGAGATCGCGATCTTCCTCGGCTCCGGCGGGTTCTACTACGGCGTGACTTCGGCGGCGGCCGCGGATCTTCTCGCCTTCAAGGGCGGCTTCGGCTTTACAGCGCCCGATAGCAACAAGCTCAACGACCTACCCACGCTACGCCTCGGCTTCGCGGCGCGAGTCGGGATCGGCCGCAGCTTCACCTTGGGGATTCTCTACGCCGAGGCCTCGATCACTGTGTTCGGCGGACTGGAAGGCGCGATCGCCTATCGGCCGGGCGCGGACCTGTTCAGTCCGACCCTCTACTCCATGAAGGGCTATGTCGGCCTGATGCTTGACATCCGGGCGACCGTCGATTTTTCCATCATCCGCGCGTCCGCACATATCGTCGCCTATGTCGAGGTCGGCCTCGAGATTTGCCGTGTGCTCGGCCGAGACGCGGCCGGCCAGCACCATATCCTCACTCTGCCGATTGTCATCTTCGCCGAGATTGGGCTCGAAGTTAGGATCGAGGTCCAGATCCATATCGGCTGCGTCGACGTCACGATCCCCCTGTCGTTCAGAGACACGTGGCACTACGAGGAAGCGCTCACGGGCTTCAGGGACGAAGGGCCCTACGACGCGGCGGTGCTCGCGGCGAACGAAGCTCCGATGCTGCTACCCAGCCCGCTGTCCTTCAGTTTCAACTGGAACCCGGCCTACCGCTACTGGTCGGCAGCGCGCGAGATTAACCTTTATGCGACCGTGCTGCCCTGCATGGCGAACGCGGCCGACGTCGGCGAGAGCGGCGGCGTCAAGACTTGCGCGGTTGGCACCATGCTCTTGCAGGTCGACGCGCCCGACAACGCCTTCGCGGATCTCGCCCGCTTTCTGGTCGGCTGGGTGCTGCTGCCGCCTGGCACCAGCCCGGCGGCGATCAATGCAACCGTACTGTCTCTAAGGTGGGTGAACCAATTCCGCGAGCCGTTGCGCGATCGCGACAGCGGCTTCTGGAACGGATTTGCTGCCACGCTGCTTGCGATCGTGCCGCTACAGTTCGTCGGCAGACTGAAGACGCTCGCGAGCGGGGCGACCGACATCTTCGCGGCCCTGCCGTTATGGCCAGGCGTGACTTTCTGCAGCGCGCCGATCGGCGGAGGTCGCGCTGTCGAAGGCACGCCCGCGATCGTGATTTCACCTCAGGATCACCAAGCGATGCCCGCGCACGACGCGGCCTTTACCGAATACTGCCGCCAACTGATCGCTACCGTCATTCCGGAGATCGCTAGGTTGATTGAGGCGAAGGGCTATGTGCGTAACACCGACGGAACCGTTACCCCTACAGGATCACTACCGCCGAATGACCCGCGCAAATCGCTGACTTGGGCCGAGATCTGGCAGCAGATGTTTGCAGCGCTCTGAACAGGAAAACACCATGGTAGATGGCCCCAAGACCCGCCTCGACGGTATCGCCCGCGACCTGTCGCGCACCTTTCTGCACGGCAGCCGGGTGACCGACAATGCCGGTCACACCCGGCCGGCCACCGTCGCGACCGCCCAGCAAATCAGGGTCGACTTGCCGGCCTCGGGGCCGATGAATTTCGAGTTTTCGGCCGGTGCCGGGACACCCACGACCGTGCTGATCAGCCGGGCGGACGCGATCGCGAGCCAGACCTTCATGACCAATGCTCTCGGGGCGAACCGGGCTAAATATCTGACACTCGCTGCGGACAGATCGATCCCGACCTGGGTTTTCAGTCAGCACTCGTATTCGTTCCCAATCCCGCTTCCCGCCGAGGACACAATCGACGTAATGGTGCCCGATCCGGCGACGCTGGGCGCGACCCGCAAGCTCAAGCTCGTCAAATTATCGGCCTCGGCGCTCGCCGAGGTTTCGCCGGCGGGCAACAGCTACGTGTCGCTTACCCGCTTCGACACGACTAACAACCGAATGACCGCGATGGCGCGTGAGGGTTGGCAGCCTGCGATCCTGCTGCGCTTCAAGATCAAGCCGGCGCCCCCAACCCCCGGGCTTCCGGCCGGCACGCAGATTTTCGAACTTGAAGGCACCCCGCAAGGCGACCGCTATTTCCTCGACAGACTCGGGTTGCTAGACGATTTTCTGTCGGCGGCCGCCGACCCCAATCCGCCCGAAATCGAGGCGATTGCGCTCGCGCTTTCGCATACCGCCTCCGGCACACCGGCAGCGCTCGACGACTGGACCCTCATCCGGACTAATCTGACTCGCGAGGCGCGCTCAGGCGAGAACGCTTTGAGGACAGGCTCCGCGGCGGCGGCGCCGGGGTTGCCGTTTGTGGCAATCTCGGGCGGCGATGCGGATCAAGACAAGGACGCTGTCCGCCTCCTGCAAATGATCAGCATCACCAATTCGGGCGGATACTTTTTGCGCACCGCGACGGCCCCGGCTCAGGCCGACACCCTGGTGCTGAGCATCGTGCTCAAGGCGCGGCCTGATCCCGACACCAAACAAGAAGAGAGCACGTTATTGCCGCGTGCCGCCAACGCGGTGGCGCTCATCGGCGCGGGCGCGCAGTTGCCGGACGCTATCCGCTTCAATGGCCTCGATCATATCCAGATCGCGCCAACGGTGCCGCCCGGCAACGTGCTATTCGGCTGGACTCGCACCGAGACAGACAACCCGACCACCCCCGAGGACAAATTCGGTTATGGCACCATCAGCCTGGTGGATTATTCGGCGATCGACGGTGCCGGTCAGCGGGTCGGGGTTAATTCGGCCGACAAGGTAGTAGCGATATCGCCGTCGAACCCGCTCAACGGCGAGCCGTTCGAGCGCATGAGCCCGAGCGCTGCGGCAAGCTCGCACCATTTCAACACGGGGGACGTTGCGGCGCTTGGGCTGCGCTCTGGCGCCGCCACTAGTGCCGTGACCACGGTGGCCGCGGCCGGCACCGTGGTCAGACATTTTCGCGCGAATCTGCGGTGTTACGACGAGAAAACCCAATCGCCCTATTGGCGCATCGCTGATCAGGCCCGCAGCCAGATCACCTTAACGCCGGGCTTCCGCGATGTGTTCGGCAACCAGTTTGATGCCGCCTCCGGGCCGGCGGTGCGCTGTCGGCTATTCTACACCGATGCCCTGATCGCGCCGGCGGAGTGGCCGGGCATCCGGTTTGCGGCCTATCCGGTCCAGCAGAGCGGCAAGCCCTATCTGTATCTGGAGATGCAGTATCGCTTCCTTGACTCGCGCGAGGACAAGCGACCGCGTATCAAGCGCCTAAACGAGATCCGCGCTCAGCTCCTCGGGGCGAAGTCCGACGTCGAGGTGACGTTTTCCGCCGAACCGGTCGTTAGCGGTGCGGTGACGCTGAAACCCGCCGACCTCGCCGATCAGATCGGCAAATGGATCGATCAGGAGAATGACAACAAGGTGGACAATGCCGATGTGCTGGTGATGGTGTTCCCGGCAATCGCCTGCAACGGCATGGTCGACAACATCGTACGGTTCGACGGGGTAGCCGATCCGGGATCGCCGGTCACAGGGCCGCGGCTGACTATCGCGCGCACAAATGCGAGCTACCGTCCGGCCGACGCTGATCTTCCGGGCGATGCGGTGCTGGCGGCGCAGATCAAATCGCAGATCAGCGCTGCCAGCAGCCCAGTCCATCTTCAGACGGCGACCGCCAAGGCGGCCGCTGGCGTGCCAGCTACGCACGACGAATTCCGCGAGATCGCGCAGGCATTTCAGAAAAAACTTGCGACCGCGCTGAAAATGCAGGTTGGCTTTCTGCGCAACCGCCTCAACCAGCACGAGCTGTGGTTCGTGCCGAACAAGTTCTTCCCGACGGCGCCAAGCACAACGAGCTATATCGACTGGTCCTTTGCGACAGCGCGTCCGTTGAGCAACAAGCTCGCAACCGAAAGCTTCAAGGTCCCGGATTTCGCCGCGACCTGCACGTCCAGCGGTCCAGACTGTTGGAGGAAGCATCCGATAGTCGCGCAGACTGTGATCGACCAGGATCTCGACGAGCTTGGCCGGGTGGCGTTCCGCCTGGTCGAGCAGGAAAGCACTGCGCTCGCGGTGATGACCGACCGCGGCAATGCGACTGCGGCCCGTCAACTTCTTTCCGAGCGCGAGCAGATCGCGCTTACTCTCACGAGCTTCCAAGGTGATGGCGGGCCCGGCTATCTGGTGCCGCTCTACGACACGCCCGACGGGCTCGAGCAGGCAGGCGTTGTGCGGGCCTGCAAGGATGCGTTTCTTGGCAACCTCAACGCGTTCTACGATACCGATACGGTCGTCCAACTTCCGCTTGCCAAGGCTGCCAGCGACAAGATTCTCACTTTCGAAGGGAAAGTGGAGGCATTCTTCGAGAGAGGTTCCACTGCGCCGCGCCCGCTCGTGTCCAATGTTCTGATTGGCGGCGGCGACAGCAAGGTGACGGTTCTCTACGACCTCCCGCCCGGCACTCGGGGTTTCAAAGCGGTGCAGCGCCTCGATGCAATCAAGGTACTTATCCACCATATTCAGCTACCGCTCAAGGAAGGCGCACCTAGGGAAAAGAATCTTTTCAACCAGGGAGCTTGGCTCGAGCTCGTCGTGCCGCAGCAGCTGGCCTGGAAGGGCCCGCCGTCAGACTTCATACCTGTGGCCGATCGGAGATTTCCGGCCAAGCCGGTGATCAAGGCAACCGAGACCCTGCTGCCATGGCTCAATATGGCGCCGCCGCCGATCACCACGTCGAATGCTTCACTGCTGGTGAGGTGGGGCTGGCGATTCATCTTTGGCTTGATCGATCCGAGCTCGAACGACGTCGTGCACGTGACCGTGCGCTACAATGAGCCCACCACAGGCTCAGGCACCATGAACCCGCTTATGGCGGAGACGGCCGAATGGCGGCCGCAGTCGCTGCTCAACTGCCTCGTAGCGCTCAAGCTGCTGCAAGACCGTCTTAGCGACGTCAGAGCGCCCGATCGGCTGCAAACCACTGCCGATCTCGCGAGCTTCCTGCGCCAGACGCTGGCGGCCGCGTCCGCCATGACGGCGCTGGAGGCGGCAGCCCAACCGAAGGATCACTTCGCCATCAAGTGGCAGCACACCACGCCGGTTGCCGATCGGGGGGGGCTCGCGATCATGAAGGGCCCCATCAGTGTCGCCTGGAGCGCGGCTGCAAATACACAGACCGTGACCGTGAGCGCGCTCGCCGATGCGGCCAACAACAACGCGGTGCTTACCAGCACCGCACCGGTCCGCAACTACCGCACCGCGCTACGGCTGCTGCGCAATGAGACGTTCGGGCCGGTGAACGAGCACAAAGCCAATCCGAGCCTTATCTACGAATGTGCTCCTGTCGAGTCGCCGCTAGAGTGCTGGGCTTCCAACGTCTGGCAGCCGACGCTGACTTTCGACCTGACCGGCCACTCTCTTGAGGAGGGGCTGCGCGACTTCTTCACCGGCCTGCTGCTCGGCGTCGACTTATCCTCGATCAACATCGAGGTGGGCGCGGCGCTCAAATGGCATAGTGGTAGGCTTGACGCCGTGACACCGTTCTCCCTATTGCCGATCGACATCAAGCCCGGAGGTGGCACTGCTCGCGACGTCGCGAACTCCGTTTACGCAAAGTTTGCCTCACTGGTCGGAACTAGCATTCCACCAGACGTGTCACAAAAGCTGCGACTGCGACTGAAGCTGACAACGCTCGATCCCGGTCCGGGTCGCCGGGTGCTGCTGGATATATCCGCGATTGACTTTGCAGTGTGAGCGGTCATGAGGGCATGGAACGAGCAAGCTTTCGAATTTATTTCGTCCTACTATTGGAGACCTCGCATGACAGAAGATCACGTCGACGATCCCATTGCCGACTTGCTCGAGCATCGGGCTCTTTCGAATGGCAATCTAGTTTCCGCAGAACTCAACCTGGCTGAGCTTGATCTTGCCGAACATGCTGCGAGTGCCGCGAAACGGCTTAAAGCTGATCACCCTACCGTAGTTTTCACAAGTGGGCGCCGGTCAGTCTCCGATCAAGCTGACGCAATGGCGGGCAACGTCGTGGTCAATCGCAAATGGATTGTGCAAACCTATGCCGCCAGTAATGAGCGCGACACTTTGCAGAAATGGGTTGACGAAAATCCCACTGTGACAAGCAGGCAGAGTATTGCTGCTGGTCTCTCCAACATTATGACCGGATGGACAGATGCCCAACGTGTTAAGCTGTCGAGACATTTCGCCGGTTTAGCGTTCGATGTCAGGCCGGGGGACGCAGCTATAAAGGACGCCATCAAAGTCCTTCCTAATTTAGTGAAATTTCTTGACAGCGAGGGCGGCATCACAATTTGGCACGCAGAATTCAAAGCTGCCTAGCGTCAAAGTTGCTTGTAACGCGGTCGCCTCACCCGTCATGATGGCGGTCGTTGAGACCTTGGCCGAATAGATTATACCTCAAAGCTGAAGGCCAGCTTAACTTCTGGAATGGCCGAACAACCGGTGGAATGGCCGAACAACCGGCAAAAAAGCGGCTAAGCCGCGCATGATCCGCCGATGCTGCAGTGACGCAAGTAAAGCCAAAGAAGAGTGACCATGGGAAACGCGTAATGGCTGACTATCCCGATCAGTCGCCGTTCGTTCGCAGAACAGACGTTCTCTTACGAGCGCACTACCCGCATTTGATAACCCGTGTTTTCGAGATTGCACCTCAGAATTTTTCCATAGTCTTCGAATACGAATTGCAGCCTGCAGACGACATCGCCAAATTCTTCGACAATTCCATTCGTCCAGTCACAGTTCCCGTGTCGCTCTCAAATACACTACCCCGACAGTTCATTCGCGAAATTGAACCAATCGCGAATGAGAACCTCACAAAGGGCTTCGAGGGCTACTTATTCACGGCATTCGATCTCACGAACTATTTAGCATCTTGTTGTCCTGAGCTCCCCGTGATCCTCGGCACCGGCAACGAAAATCACCCAATATTGACCCTTCGCTTTCCACGCAACCTCAGTTCTGAAGAAAGAGTGCTCGTCGAAACCAAACTTGCAGCTCTCATGCCCGGTTGGCCAATCGATATTGCCACTGCTGACCCCAACCTTGAACGGCCACGCATTTCACCGCCCGATGGCTTAACAATCATCGCCGCACGACTGCGCTCTGCCGCGCCCGCCTTCGTTACGCTCGATCAGCAATATTTTTGGTCGAACATCGATTCGATCTTTGCTGGCCGACATAATGTGCATGAACATCCTTCAATGAGCGATGTAGGAATGTGCTGTTACGTCGACGGCTCAGCGTTTCCAAACATAGACCTACGTCAGCTACTGCTTTTGTATGATACGGTACTACTATCGCCCCCAATTGCCGATGGCACAAATCGACAATTCTGGAATAGCCAAGGGCTCGACAAGGCCGACCTACTTCGTATCGTTGATGCTGGGCGGCTTCGGCTGCTACTCCGGCAACCAGAGGAGCGAACAGATATCCGATGGCTCGAGGAAGTTTACGAGCGCTCGCCAACCGCGATTATTGGTCGCCTAGCTGGTGCCGCTTTATTCGCTTGCGACCTTGTCAATACAGCCAACGAATACACTCTCTCGCAGCCGCAACATCGACTAACCATAACGCTGATTGCGCGGGCACTTACTACTGAGCTCGGCGTACCCGAACGCGAAGTCCAGGATTTGCTTCTCTGGCCGATTGGCGCACGGCTGTTATGTCCAAGGCCTCTTCTCGATAGAGGCCTTATTGCCATTCCTTCGTTCGGACTTGGTCAAGTCCTTGCCCATCAGATCGAGCGTGAAGCCGGCAAGGACGTTACCCTTGAGGCAATGAGTGCTGCCGACGGCGTTCACATTGCGCACGCACTCGGCGCAACCTTTATCGCACCGTCAGATGGCTTGGAAGGTTGGCATCCGGCACGGGAAGCGATCGGACAGCGTCTAAACTTTTACCGCTCGTTCAACTCTCGCGTCTCAGCCGCGTGGGCGGTTAACGAACGGCGAAAAGAAAGCAGAAAATCCGTACTGCCTCCGCTACCTATCTTTACATTTCCGAAGCACACTTCCGTCGACGACATACTCGACATTTCTGGGCGGAGATCTGTTCGTTTCTCTGGTCGTGCACTGATCTCACGCCTTGCCGATTTGCCGGTTGAGGAACGCTTCTCCGAAATCCAGCGGCTCGAAAAGCAACTTCATGACCGTCAAATGACTCGCGAACGCCGCAACCTGCATCTTGATACAGCCGATGCTACTCTGGATATCGCCAATGATGTTCTGAGTTGGGGTCTTTGGCCTGTTATGTCCGGCCTTAAAATTACCCAACGGCTAATTGACGTTGCCCGTAAGAATCCACGGTTCGATGTATTCGCAGATACCCTGGAGCGCGATATCGGCGGTCAGTTCGGCCGCAACGCCGATCTCGATTTCCTTGACAATGTCAATCGCATTGCAGTGCTCAATACACCGACCGACTGACGAATAGAGTTTGCCTAAAAACAGCAAGGAAAAAAAGGGCGATTGCTGGGCCGGCGCCGCTCACCTTATTGTCACCAAGCCGTCTTCGTGAACCAGCGCAATCTCGATTCCGGCTTGGTGACATCGGGTTGCCAGTTTGGCTGCCATGTTCAGCGTCAGCGCGGTGCGCGGCACAGCCGCAATCTGGCGAGAGCCGTCTTCCGGCACAATCAACAGCGCACCCACTGCTTCCAAAAGACCTTTGCGCAGCTGGGAAAGCCTACCCGAATGCTTCGAGTTGATAGTACCGCCTTTGCATTCAACGAACACGCGGCGATCATTGATAACGGCGGTTACATCGCCCATTCCAGACTTTGGGTGAACGATCAATTTTGATTCACCTCGCGTGTACACGCCTCCATAGGCTGTCCGCCCCCGCCTCTCGGCACCGTAGCCGTGCCTTTCCAGCCAAGCCACAATATCAAAGCGCTTAGCGTGTTCTCCATCTGGGCAGACGGTCACCTCGTGGGCGCCTTGAGAAAAAAGGTAATGCGCAATCGCGAGCATTACAGCAGCCTCTGTCAGACGCCGCTCAACGCCACCTTCAGCATAACGCTTGCGTTTCTCAGGAGGCGCGTAATCGGTGCAGAGGGCAAGAAGCTGCAGCTCACTCGTCATGGCAGACCTTTCTTTCGCTACCCTTATAGTCGAATCTTCACTCCTCAGGCCCAACTGTTGCCGACGACCGGAATGTAGGTCAAAAGCGTCGTTGTTGATGCTCACTTGAAGGCTGCGATCGGCAATCGCAGCATGCCGTCAGGCCCTACCCGGCGGAGAGCAAGATGTCCAAACAATGCTTCACGCGTTCCGAACTATATGAGCTGGTCTGGTCAAAGCCGATGCGCACCCTCGGGCAAGAGCTAGGCATCTCAGACGTGGGCCTCAAGAAGATCTGTCGCCGGCATCAAATACCTACCACGCCTCAAGGGTACTGGAACAAAAAGGCTGCCGGTCACACCGTCCGTCAATTGCCACTTCCGGCCACCAGCGAACCCGGATCGGATCGAATTCAAATCGAGGGGGCGACATCGAGGTTGCCTGCTGTTGCTCGTGACATCATCGCCGCTGCGAAAATCCAGAAACGGGAGCAGCCGGTCGAATTCCCTGACATAACGCTGGGCAAGGACCTGCGTCACCTTCACATGGCCCTTCGCGCGACAGCGCGGACATTGCGCAAAGCAAAACCCCACATCAACGGCAGCATCCGAGCTCAAGGCGAGGGAGAATGCGGGGTCGTGGTTGCTAAAGCCAGTACCGAAAGAGTTATCGGCTTGCTGGATGCTCTCCTTGAGTTGCTGAGCCAGGAGAACCTAGCCCCGCAACCAGCTGGGAAGCATGTGCGTGTGATCCAGGGTCAAGATGAGGTGCTGTTTGGCATAATCGAGCGCTCAAAACGCGTGCCTCATGTGCCGACGCTAGCCAAGCTTGCCGCTGAAGAAAAGCGATTAAAGAAACAGGAGCAATACTGGCGCCATGGAACCAGCAATGCTGGTTCCATCGACTTCTATTCGAAGGCGTACCCTGAATTCGATACGGTTTGGTCCGGGCAGCTTGTTCTCCAGGTTGATGGCTGGGACTATGGCGTTCGAAAGTTCTGGGGCGACGGCAAAACTCAGACGTTGGAAAGAAAGTTGCCCGATATCGTCGCTGGCCTGAAAGTTGTGCTTGCCACGCGTTCTGCTGAACGTGAGCGACGGGCCGAAGAAGCCAGACGGCAAGCTGAGTGGGCGCGTCGACGGGAGCTTGCTAGCAAGCGCCAGGAACGGGAAAAGCGCCGCGTCGACTACCTCAATCAAATTCTATGCTGTGACCTGAGACCCTGGATTTCCTCCAGATTTGGGTAGAGTCCGTAACCTCCAGAGAGGAGACGGACGATGCGTAAGAGCAGGTTTTCGGAAGAG
>LNFM01012532.1_pt1 | contig 21467 bp, 17 predicted proteins | sample 596031 | NCBI WGS metagenome assembly LNFM01 (sample SAMN04254537, study PRJNA301005) | activated carbon metagenome | isolation source: dual media filters at the Ann Arbor, Michigan drinking water treatment plant | place: USA: Ann Arbor
CGGCCCGACATGCCGACGCGGGCAGCGATGCCTTCGTCGCGCACGCCGTCCACGGTCAGGGCACGCATGTAAAGGCGCATGGCCGACATCCGTTCCAGCGCATGGACGATGGGTTCTTCATCCCCGGCCGTCAGCATATTGGCGAGGTATTGCACCGGGATGCGGAGCGAGCGCACGTCGGGCATCTGGTCGCTCATCGCGATCTGGCCGGCCTGGGCTGCGTTCTGGATCGGTGACAGCGGCGGGATGTACCAGACCATCGGCAGGGTGCGGTATTCCGGATGCAGCGGGAAGGCGACCTTCCACTCCATCGCCATTTTCCAGATCGGGCTGATCTTGGCGCTTTCGATCCAGTCTTCCGGCACGCCGTCGCGGCGAGCGGCGGCGATCACTTCGGGGTCGTTCGGGTCCAGGAACACGTCCAGTTGCGCGCCGTAAAGGTCGGTTTCGCGTTCGCTGCTTGCTGCCGCCTCGATCTTGTCGGCGTCGTAAAGGATGACGCCAAGATAGCGGATGCGCCCGACGCAGGTTTCCGAACAGACCGTCGGCTGACCGGATTCAATGCGCGGGTAGCAGAAGGTGCATTTTTCCGATTTGCCGGTATCCCAGTTGTAATAGACCTTCTTGTAGGGGCAGCCCGAAATGCACATCCGCCAGCCGCGGCATTTTTCCTGATCAATCAGGACGATGCCGTCTTCCTCACGCTTGTAGATCGCGCCTGAGGGGCAAGAGGCAGAGCAGGTCGGGTTCAGGCAATGCTCGCACAGGCGCGGCAGATACATCATGAAGGTGTTTTCGTATTCACCGTAGATCTGCTTTTGGATGTTCTCGAAGTTGTAGTCGGCCGACCGCTTCGAGAATTCCCCCCCCAGGATTTCCTCCCAGTTCGGGCCCTTTTCGATCTTCTCCATCCGCTCGCCGGTGATCTTGGACCGGGGGCGCGCGGTGGGGAAGGCGTTCATGTCGGGCGCGGATTTCAGGTGGTCATAGTCGAAATCGAACGGCTCATAATAATCGTCGATTTCCGGCATGGACGGATTGGCAAAGATGTTCGCCATGATCCGCCACTTTGACCCCTGCTTGGGGTGCAGCTTGCCCGACTTCGACCGCGACCAGCCGCCATTCCAGCGCTTCTGGTTTTCCCAGTCGGTCGGATAACCGGTGCCGGGCTTCGTCTCGACGTTGTTGAACCAGGCGTATTCAACGCCTTCGCGGCTGGTCCAGACGTTCTTGCAGGTGACCGAGCAGGTGTGGCACCCGATGCATTTGTCGAGGTTCAGGACCTTGCCGATTTGCGCGCGAACTTTCATTCTGCGGCCTCCACATGCTTGGTTGCGGGCGTATCCAGCCAGTCAACTTTCTTCATCTTGCGAACGATCACGAATTCGTCGCGGTTGCTGCCGACGGTGCCGTAGTAGTTGAAACCATAGGACAGTTGCGCATAGCCGCCGATCATGTGCGTGGGCTTCAGCGTGGCGCGGGTGACCGAGTTGTGGATGCCGCCCCGGTTGCCGGTCTTTTCCGAACCGGGCGTATTCACGATCTTTTCCTGCGCGTGATACATGAAGAGCGTGCCCTGCTTGATCCGCTGGCTGACCACCACCCGCGCGGTCAAGGCACCGTTGATGTTGTAGGCCTCGACCCAGTCGTTATCGACCAGACCGGCCGTCTTGGCGTCCACCTCGGACATCCAGACAACTGGGCCACCCCGGTTCAGGGTCAGCATCAACAGGTTGTCAGTGTAGGTGCTGTGGATGCCCCATTTCTGGTGCGGTGTGATGAAGTTCAGCACGACATGCGGGTTGCCCTCGGCTGCGTCGTTGTTGACGGCCTTGGTGATGGTCTTCAGGTCCACCGGCGGGCGGTAGCTGACGAAACCTTCGCCAAAGGCCCGCATCCAGAGGTGATCCTGATAAAGCTGCTGGCGGCCGGTCAGCGTCCGCCACGGGATCAGCTCATGCACGTTAGTGTAGCCGGCGTTGTAGCAGACCGTCTCGGATTCGATCCCCGACCAGGTGGGACTGGAAATGATCTTGCGCGGTTGCGCCGCGATATCGCGGAAGCGGATCTTGGTGTGGTGCGCACCTTCGGCCAGGTGGGCGTGGTGGCGACCGGTGGGTTTCTCCAGTTCCTCCCACGCCTTGACGGCCACTTCGCCGTTGGTTTCGGGGGCGAGCATCAGGATCATTTCCGCCGCGTTGATCGCGGTTTCCAGCTTGGCCAGGCCCTGCGACACGCCTTCGTCCTGCACGACCCCGTTCAGGTCGCGCAGATGGCCGACCTCGACCTTGGTATCCCAGTTGATCCCCTTGCCGCCGTTGCCGAGCTTTTCAAGCAAGGGACCGACCGAGGTGAACTTCTTGTAAAGATTGGGATAGTCCCGTTCGACCGCGATATAGTTCGGGGCGGTCTTGCCGGGGATCAGGTCACATTCGCCCTTCTTCCAGTCCTTCACATGGGCCTGTGCCAACTCGCCGGGGGTGTCGTGCAGCAGGGGAAGCTGAACGATGTCGGTCTCGACCCCAAGCACCTCTGGGGCGACTTCGCTGAACTTCTTCGCGATCGACTTGAAGATTTCCCAATCCGACTTCGACTCATACGCGGGGTCCACCGCCGCCTGCAGCGGGTGGATGAAGGGGTGCATGTCCGAGGTGTTCAGGTCGTCCTTTTCGTACCAGCTGGCGGTGGGCAGCACGATGTCAGAGTAGACGCAGGTGGTGGACATCCGGAAGTCGATGGTCACCAGAAGGTCAAGTTTCCCTTTGGGCGCGTCCTTGTGCCAGACGGCCTCCTTCGGCATCACGCCGCCTTCTTCGCCAAGGTCCTTGCCCATCACGCCGTGATCGGTGCCCAGAAGGTGCTTGAGGAAGTATTCGTGGCCCTTGCCGGATGATCCCAGAAGGTTCGAGCGCCATACAAAGAGGTTGCGCGGCCAGTTTTCCGGGGCGTCCGGATCTTCGCAGGACATCTGCAAGGCGCCGGACTTCAGCTGTTCGGCCACATAGGCCGGAATGGCCTTGCCTGCGGCCTTGGCGGCTTTCGACACCTCCAGCGGGTTGGTTTTCAGCTGCGGGGCAGACGGCAGCCAGCCCATCCGTTCCGCCCGGATGTTGTAGTCGATGAGGGAAATGTCCCAATCGCCCTTTGGCGCGGTCGGCGACAGGATCTCGCCCGCGCGCAGCGTCTCATAACGCCACTGGTCGGTATGGGCATACCAGCACGAGGTGGAGTTCATGTGCCGGGGCGGGCGGTTCCAGTCCAGCGCGAAGGCCAGAGGCGCCCAGCCGGTCTGCGGGCGGAGTTTCTCCTGCCCCACATAATGCGACCAGCCGCCGCCTTCCTGACCGATGCAACCGCACATCACCAGCATGTTGATGATGCCGCGGTAGTTCATGTCCATGTGGTACCAGTGGTTCAGACCGGCCCCAAGGATGACCATGCTCTTGCCATGGGTCTTTTCGGCATTGCCCGCGAATTCCCGCGCCACAGCGATGATCTTTTCCCGTGCGACGCCGGTGATCTTCTCGGCCCAGGCTGGGGTATAGGGGCTGTCGTCGTTGAAGTCCTTCGACACCCACTTGCCGCCAAGACCCCGGTCCAGCCCGTAGTTGGCGCAGAAGAGGTCGAACACCGTGGCGACCAGTGCCTGTGACCCGTCAGCAAGGGTTACACGCCGCGCCGGAATGTTGCGGGTCAGCACTTCGGGGTGATCGCATTTGACGAAGTCGCCCGTGGCGACACCACCGAAATAAGGGAAGTCGACGCCCACAACCTCGTCGTGATGTTCGTCAAGTATCTGGCTTAGCCGCAGGTTTGCTTCGGCCCCCTTGGCGCGCTGCTCAAGGTTCCATTTACCCTCTTCGCCCCAGCGGAAACCGATGGAGCCGTTGGGGGCAACGATCTGGCCCGAAGCCTCGTCATAGGCGACGGTCTTCCAGTCGGGGTTGTTGGTTTCGCCCAGACCTCCGGCAAAATCCTCGGCGCGCAGCATGCGTCCGGGGACAAGGTGGCCATCGCGGTCTTCCAGCCGGACCAGCATCGGCATGTCGGTGTATTTGCGGGCGTAGTCCTCGAAATACTCGGCCTGCCGGTCAAGGTGGTATTCGCGCAGGATCACATGGCCCATTGCCATCGCCAGCGCAGCATCGGTGCCGGCCTGCGGGTTCAGCCAGATGTCGCCGAACTTGGCGGCCTCGGAATAGTCGGGGCTGACCACGGCGGATTTGGTCCCGCGATAACGCACCTCGGTATAGAAATGCGCGTCGGGGGTGCGGGTCTGGGGCACGTTCGAGCCCCATAGCATCAGGAAGCCCGCGTTATACCAGTCGGCCGATTCCGGCACGTCGGTCTGTTCGCCCCAGGTCTGGGGGGAGGCAGGCGGCAGGTCGCAATACCAGTCGTAGAACGACATGCAGGTGCCGCCCAGCAGCGACAGGTAGCGCGAGCCGGCGGCGTAGCTGACCATCGACATGGCGGGGATCGGCGAGAAGCCGAAGACGCGGTCAGGGCCATGGGTCTTGGCGGTATAGGCGTTGGCGGCGGCGATGATCTCGGTCGCTTCGTCCCAGGTGGCGCGCACGAAGCCGCCCTTGCCGCGCGTCTTGGTGTAGCTTGCGCGCAGGGCGGGATCGTTCTGGATCGCGGCCCAGGCGGCGACCGGCGTCATCGAGGGACGCATCTTGCGCCAGGCGCGCATCAGGGCGCCGCGGATCAGCGGGTTTTTCACCCGGTTGGCAGAATAGAGATACCAGCTGTAGGAGGCACCCCGCGCGCAGCCGCGCGGTTCATGGTTGGGCAGGCCCGCCCGGGTGCGCGGATAGTCGGTCTGCTGGGTTTCCCAGGTCACGATGCCGGACTTGACGTAGATCTTCCACGAACAGGACCCGGTGCAGTTCACCCCGTGGGTCGAGCGCACGATCTTGTCGTGCCGCCAGCGGTTTCTGTACGTGTCTTCCCAGTCCCGGTTCTCGCGCGTGGTCTGGCCCCAGCCGTCCGAGAATTGCTCAAGCTCTTTGCTTTGGAAGAAGTTCAGTCTGTCGAGCAGGTGGCTCATTTGGGCTTCCTTTCGTTATTCTGCGGGGTGGGCGGCGGTGATGGCACGGCCGCGCTCGATGTCATGGAGAAGCCCGCCGGGGCGCGTGTAGGCGACCCAGGTGATGGCAAGGCAGATCACGTAGAAGGCGAGGAACAGCCACAGCGCGCCGATCGGGCTGCCGGTCATGGCGATGGACGAGCCATAGGCCTTGGGGATGAAGAACCCGCCGTAGGCCCCGATGGCGCTGGTGAAGGCGACGATGCCGCTGGATTCCATCGCGATCTGACGGGCACGGTCCATGCCGGTCAGTTGCGGCATCAGGCGGGGTACTTCCTTGCCCATGATGACCGGGATCATCTGGAAGGTCGACGCGTTGCCGACCCCGGTGAATAAGAAGAGCGCCATGAACCCGGCGAAGAACCCGGCAAAGCTGCCCGCCTGCAAGGACAGGATCACAGCCAGCACGGATGCGATCATGCCCAGGAACACCCAGAACGTGACCCGACCGCCGCCAAACTTGTCCGATACCCAACCCGTGCCGGCACGCGACAGTGCGCCAACCAGTGGGCCCAGGAAGACGTATTGCAGCGCGTTCACATCCGGGAAGGCGATCTTCGACAGCAAGGGGAAGCCTGCCGAATAGCCGATGAAGCTGCCGAAAGTGCCGATGTAGAGGACACACATCAGCCAGTTGTGGGTGCGCCCGAAGATCACCGACTGCTGGGCAAAGCTGGCCTTGGCATCAGCGATGTCGTTCATTCCCAGCCATGCGGCCACGGTGGAGATCAGGATGAACGGCACCCAGATGAAGCCTGCGTTCTGCAGCCACAGCTCGCCCCCTTCAGCCATCGTCTGCGGTGCCCCGCCCATGGCGCCGAAGACGCCCACGGTAATGACCAGTGGCACCAGGAACTGCATGACGCTGACGCCAAGGTTGCCAAGCCCTGCGTTCAGTGCCAGCGCGTTGCCTTTCTCGGCCTTCGGGAAGAAGTATCCGATGTTGGCCATGGAAGAAGCGAAGTTGGCTCCGCCAAGGCCGCAGAGCAGCGCCAGCACCAGGAAGATGAAGTAAGGGGTTTCCGGGTTCTGCACGGCATAGCCGATGCCGATGGCGGGCAGCATCAGCGACGCGGTGGACAGCGTTGTCCAAAGCCTGCCGCCAAAGATTGGCACCATGAAGCCGTAGAAGATCCGCAGCGTGGCGCCCGACAGCGCGGGCAAGGCAGCCAGCCAGAACAGCTGTTCGGGGGTGAAGGCAAAGCCGATCAGCGGAAGCTTGGCCACCACCATCGACCACACCATCCAGACCGAGAAGGCCAGAAGCAGCGCCGGGATCGAGAGCCACAGGTTGCGGCGTGCGACCGCCCTGCCCTTTTCGGCCCAGAAGGTTGGGTCCTCTGGATGCCAGTCCTCCAGCACGCGCGGCATGGTGGTGCGTTCCGGGTGGTGGATGGCCTGCATCTCCGGGAGTTGCGGCAGACGGTCCAGCGCCTCGCCATGGGCGGCACGCTCCATCGCGCGGATTGACAGGTGCATCCAGGTGAGCGCGATGGCGACCAGCACGAAGAGCAGCGCAAAGCACGAGGTGTAGATGCCGGTGAGGTCAAGCAGCGCGCCGAAGGCGATCGGCAGGACAAAGCCGCCGAGGCCGCCGATCATGCCCACAAGGCCCCCGACCGCGCCCACATGGTTAGGGTAGTAGACCGGGATGTGCTTGAACACCGCCGCCTTGCCAAGGCTCATGAAGAAGCCAAGGGCAAACAGCGTTGCGATGAAGGGCCACAACCCCATGCTGGTCGAAAAGGCGATGGTGCCGTCCTTGCCCTGAATGACGTAATCCGTGGGCGGATAGGACAGCATGAAGAGGAACAACATCGAAAAGCCGAAGGTCCAGTACATGACCGACCGCGCGCCGAACTTGTCCGAAAGGTGCCCGCCATAGGCGCGGAACAGCGAGGCGGAAAGGCTGAAGGACGCCGCCGCCATGCCCGCCGTGCGGACGTCAACCTTGTAGACGTCGATCAGGTAGTGCGGCAGCCACAGCGCCAGTGCCACGAAGGCACCGAAGACGAAGAAGTAGTAGAGCGAGAAGCGCCAGACCTGCAGGTTCTTAAGGGGCGCGAACTGCTGTGCAAAGCCGGGTGCCTTGGCCCCCGTCCTGCGACGCTCCACCAGCGCCGGGTCGTCCTTGGCAAAGACGAAGAAGATCACGCCCATCAGGGCAAGCGCCGCCGCCCAGACGTTCGCCACGCCTTGCCAGCCATAGGCCACCATCACGAAGGGGGCGACGAACTTGGTTACCGCCGCACCGATGTTGCCTGCGCCAAAGATCCCCAGGGCCGTGCCTTGATGGCCCGCATCATACCAGCGGCTGACATAGGCCACGCCGATGATGAAGGACCCGCCCGCAAGGCCCACGCCCAGAGCCGCAACCAGATACATGATGTAGGTATCGGCAAAGGTCAGCGCCCATGTTGCCAGCGCGGCCAGGATCATCTGGCCGGAAAAGACCAGCCGTCCGCCATACTTCTCGGTCCAGACGCCCAGAAAGATCCGGGTCAGCGACCCAGTCAGGATCGGGGTTGCTACCAACAGGCCGAACTGGGTGTCGTTTAGACCCAGCTCGCCCTTGATGGCGACACCGATGATGGAAAAAATCGTCCAGACCGCGAAACAGGCGGTGAAGGCGATCGTGCTCAGGCTCAGGGCGCGCGTCTGGTCGGCGCGTGAGACTGTGGCGTGCGGCTGCATGGCAGGGGTCTCCGGCAAGAATTGCTTGGTCCCCGGAAAGGGGATCGCAAGCAGACGTGCCTGCCCGAGAGGGTCAAAAGACTTGATCTAGATCATGCGAGGACAATTTCTAAATCAAATAAATAGGTTAAAGAATTTTGTTTCCCCGTAAGCACTGGCGCATCAAGTCATGTCCAGCGCTGATCAATTACAGCATTGACAAAAATCAAGTGATCCGGTGATCTGGCTTTTAACTGATGCGGAGCGCACGACATGCCCGAGGCTCATTATCCAGAGATTCGAGCACTCAACCTGTTTGCCGAAATGGCGGAGGCGAATTTCCTGTCGCTGATGCGCGGTGCCTATGTGCAGAATTTCCCACCGCAGATCGAATTGATCGGCGAAGGCGAGCCCAGCGATTTTCTGCACGTTGTCCTGTCCGGCTCGGTCGATCTGTTCTCGACGTGGAACGGCCGTGAAACCAGCCTTGCGACCGTGAGGCCCGTTTCGACCTTCATCCTGGCGGCAACGATCAAGAACGCACCCTATCTGATGTCGGCCAGAACGCTGGAGAAAAGCCGAATCGTCCTGATCCCCAGCCAGGACGTGCGTGCGATCTTTGATACGGACGGCAGTTTCGCCCGGGCGATCGTGACGGAGCTGGCGCAGTGTTACCGCTCGGTCATCAAGGCACAGAAGGACCTGAAGCTTCGAACCTCGCTGGAACGGCTGGCGAACTATCTTTTGCGCCAGCAGAAACGAGCCGGTGGAGGCCCCGTGGTCGAGCTTGATTTCGAAAAGCGCCGCCTCGCCTCTGTCTTGGGCATGACGCCCGAGAATCTGAGCCGCGCCTTCAAGGGCCTGCAACCGTACGGCGTTACGGTCGAGGGCACACGCATCGTGATTGGCGATCAGGCCGATCTGGAGAGGTTCGCAAGACCCAACCCCTGGATCGACGACCATTCGACCTGAGGGTCACGGTAAGGGGCTGACCCCGAAGAGCAACGGGTGCGCGGCGATCAGCAGCAGGTAAAGGGCCAAACCCGCCGCAAGCCGCGGCAGCGGCAACGGCAGGGGCGCCGCGCCTTTGACCTTTGCGGCCAAAGCGTCCCAATCCTTGCCAATCTCGCGCCGCTTGCGGCGGTCGATCAAGCGTTGTCCAAGGAGAGCGAAACCGGCGAAGGTGCCGAACAGGATGACATGCGCAAGGTCTCCGTTCGGCACGAGATGAGCTCCTGCCCACAGCGCCAGGGCAAGAAGCAGCGGATGGCGGAACAACCGCACGATCCCCGGACGGGCCGGGTCGAACGTCTCATTCCGCGTGCCGCCGAAGGAAAACGGATTGGGCCGCGCTATGGCCAGTGACAGGATCAGGCAGACCAGCAGCATGACGACCAGCGGGACAAGAGGCTGCCAGGGGGCCCAGGTCCACAGCGGCACAAAAGGCGCCCGACCAGCGGCGGCGATCAGCCAGCCCAGCATGGCAATGGAAAGTGCCGAATAGACCAGCGTGAAACCGCGCCGGCCGAGGGCCCGCTGCAGGTGCGGGCGCACGGCCGGTCGCAGCGGTATCGAGTGGGTCAGGAAGAACGCCGCAAAGGCAGCCGTGAATTCCAGCCAATCCATGGCGTTCCTCAGATGCGCTTTGCAGCCGGCAGGCGCAGCAGCAGACGGCCATAGAGCACGGCAAATCCCGCGAAGGACAGGATCCACGCCGCCCCGGCAACCATGTGCAGGACCGGCGCCTGGTCAGGCCAGATCCCTGCGGCGAACCGGGCCAGCACCGCTATGACCAGCGCCGCATAGACAAGGACGGTTCCGGGCCCGGCGGTCAGGGCCTGTCCGGTATGGCCAAGCGTGGCCCGCGTCATCACGGCCAGCGTCATCAGCCCCGCCGCACCGCCCATCCACAGGTGCTGCGCTGCCGCCGTGCCGATCAGGCCGGGGGCAAGGATCTCAGCGCCCATTGCCAGGGCGCCGAGTGGCAGGAAAGCATAGCCAAGGTGCAAGACGGCGACCAAGGGTTCGGCAAGCGTCCGGTGCCCCGCCCAACGCGCCAGCCGGACGGCGTGCAGCGTCCCCGCCACCAGCAGAAGCGCGCCGGTCACCAGGTGATCCGGCAAGACAACCCAGGCCAGAAGCGCGGCAAGCAGGGCCAGAAGCGCCGCCTTGTCGAACCTTTGCATTGGCGGGACAGGCAGCCGCCCAGGCCCGCGTATGACCAGCCAGTTGCGCGTGAAGGACGGCACGATCCGCCCCCCGATGACCGCAATCATCATGACCGCCGCGCCAAGCCCGATCTTCAGGCCGTAGCCCTGCGCGGCATAGTCACCACGCGCGGCCTCGAGATGAAAGATGCCTTTGCCAAGCGTCAGCGCGCCCAGCATCGCCAGCACGATCAGGTTGCGCCAGTTCTTGCCTGCCACGATCTCGCGCCCGATTACGGCAGCAAGGGCAACCGGCATGGCAAGGTCGGCCAGCGCCACGGCAATGGGTGGCAGGTGAAGCGATGCCGCAACCGTCGCCCGTCCGATCAGCCACAGCGCGAACAGGGCGCCGAGTGGCCAGCCGACAATCGGCAACCGGCCGGTCCAGTTCGGAACCGCTGTCAGCAAGAACCCTGCAATGACGGCAGCCACATAGCCGAACAGAAACTCGTGCGCATGCCAGGACACCGGGTCAAAAGCTGTCGGCAGGGTCAGATGCCCCGACAGCATCGGCACCCACAGCGTCATCGCCAGGGCGGCCCAGACGCCAGCGCCAAAGAAGAAGGGACGAAACCCGTAGGTCAGGAGGGCCGGCCCGCGCCAGGCTCGCATCTGTTCGGCGGATGAAGTCATGGCCGCTCGCCTTGAAACTGGATGCCTGCCTCGGTCAGGATGACGTTCAGCGGGATGTCGTGGGGTTGGGGAAAGATGGTGGCAAGGCGCGCCGCTTGCAGGCCGATCCCGATGGCAAACGGCCGCGGGGCAAGGCTGGCCAGCGTACGGTCGAAATATCCACCGCCATAGCCCAGCCTGTACCCGACGCTGTCCCAGCCGACGACCGGAGCCAGCGAGATCGCCGGCACCAGCCTTTCGGCGTCCGTGGGAGGAACGGGAATATCCCAATCGCCTCGCACCATCTTCAAACCAGGCTGCCAGCGGCGAAAGACCAGCGGGCTTGCACGCACCTCGACCACCGGCAGCGCGATGATGACGCCTGCATCGTGCAAGTCGGCCATCAGGCCGCGCAGATCAGGTTCGCCCTTGATCGGCCAATAGGCGGACAGGACCATCCCCGCCGCGCCGCCGAACCTGTCCGCCAGGACCTTCCGCAGATGCCCCGCCAAAGCGGCACCTGCGTCCCCGTAGGCGGATGCGCTCGGCCCGTCGCCAGCGCGCCACGTCGCGGGCCTGTTCGGGGTCTGTCGCCAGCGGGTCAAAGTAATCGGGGGCGAAGTCGGCAGCCAGACAGGGCGGCGAAGCATGGCGGGTCGGATCAGGCATCGGCACGCCCGGCGGGTTCGAACGGCGGGAAGAGCACCTCGTTTTCCAGCCGCATGTGTTCGGTCAGGTCGTCGATGAAGTCGGCCAGACCTTCATAAAGCCGCGTCCAGGTGCCACAGGCCCCTTGGGGCAGGGTCAGGTTGCCAGTCCGGCGCCGGATCTCGGCCACCTCGCGGTCATGCCCGGCGTGATCCGCCCGCATCACCGCAATCGGCGCCTCGATCCCTGGCATCCCTCCGCGGCGGATGGCGGGAAAAAGGATCAACTCCTCTTTCTTCATGTGGATTTCCATCTCGCCGATCATCTGCTGCAGAAGCACCGACAGGCCGTCCGGCACCCCTTCATCGCCGAAATGCACGTCTTCGACCCGTTCTGCCATGGCGATCAGCATCGGCAACTGCTCGCGGTGGCGCGCGTGATAGCGGGTCTCGATATGATGGGTCAGGGCTGCGGCGTGGTGGATCGGGACGGTTGTCATCGTGATGCTCCTGTCATCAGAACAGCTTGGGTGGCGCGGCCGGGCAACCTTGGGCGGATACAACCGCGATATGCAGGGAATGGGCTATCCGTTCGGCGCGCTCCATCAGATGGGCCGCGCCTGCCGGGGTGCAGGTCTCCTCTGCCGTGGCGCGGAACAGCGCCAGCCAGCGGTCGAAATGCGCCACCTCAATGGGCAGTGAGGTGTGCGCAGGCACAGGGCGGCCATGATACTGACCCGTCATCAGCGCGACCGACGACCAGAAGGTCACCATGCGTTCAAGATGCGGCGGCCAGTCTACGATCCTTGCCGCGAAGATCGGGCCCAGCCACCTGTCATCGCGCACTTTGGCGTAGAAGCGGTGGACCAGTCGGCGCAGCACCGCTTCGTCCAGCCCGGTTTCCGCCATCAAGGCAGCCGTCACGGCTGGACGTGCAGAGGTCGGGTTCAGTGGTGGAGCGACCATTTCCATCTGAGTCTCCATCTTGCACTTTGACTTAGACCTGCTAATAGGTATTGTAAATACCAATTCAAAGTGGGGCACGACCAGCATGCGCCTGACCTCGTTCACCGACTTCGGCCTTCGCATGCTGATGCGCATGGCGGGCGATCCCGCACGGGCGTTTTCAACGTCCGAGCTGGCCGAGGATCTGGGGCTGTCGCGCAACCATCTGGCCAAGATCATGCAGCATATGTCTCGCGCCGGGTTCATCGACACCCGGCGTGGTGGCGGTGGTGGTGCCGTGCTTGCGCGACCCTGCTTGAGGAAGGTCAGCCGCTGGTCGAGTGCTTTGGGGCTGGGACAGGAACCTGTTCGATCGACGGGCGATGCAGCCTGAAGGCCCGTCTGAGGTCGGCGGAAGTGGCATTTCTGAACGATCTGAACCGCTCGACCCTGGCCGATATCGCGCTGGCACCGCAGAGTCCCCTTGGCTTGGTGGGTCAGCCATGACCCGGATCGAGCGCGATGGTGAGGGCTTCGTCATTCCGGCTGTCCTCCTGGCTGAAGCCTTCAGGATGACCGAGGACGATGTGCGCCTTGCCATGCGCGAGGGCACTCTCACCTCACTTTGCGAGGCGGGAGAGGGCGAAGATGCGGGGCGCTGGCGGCTGACGTTTCGTCATGCTGGCCGGGCCTGCAGGTTCACCCTTGATGCTGCTGGCGCGATCCTTTCCACGTCGCGCTTTCCCGTGCGGTCAACCCCTCGCGCTTCGCCGTAAGTTTGGTCCGCTGATCTCTGCAAGCTTTGCCACAGCCGGATTGACTCTTGTGCTCGTTTTAGTTAGTATTTACTCACTTACTAACTCTGGAAACCCCATGCGCAAATCGGCAGACCTTCGCAAGGCGCAGATCGTCGCGGTGATCCTTGATCTTGCCGACCGGATCGGACCGGACCGGGTGACGACAGGCGCCGTCGCGGCAGAAGTCGGGGTAACACAGGCTGCCATCTTCCGGCATTTCCCGACCAAGGCCGAGATGTGGGTGGCTGTTGCCGATCATATAGCGGGCCTGCTCACGGCAGCCTGGGCCGAAGCACTGAAAGAAGCCAATCCGCCGGTCGAACGCTTGACGGCGTTGGTTGGTGCGCAACTGGACCAGATCAAGGCGCACCCCGCGTTGCCCATGCTCTTGTTCTCGCGCGAACTGAACGTCGAAAACGCCGCCTTGCGGGCAGCGTTCCGGGATCGGCTGGCTGCGCTGCACGGCCTGTTGATGCAAGAAGTCATCGCAGGCCAACGGGACAACACTCTGCTCAAGGATGTTGCTGCCGGGGATGTGGCCGTCCTTCTGACGTCGCTCATTCAGGGATTGGCGATCCGTTGGTCGCTGGGCGCGCGGGATTATGTCCTGCGCGACGAAGGACTGCGCCTTCTGGCCGTCCAACTTCGGCTGCTACGAGTGAGAGGGGGCTGAATGATGCAAAAGGCATGGTTCATTGGGGCTGCAGCCGTGTTGGCCATCGGGGCAGGCGTTCTGTTCATGACCGAGCGGCCGCTGACCGTGACGGTCGTGGAACCTGAAACTGACGTGGCCCTGCGCATCTACGGGCTTGGCACCGTTGAGGCGCGGGTGCTGACGCGGGTTGGCTTTGAAGTCAGCGCCACGCTTCTCTCCCTCTCGGCTGACGCGGGCGACCGCGTTGCGAAGGGGCAAATCCTTGGCGCATTGCACCAGGGCGAACAGGAAGCGCGCGTTGCCCGCGCCCACGCCGCTGTTGCGGCCAGCCATGCCAACCAGGCCAAGGCAGAGGCTTCCGTTGTCCGCGCAAGGGCCATTCTGGCGCAGCGTGAGACAGCAAATCTGCGTCTGCTGGAACTGACCCGTCAGGAAGCCGCAAGTCTTCAGCGCGCCGAAGAGGCGCAGCGAGACGAGGATGTAGCCCGGGCCGACGTGGCCGTGGCCGAGGCCGAGCGCGACGTGATCCGCGCACAGGCAGCGGACGCCGCCGCCGCCCTGCAACTTGAAGAGACACTGCTGGCGCATCACCGGCTGTTTGCGCCTTTTGACGCGGTGATCGTTGCCCGCCACGCTGAAACGGGGGCCGTGGTCCGGGCGGGCGATCCGATCTTTACCCTCATTGATCCCGCCACCATCTGGATACAGGCCTACATCGACGAAGAGCGCGCAGGTCAGCTTGCCCTGGGCCAGCCCGGCACCATTCGCCTGCGGTCGCAGCCCGCTGGCGAATTTCACGGCACCATTGCCCGCATCGGTCTGGAAAGCGACCGGGTGAACGAAGAACGCCGGGTCTGGTTGACCTGCGTCGATTGCCCGGCAGAGATGTTTCTGGGTGAACAGGCCGAGGTGCGCATTCTGACCGGCACCCGCGAGACTGCGCTCATGGTGCCTGAGGTGGCGATTGCCGGTTTTGACGGGTTTCGCGGCCAGGTCTGGGCCGTCCAGGACGGGCGGCTGGTGCGTGCAGAGCTGACCTTTGGCGCACGCGATGACCGTGGCCGGATCGAAGTGACGGGCGGCCTGCCCGAAGGCGCGCAGATCGTGGCGAACCCGCCGCTGGGCGCGGATGAGGGACGGCTGGCCCGGATCGGGGATACGCCATGAACCTTGCCATCCGCGACATCCGGCACGGTCTGTTCCGCTTTGTCCTGACCTGCTTTGGTCTTGGGCTTCTGATGACGGTCGTGCTGGCGATGATCGGCATCTACAACGGACGGCCGATGTCTGGGTCGTCGAGGCGGGCACGCAGGGCCCCTTTGCCGAGGCCTCAAGCATCCCTGCGGACACGCGGGACGCCGTGGCCCGCATGCCCGGCGTGGCCGAGGCGGGTGCCATCACCTTTCAGACCATCGAGGCTGCCCATGTGGGCCGGACCTTGCGGCTTTACGTCATCGGCTTTGAACCCGGCCGTCCCGGTGGGCCGCAGCGCATCGCCGAAGGGCGCGGGATTGGCGCAAGCCACTTCGAACTTCTTGCCGACCGCAAGACCGGGCTGGTGATCGGTGACCGGATCCGCCTTGGCCGCGACCGGTTTACTGTCGTGGGTCTGGTGGAAAATGCGATGAACTCGGGCGGGGACCCGGCGGCCTATGTGACCCTTGCCGACGCCATTGCGTTGCAGACCGCACTGGACCCTGCCGCCGCGCGTGTGCAGGCCGCACGGGGCGCGGGTGGTGCCCGCCTGCCCACCGTGGCAGCCGTGATCGCGGTGCTGGAACCCGGCGCTGACGTGGCTCTCCTCACAGCCACCGTGCGGCAATGGAAGCACCTATCGGCCCTCAGCCAGGCCGAACAGGAAAATCTGCTGCTTGCTTCGGTCGTGGACCGGGCGCGGCGCCAGATCGGCCTGTTCCTTGGCATCCTGCTGTCAGTCAGCGCGGTGGTTATCGCCCTCATCATCTACACCATGACAATGGAGAAGCTGAAGCAGATCGCCACGCTCAAACTGATCGGCGCGCCGGACCGCACCATCATCGGGCTGATCGTGCAGCAGGCCCTGATCCTTGGCGCATCTGGCCTTGGCATCGGGCTGGCGCTGAGAGCCCTTCAACGCGCTGGTGCTGACGGGAATCATCCTTGTGGTCTGCATCGTTGCATCGGGCCTTGGCGTGCGCGCGGCGATGAAGGTTGACCCTGCCACCGCTCTGGGAGGCTAAGGCCATGACCCAGGGCGATGTTCTGGTAACGGTGCAGGGCGTGGCAAAGCACTACGGCTCGGGCGAAACCCGCGTCGACGCCCTGCGCGCCGTTGACCTGCAAGTCCGCGCGGGCGAGGTGATCGCACTTCTGGGCCCTTCCGGCTCGGGCAAGACGACGCTTCTCAACATCATCGGCTGCATCCTTGCCCCGTCAGCGGGCCGGGTGGAACTGGACGGTGACCCGGTGTTTGACGGCAAATGGCTGCGCAGCGACCTTCGGCGGCTGCGACTGGACAAGATCGGCTTCATCTTTCAGGCGCACAACCTCCTGCCCTTCCTGACCGCCGAAGAAAATGTCTCCGTCGTGCTCGACCTTGCGGGCTGGCCTGCTGCCAAGGGCCGGGCCCGTGCGCGCGAGTTGCTTGATTACCTTGAAGTCGGCCATCGCGCATCGGTGAAGCCAGCACTTCTATCGGGAGGAGAGGCGCAGCGCGTCGCCATCGCCCGTGCGCTGGCCAACCGACCACGCATTATCCTCGCAGATGAGCCGACCGCTGCACTGGACAGCGGGCGCGCGCAACTTGTGATGGACCTTTTGCGCAAGCTCGCGACCGAACAGGAAGCCTGTATCATCGCCGTTACCCATGACGAAAAGATCTTCGACCGCTTCGACCGCCTGATCCATCTGCGCGATGGTCGCCTCGTGGACAGCTGAACAAAGGAGAAGGCCATGCCTACCCGCACACGTTCTGTCACTGCTGCCGCCATAGTTGCCATCATTTTCGGGCTTCTGACAATCTTCTCCGGCGGGCGCGCCCTGTTCGGGGGGGCCGACATGGGCGCTGTTGTGCCCTTCGTTCTGTGGTTCAATTTCGTGGCAGGGTTTGCCTATGTCCTGGCCGGTCTAGGTCTATGGTATCGCACCAGCTGGGCGGCCAGCCTTTCGATTTTCATCGCACTGGCAACCGCAGCCGTCTTCGCCACCTTCCTTTGGAAGGTCTGGAGCGGAACCGCATACGAGGCGCGCACCATGGGGGCGATGGGATTTCGTCTTGCCGTATGGGCAATTATCGCGATCGTAGCGAGCAGAGGCGGTCGGACGCGCTGATGCTCTGAGTTTTGATGTTCACTCGGCCGCCTGTCGAGACTGCCTTATCCGAGGCATAGCAGTTCTGTGCATGCTCCAGAACACCTCAACCAACAACTGCTGCGTGCAACTCCGCGCGAAACACCACTTCGTCCAGCCCGTATTCTTCACAGGCGTCAATAACGGTGTGAAACGGTACGATCGGGCAACCGAAACAAAGCATGCGATGGGATAGAAACACGCTCACCGTTGCGGGCCAACGAGAGAACAATTGTACGAGCGTTAGATCGGGGTCGTCAATATTTGGCTCGTTCATGATGCATCCGAGTCAGCTAGAGTCAGGTCCTGAAAGTTGGAAGCCATCAAAAGTCTGCGTCGTTGTGCGGGGACAACGTTCAGGAGAGTTTGTTTGCATAATCCGAGATGTCACGGGTTTTCCTGGACGCCCCCATCGTTCAGCTAGTAGCCGACGGTTGACAGAAGGCCATTGCTCGTATGCTTTCGTTTCGAGTAGTAGGATGTGCTCGACCGCCGCACGCCTGCGCCACTTGGCTACCGTCTTGGTTTTGATGCCCAGTTCCCGGCTCAGCTTGCGATCGCTGTATTGCTGCTTTGACGGCCGCGTGGTCGTGGCGCTCCCGTTACGAACTTGTCCCATAGTGCCTCCCTCCATTCCTGCGAAAGGATCGCACATCAAACCGTGGGGCCAGACACAGCATGCGGGATCACCCCGAAGAGAGCCTGACCGATGTCCTCATGCCCTGAGCCTCGCAGCCCGGCGAGGCCCAGAAGCTCACACCTTGACCACGGCCGAGGCCGAGGCGGATCTTGAATCGATCGGCGATTATATTGCCCGAGACAACCCAGCAAGGGCGCTGAGCTTCGTGCGCGAACTCTACCAGCTCTGCCTCGACATTGCCGACTGCCCACAAGGCTGGCCGTTGGTGCCCCGTTACAATCGTCACGGCATCCGTCGCAGGGTGCATGGTCGGTATTTGATCTTCTACCGCATCGGCGCTGACAGCATCACCATCCTGCACATCCTCAATGGTGCGATGGGCGTCGAGGCAATCCTCTTCCCCGACGGTTGACGCCCCAGTCGAGGCCTTCAATTCGCTGCGCGCCACATCCGATACCGGCCCTGCCCGGTCATCTCGCGGATCAGGCCATGCGCTTCCATCCAGCCGAGGTTGCGCTGAATGGCGGCACGGCTGGCACCCGTCAGGGCCTCGGCCATAGGAGCCGAAACGAGCGGCCATTCAGTCAGAACAGCGCGCAAAGCAGGCGGCGTTTTGCCCGAGAGACGGGTCATCTCGGCTTCAGCCCTTACCGCCCACGTCTCGATATCATCGAGGTGCCGCACTGCGGTCAGGCATGCCGTCTCCATCCCGGCTAGCCACCGCGCAAAACGGTCGTAGGGTGGGCCACCGGCGCGCAGTCCCCCTGCCCCGCCCATGGCCAGCGGCGCAAATACTGTACCGTTACCCTCACTGGCCGCGATCCGCGCGGCTGTGACCGCCGCTTCCATCCGGTCGCCGTGCTGCCCGAGGCCCGCGAGACTCCAGAGGTGAAAGCCCAGGCACGCGCGCGTGATCGGGTGAAGATCGACCGCTTGCGCCATGAGATCGAGCCAACCGCCCGCACGATCCGCGAACGGTTCGGCTTCATCACTTAGGTTCTCGGGATCGCGGCGAACGAGGAAGGCCGACAGGTCCACCTCGGGTCCCGGCCCGCCCGTCAGGCGTCGCACCGCCCATCCGACACGTGCAAGCGCGGCCACGTCGTCGTACACTCCGGACAGGCGCATAGAGATCCAGAGCGCAAGCCGATCCGGGCCGACTCGGTCACCAGCGAACCAGCTCAGATCTGCTGCCTCTATCAGGGCGAGCCTGTGCCGCCAGCCCTCCGGCCCGCGCCGCAGCCGATCATCAAGCGCGCCAAGCCGGCCCGCGACACGGGCGAGGCGTGCGGCATGGCCCGCCTCGGCTTTCCGCCAGTTGTCGAGAACCGCGGTCTCGCGGGGTTCCGCACGTGGCCCGGGCGGCAGATCGTTGGGCTCCTCTTCGATCGGACCGGGCAGGAACCACAGATGTCGCATTTGCTTCACGATTTCACTGCGTCCTTTTCACATTATTTCCGCATGGTAGGGGGAAAACAGGGGCCAACTTGTGCTTTGCGATTTCAATTTCATCACTGATTTCAATAGCGAGGCGAGGGCACAGAGGGATGACAGCTTCCTTCGACGATCGACCGCTGAACAGCAACAGCCAGGCGGCGTCCGATGAGGCTTGGAACAAGGCCGTCCGGATCGCGCGAGAACTGGATCAGGCCCTCGATGGGGTCGTGCCGATGCGGGAGGCCGTCACACGTGCGGCAACAGAGCTGCGCCTTTCCACCCGTCAGGTCTACAATCATCTTGCCCGGTATCGCGGGGATCGTCGTGTCTCATCGCTATTGCCCAGGACGAACGGATCGCGGCGCACGCGGATCGCCTCCGAGGTCGAAACCATCATTGTTGCAACACTGCGGGAGATGTGGCTCCGGCCGGAACAACCCGATCTCGCGCCGATCGTCGACGAAATCCGCGCGCGCTGTGCCAGTGAAGGTTTAAAGCCCCCGGCCTATGTCACCGTGGCCAAAAGGATCCCGCGCGTGTTCTCCCCCGAAGAGATTGCGCGGCGACGGCTTTCCGGTGGCAAACACTTGCACCGCCTGAAGCCGCGTCCGGGGTACATCCGCGCGACCCATGCCCTTGACGTCGTCCAGATCGATCACACGCCGGCCGATATCCAGTTCGTCGAGGTGATCGACGACCACGGCGTTTTCGTGGGCAGACCCTATCTGACCATCGCCGCCGATGTCGCGACCAGTGCAATCATCGGCTTTTGCCTCACCCTCGAGCGCCCTTCCCGACTATCAGTCGCACTTTGCCTTGCGCACGCGATGTGCCGAAAGGATTACTGGCTGGCCGAACGCGGGATTGCGCACCCATGGACAATGTATGGCCGCCCGAAGCAGATCGTTGTCGACTCAGCCAAGGAATTCCAGAGCAGTACCTTCACGACGGGATGTGCCGACTTCGGCATCGCCGTCCGCACCCGGAACAAGGGGACGGTACATCGGGGTGGCATTGTCGAGCGGCTTCTGGGCAAGGTGAACACGGTGCTTCGCTCTCTTCCCGGCAAGACCGGGCGGTCCATCGCGGACCGCGGAGATTATTCGTCCGACAAGCGGGCAAGCCTGACCTTCGCGGCCCTTGAGCGCTGCATTGCCCTGGCAATCATCGATCACAACCAGACACAGAACTCACGCAAGCTGACCGTGCCTCGCCTCGAATGGGAACGGCGGCTTCCACCGATTGACCGACAGATCGACGATCCCACCGATGTCCTGCTCAACTTCCTGCCTCGCAAGACGCGCCGCATCTCTCCCCAAGGCGTCAGCCTGTTCGCCATCGACTACTTTGAACACTGGCTTGGGCCGCTCGTAGCCCGGCGTGACCGCCTTGCAGCTCTGGATCTGTGCTATGACCCCCGGGACATCAGCCAGATCTACATCGCCGATCCCGACACGCGTGTCTGGCGCCCGGTAAGGCGACGGGACGGGGTCACTATGTCGGTCACCCTCTGGCACCATGAAGCCGACCGAGCGCGCCAGCGCCAGAACCAGCAACGCCCCGTGCAGGACAAGACGCTCCTGCGCCGAGAAATCGCTGCAACGGTCGCGGGGGCCAAATCCGCAAAGGCTCAACTGAGAGAGATGACCCGAGCCCGACACGCCGCAGGCGCGACAAAACCATATCAAGCTGCAGGAGCCGTTTCAGAGGCGACGAATCCTGGACCGGCGCCTGACCGACCCCGTCGCGTCTTTCCTATCGAGACCTGGTGACGTGGCCGACCATCTCCTGCCATCAACCTCAGCGTTGCTGGATGCGGATGCTGCCGCCCGCATGGCGCATATTCGGGCGCCACGCTGGATCGGCCATCCCGGTGCCTCTAGGGCACATGATGCGATGCGGCAGCTGCTGGAACGCCCGCCATCACTCCGCCCTCGCGGATTGCTGCTCGCCGGCCCCTATCACAACGGCAAGACCATGATCGCCGAACGCTTCGCCGTCGAACATCTGCGCCGTGCCGACCGGCAAAGGGTCTGGATGATCCAGACTCGGGAGGGGGCTGGCCTGTCGCATTTCTACGCCAGCATCCTGTCCGGGCTGCGCGCCCCGCAGGCTGTCGGCTGGCGCAGCCTGTCCCGCGCCAGCGAACAGGTCGATCATCTTCTCGACAGCCTGAAGCCGCGCCTGCTCATCTTCGACGAATTCCACAGTGCGCTGCGCGGACGCCGACAGGATGTGAAGGCAATCTTCTCATTTCTGCGGCGGATCGCACGCGTGCATGACATCTCGCCCGTGCTTGTCGGCGAAATCGCCGTCTACGATGCGCTGCACGACACCGAAGAAATGGGCTCGCGGTTCGATACGGTCGCGGTGCCACGGTGGGGTTTCGACGAAGACTTCGCCACACTTCTCGACAGTCTTGAGGCCAGCATGCC
>LNFM01006608.1_pt1 | contig 21463 bp, 18 predicted proteins | sample 596031 | NCBI WGS metagenome assembly LNFM01 (sample SAMN04254537, study PRJNA301005) | activated carbon metagenome | isolation source: dual media filters at the Ann Arbor, Michigan drinking water treatment plant | place: USA: Ann Arbor
TCGCGGCTGCATCGTACAGCGCATTAATCGCCTTATTGGCAGCAGGATTATCTGCCCCAGGTGGCGCTTCCATGGTGTTCGCTTTGTTATAAAACCGCGCAGTCAAACTGACAATCGATTGGTTGGGCGTGGCGCCTTGTTTCACGTACACCACGGTACGGTAGTTGCTCACAGCAATCGTGCTTTCAGGCCCATCCACCATTTTGTAATCCAACTTCATCTCAGCGTCATTCACCTCACGCAACTTTTCTAAAAATACCGTGCCATCTTTGAGTGTAACAACACGGTGCAGCATTTCTTTGCCACTATCGGCATCAGCTTTCATCTCCGTTTTTACACTCACCACATCTGGATGCCATTGTTGAATAGCGCCAAAGTCTTTTAGCAAGGTCCATACTTTTGCTGGCGCCGCGTTTACTTCAAACTCTTTGACTACCTTTTGACCACTTGGACCATGTGCAATTGCGCTCAGCGGCACCATCATCAACACGACCAAACTTACCCATAATTTTTTCATGCTTATTTCCTATGCTTATACAGATTGAGTCAGCGATATTTACTGTGCCTCGATGACTCTTTTAAGGTTAGGCAACCCTGCGTCATAAACGCCTTCAATTGCCTTCACCGCCGTCGCATTGTCTTCACCCGCTGGTGCATCCACTTTGTTTGCTTTATTGTAGAAACGGCCTGTCCAAGTTACCGTTGTTTCACCTGCATTGGGGCCCGCTTTCACCACCATATTGGCGCGATAACCACTGACGGGCAACACACCTTCTACGATGCGATATTCCAACTTCATTTCTTCGTCAGAGTTAATGGTTTGCTTTTCTAACAAGGTGCCACCACCTTTGAGCGTGAGTGTACGGTGCAGCAATACTGTGCCAGTCTCATCTGCTTTGGTTTCTGTGATAGTACTTTCTACAGCGGGATGCCATTGATGAATAGCGCCAAAATCTTTCACTACGGCCCATACTTTGGCAGCATCTGCTTTAATCACCACTTCACGGATCACCTTTTGTTGACTAGGCGCATTGGCCGCTGAAAGTGTTAGCGGTAAAAAACAAGCGGCAAATATTAATTGAGAGAGAAAACGCATATGTACTCCTGTTATGAAAAAATACTTAAGAAAAATTACTGAGTTGAAGGGCTTGCAATAAAAGCCCCAAAAGCACGCGGTTGTGATCCCGTAGGGATGCTTTTAATCGTCTGATTTGTTTTGGCATCAATCACGGTCAGCACGTTATCCATCCAACTGGCCACATACACACGTTGATGCTGGTGGTCGTAAGCAATGCCTTCTGGCGTGCCACCTACCTTGATGACGTGCTTCACTTGATAGGTTTTAGCATCAATCACAGTAACCGTGTCTTCATGGGTGTTGGTCACGTAGAGACTTGAGCCATCCGAATTAGTGGTCACACAATAAGGGTGCTCACCGACTGGGATTGTGGCGACGACGACATCCCGTTTTACATCAATGACAGAGACTGAATTGCTCTCCACATTGACCACATACACAAACTGGCCGTTACCAGACAGCGCCACACCAAATGGATGTTTGCCGACATTGATTTTGTTCACAATCTTGTGGGTGCGTGTATCAATCACACCCACATCATTGCTATCACGATTGGCCACATACAGGCTGGCGCCTTCTCTGCTCAGCACCATGCCTGCAGGCGCTTTACCCATGGCGATAGTCGCAATCTGTGTAAACAGCGTAGTATCGAATACTAAGATTTGGTCGTGAAACCAATCGGCCACATACAATTGACCGCCCGTTTTGTTTAATACCAACCCGACGGGCGCAATGGTCAACTGAATACTGTATATGACCTGATTGGTGTTGATATCGACAACACTGACGGAACGGCTTTCAACATTTGAATAGTAAGCACGATTCGATAGCGTGTCGATAGCAACCCCAACAGGCGCCTTGCCTACTGCCACGCGTTGCATCACACGATTGCTTGCTAAATCCACCACACTCACCGTATCGTCACCTTGGTTGGTCACATAAGCAAAGGGTGCGGACACCGCAAGCAATGCACTCATGAGTGTAACGCCAGATAAACACAACGCAGACAGCAGCTTGGCTATGGGTTTACGCTGCACTACGACTTACCATTTAATGTTTTTTGGGTCACCGCGGAAGTTACCGCGAATGAAATAAATAATGCGCCATAAATCATCTTCGGTTTTCACGATGTTGCCATGCGGTGGCATGGGCCCGACTACATTCTCACGGCCTTTGCGCGTATATCCTTGTTTTTGTAGCTCATCACTTCCCAAGGCAACCAATCTGAATAGTGTGTCATCGTCTGCACCGTATACCCATGTCTCGTTAGATAACGGTGGACACATGCCGCCGCCGCCGTTGCCGCCATGACAGCCGTTACAGCTCACACTCATGTATTTTTTTCTACCCGCTTCTACTAAATCAGGATTCAGTAAGGTATAGGAGTAAGGGTTTTTTAATGTGCCTTTTTCCGCGGCCATTGCAACATCATGTGGAGATTTATCTGATGCCAATGGCGCAATTGCTGCAGCCGTTGACTTTACTTTTTGGGGTGGCAATCTAAAACCATCCGCACCTACAGCTGGCTCTTCTGCAGGAGTATCCGCTGCGGCAAGCATCAACAAATGTCCCATTTGGGCTTGGTTTAACGCGAATTTCTTAGAAGTTAGATGCGCATCCTGTTGCAGAGCATCCTTAGCAAATGCAGCATGCACAGACAGACTCAACATAACTGTAACGAGCCCTATAAAACGTTTTTTCATCGTGTGACCTTTCAAAATATAAATTGCATATCAATAGCAACACGAGATTAAACGCCCAGCCGATATTATTGTTGGCAGAATTTATCCCAACTATCGCTGGGATAAATTCCTAATTTGAGAATGTGTAAAATTACAGTGATTTTTGTAGAAGCTCGATGGCTTTTTGCGCATCATTTTCTTTGGCCAACACTAGCGCAGTCTTGCCATCTATATCTTTGGCATTCAGGTTTGCTCCAGCTTTCATCAGCAAGCTCACCATCATATCGAGATTGTTATGGGCAGCGACCATTAATGGCGTTAAACCTGCTGCATTCTTAGCATTTGGATTAGCTTTATACTGCAATAGCGTTTGCGCCATTTGTTGATTATTTTTGGTCACGGCTAACATCAGTGCATTGTATTGCGCCGTACCCATTTTAAAATCTGGGTTGGCATGGTAATCCAGCATCGCCACTGCCGCATTGGCCTTGTTGTCTACTACGGCCATTGCTAAGGCAGTCAAACCATCTTTATTAGTTAAATCAAAATCAGCTTTAAATTTACCAAGTACTCTAAAAATTTTAGGTTCGTTTAACTTCACTGCGTGCATTGCTGCAGTCCAGCCATCATGATCACGAATATTAGGATTTGCTTTATATACCAACAAGCCATTAATAATGCTTAAATCGCCTGATTTTGCCGCCACCATTAGAGGCGTTTGTCCGTCTGTATCTTGCGCATCAACTTTAGCGCCACGCTTAATTAAATATTCAATGCGCGTTGAATCTCTGGCGATAGTGGCATTATGCAACTCTTGATCAAGTGTGGAGCCTTGCCTTAACGCCTCATCGATCATAGCAGGCAGCGCAGCGATATCTGTCTGAACGGGCACATGTGCCTTTCTGACCAACGGTTGATAGGGCCCATGCGATGGTAAATCACCAGAAATCACACAATCATCACATTTCACTAGCGGTACGCCGTAATCATCCAACACTTTCCTTATTTTGTCTTTTTCCTTCAACATCACCGATTCAATCTTTGCTTTTAAATCCTTAGCATTTTTGCGCATACCAATCGCAAGCGAGAACTCTAATGGCGTTTTATCTTCCATCACATTCACAGGGACTATATTAATCGGTTGCTTTTTAATGGTTTTGTACCATCCTGCCATAGGCCCCCAAATGGCGGCCACATCCAATTCACCATCCACCATCTGCTGCACCGACATATGCGGTTGTCTCTCTGGACGCAAATCAGCATCGTGCGCAATAGTGCGCACCTGCGTATTGTTGCGATTAATACCGTGCTCTTGCAATACAGTGCGAATAGCCGAATGTTGGAATACCCCTACTTTATAATCATTCAATAATTTGGGGTCATCCAAGCTCTTGATATCAATGCCTTTATCGTTGCGATATGCCAATACAAACGTACTGCGATAAACGGGAATAGTCGTCAACATACGCTCATCGTCTGAGGTCATATCCATCAAAATATCGCACTCATTATTATCAAAAGTTTGGCGCGTTAATCCGCGCTCTAGATATGGTCGATAAAAATAAGTGGTGGTGGTGCCCATCTCCTCAGCAATGATCGTCGCAATTTTGTTAGAAAAGCCTTCGCCCTTATCTGATGTAATGGGCATATTGCCTGGGTCTGCACAGATGCGTAATGGTTCTAATGTCTTTCCGGGCTCTTGTGCAACTGCATGTGCGCTCAGTACAGAAACGCCGACCGTAGCCAAGGACAGCATGAATGACTTAATCGAAAAAATAGATGAATTTGGCAATTTAAAACCTCGCTATGACAATATTGGAATGTTTAAACTAGCGATAAATGACTGAAACCTCACTGCCATTTAAGCGCTATTGGCATTGCTTTTAAGCCTATCTACACAAAACAATGCCAATAACACTTACAAAACATTCATTCAGGCTGTTTTCCCATACCATTGAATACCTATACCGATTGCTGAATGAGAAAAACCAACAGGTAGCACGTTAAAGGTGCTACCCGCTGGTTATCGTGATTGATAACGACTCACTATTTATGTAGCGTTAGGTTAGTCCACACGGAATGTAAACAAAGTACCGCCTTGAGGAATCTTATCGAGACCTGTGGCTTTGGCCATCGCAGTAGCACCAATCGCACCGTATTTATCATCCATGTCTAAGCCTGCTGTTACAGGTAGACCAATCCAGCCACCAATACCTGTCCATACAGACACATATTGTTTGCCTTTGATTTTGTAAGTGATTGGGTTGCCGATAATGCCTGAAGCCAATTTACGGTTCCACAACACTTTGCCTGATTTACGATCTACCGCACGGAAGTCACCACCCAATGAACCGTAGAATGCTAGGCCGCCGTCAGTAACCAACACACCACTCCAGTTAGGATATGGATCAGATACTTCCCAGATTGTTTTACCAGTGACAACGTCGAATTTTTTCAACTTACCAGTCACACCAGGTTTTTCTGGGTACATATACACGTTAGCAAACACGTAAACAGTACCTTGTTGAGTATGTGTACGCTCTTGTGGCTCATCTTCCATACACCAGTTATTGGTTGGCACATAGAATACGTTTGGCTCTTTTGGATCCACTGCCGCAGGCTGTTGGTCTTTACCACCCATTGCAGATGGACAAGCTTGCGTATTCACATCACGTGCAAATGGTGAGTGCTCTTTCACTTTAAGTGGACGACCAGATTTTAAATCTACTTTTTCTGCCCAGTTCACTGTCACAAACTTGTGAGCGCGCAATAAAGTACCATCTTTACGATCAAGCACATAAGCAAAACCGTTACGGTCAAAGTTCACTAAGGCATCGTGTTTTTTACCATCTACCACCAAGTTATCAACTAAGATGTTTTCGTTCACACCATCATAATCCCATTGGTCGAATGGTGTTTTTTGGTAAGCCCAAACCATTTCACCGGTGTCAATCTTACGTGCCATAATGGTCATGGACCATTTATTATCAAACTTACCTACATTTGTTTTTGGGTCGACTGTATTACATTTTTCATGCGTGAGATTTGCACCAGTTTCGCCGCAACGATAGGCAGGTGACCAGTGGCCCGGGTTACCTGTACCAGCATACATCACTCGTAATTTTGGATCGTAGCTGAACCATGCCCAAGGTGCACCGCCGCCAATTTTCCACTCATCGCCTGGATAGGTTAAGCCTGTGTTTTGGCCGAACAAACCATAATGTGGATTGGCTTTATTGGTATCTGGCGTCATGCATAAATCTTTGTCAGAACCCGTGCTATGGCATTTCCAAACTTCCTTACCTGTTTTTAAATCATAAGCCACGGTACGACCACGTGCAGCAAACTCGTCACCACCGAAACCAGCCACCACTAAACCCTCAGCCACCATGGCAGGACCAGAGTGCGTTTCGCCTTTTTCTGGGAATGCATGTTTAGTCACCCAGATTTCTTTACCTGTTGCAGCATCCAGCGCAATTAAGAAACCATCTAAGGTATGAAATACCACTTTACCATCGGCATAGTTCAAACCACGGTTGATGGTATCGCAACATGCGCGAGGCACAGCAGATTCATCACGGTCAGATTTTTTAGTGTAATTCCAAATTTGTTTAGGATGATCTGGATCAGATAAATCCAGCGCTTGCACAATGTTAGGCCAACCGGAAACCATGTACATCATCGGTTTACCATTGTGCTCTACCACCACTGGCTGACCTTCATGTCCGCGAAGCGTGCCTGAAGATTGTGACCAAATCATTTGCAAGTTCTTAACGTTACCGGTATTAATGTCTTTGAGTTGGCTATGACGATGTAATGCTAAGTTCTGACCAGGCGCTGCCCACATATTATGGTCTTTACTACGTTTAATAATCTCTTCGTTTGCGGATGCTTGAATACTCATGCCTAGCGCGGCTACGGTACCCAATGCAGCAAACATGGCCTTAAATGTCCAATGTTGCTTCATTCACACTCTCCTTAGTTGTAAAATTTTATTCAGGGATTAAAGTTACAATTTATTACAATTGCACCTTGACGCCACTATAGGCCTCTGCCCATTTTGTCGATTGAGAATAGCTCCCGTTGAACGATGGGAAAAATTCACAGCGAATTTGGGAATATATAAATTGGTGCGCGGATAAGTCTTGATCATGCGCTTTACAACTTTTCATCGTTTTAGGCTGTGTACTTTTGGGAATTTTTCCTGATTAATACGGGACGAAAGACGATAGTGCACTGGGTTTCTTTCCATTACATTGTGTGCATGTTGTTTGCATCAAAAGACTCTGCTTGCCATACCACGCTCAAATCTTCGTTTATTTGGGATGCCTTGTTAATTCCTGCAATGTTCGTTGTAGTGTTTTCCATCTCATCTTTTTTTAACTTGTCAGAGCAATTTACTAAGTGGGCAGCGCATCATGAAAGCACACTAAACATTGATGAGTTGCCATTGGCTACCCTAGCGATGCTAGCGGCAACCGTCTGGTTTTCATGGAAAAGATGGATGGAGATTCGGTCTCTTTTAAAGCAAAACCATACACTCCTTCAACATGCAACGCGCATGCAAGAAAATGAACGTAGAAAAATCGCCCAGGATTTACATGACGAGTTAGGGCAGTATTTAAATGCTATCCGATTAGAATCGGCTTCCCTAAAATCCATATCAAGCCGTGATGAAAAAGCACAAGCCATAGCCAGCAGAATTTCCGAACATGCATCACATGCCTATCAAATGGCAAAACAATTAATGTACAGATTAAGACCAACGGCTTTAGATGATTTAGGCTTGAATGCAGCGTTAAACCATTTAATTTCCACTTGGCAATCTTCAAGCGCAACACCATCTAACAATCAATGTATATATCGCTTAGAGGTCATTGGCGATATTGATCACATGCCTGAAGACTTGACGATTGATGTATATCGAATCATTCAAGAATGTCTCACCAATGCTGCTAGGCATGCTTTTGCTCAACAAATTGATATTAATATTAAAGCATCTCACCAGCAATTGTCTGTGCAAATCAAGGATGATGGCATTGGATTTAACACGCAACTCTCCAACAAGGGCTTGGGTATTGCTGGCATGCGAGAGCGCGTGGAAACCCACTTTGGCTCATTTCAATTAACTTCAAAAATAGGTCAAGGGTGCAAGTTGACTATTGCGATTCCGATGGCAAACACATGATAAAGCGAAAAAAAATTACGGTATTGCTGGTGGATGATCATGCCGTTGTAAGACAGGGGTACCGTCATTTGCTAGAGAGTGCCGATATCTCCGTAGTAGGTGAATCCAGCAGTGGAGAGCAAGGCTATCAAGCGTATTTTGAACTTAAGCCAGATGTTGTGATTATGGATTTATCCATGACAGGCATTGGTGGCCTTGAGACATTACGCAGAATTGTCAGCAAAGATACCAAGGCGAATATTGTGATATTCAGCATGCATGACAGTCCCGTTTACTCATCAAGAGCGCTACAAACTGGCGCAAAAGGCTATGTGAGCAAGGCCAGTGCACCTGAGGTATTAGTAGAAGCGATTATCACGGTGGCAAAAGGTAAGCGTTACATCAGCCCAGATATTGCACAGCAAATCGCCATTAATCAGGCAGATGAAAATACGATAACCAATGACTTGAGTGCGCGCGAGTTTGAGGTCTTTCAGCTATTAGCGAAAGGCTTTACATTAGAAGCCATTGCTAACACCTTACACCTTGATTACAAAACCATCGCCAACACGCAAACGCGTTTACGCCAAAAACTCAATGTAGAAAATGGCTCGCAGTTGGTGCTGGCTGCGATTAAATTAAACATCCTGCAGGTGTAATTGCAAACCACAATTAGCACTTACTCCCAGACCCACCTGCACCAGAATTTTCCATAACGTTCAAACAAAAAAAAAGGGGCTTACGCCCCTTTAAAACCTAGATCATTCTCACTTTATTATTAGAAGTCAAATCGCACGCCACCAAACACTTGGCGACCACGTCCAGCAGACATCCCATCCACCCGACTTGCCAAATACTCTTTGTCAGTTAAGTTGTGACCACTTAAGAAGTATGTCATTTTTGAACCTACTGGTTTAAAGTTAACCGACGCATTAAAGAGCGTGTAAGAAGGGATATCTCCTGACAAGCCTGATAATGCGGCATCTGCACCAGTCGGGTCAGCGGCATTTAATACATAGTCACGGAAAGGTCCATCCACCTCTTGGTTGCTGATATAGTCCAAGCCTACTCTGGCGTCTAAACCAATAGGATGCTGGTAGCCAAGACTAACAGAAGCCATATGTTTGGGCGCGTAAGGTAAACGCTTACCGCTAATGACTCCATCACCAGCCGTCTCAACCTCACCCAATCCATTCACCGTAGAGAATGCATTGACACTCGTGCTGTCAAATTTGGCTGTCCATAGATTGGTGTAATTTGCCATCGCATAAAAATTGTGGGCTGTGTCAAAAACCTGCCCAAAATCTACACGACCAACAAACTCAATCCCCGTCATCACAGCTTTACCCGCATTATCAAAAGAACCTGAAGTCGTTCTCACTACAATATCTTCAAACTTGGTGTGGAATAAAGTAGATTCAAACGCAACACCTTTGAAGAATTTAGAGCGCAAGCCCAATTCCCAATTAATACTGGTTTCTGGAGACGTTTTATCGACCTCAGCTGTGTTTGGTCCGTCCGCACGTAAATCACGGTCTGGGCGTGGTGGTGAAAACCCTTTATGCACACCGGCGAATACGGTTGTCTTGGCAATACCATTCCAAGCCACACCAAACCCTGGCAATACTTCTGTTTGATTATTGGTAACCCTCGCATTTTGAGGATCGCCACCTGCTTGATTGACCTTAGTTCTAAACTGCATATCTTCCACACGCACGCCTGGCGTGATATCAAAATCCCCAATATGAAGCGTGTTTTGGGCATAGTACGATTTTGTTTCAACTTCAATGCGGATGTCTTCTCTAAAATCCCCGTTGGCTTTTGCCCAAGCCAAATTTTGCGCTAACGGATTTGCGCTTCTATATTGTTGACGTTTAATGTCCTCTTGATGCAGCCTAAAGCCAACCACAGCGTCACTTTCTACCCCAAACCAACTATGTTTAAAGTCCAAGCGCGGTTCAAATCCATAATAGTTATAACTTCTCGGGCGATGGCGACCACCACAAGTCTCAGCCGTTGCCTCAGTCAGCACTAAACCAGAGCAACGGTCCATAATGGTGACACCTGTAGACTGGCCCACTTCTTCATCATCATAGCCGCCAGGTGCATCCGTTTGACGAAATGAGCTACGGTAAGCATGAACATAGTAGGCTTGCGTGGTTAATCTGGCGTTATCGTTAATGTCAAAGATGTGTTGCAACTGTGCAAACTTACGATCATGTTCAAAAGCATCATTTTTACCAGACGGCGCCTGGAATTTATCACGTGCATAATCGATAGTACCCAAACCTGTTTCAGACACATTCGAATGCTCTTGGTATGTGCCCACTTTTGCCACTAAGGTATGCTGGTCATTGATATTTAGCTGTCCTTTTAGCGTCACATCAGTCACTTCAAAATCATGATTATCGCGAATACCGTCACCTTTTTTGTTAGAAATATCCAACATGACGCCACCCATTTCACCACCGGCGCTTATGTTGGCATACACGCCCGTAAAGTCATTGTTACCTAGCATGCCCGATATCGTGCCATGTATGCCATCTTTAGGAATTGGGCGTGTCACAAAATTAATCATCCCCCCCACAGTTTGTGGGCCGTACAACACTTGACCAGATCCTTTCACTACTTCAATCCGTTGTACACGCTCTAGCATTGGAATGTAGTGAGAAGATGGATCTCCATAAGGGGCTAAATAAAGTGGCAAGCCATCTTCCATCAGCAATGTTCTTGCACTGCGTCTTGGATCCATACCGCGTAAACCGATGTTTTGTGCGAGCCCGAGCGGATCTTCATTTTGAATAATGTTCAGACCAGGTACAGAACTTAATGCCTCTTTGATAGAAAACGGCCTTCTAGCTTCTAGCTCTTTCTCATCCACAATCGAATAAGACCCAGGCACTGATTCTAGCTTTTCAGGCAAAATGCCTCTCACCACAATTGAATCCAACTCAATACTTTTGTCGTTCACGTTATCTTCTGCCATTGCAAACTGGCAGAATAGACTTGCAACGACCAATGCAATTATTTTTTTATTCACGTTCATCATCGCTCCCTTGTTCTCCACATAAACTGCAGAAATTATGGGCGGGATGTTTCAATTCATTGAATAAAAAATTCACTCTATGCATTGGGAAAAAATCCCAAATTCGAGTGAATTTATAATGGACATGATGGAATCAAATAAAAAGAACGCAAGTACTTTGATGAAAGTATCTGGCTTGCGGAATGACGTAACAAATGTGTATCAATCGTTAAATCCGCAGTCAGGAAATAATCCCAATCATCTGATGAAGTCCTCCTATTACTGCAATATCACAGTTTATATATGATCTGTTTACGTTATCTCCAAATGACGGCTTTTCTGATTTGGTCTAGGTCGGCAAAGCAAAAAGCCACGCACCTTGCATTGCGTGGCTTTTTACTTTTCTGTTTTATGATTATCTACTACTGATTAGTAGCTCGGTAACTATGTTTGGCGCAGAAGATTCATACAGGCAACTCACTACATTGCCAGCTATCTCAAAGACTAAATCCTCTGACGCAACATTGAGCTTTGCCTTGCGTTTAAATGAAGGGGAATTAAATAATGGGCTTTTTGCCTGGGATAACGGGTACCCAAGAGGATGCCTGCAGTTTTGCAGCCGCGATATCCTCTGCCTTCATTGTTTTTGCAATAGCATCTCTAGCCAACATGGCGCCTTGATGTTCTTGACGCGCCGCCAGCTCTAGCCACAAGTAAGACAGTTTCATATCTTTTTTTAAGCCAAGTCCATCTCGATACATCAAGCCTAATTCATACTGGGCTTTATGATGCCCTTGGTCCGCAGATTTACGTATCCACTTCTCTGCTGATGGCAGATCTTTTTTAATACCATTCCCATCCAGATAATTTTTACCTAAAGCCAATTGTGCCTTGAAGTGTTGTTGCTCAGCGGCTTTTCTAAACCAATCATTCGCAAGCTTGCCATCGGCCTTCACACCTCTGCCTAAAGTATATAAGCGACCAAGTGCAAACTGAGATAGCACATGGCCTTGCTGTGCAGCCTTTAAAAACCAATCGGCAGATTTCACATCATCTTGCATCACCCCTTGCCCTTGGGCATACATCACGCCCAGATTATATTGCGAGTCTTGATGCCCTAACTTAGCGGCCTTAATATACCATTCGGCTGCCTTGCTGTAATTTTGTGGCACGCCTTGCCCCTCGTCATACATCATCCCAAGCAAGTGCTGAGATTTAACATCGCCTTTATTTGCTAGCGGTTCAAATTCTTTGTAGGCCTTGGCAAAATCCTTTGCCATAAATGCGGCTTTGCCTTCATCAAAGCCTGCATAGCATTGCAGACTTGCTGTTACCGAGCACATCATCGCAATTGCAAATATTGTTTTTTTCATGCTTGTCCTTATTGAGGTATCTTTTACTTATGTTTAATTTAATTGCCGACGATTAAGCCATGCTTCATTGCTAGCCTCACCATTTCAACTGGGCTGGATACGCCAAGTTTTTGCTTGATGATGGTGTAATAGTTGGCTACTGTTTTTTGGCTGATTTTCAGCATGTCCGCCACCTCCTCAACGCGTTTGCCTTCTGCCAGCAAGCGAAAGACCTCAAATTCACGGGTAGAAAGTTGGTGCATCGGGTCGTCATCACCAATCAACGTTTGCAGTGCAATTTTCTGTGCAATGCCCGCGCTTAAAAAAGTCTTTCCCTTAGAAACATCGAGCACAGCATGCAGCAAATCTTCTGCCATACCATTCTTGGTGACAAAACCTTTCACCCCAGTTTTAAGGGCTTGCGAAGCAAATGAAACCGCCTCATGCATAGAAAAGATAATGATTTTTGCATGACTGTATCGCTGCAAAATTCTTTTTGCAGACTCTATCCCGCCCATACCAGGCATAGAAATGTCCATGATGACAATATCGGGATTCACTTCCCCGTATAGTTGATAAGCGGCCTCGCCAGAGTCTGCTTCTGCAACCACATCCATACTGTTATTAATTTCAAGCAGCCTTCTCAACCCAGACCGTACAACGGCGTGATCATCTACCAGCAATATTTTCAGGCGTCCCATGATTATTCTTTACCCTCTATGTATTGCGATTGCTTAGGCAAGCTCACTTTAATTTTTGTGCCTTTTCCGATAGTGCTTTCAACCGACATGCTGCCGCGTAAGCCTTGAACACGTTCTTGCATGCCTGCCAGCCCATAACCTCTTGTATGCTGATTCACATCAAAACCTTCACCATCGTCCACGATTTCCATGTAGATATTCTTTTCATCGTGCTTAATATCGATGTTGAGCCTGCGCGCATTGGCGTGTTTACTCACATTGGTTAAACACTCTTGCATAATTCTGTAGGCGGTGACAGCAGAGGTTTCATCCACGTCACCCAACTTAGCAATGTTATGAATAAGAATGGTATTGCTATTACGTTCACGCCAATGGTGAGCTAATTCTGCTAGTGCCAAACTTAGCCCTAGCTCATCGAGTACGCGTGGGCGTAATCTTTGCAGTAAATCATGGATGGTATACATCATTTGCCGAGTGACAGCGCCAATGGCAGTAGCACTCTCTTTAGCACTTGCCAATTTTTTAGCGGCAGTAATGGCACTGGCATCCACATGAATTGCGGTTAAGTACTGGCCAATTTCATCATGGATATCTTGTGCTAAACGCTTACGCTCATCTTCTTGCAAATTAATAATTTGCTGTGTCAATCGATGGTTATTTTCTGTACTTTGCTGCAGGTTATGCGCCATCAGGTTAAATTTGGCGCCTATTTCCTTTAACTCTACCTGCTTAAACTTTGGCAACCTGCTCTCAAAGTTACCTTTTTCAATGTTCGTCAAAGCAGAAATAATTTGCTTAACTGGTGTGAAAGTATATTTCACAGCAAAATAAGCAAACAGATTCATCAGCACAAAGAAAATGGCCACCAAGGTCAGCAAGCCTATGGTGTCTTCCCAAACCTCTGCTAATTCATAGCTTGGATCGGGCGTAATGACAAGCTCACCCAAGAAACGGCCGTTCAAAATAATGTTTTTTCGTGTTTCTGCAACGGCCAGCTTGGATAAGTCCATTGCACTGACAAACCACTGGGGCGGATGACTAATCTCACTATCTGCAATGACACTTTTATTTGTTTCTCGCAGCCTGCCATTCACGTCATAAAAATCAATTCTTAAATGACGAATATTGCCTAAACTTTTCAACCTAAAAATCGTTGCGGGCCCAGATGAACCCCGATTTAACCAGCCAAAGTCTGAGCTGTAATGAATAATCTCCGCATCTAACAGATGTATTACTAAATTTGAAGTGGATTCAATTTCTGCACGAACATCATCTCTTGCGTTGTGAGTGATTGAATAAAAACTCAGTGCTAACAACGATAATAGCAACCCAGTAATCATCAAATTTAGTTTTAGCTGGAGACTCATGGAAATACATTCAAATAAACGTAGACATATTATAGTTACTTGCAGTGAAGGCCTTGGGAAAAATTCCCGAGTTTGTTCGCCGCAGCAACGCTACAGACTTGTAGCAGCGCTAATTTCCAAGAGAGTTCTACAAGTATTTCATCGCTCAGTGTTGACGTGAATTAAGACTTTCTACGTCTGTGTAGCACAAAGAAAGTGAGCAATATCAGCACAGCTGGAATGAGATACTGCACCATATACCCAATCAGTTTTGGCAATACAGATTGCTCAGGCACAACCAGATTCACATCCATGAGTCGTTTGGGCTTGATAGAGAGTTTGATGGCATCAAACGTTAGCCATTGCAAGACATTCCCGACAAACTGCTGATTGCCAACGTGTTTCAAAGACTGTTGCGCTAAAAAACGTGTATCGCCTATCACCACAATACGTTGCACTTTTTCTTTTATCTTGCGCTCATAGGCCAATACCACTTGATGTGGCACCAGCATTGCTTCTACTAAGCTTGCCTTTTGGAAAGCTGGTTGTGAGGGATCAGCTTGGGCAGCAGCGACCAATACCAAAGGCGTTACTTTCCAGCCTTGTGCTAATGCAGGTTTTCCAGTGACTTCATGCGCTGCATAAAATATTGTTTTCAAGGAAAACTGCTGTGTAATGGCATGTTGCGCATAATAGTTAGCATACACTTCATGATGGTCGTCGCCATCGAGATTTACGGCTTGTTGCTTGATGATTTGCGGATTCACCGTTAACCCAAGTTGATGTGATAATGCTGTGAAATTATTATTTGTTTGGCTGTCTGCCAACAACAGTAAATTACCGCCACGCGCAATATATTGCTGTAGTAAGGCTTGTTGATCTGCAGTCATTGGTTTGGGGCTATTTAGAATCAACGCACCCAGATGCGCAGCGTTAAAGTCACCATCACTCTCTGCTATCTTTTTAATGCTATAGCCTTGGCTATTCAACGTTTTTTTCAATAACAACGGTTCCTCTTCACTTGGCTGTTCAAGCGGCTCTACACTACCCAGTACACCAATATGCCTACTTTCTGCTCGAGACAGCTTTAGCAGTAGATTGGTAAATCTTTCCTCATTGAGTGGCGGGATAATGCGCATGGACTGTTGCTGATACTTCACCACCATCTCACCATCCACAGTGATATTTTCCTCTCGCGCTAAGTTAGGGCTATCGTTTGCGCTCAACATATTCAGTGTGATGTTGGGTTTAATGCGTTGATAGCGCGCCATAAAATCCAGCATACTTTGGCGAAACTTGTCACCATTCGTCACATCGTCTTTCAATGCAAATACGGTCACATCGATAGCGCTTGGCATACGCGCTAGCAAATCAATACTTTGTTGCGATAAACTGTTGCGACTGTTCTGGGTTAAATCAATACGCCAAAAATACTGGTTCGCCACGTAGCCCAACAATAGACAGATACTCAGCGCAATGACCAAAAACGCTTTTGTATGCATCACCCAATCAAAAATACTGCGTTGATTTAATTTCATACCTAAACCTTGTTGATGTTGACTGCGCATTTATCCATACACTCTTTGGTGTTCTAACTTACGAATGGTGAAGAAAATAAACGCACCCGACACCAGTACGTAAAACGCAATATCCGCTGTGTTCAATAAGCCTACTGCAAATGATTTGTAGCGTTGCATCATGGATAAAGAGGCCCAAATAGTATTGGTTTGCTGCTCAAATAATTGATCTACGAATAAAAATAGAATCAATACTAGAAATGACAGTGTGGCGGCCAGGATGGGTTGGCGCGTTAAGCTGGAAATAAACAAACTGATGGCAGAAAAGCTGGCGATTAATAAAACCAAGCCCAACACGTTGGCGAAAATATAGCCAAAATCAATGTCTGTCCATAGATTGAGAATGCAAATAATCAACACCAAATAGGCCAACATCAGCATCAAAAAAGAGAGCAAGCTTAAAAACTTACCCAGCACGATTTCTGCTAACGAGATAGGCGCGCTCAACATAAACGCCATGGTGAGATTTTTTTGTTCTTCTGCCAGCAAACGCATGGAAAGCAGTGGGATAAACATCAACATGAGCAATGACGCGGCACTGAACATATTGGCGCCTATGTATTTGGTGAGGCCAATTTGCTCGACCGTTGGTACATGCCCCAACATGACCTGCATGTATTCGCTGAGTGATTGTGTGTAGAGGACACCCATTACCAGTGCAAACATCGCCAGTATGCCCCAGCCAATATAGCTTGCAAACAGAACCTTGATTTCTTTTCTTATCACTTGAAATAACATGAGTACCTCTTAAGACGGCTGGGCTAATTGAATAAATACATCTTCCAACGTCGACTGCTGCTCATTCAACAAATACAAACCCCAATCCTGTTGCACAGCCATCGTCACCAGCGCTTCTGCGGGTGAAGCATGTTGATACTGAATCACCACTGTATGTTCGTTTTGATGATGCATACCAAGCACATTCGGCAACTGATAAAGGGCTTGGAGATTGGTCGGTCGTTTAAATGCAGCGACCAGTGAACGTGTTTGCATGTGGTGTTGCAAAGTACGGATATCCGCCTGATAAACGGTATGACCTTGATCAAGAATATGCACATCGTCACAAATCATTTCTACTTCTGGCAATAAATGCGTAGAAAAAATCACACTGGCATCTTGCGCAATTTCACGCATTAAACTTCTCACCTGCCTGATTTGAATCGGGTCTAGACCCACCGTTGGCTCATCCAATATCACTACCATGGGTGCATGAATAATCGCTTGGGCAATACCCACGCGCTGTTGGTAGCCATTGGATAATTGCTCAATCACGCGCTTACCCACATCTGTTAAGCCGCAACATTCTTTCACATAGGCAATGGATTGCTTGATACGGTGTGACGATAGTTTGTGAAACCGCGCGGCAATCTCTAAATACTCATCCACGGTGAGTTCTTTGTACAGTGGACGATGTTCAGGCAGATACCCTATCAAGGCTTTGGCTTCAGTGGGGTTTTGTGTGATATCAATACCGCAAATATGAATAGCCCCTGCGGTTGGCATTAAATGCCCAGCCATCATTTTCATGGTGGTGGTTTTGCCGGCACCATTGGCCCCTAGCAAACCCAGTGTTTTCCCTTGCTCAAGTTTCAGGCTGAGCGCATTGACTACTTTGCGCGCTTGGTAAACGCGCGAGACCGTCTTAACCTCTACAGTAATATTGTTCACCATACGACTTTTCTTTACTTAAGACATGTAACGCAATTAAAGCTTGGCGTCACAGCCTTGATTGCAAACATGTGTGCCTGTGCTAACCCTATTTAAATAGATTCACGAACTTGTCCCACCACTGTGTGGACTTACGCGTGACACTCGCCGAGTTAGCGTTGCTTACTTTTTTGATGGATTTGCCTCTAAGTTTGCAAGACCCTGTTTCACATAGTCATTCACAGCATTGCGTGCAGATTCATCATCCATCCCTTTAGGTGGCTCATTGGTGGTATCCACGCGATAGTAGCGCGCCATCCAAGAAACACGAGACCCAGCGCCCTCTGGCTTGATGCTGATGCGTCCATTGAGTGAGCTCACTGGTAACGCTTTTGTATCGCTACTTGCACCCAGTCGATACGAAATTTTCATTTCGCTCGGCAGCACTTCATCAAACTCCTCGTATATCTTTCCACCGCTTTTAAGCGTGAGTACTCGCTTATTTTGTTCAGTAGATTCGCACGCTGTGACCGATGGATGCCATTGTTGAATGGCGCAAGGCTCACTCAGTTTTTTCCATACCATCTCAGGCGCCAAATTGACCAATATGGATTCATCTGTTTTTTGCGGTGTGGGGCCGTGCGCCAGCGCAGTGGTAGAAACCAGAGTTAACACACTAATTAAATACTTCATTTTTTCTCCTTAATAAAACGAATTGACGAATCGGTTGATACCAGCGTTGCGGCACTAAATAGAGCACCGCCATAACGAAACAGAGGATGGCTAGCCAAGGCCGCAAGTCAATGATAGAAGGCTGCCATGTCGCAAATTGCGATGCATTCAAAATGGCTGATAGTGAATCTGGCTGACGCAATGTGCTGTACTCTAAGCCTGTCTGATTGGCTAAGGCAGCTAAGTGCGTTGCATCCAGTGCGGATAAATGGGCTTCCTCGGCTTCTGCTGGATTGTTACCGTGTGGTGCATTTCGACCGTGGTAGCCTTCTTCCATCTCTAGTACCGATTGTGTTTTTCGGTTGACGCCAAACGTGGCAAACCGCATCACTTCTTCTTTATCCCAATAGCCAATCACATTATTTTTCTCATCAAACTTAGGAATAGGCGCAGGTTTGCTTCCACCCACCCCTAGGATGGTGCCGAGTACCTCGCCTGCCTTGCCGTCAAATTGAGGGGTGTTGCCTTCGCTTAATGGAGGCGCTTGGTGCCCATCGGTAACAAATGCCAGCCTGAGGTGTTGATTGATTTTTTTTACTTTGACAATCGCATCGAATAGCCCATGCGCTACAAAGGAATCCGCCGCCCATGCCATACGCCAATCCAGTTGTGCAACCGTTTCATCCAAGGCATTAAAGTGTCGGTAAATACGCCAAGCGCCACTTCTGAACCGCATGGTAAATGGCTCAGCGCTTGCCTAATCGCACGTTTAGAAAACTCCAATCGGCTGACTGATTTTTGCTCCACCCAATAATCACTCACGTTCATACTTTGCGTAATATCTACAACAATCAACCAACGCTGCACAGGTGATGGCAAGCGCGCCGTCGGCTTAAACATGGCAATCACCAGCATGACGATGATTGCCAGCAACAAAAGGCCGCGATAATCACGCAAAGATGTTTTCAAGTAACTGAGAATCAAGGCATGCCTCGCGGAAATCCTGGGATACTCGGCCAACCTTTTTGTGGCAAGCCTTCTGGTTCTTCTTCCTCTTGATTGCCCTTGCGTTGTGATGATTTGATATCTGGCGCAAGCCTCAACGCCAATTCCATGTTGTACTTTGCCTCTAACCAACTGGGGTCTATGCTGAGCGCGTTTCTGTAGCCATCTTTAGCAAGCGCCAACAACGGAGTCACTTGATCCCAAGCGCCGTAGCCTTGCGTATCCAATAATCGCAGTGCTTGTTTAAGGCGAATATTGGCACTGTTGTAATACGCCCGTTTCTTGAGGTCTGCTTGTGCGCCGCTGAGTATTTGACTATACAACTCTAATGCTTTTTGTTCATAGGCCATGGTCTGACCTAATTTCCAGGCATTGACCATTAGATAGGGTGGTCTTTTTTGCGTACTCAATGCAGACGCATGTAACGTTTGGTTATATTGATAATGCTGGTATAAACGTGTGGCAGATAACACCAAACCGAGTGTAGCAATCACCAGCACTAGGATTACTTTCCAATTGAATGGATACGCCATGTGCGAACCTCCGTTAAATACAATCCAAACATCACAACGCTAGCGAACAGTGCTATCGCATAACACAGGTAACCCATATCTTTCGGCGATACTTTGCATTGCAGCCTTTACCTGTGCAGGGTCTTCTGCCATATACGCTTGATAAGGCACACCCAGTGTTTGAAAGTATTGATTGAGGGCGTACTCAGGTGCTGCTTGGTCGTCATCCTCCTCTAGCTTTTCAGTTAAGCTCGCGCCATTTTTAGAGCGCAAATAAATCCAAAACAGTGAGGCCTGTTGGCGCACAAACCCATTGCGTAAAAAGTCTTGTGTTTTAGCATCTAAATGCGCTGCACCGTCCGACACTAACAACACCACTCTTGAGCCTGTCACTGGCTTACCTTCAAAAAAATCCAATGCCATCGCCAAGCCTTTATCCACTGCAGTAAAGCCCATGCCACCTGCTTCTGTAGCACTCAAACCAGACAAGACGGCTTTTCTATCATTACCCAAAGCAGCCACCAACATGGGCGAGGTGCTAAACGTAATCATGCCAATCAAATCTTGGCGGCTATTTTCGGTAAATTCTGTCAGCACCCGTCTTGCAGCAGCCATTTTCGATGCACTGCCCTGTTCTGGTCTGTCTGCAAAATCATCATTCATGCTGCCACTTCTATCCAACACCACCATGATGTGTGCTCCCTTACCGTAACGATCTACTTTCTGCTCAGCCAAGTAAGGTCTACACATCGCCAACAGCAAACTTGTGAGCAATAGCGTTGCCGCAATACGCCAAACGCGCTCCACCCACACACAGAAAGGGTCATGTGGCATCATGGAAATCGAGGGGTATTGAAACTGAGCATCGGCTTTTACCCACCAAGGCAACAAGGCAAGCGGCAACAAATACAGTGGCCAAACCTCATGACACCTCAGCTCATGGAGTAAATCCAACATTAGCGCTGTTCCAACTGCATCAGTTTTTTGGCTAAGTCCAGCAACTGCTTAGCTGACATATCAAGAGGCTGATTCGAAAACAGGAACACATCCGACACTTGATAGAAATGGCGTATCTCATTTTCTAACACAGAAAAACCTTGGTGTTGCTTAAACAATTGCGGCAGTTGCTCAGAACTCATGCTGGATTGCATGGTGCTATCAAACGCATTACGGATAGCCTTTACCGCGTGAAATGATGCGGCATGACTCACGTCATTGCGTAGGCTACGCAACTGTCGATACGCCAACCGAAATGGCCTGCCACGCTTAGCATTGAAGCCTAGCCAGTCTTGCTGCCAAGCCACATACAACAAAGTGGCGAGCAACAGGGCCGCACTGATGATGAAGATCACCATCTCAGTCATAAAGCCCATTTCTGGTGGCTTGGCATCTGCCCTTGGTTTGAGATGTGCAGCATCCAATACGGTTGGAATGATGGGGGAAACAATAATAGAAGCTGCCTTCACTGGCACTTTGATGGAGCGCTTGTCTTTGACAAATTGCAAAGACAACGCTGCAAGCTTATAGCTACGGACTTCCTGCACTGATCTAAAATTTTGCCAATACAAATCAATCGTAAATTGCGTCTGTGCGTTCAGTCGCCGTTGCTTGGTTTCAATCTTCACTAAATCAAAATACGTTTTTTTGCCTACCGTGGGTAATGAAGAAGCATCGAGCGCATACCCTTCTGGCGTCTCTA
>LNFM01004508.1_pt1 | contig 21462 bp, 14 predicted proteins | sample 596031 | NCBI WGS metagenome assembly LNFM01 (sample SAMN04254537, study PRJNA301005) | activated carbon metagenome | isolation source: dual media filters at the Ann Arbor, Michigan drinking water treatment plant | place: USA: Ann Arbor
GGCCTGAACGACACCCAGTTTGGCCTGCTGGTCGCCACGCCGATCCTGACAGGGTCACTGACCCGCATCTTCCTTGGCGTCTGGACCGAGAAATACGGCGGACGGCTGGTCTTTTCCGGCCAGATGATCCTGGCCGCGCTGGCCACCTGGGCGCTGACTTTTGCCGACACCTACATCATGTATCTGGTCGCAGCCTTGGGCGTGGGCCTTGCGGGCGGGTCGTTCATCATCGGCGTCGCCTATGTCAGCCGCTGGTACGACGCGGGCCATCAGGGCACCGCACTTGGCATCTTCGGGGCTGGCAACGTTGGCGCTGCGGTGACCAAGTTCGTCGCCCCCTTCGTCATGGTGGCCTATGGCTGGCAGGGCGTGGCCAACGTGTGGGCCGCCGCCCTTGCGCTGATGGGCGTGATCTTCTTCGTCTTTGCCAAGGATGACCCGGCGCTGGTCGAGCGGCGCCGGACGGGGGCCAAGGCCCCCGGCTTTGCACAGCAGTTCGCGCCATTGAAGAACCTGCAGGTCTGGCGCTTCTCGATGTACTACTTCTTTGTCTTTGGCGCCTTCGTCGCGCTGGCGCTGTGGCTGCCGCACTACCTGATCGACGTCTATGCAGTTGACGTGCGGACGGCTGGAATGGCGGCAGCCTCATTCAGCCTGTCGGCCTCGCTGTTCCGTGCCTATGGCGGGCACCTGTCCGACAAGTTCGGCGCGCGGTCTGTCATGTACTGGACCTTCGGCTTTTCCATGTTGTTCCTGTTCATGCTGTCCTACCCGCCGACCGACTATGTCATCCAGGGCAAGGACGGCGTCATCGCCTTCTCGACCAGCATGGGGCTCTGGCCCTTCATCGCCACGCTCTTTGCGCTTGGCTTCTTCATGAGCTTGGGCAAGGCGGCGGTGTTCAAGCACATCCCCGTCTACTATCCCAACAACGTGGGCGCGGTTGGCGGGCTTGTTGGCATGATCGGCGGCCTTGGCGGCTTTGTCCTGCCCATCGCTTTCGGCGCTCTGCTGGACCTGACCGGCATCTACACCTCATGCTTTGCGCTGCTTTTCATTCTGGTCGCCATCGCGCTGACCTGGATGCACCTGTCGATCCGTGCGATGGAACGCGCCGCCCATGGCGAGGTTCTGGACCGCCTGCCGCAACTCCCTGAGATGCAGTCGATCCACTCGCCCGAACGCACCACCATGCCCCGCGTGTTGGAGGATTGGCGCCCCGAAGATCCGGCCTTCTGGGCCGAGAAGGGCCGTGCCGTCGCGCGCCGTAACCTCTGGATCTCGATCCCGGCGCTGCTTCTGGCCTTCTCGGTCTGGATGGTTTGGTCGATGGTCGTGGCCAAGCTGCCGCTGATCGGCTTTGCCTTCACTCCGGAGCAACTGTTCTGGCTGGCGGCCCTTCCCGCCTTGTCGGGAGCGACGCTGCGGATCTTCTACGGCTTCATGGTGCCGATCTTTGGCGGCAGGCTTTGGACCACGCTGTCCACCGCGTCGCTGATGCTGCCTGCCATCGGCATCGGCTATGCCGTGCAGAACCCGGAAACCCCCTACTTCATCTTTCTGGTGCTGGCGCTCCTTTGCGGTCTGGGCGGTGCCAACTTCGCCTCAAGCATGGCGAACATTGGCTACTTCTTCCCGAAGGCAGAGAAAGGTAATGCCTTGGCGCTGAACGCGGGCCTGGGCAACCTCGGCGTCAGTGTCATGCAGTTCCTCGTGCCGCTGGTCATCACCGTGGGCGTGTTCGGCACCATGGGTGGCGCGTCGCAGACGGTGGCCGAAACGGGTGCAAGCCTCTGGATGCAGAACGCAGGCTTCATCTGGGTGCCGTTCATCCTGATCTCGACCATCGCCGCATGGCTGGGCATGAACGACATCGCCGATGCTAAGGCCAGCTTTGCCCAGCAGTCGGTCATCTTCGGTCGCACCCACAACTGGCTGATGTGCGTCCTCTACATCGGCACCTTCGGGAGCTTCATCGGCTATTCGGCTGGCTTTCCGCTACTCAGCCGGATCGCCTTCCCCGATATCAACGCCCTGCAATACGTCTTCCTTGGTCCGCTGGTTGGCGCGCTGTCGCGTGCAGGCACGGGCTGGGTGTCTGACAAGTTCGGCGGCGGGCGCGTCACCTTCTGGGTCTTCGTGGGGATGATCGTCAGTGTTCTGGCCGTGATCCTGTCACTGCAGGCCGGGTCCTTCGCCGGGTTCTTCGCGGGCTTTATGGCGCTGTTCTTCTTCACCGGCGTGGGCAACGCCTCCACCTTCCAGATGATCCCGGTGATCATGGGCCGTGAAGTGCCGCGCCTGATGCCACAACTGACTGGTGTCGACCGTGCCCGCCAGATCGCCATGGAGTCGGGTGGAATCGTCGCTTTCACCAGCGCCATCGGGGCCTATGGCGGGTTCTTCATCCCCAAGGCCTATGGGTCGTCGATCGCCATGACCGGCAGCCCGATCGGCGCGCTGTGGCTGTTCCTGATCTTCTATGTGCTGTGCCTTGCCATCACCTGGGCCGTCTACACGCGCCCCGGCGGGCTTCTCCATGACATCGAGCGCGGCCGTGTGACCCCCGCCGCCGCCCATCCCGCAGAATAACGAAAGGACGCTACGATGAGCCACCTTCTCGACAGATTGAACTTCTTCCAAAGCAAAGAGCTTGAGCAATTCTCGGACGGCTGGGGCCAGACCACACGCGAAAACCGGGATTGGGAAGACGTCTACAGAAACCGCTGGCGGCACGACAAGATCGTCCGCTCGACCCACGGGGTGAACTGCACAGGGTCCTGTTCGTGGAAAATCTACGTCAAATCCGGCATCGTGACCTGGGAGACGCAGCAGACTGACTATCCCCGCACCCGGGCAGGCCTGCCGAACCATGAGCCGCGCGGCTGCGCGCGGGGCGCGTCCTATAGCTGGTATCTCTATTCGGCCAACCGGGTGAAGAACCCGCTGATCCGGGGCGCACTGATGCGGGCCTGGCGCAAGATGCGCCCTACGATGACCCCTGTGGCAGCATGGGCCGCGATCCAGAAAGATCCTGCCCTGCGCGCGAGCTATACCAAGACGCGCGGCAAGGGCGGTTTCGTGCGCGCCACATGGGACGAGGCGACCGAGATCATCGCGGCGGCCAACGCCTACACCGCCAAGACCTATGGCCCTGACCGGGTGTTCGGCTTTTCGCCCATCCCCGCCATGTCGATGGTCAGCTATGCCGCCGGTTCGCGCTATCTGTCGCTTCTGGGCGGCACCTGCATGTCGTTCTACGACTGGTATTGCGACCTGCCGCCCGCATCCCCCCAGACTTGGGGCGAACAGACCGATGTGCCGGAATCGGCCGACTGGTACAACGCGGGCTTCCTGATGCTCTGGGGGTCGAACGTGCCCCAGACCCGCACGCCCGACGCCCATTTCTATACTGAGGTCCGCTATCGCGGCACCAAATCCGCCGTGGTCAGCCCCGACTATTCCGAGGCCGCCAAGTTCGGTGACATCTGGCTGAACCCGCAGGCCGGGACCGATGCGGCGCTGGCGATGGCGATGGGCCATGTGATCCTGCGCGAATTCCATTTGGACCGGCAGGCCGAGTACTTCGAAGACTATGCCCGCAAATACACCGACATGCCGATGCTGGTCCGGCTCGAGGATCGCGACGGCCACCTGGTCCCGGGGCGCATGCTACGCGCAGAGGATTTCGACGGAAAGCTGGGGGAAACCAACAACCCCGACTGGAAAACCGTCGCCTATGACGAGGCATCGGGTCAGATCGTGGCACCCAACGGGTCTATCGGGTTCCGCTGGGGTGAGGAAGGCAAGTGGAACCTGGAACAGCGCGCCAAGGGGGCCGAGGCCCAACTGCGCCTGAGCCAGATCCTTGACGGTCACCACGACGAGGTTGTGGGCGTTGATTTTCCCTATTTCGGTGGGGTCGCGACGGGTGATTTCGTGAAGTGCGACCACCCCGAGGTGCTGACCCGAAACATTCCCGCCCGCCGTGTCACGCTGGCGGATGGATCACAGGCGCTGGTCGCCACGGTGTTCGACCTGTTCTGCGCCAACTACGGTCTGGACCGGGGCCTTGGCGGCAAATGGGTGTCCAAGGACTTCAACGACGACAGCCCTTACACCCCCGCCTGGGCTGAAAAGATCACCGGCGTTGACCGCGAAAAGATTATCGCCGTCGCGCGCGAATTCGCGGGCAATGCCGAAAAGACCCATGGCAAGTCGATGGTCATCTTGGGGGCCGGTCTGAACCACTGGTACCACATGGACATGAACTACCGCGGCATCATCAACATGCTGGTGATGTGCGGCTGCATCGGACAAGAGGGCGGCGGCTGGTCGCAACCGGCTGGGCGCCTCTGGCCTTTGCGCTCGACTGGAACCGCCCGCCGCGTCACATGAATTCGACCTCGTGCTGGTATGCACATACCGACCAGTGGCGCTATGAGACCCTGCGCGCGGGCGAGATCCTGTCTCCGACCGCGCCGAAGGGCGATTGGGATATCAGCCTCATCGACTACAACATCCGGGCCGAACGGATGGGCTGGCTGCCGTCGGCTCCGCAGCTGAAAACCAACCCGCTGGAGGTGTCCAAGGCCGCCAAGGCAGCGGGCAAGGCCATTCCAGCCTATGTGGCCGAACAGCTGAAGTCGGGCGCGCTGCAGATGTCCTGCGAAGACCCGGATGCGCCGGAAAACTGGCCGCGCAACCTGTTCGTCTGGCGGTCAAACCTGCTCGGGTCGTCGGGCAAGGGGCATGAATACTTCCTCAAGCACCTTCTCGGCACCGATCACGGCGTGATGGGCAAGGATCTGGGCGAGGAAGGCGGAGTCATGCCGAAAGAGGCCGTCTGGCATGACGAGGCGCCGAAGGGCAAACTCGACCTGCTGGTGACCATCGACTTCCGGATGTCCACCACCTGCGTCTATTCTGACATCGTGCTGCCCACGGCGTCCTGGTATGAGAAGGACGATCTGAATACCTCCGACATGCACCCGTTCATCCACCCGCTGCAGGCGGCGGTGGACCCGGCGTACGAATCGAAATCCGATTGGGAAATTTTCAAATCCATCGCGCACAAGTTCAGCGAAGTGGCGCCCGAAGTGCTGGGGGTCGAGACGGATATCGTCCAGCTTCCCCTTCTGCATGACACCCCCGGCGAACTGGCGCAGGCGCATGTCCGTGACTGGAAGAAGGGCGAATGTGACCTGATCCCCGGCAAGACCGCGCCGAACTATATCGCGGTCGAACGAGATTATCCCAACCTTTACAAGAAGTTCACCTCGGTCGGGCCGCTGCTGGAGAAACTTGGCAACGGCGGCAAGGGGATCAACTGGGATACCAAGGTAGAGGTTGGCCATCTGCGCGACTTGAACGGCGTTGTGCAGGACGAAGGCGTGTCGCACGGCTTGGCCAAGCTGGATACCGCCATCCAGGCCGCCGAAATGATCCTGATGCTGGCCCCGGAAACCAACGGCGAAGTGGCCGTCAAGGCGTGGGAGGAGTTGGAGAAACCCACGGGTCGCCACCACGCCCATCTGGCCGAAGGTGCGCATCATACCAAGATCCGCTTCCGCGATATCGCGGCGCAACCGCGCAAAATCATCTCCTCGCCCACATGGTCGGGGATCGAGTCTGAGACCGTCTGCTACAATGCGGGCTACACGAACGTGCATGAGCTGATCCCGTGGCGCACCCTGACGGGCCGCCAGCAGCTCTATCAGGATCACCTCTGGATGCGGGCCTTTGGAGAGGGCTTCGTCAGCTATCGCCCGCCGGTGGACCTGAAGACCATCACCAAGGCCGTCAACAATGACGCGGCTGAGGGGAACCCGCATGTGGTGCTGAACTTCATCACGCCGCACCAGAAATGGGGCATCCACAGCACCTATACCGACAACCTGCTGATGCTGACGCTGAACCGGGGCGGGCCGGTAGTCTGGATGTCCGAGGTGGACGCGAAGAAGGCGGGGCTGGTCGATAACGACTGGGTGGAGGCTTACAACATCAACGGTGCCTTGACCGCGCGGGTGGTGGTCAGCCAGCGGATCAAGCAGGGCACCCTCTTCATGTATCACGCGCAGGAAAAGATCGTGAACACGCCCGGGTCGGAAAAAACCGGCAATCGCGGCGGCATCCACAACTCGGTGACTCGCGCCACGCTCAAGCCCACGCACATGATCGGCGGCTATGCGCAACTGTCCTACGGGTTCAACTACTACGGGACTGTGGGCAGCAACCGCGACGAATTCGTCATCGTGCGGAAAATGAAGAAGGTCGACTGGCTCGATACGCCCGCAACCGTCAAACTGGAGGCAGCGGAATGAAAGTTCGCGCGCAAATCGGCAAGGTCCTGAACCTCGATAAATGCATCGGGTGTCACACCTGTTCCGTCACCTGCAAGAACGTCTGGACCAGCCGAGAGGGCGTTGAATACGCCTGGTTCAACAACGTCGAAACCAAGCCCGGCACCGGCTATCCCACCGACTGGGAAAACCAGAAGCGCTGGAACGGTGGCTGGTCGCGGTCGAAATCGGGCAAGCTGCATCCCAAGCAGGGGTCGAAGTGGCGGATCATGGCGAACATCTTCGCCAACCCGTCGATGCCGGAAATCGACGATTACTATGAGCCGTTCGACTTCGACTATGACCACCTGAAATCCGCGCCCGACATGAACGCCTTTCCCACCGCGCGCCCCCGGTCCAAGATCACCGGCGAGCGGATGGAAAAGATCGAAAAGGGCCCGAACTGGGAGGAAATCCTGGGCGGTGAATTCTCGAAGCGGTCCAAGGACTACAACTTCGAGAACATCCAGAAGCAGATCTACGGTGAATACGAAAACACCTTCATGATGTATCTGCCGCGCCTGTGCGAGCATTGCCTGAACCCGACCTGTTCCGCCTCTTGCCCCTCAGGCGCGATCTACAAGCGTGAGGAAGACGGCATCGTCCTGATCGACCAGGAAAAGTGCCGTGGCTGGCGGATGTGCATCTCGGGCTGCCCCTACAAGAAGGTCTACTACAACTGGGATACCGGCAAATCCGAGAAATGCACTTTCTGCTATCCACGCATTGAATCCGGCCAGCCGACGGTCTGCTCGGAAACCTGCGTCGGGCGGATCCGCTACCTGGGCGTCATCCTCTATGACGCCGACAAGATCGAGGCGGCCGCCAGCAGCGAGCGCGAGACCGACCTTTACGGCGCGCAGCTTGACGTGTTCCTTGACCCGAACGACCCCGAGGTGATCGCCGCCGCCCGCCGCGATGGCGTGCCCGAGGACTGGATCGAATCTGCCAAGATCAGCCCGATCTGGAAGATGGCAATGGAGTGGAAGGTCGCCTTCCCGCTGCACCCGGAATACCGGACCTTGCCTATGGTTTGGTACATCCCGCCGCTGTCGCCGATCCAGAACGCGGCCCAGGCCGGCCAGATCGCGATGAGCGACCAGATGCCCGACGTGCGCAGCTTGCGCATCCCGGTCCAGTACCTCGCCAACATGCTGACGGCAGGGGATGAGGAACCCATCGTCCATGCGCTGGAACGCATGTCGGCAATGCGTCTCTACATGCGGGCGCTGACCGTGGACGGCGTGCGCGACGAAGGCATCGCTGCCCGCGTCGGCATGTCAGGCCGGATGATCGAGGACATGTACAAGATCATGGCCATCGCGGATTACGAGGACCGCTTCGCGATCCCCACGGCGCACCGTGAACAGAACGAGGAAGGCGCCGACATTCGTGGCGGCTGCGGGTTCACCGATGGCAACGGGTGTTCTGGCGGAGAGACCGGCAAGACGACCATGTTTGGCGGCAAGAAGAAATCCTTCGCCCTTCCGCTGGAGTCATTCTGATGATGGACCGCACACTCAAGGCGCTGTCGCTGGTGCTCAGCTATCCGACGGCGGAACTTCAAGAGGCGATGCCGGAAATCGGTTCGGTTCTGGCCGCTGACCCAAGGCTGTCGACCCAAAACCGTCAGGCGCTGCAACGGCTGACCCATGACATCGGGCAGGGCGACCTGTTCGATGTTCAGGAAAGCTATGTGATGCTGTTCGACCGTTCGCGCACGCTGTCGCTGAACCTGTTCGAGCATGTCCACGGCGAAAGCCGTGACCGGGGTGGCGCGATGGTCAGCCTGATCGAGACATATCGTGGAGGCGGTTTCGAACCCGCCACCACCGAACTGCCCGACCACCTGCCGGTACTGCTGGAATTCCTGTCGACGCGTCCCTTCGCAGAAGTGCAGGAAACCTTGGCGGACGCGGCCCATATCTTCGAAGCGCTTGGCACCCGTCTGGTGCGGCGCGAAAGCAGGTATGACGCCGCGTTCGCCGCTTTGTCCCAGCTGGCCAACGTTCAGGTGGATGCCGACACGCTGGCGGGAATGCTGGCGCAACCGGACGACGATCCCACCGACCTTCAGGCACTCGATGCCGTTTGGGAAGAGACCGAAGTCACCTTCGGCCCCGACCCGAATGCGGGATGCCCACAGGTCCGCGACATGCTGGCACTGATGGACACACCCGCACCCTCCCTGAAACCGGCCCCCGCCCCAATGAACAGGAGCGCATGACATGTTCGAAGGTTTCGATATCAACTTCATCATCTTCGGGGTCATGCCCTATGTCGCTCTGACGGTGTTCCTTGTGGGCTCGATCGCGCGCTACGAGCGCGATCCCTTCACCTGGAAAAGCTCGTCCAGTCAGCTTCTGCGCCGCAAGCAGCTGATCTGGGGGTCAATCCTGTTCCACGTCGGTATCCTGACGGTGTTCTTCGGCCACCTTGTGGGGTTGTTCACGCCGGTCTGGGTGCTGGATGCGCTTGGGGTTCCCTATGGCCTGAAGCAGTGGATGGCTGTGCTGATCGGTGGCCCGGCTGGGCTTGCTGCATTGATCGGTGGCACGATGCTGATCCACCGGCGATTGACCGATCCGCGTATCCGGGCCACGTCAACCACCCTTGATATCCTGATCATGATCCTCATTTGGCTGCAGCTTGCCATCGGCCTGCTGACCATCACCCAATCGCTGCAACACATGGACGGGGCTGAAATGATCCGGTTCATGGAATGGTCGCAAAGCGTGGTCACCTGGAACGTGAACGCCTGGGTTACCGTGGTCGACGTGCACTGGCTGTTCAAGCTGCACATCTTCCTTGGCTTGATAATCACCATGCTGTTTCCGTTCACCCGGCTGGTCCACATCTGGTCCGGCTTTGCTGCCCCCTTCCGCTATCTCCTGACGCGGCCCGGCTATCAGATCGTGCGCTCACGCCGCCGGCGCCCGCTGGAGGAACGCCGCCGCGCCTATGACGCTCGGCAGGGCAAGACCGGCCCCTCAGCCACCACCCCAGCGGAGTAGAAGCCATGAACATCGCCCTTTTCCCCGATGTCACCGTGAACGGTGAGACCATCCCGCAGACCGCCATCGCCGCCGAGGCGCAAAACCACACTGCGCCCAAGGACAAGCCCGGTATCGCCTGGCGAAAGGCAGCGCAGGCCTTGGCGATCCGGGCGCTTCTGCTGCAAGAGGCGCGCGCGCGTGGGCTGGAGGCAGATCCGGAAGAGCTGTCCCCCGGCCGGGTCGAGACCGAGGACGAAGCTCTGATCCGCGCGCTGCTGGACGAGGCGCTGGCGATTGCGCCTGTGAATGAGGAAGCCATCCGCGCCGAATGGGCGCGCGACCCCGGCCGCTATCGCTCGGCTCCGTTGTGGGACGTCTCGCACATCCTGTGCGCCTGCGATCCGCGTGACGAGGCCGAGTCCGCCATGGCAGGTGCCCGCGCCAAATCGCTCCTCTCCCGGCTGGACGGGGACGCCAAAGGCTTTGCCTCCGCCGCCCGCGAAAGCGACTGCGGGTCAAAAGCAGCGGGCGGGCATCTGGGCCAGCTTGGGCCGGGCGATACCGTGCCCGAGTTCGAGGCGGCGCTGCGTGGCTTGTCACAAGGCGACATGACACCCGCCCCGGTCCTGTCGCGGCACGGCTGGCACATCATCCGCCTGAACGCCACCGCGCAGGGGCAGGTTCTGCCCTATGACACAGTCCGCCCCAAGATCGCGCAGGCCTTGGAGAAAGCCGCCTGGGCGCGCGCTTCGCGGGATTTCATTGAAGCACTGGCAACGACGGCGACGATCACCGGCGCAAGCCTCGCCCCGATCTGAGCCACGCGAAAGGGCGCATCATGAAGAGGGCAGAGCCAGTGCGGCGCGGCAGCGGGGATGCGCCCACGCATCCCGGCCTGCTTGGTCGGCCTCTCGACTTCATCAGCGAAGATCATCTGCGCGAACGCCAGATTTGCGCGGTGATTGACGCAATTGCGCACGCCGCGCACCTTGACCGACCTTCTGCGCTGACCGTGCTGCGCTTCCTGAACGAAGAGCTGAACGTGCATCTGCGCGATGAGGCCGAGGATTTGTTTCCACTACTGGCGAAACGCTGCACGGCCGAGGATTGCATCGAAAACGCTATCAACCGGATAAGGATCGACCAGACTGCGGCCCTGCGCCTGATGCCCGAGGTCCGGGCCACGCTGGCAGGGTGCCTCGATGCCGGGTCAGATCTTTCGGCCGAAGGGCGTGCGATCCTGACCAACTTCGCGGGGCATGTGCGCCGACATCTTGTCGCTGAAAACGCAATCCTGTTGCCCATCGCCCGCGCCCGGCTGACCCGAGCCGATCTGGCAAGGCTGTCCGCGCATATGCGGGCGCGGCGGGGGCTGACCCACCTTGCGGAGCCCCAGAATGCTGAATGATGTCCTGCAGCGCAACCGTGACTGGTCGGCCAAGCGGCAGGCGCAGGAACCAGGCTATTTTACCCGTCTTGCGGCTCTGCAGGCGCCTGAATTCTTCTGGATCGGATGTTCGGACAGCCGGGTTCCGGCCAACGTGGTGGCGGGCCTTGATCCGGGTGAGGTGTTTGTCCATCGCAACGTGGCCAACATCGTCCACTCATCGGACATGAACCTTCTGTCGGCGCTGGAATTCGCGGTCGAGGTGCTGGCCGTGCGCGAGATTATCGTCTGCGGTCATTACGGCTGTGGCGGTGTCAAGGCCGCAACGGAAGGTCTGCCGCAAGGCCTGACCGATCACTGGCTGGAGCCGATCCGGCGACTTGCGCGGGCCTATGCAGTCGATCTGGGGCGCGAGCCAGACATGGAAGGGCGGCGTGACCGTCTGGCGGAATTCAACGTGGTCGAAGGAGTCCGCCGCGTAGGTGAGACGCCGATCCTGCAACGGGCCTGGGCGCGCGGGGCGAACTGCCGGGTGCATGGGCTGATCTATGGGCTGAAGGACGGCCTATTGCGCGACCTTGATTGCAGCATCGGACCCGGACATTTCCAGAAGGAAGCGGCGCAATGACCATCCTGCATCCAGTTCCCAAGGCGGGGTGCGGCTGCGACGGCCAAGACGTCGCAAAGAAGCTGATCACCATCGATGCGGCACTTGCCCTGATCGCGGAACATGCAGCCGCCGTCGATGGAACGGAGGATGTTCCGCTAGGTCAGGCCCTTGGTCGGGTTCTCGCCAAACCTGTCACGTCGCGCGGCATGTCCCCGCCGTTCGACAACGCCGCGATGGATGGTTTTGCACTTGCCTCAACGGCGCTGCAGGGCGACGGACCGTGGACACTTGACGTTGTCACGCGGGTTCCGGCGGGGCAGACCTCGGCCGTGCCGCTTTGCGGCCTGCATGCCGCGCGCATCTTTACCGGGGCGAAGGTTCCCGAAGGTGCGGATGCCGTCGTGATCCAGGAAGATGTCAAACGGACCGGCAGTACCATCCGCATCGACCAGCGACCGAAGCCCGGCCTCAACATCCGCCGCGCGGGCAGCGAGATGGAAGCAGGCGTCACGATTCTGGATCAGGGTCGGCGTCTTGACGCGCGCGCGATTGCCGCCTGTGCTGCTGCCGGGGCAGGATCAATCCCTGCGCGCAGGAGATTGCGCGTTGCGCTTCTGGTAACTGGGGATGAAATCCGCGCGGCCGGTGTAGGGCGTGCCGATGCTCAGATCTGGGACATAAACACCCCGATGCTGACGGCCCTGCTGACGCAACCCCATCTGGACCTTGTCGCCGTCGAACAGGGTCTCGACAGCCGTGACGGGTTGTTCTTGCAGTTGGCCGAGATGGCTGCCTGTGCCGACCTTGTCATCACCACCGGCGGCATATCGGTCGGCGAAGAGGACCACGTCAAACCCGCGCTGCTGGCCTTGGGCGGTGACATCCATTTCAGCGGCGTTGCCATCAAACCCGGCAAGCCGGTGTCCTTTGGCCATATCCGAGGGGCGGCCTGGCTGGGTCTGCCGGGCAATCCATTGTCGGCCTTCGTGACCTGGCAGATTTTCGGGACGGCGTTGGTCGCCAGATTGATCGGCGAGGCAGGACAGGCTGCCCGGCGCCACGTCGTCACAGGCGTCGAAATTTCACGAAAGGCCGGACGCTGCGAGTTGCGCCCGGCGACCTGCACGGGCTTTGATGGCCACGGACGCGAGGTCGTGACGTTTGATGCTGAAACCCATTCCGCCCATGTCTGCGCGTTGCCTGACAGGGACGGTCTGATCTTTCTGCCCGCAGACTGCGATGTCCTGCCCGCAGGCGCGCTGGTCGAATTTCAACCCTTCTGCCGGACCTGAGGAGGCCCAAAATGAACCTCGTTTACACAATGGCGCCGGGTCGGGGCGATACCGACCTCATCCTGTTCAAGCTGGCGACCGTACTGGCAGCACGCGGCCTTCGCTGCTGTGGCACGGTCCAAATAAACTCCGAGCGCGGCGATACGGGGCCCTGCGACATGGATGTTCGGGTTTTGCCCGATGGACCCATCCTGCGGATCAGCCAGGACCTCGGCCGCGCCTCGCGCGGCTGCAGGCTTGACCCGGCGGCTTTGGAGACGGCGGTCGGTCTGGTATCGGCCAGCATGGGGCCGGGGGCGGACGTACTGATCGTCAACAAGTTCGGCAAACATGAAGCCGAGGGTCGCGGTTTCCGGACGGTGATCGCAGACGCACTCGCTTACGGAATTCCTGTGATTGTTGGTGTCAACGCACTTAACTTACCTGCGTTTCATCAGTTCTCACAGAGTCTCGCCTTAGGCTTGTCATGTGAAGTCAATGCGTTGGCGGAGTGGGTGGCAGGTCTCGACTCTGGCAGCGTTCATGCGGCGTGAATGGCTGCGTTCCTTCATGCACTTGCCTCGCTTCGCGCTGCATGAGTGACCGCTTTCGCGGCATTTTCGCACCTTCCATGCCGCAGTGCTGTCAGTCTGCTTTCCGCCCATTGCGACGCTCTAACCATGCCTGCCACCCTATCGAGCACCCAGCTTATCGCCATCCCCCTCCCGCAATATCGCTTCCATCTCGTCCAAGCCATCCACAGCGGAACGTATCTGCGCCTCATCAACCACCCCCACGGCCTCAGCATCCGCGACCGGGCTCCCAAAATCCATGACCATCTGGCGCTCTTCCTCGGCGACGACGGCTTGAACGATCGGCGCGGTCTTCTTTGGGGCGACGTGGGCCTGCCCTGACGCACGACCAAGAGCAACCTGACGTGCCCTCTCCACATCGGCTTCAGCTCCGCGGGACCCGTTCGCCGGCGGTGTCATCGGCATGGCCCGCACACTGAGCGGCAGATTTCCCTGCGGTCCCCCGCTCCCAGGCTTCGGAAACGGCAACTCGCCCGTCTGTGCTGCGTGGATTGCCTTGAAGAGCCGATCGTCGTAATACTGGATCCGCTTCGCCCGGACCGGCATTTGCGCATCGATCACCATGACGATCTCGTCGAGCGGCAGCCGGCGCGCCTCGTCTTCGGGGAGCAGGGAGCTCTCTTCGGTCCGGGTGGATTGGCTGCGGCCCTCGAAGGGATTCTTGCCGATGGACTGGGAGCGCGTGACCACAGTCTTCGTGGTCTTGCCGACCGCCTTGCTCAGCTCCTCGACGGTCTTCTCATCCGAGGGCGTCAGATAGAGCTTCACCCCCGCGTTGCCCTGCAGGGCGCGGCGGGTGTTCTCGCCGTAGATTTCATCGAGGGCGGGAATGGTTTGGGTGACGATGGCCAGGTGACCGCGATAGGTGCGCAGGGTCTCGATGCTCTCGACCACGATGGGCATTTTTCCGAGGCGGTTGAACTCGTCGAGCATGATCATGACGGGCCAGGGCTCATCGGGCCCGGGGTCCTTTTCCTGCATAGCGGAGAGGAGATCGGAGAAGAACAGCCGGATCAGCGGCGCGAGAGGCTTCACCATCAGCGGCTGGACGACGAGGTAGACCGAGAAGGGCTTCTTGCGGATCGTTCGGAAATCAAAGTCCGACACCGCCGTTGCCTCGTCGATCGCCGGGTTCTGCCATTGGTCGAGCCCCGAGGTCATCAGGAGCGAGACGTAGGACGTCAGCGTGTCGTTGTTGGTCGAGGCGAGCCGCGTGAAGATCAGCTTTGCCGCCCTGTTGTCGACCTCATGGCCCCGCGCGAAATACTCCTTCTGTTTGTTCCCGCCCGAGGCCGCAATGCGATAGATCTCGCCCAGGGTCGGGCGCTTGCGCTGGAAGGCCAAGAGGCCTGCCGCCACGAAGAGATCGATCCCGCCCTTGAGGAGGCCCTGCACCCGGTCGTTGTCGCTCTGCAGGAAGAGCGTGGCGAGGAGCTGCAATTCCATCTGCTGGCGCGCGGGGTCCTTCAGCTCGAAGATACGCAGGAGCGGGTTGTAGCGATGCGTCCGCATGCCCTCCCAATCGGTGGGGGCAAAGCGATAGACCTTGTCGCCCTGGGCGGCGCGGTGCCGCGCTGTGGCCTCGAAACACTCCCCCTTCACATCGAGCGTCACGACCGACCCCTGCCAAGTCAGCAGGTTCGGAATGACGAAACCCGAAGTCTTGCCCCGGCCAGTGGGTGCCACGATCAGCGCATGGGGGAAGACCTTCGAGCAGATGTAATTGGCGCGGGACCCCGGCGGCCCGAGCTTGCCGAGGATGAACCCGGTGCCCGGCGCCCCGAAAAAACCGTTGGCCTTCATCTCGCGGGCAGACTGCCAATGGGTCTGGCCAAAGCGCGTGAGGGCCGATCCCGACAGGGCGAGGCTCAGCATCAAGCCCGCGGCAGCAAAGCCGCCGATGATCAGGTGGACGAGCTGAGCATCCTGCGGGCGCTGGTCGAGGATCGAGGCGTAGTTCTTAGCGATATAGGCAAAGTCGATCTCGGCCCCGAAGCCTAGGTCCTGATAGGTCAGCACGGCCGAGGCGATGGTGTAGCCCATGGCTGCTGTCACCAGCGTCACCAGAAACGCACCCGTGGCGATCCGGGCCTTGCCCATCGCGGCGCTCAATGGATCTGGCCCCGCTCGGTCTCGCCGTCCACGTCCGCGGCGCGGTGCCGTTCGTATTCGGTGTCGGCCAGATCATCGACAACCTGGCGCAAGGCGCCTGTATTGGCTGTTGCGGCATCGGACTGCAGATAGACCTTGGCGACATAGAGCCGGTCGAGGCGGTCCTCGAGGACCTTGTCGAGCGCATCGGCATCGCCGGATGTGAGCCGGTCAAGCTGGCGGTCATCCAGCACGCGCGCGATCTCCGCCCGGAAGGCCTGCCGATCGGCATCGGTCTCGAAGGGGGAAGACAATTCCCCGGCCCGCTCATGGTCGAGCACGCTGCGAAGCGCTTGCGGGAGACCGGCGTTCGGGGCGGTCTGCGCCTCTGCCCTGATTGGATCGACATCGCGGGCGGACGGCGTCGCGGTGGCGAGGCTCTCGCGCGTGTCATTCGCCAACCGGACGGCGTTGATCGCACGGGTGTTGTAAGTGTCCACGACGGAGGCGTAGGTCGCGCCAAGCCCCCGGGCGAGGTGATCGGGCATATCGGGATAGCGGCTGCGGAATTCATCCGCGACAGCCTCCGCAATCTGCACCCTCGAGCCGCGCGTCGCCATGATCGCGTCCACGTCCTTCGTGATGGCGTCGGCCCGGGCGTCATCGGTGATCTCCTCCCGATAAGGCCGCGTGCGGTCGATCACATCGCCGGGCTGTGCCAGCAGTTCGGGACGCTGCGCGAGATACGCCTGCTGCTCGCCCTCGATCCGACGTTCCGCCCTGTTGGTGACCTCCCAGTCCCGCGCCTCGACCTGATCGTAACTGAGACCCTCGGAGCGCATGTCGGCCCGGACCGTCGCCTCCATCCTGCGGAGGGCCTCGGCATCATAGTGGAAGCGCTCCAGCGGGGTTTCGTCTTCCATGACACCGTCCTTCACCAGCACGCCTTCCCGTTCGAGCAGGGTCCCGAGCTTCACATGCGCATCGTTCAGGATGTCCCGTGCGCTCTCGAGATCGGCGCGGCGCTCGAGGTTGAGATCCCGCGCCTCGGCCACCTTGGAGAGATCCTTGGCGATCCATTGATGCTCGAGCGCCGCGTTCGGGGCGCCCGCCTGGATGCGGGCCACGACCTCGGAAGTGCTGATCCCGGTCCCGCGCAAGGCGGTGTCGATCTGCGAACGCAGGCGCGGCTCGGCGAGGCGTTCGAGCTGGCCCTTGCGGATATTGGCCTCCGAATAGACCCCGCCGTCGGAGGGCGGCTCGATCAGCGTATTCGAGCGCAGCCCCATGGGCTGCATGTGCTGGACCTGCCTCTGGATCGCGTTGAGGCTCTTCTCGAGGGCAGGCCGCTCGGCATCGGGTTTCTCGGCGATCATGCCCTGCACCCGCGCGAGCTTCTCGGCATAGAGGCTTCTCAGATCCTCGAACGACTGGTCTTCGGCCATGTAGATGTCTCCTGCTCGCTCCACCTGCCCGCCGCGGGCCAGCATCTCGCCCGCGCGGAAGAGCGCCGCGGCGATATCCTCGCGGGCCTCGCGCGAGGCCTCGACAGCCAGCGAATGGTAGATGGTCCTCGTGTTGGCGATCTCGGCCAGCGTCCGGGTCAGGTCCTGCCCCACGCGCTCACGCTCGCGCGGCGCGCGGCCCTCGTCCTTCGCGGCGTAGACCTCGCTGGTCCGGGCGGGGTAATGCACGACACCCCGATCCACCCGGCGCGTGGCCTCCAGCCGCACGCCGTATGTCTCCGCCTCCTCGACCATGGCGAGGCGGAAATCGTCGTAGTTAAAGCGATGGTCGCGCCCCAGGTAGAAGAACTCGCCTTCCTGCGAGCGGCGGTTCAGCACCAGATGCGCATGGGGGTGATCGCGGTCCTCATGTACCGCGATGATGTAGTCGAAATGCCCCGCGTCGGTCTGAAAGAACCGCTCGGCCACAGCCGTCGCGATGTCGCGCACATCCTCGCCCCGCGTGCCGATGGGGAAGGACATGAGCATATGGGTGGTCTGGCCTAGCTTGGGCTTGAAGCCCGCATCCCACCGCTTGGCGAAGCGCTCGGTCAGGTCCTTGATGTCGCCCGCCTCGAGCTTCGCCTTGCCATCGAGGAAGCCACTGCTGTCCACGATATGGGTGGACTTGGTTGTGAGGTACTCGAGCTGATTGGCGAGCTGCGATTTCGTATGCGTGCCACCGCTCCGGATCGCCTTGAAGACCGCCGGCCGGTGCCCGGCTGCCGCGCGCATGAGCTGCGCCTGCTTCGCCACATGCAGTCCCTGCATGGAGCCCCGGACGCGGCTCCAACCGTCCCGGAAGACCTCGCCCGTGACGGCATGGACGGCATCATTCAGCCGCATGCGCAAACTCCCGCAGGGCCGCCGTGGCCTCGATCTGCATCCCATCGCGACGGCGCCGGAGCAGCAGATCGATCTCGTCAGCGGAATCGAGAATGAACCGCGCCAGCCCGCGTATCTGCGCAAGTCGCAACTCGCTGAACTCCGGGCCAGCCCCCTGGCCCTGCCGGTTGGCCAGCGTCATCTGCTTGGCGATCTGCGCAACGCCATTGCCGACCTCGTGCAGCGTGGCCCTGTAGCGCGCCATCTCGGCGGCCATCTGCGCGTCCGGCACGAACACCCCGCCTGCCGCCTGGATCAGCCGCCGTAAGCCCTCTGCCCGGCTCTCGATCCCGGCCGCGGCCAGCACCGCATCCAAGGCTGCAAGCTCGGCGGTGGTCACCTTCACACTGACCGCAGAGACCGGGATGGCGGCATCCGTCTGGCGCTCGGCATCGGCTTTCAGGACGTAGCGCACGGCCCGTGCCGTCACCCCGAATTGGGTCGCCAGATCGGTCGTCGACACACCCTCCGCGGCCTCGCGGACAATCTGCATCTTCTCCAACTCTGTCAGGCGCTTTGCTCGGGACATGCGGAAGAAAGACCCCCTATTTCCTGCCACCTTCCACCAAGGCTGCCCCCACCTTACGTTTGTATAATTGACGGGTCAAGCATATACTCGCGTAAGGTGGGGGCAGCCTTGGTGTCCGTTTCCCCCGCGGCCTGCAAGGGCGCGGGGGTCTCCCCACTCTCACAAGAACGGCCCGCTCTTCGGTCCGCCGCCCCTTGGCCCTTGAGGGACGAACGCGGTCATGGCTCGTGTGAGCTATAGAAACGGGTTCTATCGCTCATGCGCTGAAACCGGGCTCCTACATGTCAGCAGCGAAAAGACGCCGGCCTCCATGGAAAACCGCGCTTCGTTCAATCGTCCCCTTGCTTTACGCACAAATATCAAGCATGTTTCCGTCATAACGCAATCGCGGATTCTCTTGGACGGGTGCTTGGATGGCTGACTTCGATTGGAAACATCTTCTGAAACGCGGCCTGATCCTCGCGTTGGAGGATCGGACGCGGGCGGAAACGTTGAAGGCTTCCCTGCTGGTGCGCGACCATGCTGGGCTGGACAAGAAGCGCGCGCGCGAACTCGAAGGCCAGGCGCGTTTTCGGATGGTGGAGCAAGGCTTCGAAGAGGTCTGCGTCCTTTTCGGCGGTCAGCCGCTTGTCGGTGGTGTCATCCCGAACAGCAGCCTGAAGATCTTCCAGCCGTTCATGCGGTTCGGCGGTGATGGCCCGGGTGTCATCTTTGGCCTCGCCGCGATGCCCGAACGCAGCAAGTTGCCGAACAAGAACCGTTCCCGTCTGGCCGGTGTGACGCTGAACTTCAATCTGACCCCAAGTTTTGACTTCGACGGCAGCGGCCCGAAGCCCGGGGACATCTTCGTCCTCTTCTTGGTTGCACGTGACCGCGAACAGTCCGGCAAACTGGATGAGATTGCGATTGGCGTGATTGATGCGACCTACGAGCAGTTTCTGTTTTACGAACGCCTTGACAAGTTCCTTGCTGATGATGCCGATGCCGCTGAACCGGTCCCCGCTTCGATTGTGTCGCCGTCCGAGATCGGGCTGGTGCGCTTGAAGGCGAAGGTGAAACCGTTTGTCCCCCCCGAGTCGCCGCCGGAGGTGGACGACGAAACAGGGAAGGCATGATCGGTATCTTGCGATACCGGCGGGAGGATTGAATGCGCGTAGGAACGCCTGGCTTCGTGCCAGAACGCCTAGCGGAAGTGCGGGCTGCTCGGCGAATTTTGAGCATGAAGGAGCTTGCACAAATGATTGGGGTTTCACCCAGTGCAGTGTCACGCTGGGAAAGCGGCACCCATGCTCCCGATGCAGAGGCGCTCACCGCCCTGGCGCGTGAACTTCGTGTGCGTAGGGAGTATTTTCTGCGACCTGTCCATGCCAGTGAACACCCGATGTTTTCTCGCTCGCTATCCAGTGCCCTGAAGCGCGACACGTCGTACCAGGACGCCCAGATGCAGTGGCTGCAGGAAATCTCTGCGGTCTTGCAGCATTATGTGGATTTTCCGGCAGTCGACATTCCTGATGTCATGAAGGGTCTAACCTATCGCCAACTGCGTGATGAAGACATCGAGGGCATCGCGCAGGAATTGCGATCCCATTGGCGGCTTGGCCAAGGTCCGATCATCGACATGGTGGCGTTGCTTGAACGGGTCGGCTGTGTGGTTGGCTCCATCGAGATGGGAACGTCGAAGCTGGACGGGCTATGCAGCTGGTCACTGGGTGACGAACGCCCGCATATCATGCTCGCGACTGACAAGATGTCCCTGCCTCGTCGTCAAATGGACGCCGCACACGAACTTGGCCATGCGATCCTGCACAAGGGGGTTAGCCACGAAGAGCTGAAGTCCGATCTCAAAGAGATCGAACGTCAGGCTTTCCGTTTTGCCAGTGCATTCCTAATGCCCGAGACGACCTACGTGCATGAAGTGCAGCATTATTCTTTGGCAGGGCTCCTGTCCGTAAAAGAGCGGTGGCGGGTTTCAGTGAAGGCGCAAATCAGGCGGCTTCTGGACCTCGAAGTCATCCCGGAGCACTACGGCACGCAGCTCTACAAGAGCTATTCAGCCAACGGCTGGAACAAGGTGGAGCCGCTGGATCGCGAGTGGCCAGTTCCCGAGCCGGCGGTCTTGCGCAACGCGCTTAGCCTGATCGTCGAATCCGGAACTCGGACCAAGGAAGATTTGCTTGCCGTAGAGTTCACAATGCATCCAGGCGACATCGAGAACCTGACCGGGCTTCCACCGGGGTGGTTCAACCGGCAAGAAGCTAGCGTTGTCCAACTATCGTTGAAGCAGGATGCCACGAAGCCGCATAGTGACGCTCCTGCAGGAGAAGTCGTACCGTTCGCCCGGCGCTGATCTTCTAACTGAGTCAAGGGGGCTCAGGCCCCCTTCTCGAACTTCATGACCGGGATACCCAGCTTCTTGGCCTTGTCGGCGAGGTTCTCCTGGATGCCATTACCCGGGAAGACGAGGACACCCACCGGCAGCACATCCAGCATCGCGTCATTGCGCTTGAAGGGCGCGGCCTTGGCGTGCTTGGCCCAGTCGGGCTTGAAGGCCACCTGCGTCACGCCGCGAGCCTCGGCCCATTTGGCGGCGATGAGTTCCGCGCCCTTCGGGCTTCCCCCGTGCAGAAGGACCATGTCGGGATGTTTGGTCCGGACCTGGTCAAGCTTGCCCCAGATCAGGCGGTGATCGTTGAAGTCGGTCCCGCCGGTGAGAGCGACCTTGGGACCTGCGGGCAGCATCACCTCGGTTTCTGCGCGGCGCTTGGCGGCCAGGAAGTCGCGGCTGTCGATCAGCGCTGCGGTGATGTGCTGGCGGTTCACCATTGAGCCCGTGCGGGGGCGCCAGGTCGATCCCGTGTGATGGACAAACTCGGTGGCGGCGTGATCGCGCATCATGTCCATGCAGTTCCGCCGTTCGATCAGCGTCAGGCCTTCAGCCGTCAGGCGCTCGAGTTCTGTGGATTTCACCTCGGAGCCGTCCTGCTCGCGTTGAAGGCGGCGCTGCGCCTGCTCGTTCTCATCGAGCGACCGTTCGATCCGGGCCGTGGCGCGGTGGAAGAGGTTGACCTGGCCCCAGAGCACCTCTTCGAGGTCGGGCTCCATGCGGGTGTCTTCCAGGGTCGCGACGAGGGCGTCGAAGATGTCGGCGACGGCGACCGCAAGGCGCTGCCCATCGGGCATCGGGCGCGGATCGGGCTCGTCAAAGGGGCGGTAGCCATAGAGCTGCAGCTCGTCGAGCGCATGGGCGGTCTGGG